>Ga0208373_1001593_pt1 | contig 29304 bp, 25 predicted proteins | sample RifOxyC2_FD_184036 | JGI IMG/M metagenome (GOLD analysis project Ga0208373, IMG submission 184036) | Soil microbial communities from Rifle, Colorado - Rifle Oxygen_injection C2 (SPAdes) | ecosystem: Environmental > Terrestrial > Deep subsurface > Rock core/Sediment | place: Rifle, Colorado... | reverse complement strand
TTCTGTAGCTGACATTCTTTAAAATAAATCGCCCCGACAAATCGGGGCGACAATATACTCTAAATACGTTGATTAATCAACGGCAAAACTATTTTGCAACATCGTCTTTAAGTTTTTTGCCCGCTTTAAATTTAACTGTGACAGAAGCAGGGATATTCATCATTTCGCCGGTTTGTGGATTACGTCCTTGACGTGCAGCACGTTTGGCTTTTGCATAAGTACCAAAACCAACGAAAGTAACAGTATCACCCGATTTTAAAGCGTGAGCAATTTTTTCATGAATGAAATCAACTACACGACCTGCTTGAGCTTTTGCCATTTCAAATTCACTGGCGATCATTTCGATCATATCATTTTTGTTCATGCCCCTCTACTCCTTGCAATTTGCTAAAAAATACAAGACATAAAGTCTTGCGCCACCGATAACACCTCAGATTTATACCAACAGCTATTGTGAAATGCAAGCTTTTCTTGAGAACCTGTTAAAATCTCTACTATGTCGGTCATAAACTTTTCTGCGATCCGTTGCTCACCTATTTCAATATAGGCTACGCTACGGTTCTCAAAAATCAATGCTTTCTGTCTCGACCTAGCGAGATCTTAAACAGGTTCTTCAGTTACTAATGCTTTTTCAACTAACTCATAAACATTCGCTGAGATTGCTTTATTTTCTTTCAGCTTAATCAATTCAGCTTTCATTTTTTCTTGCGCAGACTTTTCATATTTCCGCCATTGAATCAATGGTTCAATGATACGTCCTGCTAACTGACGATTATAAGTATCGATAATAAGTACCTGTTCTGCTAAAAATTGATAGCCTTTCCCATCTTTTTGATGAAAGGCAATGGGATTCAATGTAAATGCACCAATTAAAGCACGTACTTTATTAGGATTATAAATATCAAATACCGATAGTTTCATAAGCTCTTTCACTTTTTCTAAAGTATTCGGCAAAGTAGAAGAGGCTTGCAATGTGAGCCATTTATCCATGACCAATGATTCATGCTGCCATTTATGATAGAAATATTTCAGCGCTTCTTCACGTTCAAAACAATCATGATCATTTAATGCTGTCAACGCAGCAAAACTGTCTGTCATGTTATTCGCTTCTTTTACTTGTTTTAAAGCTAACTGATAATAATTTTCTTTTTGATTCATTAATAAATATTGTAAACATAAATTTTGAAAAGCACGTCTCGCTATTTCTGATATATTATATTGATAAGGTTTTTGCCGATAAAAATTTTGATACATTTTCAACCAATGTTTTTCAAATGTCACACCTAATTGCTGTTTTAAAAACTGATGCACAATATGAATAGCATCTACCTCTGCTTCTTCACATTGTTCAATCAAATAAGATTCCATCGGCAGTGTTAATAACTGAGCAATCAAATGATAATCTTCATGTTGCTGTGCCAAAATATCTTCAAATGTATCCAATAATAAAGTATCCAATTCAAACGGCTGTTTTTTTTTGATTAACGATAAAGCTAAACGCGTCATTAAAGTTTGTGAAGCCCACCAACGATTAAAAGCATCGGGATCTTTATTCATTAATAAAGCGAGTTGTTCATTGGAGTAATCATAATGACATCGCACCGGCGCTGAAAAATGCCGCAGCAAAGAAGGAACTGGTTTTGACGGAACATTTTCAAAAATAAATGACTGTTCTTTTTCTTTAATTTCTAAAACACGTTCACCGCCAATTGAATTTCCCGCTGAATCAAGCAATCCGACAGTGAACGGAAAATGGAAAGGTTTTGAATCAGTCAGCGGTTTACCGCATACAACAGGCGGTTTTTGTTTAACAATCAACTGATAACATTTGCTTTCTGTATCATAATGATCAGTCACTGTTAAAATTGGAATACCCTTTTGTGAATACCATAATCTAAACTGCGTTAAATCATAATCATTCGCCTCTTCCATCGCTTTAACAAATTCTTCTGTCGTGACCGCTTGTCCATCATGACGTTCAAAATATAAATCCATTCCTTTTCTAAAACCTTGTTCGCCCATTAATGTACGAATCATGCGGATTACTTCTGCGCCTTTATAATAAACAGTTAGCGTATAAAGATTATCTACTGCCATATAAGTTTCTGGACGAATAGGATGTGCTGTAGGACCTGTATCTTCTGAAAATTGCCGATTGCGAATTAAATGCGCGCTTTTAATGCGTCCCATTAATTTTGTCGTGCGGTCTTCTGTAAATAATTGATCACGCAAAACAGTTAATCCCTCTTTCAGCGTTAATTGAAACCAATCACGGCAAGTAATTCGATCCCCTGTCCAATTATGAAAATATTCATGACCAATCACCGATTCAATGACGACATAATCATCATCCACAGCAGTTTCAGGTTTTGCCAAAACATATTTGGTATTAAAAATATTCAGCGCTTTATTTTCCATCGCACCCGAATTGAAATCATTCACCGCTACAATGGTATAACGATTTAAATCGTATTCGCGACCGAATGCTTTTTCATCCCATATCATCGCTTGTTTTAACGAAGATAAAGCATAAGAGGCTTGATCCGCATAACCTTTTTCAACATACAAATATAAATCCACTAATTTTCCTGAAGCCGTTTCAAATTGATCTTTTAATTCATCGAAATCACCGGCAACTAATGCAAATAAATAACAAGGTTTTTTAGAAGGATCTCCCCATATCGTTCGATGTTTTCCATTCTGCAATTCTTTTATTTCAATTAAATTGCCATTGGATAATAAAATAGGGTATTTCTTTTTGTCAGCTGTAATACTCACTTGATATTTTGACATGACATCAGGACGATCAATAAAATAAGTAATGCGGCGAAAACCTTGTGATTCACATTGCGTGCAGTAATTATGATTAGAAAGATATAAACCGCTTAATTCTTTATTTTTATCCGGATAAATTTTAACATTTGTTTTCAAAACAAAAACATCCGGCACATGAGAAATCGTCAGCCCCTCTTCTTCCATACGATAATCTTGCGGTTTTAATTCTTGATCATTTAAAAAAATATTTTGAAGTGTTAATTCTTCACCATTTAAAAATAGCGGCGCATCTCTATCAGCGATACTGGAACGCGTAATATGTAATTCCGCATAAACAAGCGTATGTGATTCTTCCAACTCAAAAGATAAATAAACTTCGTCAATTAAAAAATCAGGCGCTTTATAATCTTTTAAATAAATGGTTTTATGTTGATTAGTTGACATATGAATTATTTCCAAAAAAGATGAGACACGATAAATCGCCGAAAACAAGACGCGATAAATCGCCCAAAACAAGACGCGATAAATCGCCGAAAACAAGACGCGATAAATCGCGTCTCTACGAAATCTCTTTCAATTGTTTTGAATCTGGGTAATTTTTTTGCAGCAGCATCAAACTTTCATTAGCCAATTTATCCATCTGCAATGCTCGATAAGCTTTCACTCGAACCACTAAAGCATCTTCTGTTGAAGGAGATCCCTCAAATTCTTCCAGCACTTCATTCGCACGATTAATGGCAGCAACATAGGCTTTTCGCTTTAAATAAAAATTAGCGATGCGAATATCATGTTTTGCCAACATATTACGAATATAAATCATGTGTAATTCTGCATCAGTACGATACTGACTGTTTGGAAAATTATGAATTAACTGCTGAAATGTTTTAAAAGAATCCCTCATATAACTGACATCACGTGCGGATGGATCAACGCCGACAATTTTTTGAAACCAATTTAAACCTGAATTATAAGTAATGATGCCCTTCATATAATAAGCATAATCTACATGCGCACTGCGCGGATACAAGCGAATATATTCATCGGCGGCTGCTAAAGCAGTATCATTATCACCTGCCTGATAATACGCATAGATTGCTTTTAAACGTGCATCTTGTGAATAAGGACTGAAAGGATATAAGGCATCCAATGCGCCAAAATTTTCAGAAGCCGTTTCGTAATCGCCTTTATGATAAGCTGTCACTCCCGTATGATAAATCGTTTCTGCGTTTTTAGAACGGTAAGCTGAATAAATATCTTGCTGTGATGAACAAGCTGCCAGCAAAACAGCGCTTATTAAAATAAAAAGAGTAATAATTTTTCTCATGATTTTCTTTTCTCTCGTGGAAAGATTTTAAAGGGTATATACTCATCGCGATTGAGTTCTCTTAGGTTGGCACAAATAGACCCGAGTATTTTGGTTTTTCCGCGAGGCGGCGAGGAATGAGCAACAGGAGTGTATAAGTCATACATGACTGTTGCGAAAGACGATGCCAACAAAGCGGAAAGCCAAAAGACGAAGGGTATATTATACTCAAGAAAGATAAGAATGGTATAAAATGTTGAAGAAAATTTCTTTACAATTAATTATCCCTGCCAACCTTCACCGCCAGCGTTTAGATAAAACGCTAGCCTTGCTTTTGCCTAATTATTCCCGCACACAAATTCAAGCATGGATCAGCAGAGGCAGCGTTTCAGTTGATCAGCAGATTATTAGCGAAAACCGCTATAAAATAGCCGAAAATCAAGTCATTCACATTGAAGCAAACCTTTTGGAAAATGAACATTGGCAGGCTCAAGAAATACCGCTTGACATTATTTTTGAAGATGATGCGCTGCTTATCATCAATAAACCTGCCGGATTAATTGTGCATCCTGGCGCCGGCAATCCTGATCACACTTTGCTTAATGCCCTCCTCCATCATGCGCCTTCATTAGCGGAACTTCCGCGTGCAGGAATTGTTCATCGGCTTGATAAAGATACTGCCGGCTTACTCATCATTGCTAAAACAGTGAATAGCTATCATGCTTTAATCGAAGCACTTCAAATGCGAAAAATTCATCGTATTTATCGTGCAATTGTAAAAGGCGTCATGACAGGCGGCGGCAAAATAGATGCGCCTATTGGACGTCACCCAAAGCACCGTACTCAAATGGCAGTACATCCGCAGGGGAAACCCGCTGTCACTGATTACCATGTGCTTAAACGTTTTCCGATGCATACCTTTATCGAATTAAAATTAGAAAGCGGACGCACACATCAAATTCGTGTTCACATGACGCACATCCATCATCCGCTAGTGGGTGATCCTGTTTACGGAAAACGTTTAAATTCGCCCGGTAAATTATCACCTGAATTAATGCAAGCTTTACAAAATTTTAAACGTCAAGCATTACACGCTACGCGATTAGAATTTTCACATCCAATGACAGAAGCACCTTTGCAATTTGAAGTGATCTTACCGAAAGATATGCAAGATTTATTAACGCTGCTAGAAAGAAATAATTAACTACACTATCAATTTTAAATACTCTCAAGTAAAATACAATTTTTGTCCCGGAAGGAATATAGTATGAAAACATTTCTCGCACTTGTTACAAGCTTATTTATTACTACTGTTTTTGCTGCTGCACAACCAGTAGTGAATCAAGCATCTTTAGCACCTATTGTACAAAAAGTTATGCCTTCTGTTGCCAGCATTATTGTGAAAAAAGAAATTCCTTTAGCTGCGCAATTAGCACAGCAGCAAAAAGCCAACCCAACCATGCCAGAAATAGAAACGCCCGAGTCGATGGTTTTAGGCACGGGCGTCGTCATCGATGCACAGCAAGGATTGCTTGTCACTAATGCACATATTGTGAAAAATGCAAAACAAATTATTATTTCATTTAAAAACGGACAACATTATTTTGGGCATTTAATTGGTGAAAGTGATGATTTTGATTTAGCTATTGTTAAAATTAATGCAAAAAATTTATCCGAAATAACTTTTGCTGACTCTGATAAAGTGAAGCCTGGTGATTATGTCGTGGCTATCGGCAATCCATTTGGTTTTATGCAAACAGTCACCTCTGGCATTGTCAGCGCACTGCATCGTGACCAATCATGGATGTCAGGATTCCAAGATTTTATCCAAACAGATGCGCCTATCAATCCAGGCAACTCCGGAGGTCCTTTGCTAAATATGGATGGTCAACTGATTGGTGTTAATACCGCCATCATCTCAACAGCAAAAAATCCATCTAATTTAGGTATCGGATTTGCTATACCTAGCAACGCGGTTAAAAGTATTGCAGAGCAATTAATAAAATATGGCAATGTGAAAACAGGTATGATTGGCGTGATAGCGCAAAATCTAACGCCTGATTTACAAACAGCTCTCAAATTAGAAAATACAAAAGGTTGTGTAGTCACTCAAGTAGTCATTGATTCACCCGCCGCACATGCAGGCATTCAACCTGAAGACATAATCACTGCGATTGATGGTAAATCAATTACTTCCGCCGATCAGCTTCGCGCAACTTTGATACTACTGCGACCAGGCTCACACGTAGAATTAACTGCTTTGCGTAATCATAAACCTATTACTTTTCATGCGACAATGACTGATCCTGACAAAACCAATACCAAGCAAAGGCCTCGTCTTTTAGCAGGACTAACCTTACAAGATTTTAGTGAATTAGAATCTGACGGCACATTAATTAAAGGCATCGGCGTTGCAAACGTAGACGAAAACTCCGAAGCTCAATTAGCAGGTTTAATGCCCGGCGATATTATCATTGCCGCTAATCAAAAACCTACTAGCACCATTGCTGATCTTTTAAAAATAGCCGGTAATAATAATCAACTCCTGTTAAAAATTGTACGTGGAAACGGCAAATTATTTATTGTGCTGCAAAAACAATAATACTTGCCAAGTGAAAGCGACTGCGCTATAGTGCGCGCCTTAAAAAGTTAATGAGGGTTGCAACAATGCAAGAAGGTATCCATCCAAATTATCATCCCGTCAAAGTGACTTGCAGCTGCGGTCACAGCTTTACTACACAATCAACTTATGCTGGAAAAGAAATGCATATTGATATTTGTTCTCAATGTCATCCTTTTTATACTGGCAAGCAAAAAATGATTGATACTGCCGGACGCGTAGAACGATTCAATAAAAAATATGGCAGAAAATCTGCTGATGACAAAGCAAAAAATTAAAAAATTCAATTTCCTAAAAAAACCGGATGATTTCCGGTTTTTTTATATCAGCATTAAATTTTCTAATTCTTTTATTTTCTCTTTTATGTCTTGAGATTTCATTAAACACGTCCGCCAATGTCTGCCTAAAGGCTGCTGATAATAAAGCCCAATGAATGGTTTTAATAAAATACTCATGGGGATATTTTTTTCTGCCATCATTTTGACGTAATCAAAATACTTCAAAGCAATTCCTTTGCGCGTTGGTATTTCTTTTTCTGAATGAAAAAATACCGAATCAATTTTTGTCCATTCATAAGGATTTTTATAAGCAGCTCTGCCAATCATCACACCAGAAACTTTTTCTAAAGAAACACTTGCTTCTTCAATCGTATGAATGCCGCCGTTTAAAATAAAAGTTAAATCAGGAAAATCTTTAACTAACTGATAAACAATGTCATGACGTAATGGTACAAGATGACGATTATCTTTAGTCGAAAAATTTTTCAGCACAGCATTGCGCGCATGAACAATAAAAACTCTGCATCCTGTTTGCTGCATCTTTTCAATAAACTCATATAAAAACGTTTGGTCAAATTCGTAGCCTAATCCCAAACGCATTTTTAAAGTAACAGGCAAATCAACGGAATCTTGCATTGCCTTAAGACAATCCGCTACCTGATCCGGCTGCTGCATTAACACAGCGCCAAAACAACCTGCTTTTACGCGTTCACTTGGACAGCCTAAATTAAAATTAATTTCGTCATATCGCCATTTCTCTCCTAACTTTGCACAAGCCGCTAATGCTTTAGGATCAGATCCGCCTAACTGTAAAGCCAAAGGATGTTCTATTTCAGAAAAATCTAACAAACGACTGCTATCACCACGCAGTAATGCAGAGGTAGTTATCATTTCCGTATAAAGTAAAACGTGCTGGCTGATTAAACGCATGAAATAGCGAAAATGCCGATGCGTCCAATCTATCATTGGAGCTATTGCAATTGAACGATCTATTTTTATAAAATCATTTTTCATGAATACAAATGCCAGTGACCATGAATATCCTGACACACACTGCCTATTGCTTTTTCTATTGTACCCTGCTTCATCATCGTTATTTCATAATCGCGGCAAGTTTCATGTGCTTGATGATTTTTGTGAATGCGGCGAACTTGAACGGTATAAGTGACCTGCCGCATTTGATTTCTCCAGGTAACTTTTTTACCTACTGGTGAAGTCAGCATAGCATTTTGTAAATTAACAGCATCTTGACGATCCATATATCGATTTATTTTCTGATCAAATAATCCACTGAGTAATTGTCCACCAACCACATCTTGAACGCTGTCTCCATTAAAAGTCTGGCTGCTTAAAACATCAGCCGTTGTCAATGTTACACCGTTTTCCCCTGAAAGATTTTGCCTCTTAGCACAAGAGGTTAGGAATAACATTAAAATAATTACATTAAAAAATAGGATCAGTCTTTTCATTGTAATTTCCTTTTTTCATTCAAAAAACATTATAGCGAGAATCTAAAAATTGACAACTTGTTAAATCAATTATAAAAAGAATAAATTTATACTATAAATGAATAAGTTAACTAATACCTATTTTGTCCTTCTATAGCAAATATCTCACATTTTTTTAGGCAGTTTGACCTACAACTACTTAATTCAATTTTTTAAAATGAGAATACTTAAGTGAGGCGATTAGAATGTATGCAAATTTACCAGAAAGAGTAAAACAACAGGTTTATTATCATTTATCGATAATTAAGGACTTCCGTACAGCTAAACAGCTGTATGATACATGGACGGAACGAAGCGTAATGGACTCTACATTGGCAAACGAAGTGACTCATCTCGAGTCATAATCATCTCCTTTTAGTGGACGAACCCCGAGTGTCCTGCTCGGGGTTCTTTTTTTCCACTACTCATGCCCTATTGAGTAACCAGTCTGCCAGAATTTTCTTTTATAATTCTATCCACTAATTTTTGGCTAAAACCAGGAATTGCACTTAAGTCACTAACACTTTTAAAATTACCATGTTCATTTCGATAATCAATAATGCGCTGAGCACGTGTTTTACCAACAATTTTTAAAGTCATCAACGTCTTAACATCAGCAGTATTTAAGTTAACCGCTGCCTGATCATTAACAACTTTTGCAGATGAATCATGATGAGACCTATTAGCACTATCCTTTGCATGTGCTGCAAAAGCTGCGCCGCCAAATAAAAGACTCAATGCAACCACTGCACTGATTATTTTTTTCATAACTATCTCCTTTTAATTGAACAGTTCCCTATGAACTGACCACATAACTTTATCTATTTTTTTGACATGCAACAATATAGGGATTTTTAAATATTTTTACTTGCATCTTTTGAAGCATTACAGCTACAATGCCGTCCTTTAAAAAAATGAAAATTTACCGACAGGGACGTCAGCTATAGAGCTTTGGAGAGGTGTCCGAGCGGGTTTGCGAAAGGACCGATCAGCCAGTGGCTGATCGCAGCCGAGCAAACGCCTGCACAGGAGGTGCAAGGCAGGGGTGAACATCCAGAGACAAAAATTTACCGACAGGGACGTCAGCCATAGAACTTTGGAGAGGTGTCCGAGCGGGTTTGCGAAAGGACCGATCAGCCAGTGGCTGATCGCAGCCGAGCAAACACCTGCACAGGAGGTGCAAGGCAGGGGTGAACATCCAGAGACAAAAATTTACCGACAGGGACGTCAGCTATAGAGCTTTGGAGAGGTGTCCGAGCGGTCGAAGGAGCACGACTGGAAATCGTGTATACGCTAATTACGTATCGAGGGTTCGAATCCCTCCCTCTCCGATATATTGAAAAGCAAAATATTTTTTAATTTTCCGCCTGAAACAAAACTCTTATAACCACCCTATTCCACTCAGATTGTTTAGCTTCAGTATTAAAGAACGCGAATTCGGGATAAGCGCTATGCCAAATTCTGAATCATCGCTATTTCATGCTCCGTTAATCCAATCGAAGCCTTATTCGGATGATGCATGTATGCAACAATCGCAGCAATCATGCTTGTAAAACCATTAACGGGACTTCTATGTCTTGTATGTTCAAGACGTTATTGAACAATTGATTAACTCACTATTGTGATCATAAATTAAATGTAGTAGTTTAAACCAACCTTTTGTTGTCTTTCCCAATGCTGCAAAGTCTTTAAATATTTTATGCCCATAAATTCCTAAATTTCTGTGAATTTAGGAATATCACTGGACAGATCAAAAAATAGGGGTTCATTTTTTCATCTGTTTAATTGGATATCTGCTTATATGAAAGCAAAAAAGGCGGGTTATACCAGAAACATTCAACACTTAATGGAAGAACTAAACCAAATACGGCTTGGCTGTATGACGATCATGTTTTTTCTAAAAAAATGAATTGTGAATTTTGCCAAACACTAAGAAAAGCACGATTGCCCGCTAATGTGAGTTGAGCCGTAGAAAACGCAATCGGATAATTATTTTTCCCATGTCCAATTAGATGTGTCTGCAAAACAGGAAATGCACACTCTTGCGCAAATGTTTTTAAAACTTTTTGAATTGCAGATCGCTGATTTTTTGTCCGCTGTTTTTTCAATTCTCCAATAAATTCACCGAAAATTAAGGCGCGGATAGAATCAAATGCACCGATGCGTTTTAAATATTTTAATGTACGAAAAATAGCGTGCGGCGTTTCATGCACGTCTTCTAAGAATAAAATTTTATTTTTCGCTTTAATTTCCCAAACATCTTTGATACTGATTTCAATCAGACTTAAATTGCCGCCAATTATTTTTGCGCGAATTGTTTTTATTTTTTTGGCAGCAGCATTAAAAGGTTTTAAATCATTCAGATAAATACATTTATTTTTAAATAAATAATCCAGCGTTAATTGCGAGGTTTTTGCATTCACTTCCTTTAACGCTAATTGCCTTGCGACAGCGCCGTGAATCACTGGCAAATGAAAACGCTGGGAAAGATAAATGAGTAGCGCGGTGATATCGCTAAACCCTACTAGGCTTTTTGTTTGATGATTTAGATGGGCAATGTGTGAATTGCCCCTGCGGTTTAATTTTTTTTCTAAAAAAGGAATGATATCGGCTGATCCTTCACCGCCGCGCAATGCCCAAATTAATTTTACGTTTGGATTTTTTAAATAGCTCAAAAAAATTTCGGCGCGTTTTGAAGCAGGCAGCGGTTTAATCACCTCTTGTTTATAAAGGATGGGAATATTTTTTTGTTTGAAAAATTTCTTTATTTTTTCAAATTGAATTTTAGAAACACAAGAAGCCGGCGCGGCAATGGCGATAGTGTCGGCAGGAGAAAGGAGTGAGTGAGTTCTTTTTTTCATGAGAAATATTTTGTCTGATTTAAACTGAAGTTGCAAATGGATTGCGACGTGAATGATTGGGCAATTCTCGGAGATGACTCTGTTTTTTGTCCTTCGATTGGAAGTACGCAGGCTAAAGCCTGCGTTCTCTTTTCCCTTTTCCCCTCTTTTATGGCAATATTTTGTTTTAAGGAGAAAGAAAAATGCCGTCAGAATATCTCATCGTCGCCAATGGTGATTTCTTATCAGAAAACTTGCTGCAAAAATTATCAGATAATAAAATTATTTTGGCATTAGACGGCGCGGCAGATCGTTTAAAAAAGCTCGATATTCAGCCGTCTATTATTTTGGGCGATTTTGATTCGATCGAAAATTTAGAAGACTGGAAAAAAAATTCTGGCATTCAAATTGTGCATGCGCCCGATCAAGATAAAACCGATCTTTTTAAAGCGCTAGACTATATTAAACCTTTTGAGCCAGCTTCGATTCATCTTGCCTGCGCTTACAGCAGTTCACGTATGGATCATACGCTGAATAATTTGCGAGCGCTTCGAGTGTTCTATCAAAAAAACTGCCCGATTTATTTTTATACGGAGCATCAAAAAATATTTTTTGCACAAAATGAAACACTTTATTTAACCGGCACGATAGGTGATACCGTCGGCATCATGAGTTTTCCCGAAGCAGCGTTTACGTCCATTGGTTTAACTTATAATGGTCATCATTTCCCGCTAAGCTTTGGTTTTTCAGAAAGCGTTGCGAATAGTTTTGCTTCAACAAAAGCTGAAATTCAAATCAAAGGCGAAGCGCTGGTGATTCTCAATAACAATCTTTAAATTCTCGATTGATTTAAGAAAACCTTAAGCTTAATGACTTATAATCACTGTATGGAATTTTTTTTTGTAATCTTGTAATATTGAAATGAGATAAGTTATGCCTTTTGAACCTTTGATGCACCCGAATACTCCTACTGAAGAAGAGGAGAAAAAAGAAATGACCATCGCTGAATTTAATGAAATTGTCGCTAAAATATTACAACAAGAAAGCGCAGGAGAAATTGTTTGTTTTTCTGCAAGAAAGGGTCGAACCTATCAAACAAGATCAGAAAGATCACCTTCAGTCGTTGATTTAGCTTTAGCTGCAAAGACTGCAGGGGCTGCGGAAACAAAATCATCCGAAACTTCCTCATCAACTTCATCTATCCATTTCACCACTCAGTATCAATTAGGCAAAGGAGCGTGTGTAGTCGCTCGTGCCATGGTGGGCGCAACAAACAGCGATGATAAAAGCAAGACGATGCTGGTGGTTTCTAAAAAACCGCTTGATCCTGAGATTCCATTTTCTAAGACTGAAATTGAGGCTATTTCTAACATGGGCTTATTGGTCGGCTATTATAAAAAAAGAAATGGAAGCTTTTCCCTTGTTAAGCCAGAAGACAGAGTAGAAAATTTAACAGGTGAATCCCGTCTTGTCATGAAATATGTGCCGGGAAAATCTTTGCATCATGCCTTGCTTTCTGCCAATACACCGATTGAAGCTTTGCTGCATTTAATGAGTGCCTTAGAAAATTTAAAAAAACTGCATGACGCAGGGTTTGTTTGTGTTGATGTAAAGGCAGATAATTTTGTTTGTCATCCAATTGATGGAGCCATGCTGATTGATTTTTCTTTGACGAAAAAAAACAATGGGGAAGCAAGTAGCTTAAGATTTTCTGATGATTCACATATAGAAAAATATTGCCGACAAATTCCGCCGGAATTACGTACAGGAAAAAAAAGGAAAGCAACTAGCCTTTCTCCTGCGCAAGATGTGTATGCCGTAGGTTTCATGATAAAGCAATATAAGCAGTCACTCTTGGCAGGTGATGGATCAGACGAAGATACAAGACAAACACAATTAGATGCGCTTATTAAAAATGCCATGAAGAATAAAGTTAACGAGAGATCTTCATTAGATGATGTTATTACTGGGTTAACAAGCTTGGTATCAACCTTTTTAAAGGTGGAAAGTGTTTCAGAAAGTAAATCTGATTCTGTAGAGGGCAGTGGTGTTGCAGAAAGTAGTGCTGATTCTGCAGGCAGCAGTGCTGTACCCAACTGGTTTTTCCAAGAGGATAATATAAAACTCTTACGCAAACTCATGTATTTTGGTGTGCGGGTGGATGCGGATTTAATTCAACAGTTAAGAAGCAACAGCACATTATGCGCTACAGTCAAAGCTTGTTCATGGATAACGTTAAATAAGTTAAAAGAATTTAGCATTCGGATCGATTTGGATTTGATTCAGAAAATTACGTTAAATGAGGGTACTGTTAGTATTGGCAGCATTTCGATGGGCGATATTGAATCCTATTTTTCTAGCTTGCAAGATTTAGAGTTAAAGACAAGCATCAAACGGTTTAAAATTAGTTTAACTGATTTAGAAGTATTAGTGAGTGCAGATACTTCTCCGTTAGAAAGTAAACAGAAGTTAGAGCGTCAATTAAAAGCCATGGGGAAAATGGATGCCCGTTTAAAAAAAACTCAGAAAAGATTAGATGATCAAACCAGTCGTAACATTACTCATCGGGATTCAGCAGTTCCCACTGTGCCTGCAGAAGCGCCACATACGCTAGAGCCACCCTTGTCAGTTTCGCAAACTTTTCCTGAGGAATCTGCTTCTGCAGCGGTTTCTGATGAAATTTCGGCGGGAATTACTCATCGGGATTTAAAAACATATGCAGGCGAAATTCAGTTTATCACAAAAGAGAATTTAAAAGAATCCGATCGCTTATTAGTCGCTAAATTTAACGCTTTAAGTCAATTACGTGCTTGTCTTTACACGCCGCATTCTGTAGAAGAACGTTTAAAAGAATTTAAAAAACTTCATGCAGCATTGAAAAAAGGTTTTGCTTTAACATCTGTTTCCACACCTTTGCCCAGTTTTTTTAGAGCTAAAAAGGAAGAAACAACAGGAGTCGAATCAACTGAGGGGAAAGCTAGTGAGAAGATACAGGAAGAGCAAGGCCAATTTTCTTTTGATCAAGATCGAAGCCGATATCACACCTTAAAAAGTATTCCTCTTTTTAGTTTGCCGATCCTGCAAGTGGGAACGCCTATTTTAGCGATGGAAGTAGGTATTTTAAGTGCAGGTATCAGTGTGGGCGTGATGCTTTTACTTCTGTTTGTGCTTCATCAATACCATCCAGCCATGACTAAAACTGAAGAGGCGATGCAGGATATTGACAAATTTCTTAAGGCGACCCCGATGTCTGAAACTTCAGCACCCCACAAATCTGCCTAAAAAAATTGTACGTAAGCTTTAAAACTCTAAACTTTTCCTTGAGACTATTAAAAAACCCGCTACAATCCTTCCATGAAAAAAATATTTTTAATCCTATTGATGTTTTCGTTCAATATTTTTGCGTCAGCTCCAAAAAATAGTTTTTGGGATGATTTATCGCAGCTCAATACTTATTCTGCTCATTTTAAAGAAATCACTTATGATGCCACAGGCAATGTGCAGCAAATGAGTTCTGGTCAAATGGCGCTGATGCGTCCGGGAAATTTTCGCTGGGAAACACTGAATCCAATCCATCAGATTTTAATTGCGCATCAAAATATATTGTGGGTATATGATGTGGATCTGCAACAGGCAACGCGGCAAAATTTTAATGCGCAGGCGCAGCACAATCCCGCTGCGCTTTTGAGCGGATCTGTGAAAGAGGCACAAGCACAATTTGCCATTGCAAAAACTCAGCAGCAAAATCAGCAAACTTGTTTTACCTTGATTCCTAAAACTCAACAGCCGCTTTTAAAAAATGTTGCGCTGTGTTTTCAAAAAAATATTCTGCAGAGCATGATGATGGTTAATCCATTCGGCGATAAAACGGTTTTTAGTTTCTCTGATATCCAGTTGAACCAAACTATTTCGCCTAGTCAATTTCAATTTCAGCCGCCGAAAGGGGTGGATGTGCTTGAAAACCGTTAGCTGGATACTTGTATCATTTTGCTTAATAGCATACTACGTCTGTCCACATAATTTGATGCATCATTTTGTAGGGGCAATTCATGAATTGCCCTTTTAATTTTAATATCGGGCGATTCGTGAATCGCCCCTACAAATTGTTTATATTTTATAATCACAATCATATGCATGTGGTTTTGCATGACAATAAATTCATCCAATGCTGCATTCTTAAATTTGATTGGAACTCTTTTCCAAAAATCTTAAACGATCAAGCCAAATCGGTTATATATAATTTTCCCATTTTCTGCTTTTCCAAACAAACAACGATGCTGATGCGCACAAATGGTGACAAAATAATAACCTGCATCGCTGTAATCATAATGTGGCAGGCGAATGGAATGGCGATTAGGTTTTTCATCGAAGGTAAACATAAAATCATTTTAAGAAAAATATTTTTATGCAACAATACAGGGACAGCTTATTTATCCATGAGGGATAAATAATTTTGTAAATAGATTCATTTCAAACTAAAATGTTTCCTTTTAATATACCGCTCGCGAATGAGATTTCGGGGTTGGCACCAATAGACCCAAGTATTTTGGTTTATCCGCGAGGCTTTGATACATGAGCAACAGGAGTGTATAAGTCATACATGACTGTTGTGAAAGACGATGCCAACAAAGCGGAAAACCAAAAGACGAAGGGTATAAATACGGATAGACCGTGATCTGTCTATAAATATAAGGTAACTTTATGAGTGATTCATTAACCTCAAACAAAAACAAAATTACCGCTTTCCAATTAGCCATGATTACTTTAGCGTATGTGGCAAGCGTGCGTGTGCTGCCGACTTTAGCAGAATATGGTTTTACCGCGATTTTCTATTATCTTTTAGGCGCACTGACTTTTTTAGTACCGTCAGCGTTAGTCTCTGCTGAACTGGCGACTGCTTTACCGGAACGCGGCGGTGTTTATGTGTGGGTAAAAGAAGCGTTAGGTTCACGCTGGGGATTTCTGGCAATCTGGCTGCAGTTTTTATCTAACATTTTTGCATTGCCGGCTTATTTATCTTTTTTAATGGCAACAGGCGCCTATATGTTTGCGCCTTCTTTGGCGAATAATAAATATTTTTTGATGTTAGGTATTTTAGTGATTTGGTGGATTGCAACGATCACCAGCTTTTTTGGTATGCGTACTGCCGGCTGGCTAAACACCATTGGTTCATTTGTTGCAACCTTTGTGCCGACGGTAGCAATTTTTATTTTAGGTGCGATGTGGCTGATCATAGGACATCACTCTCAAATTGTTTTTTCTACCAAAACTTTTTTCCCCAACTTTTCAAAATTAGATTTTAACAGCTTAGCTTTTTTAGCCGGCGTTTTATTTTCATTAACCGGTATGGAAGTTTCGGGTTCGCATGCGGAAGATGTGATTAATACTCGAAAGAATTTCCCTAAAGGAATTTTTTTGGCAGTGATTTTAGTCGTGATCATAGGATTTAGTTCATTGGCGATTGCGATTGTGATTCCGCAAAAAGATTTAAGTTTAATAGCAGGTTCTATGCAGGCATTCACTGTTTTTTTCGATAAATTTAATATGCCGTGGGCAGTTACCGTGATGTCGTTTTTAATGTTTGTCGGCGGTATTTGTGTTTTAAATTCCAGTGTGATTGGTCCTTCTAAAGGATTATTCGGCGCGGCGACGGGCGGAGAAATTCCGCCGCTGTTAGCGAAAATCAATAAACATCATATGCCGGTCAATATGTTTTTAATGCAGGCGATTGGCGTTTCCATCATCGCGCTTTTCTTTTTGTTTATGCCGAGCGTCAGCAGTTCTTATTGGTTAATTATGGCAACCGTGACAGCGTTATATTTAGTTATGTATGTTTTGCTGTTTATCTCTGGTATTGTGCTGCGTTATAAATCACCGCATTTAAAACGCACTTACAAAATTCCCGGCAAAAATATCGGCATGTGGATTGTAGCAAGCTTGGGTATTTTAAGTTCTTTATTCGGCATTACGATCAGTTTTTTTCCGCCGTCACAAATTATGATGGGCAGCACTTGGATGTTTGAATTGTTCATTATTTTAGGCATTGTGCTGTTTGTCGGTTTGGGATTATTTCTTTATGCGTTTCGCCGTCCTGAATGGGTAGTGAATGTGGATGAAGAATTTGAAAAGGAATTAGAGAAAGAAGAATAAACGCATGGAGCTTTCATGCCCGCAGTCAAAATAAATCATTTAAAAAAAATTTACCGAAACGGCGTTGAAGCGTTGAAAGGCATTTCATTAGAAGTTGAAGCGGGGGACTTTTTTGGATTGTTAGGGCCGAATGGCGCAGGTAAATCTACCACTATCGGCATCATCACTTCGATGATCAATAAAACTTCTGGCAAAATTTTTATCAACGATATTGATATAGATGAAGATTTTTTAAAAGCAAAATCTTTTATCGGCGTTGTGCCGCAGGAAATTAATTTTAATATTTTTCAACCTGTCATGGATGTGATGCTTAAACAAGCCGGTTATTACGGTATTGCGCCTTCTGTCGCTAAAAAACGCGCAGAAAAATATTTAAAGCAGATGGGGTTGTGGGAAAAACGAAAACAGTTGGTTCGATTTTTATCCGGCGGCATGAAGCGGCGATTGATGATTGCACGCGCGCTGGTGCATGAACCGCAAATTTTAATTTTAGATGAACCCACTGCCGGTGTAGATATTGAATTACGCCGTTTATTGTGGGATTTTTTAAAAGAACTGAATCAAAAAGGCACGACAATTATTTTAACTACACATTATTTAGAAGAAGCAGAACACTTGTGCCGAAACATTGCAATCGTTCATAAAGGTGCAGTGATTGAAAATACCAGCGTGCGAAATTTAGTTCGCAAATTAGAGGTCGAAACTTTTATTTTTGATTTAAGAGAACCGCTCAATGAATCAGCGTTAATTTTAAAAAATTTTCCATGCCGTATATTAGATGCCTGCACATTAGAAATTGATATTGATAATCATCAAAACATCAACGATCTGTTTGAGCTTTTTAATCAGCAGAAAATTTTAATTAAAAGCATGCGTAACAAAGTGAATCGCTTAGAAGAATTATTTGTACGGCTAACGGGAAATCATGGTGAATAAATTTTTAGAGAAGAGAAAAATAATGGTAGGGGCAAGTCGTGACTTGTTAAAAAACAACAGATAAAAAAATATGACATGGAAAGAAAAATGGATAGCTTTTTGTACGCTCACACGCCGTGAAGTGTGGCGCGTGTTTTTAGTTTGGCTGCACGCTATTTTGCCGCCGGCAATTACGATGACATTATATTTTATTATTTTTGGTGAATTTGTCGGACGTCATATCACTAACATTCACGGTTTTACTTACATGCAGTATATTGCCCCGGGTTTGATTATTATGCCGGCAATCACTGCTGCATATTCTAATACAGCTACTTCTGTTTACATGGCAAAATTCCAGCGAAGCATTGAAGAAATTTTAGTTTCTCCCATGCCGAACCAAATTATTTTGTACGGATTTTTAATGGGCAGTTTATTTCGCGCATTTTTAATGACGATCATCACGATGATTGTTGCACTGTTTTTTACGCATTTACATGTGTTTAGTTTTATGCTGCTTTTCCTGACAGTTTTTCTTTCCACGATTTTCTTTGGACTGATTGGATTTACGAACGGATTATTTGCGCGAAAATTTGATGAAGTTTCTTTTGTGCCGGTTTTTATTTTAAATCCGCTTACTTATTTAGGCGGCGTTTTTTATTCTGTCCAATCACTGCCATCTCTTTGGTATCATATTTCTTTATTTAATCCTGTGCTGTATATTGTGGATGCTTTTCGCTACGGCATGTTAGGATTTGCCAATACGAATATCATCATTGCTTTTTTGGTAATGTTTGGATTAACCATTCTGATGTTCATTTTAAATTTATATTTGCTGAAAAAAGGTTCTGGTATTCGGCAGTGATCGCAAAAAATGGAAAAGTAGTTTGACATTGCTGCGATACACACCTAAAATCACCTTCGTTTGGGTTTGCGAAAGGACCGATCAGCCAGTGGCTGATCGCAGCCGAGCAAACGCCACACCAGGATGTGTGAAGCCGGGTGAATGTCGAAAAACATAATTTTTTCGCCATGGATGGCAGCTACAAAAGTTTGGGCCGTTAGCTCAGTTGGTAGAGCAGCTGACTCTTAATCAGCGGGTCGTGGGTTCGATCCCCTCACGGCCTAATCAAAAAAAGCGCCTCGTACAGACTTTCCATTTGAAGATTCTTTGCATGCCTTCTCTTAAAAGCCGTTTATGGGACACTGGCAAAAATTATCTATTTTCGCGGTAAAGAGAGGGCAATTGATATTTATTTGATCTACCTGTTCTATTTGGAAATGCGAAGTGAATAAATAGTAACTGAGCAGAAAATAATATCGAATAGGATTGAGAATTGAAAACGGATAAAAACCCTCCTGATTTTTACTACGTGATATTATTTTTTAAAAATAAAAACTCTGTAGAGATTCATTTCTTGTAACTTTTATATTCTTTGCTTTAATAGTCATGTTTTGTTACCTCTTGTATCTTTGGTTTAAAAAATTCTATTCTATTGCCTTCTGGATCGTAGGCGAAAAATAATTTTGCTCCACTTTCTTTAAGGACTACGGGTTTTGAAATAATTTTTGTATCAGCTTTTTTTAATATTTTATATGTTTCGTCAACATCGTTAACTTCAATTCCAAAGTGATTAAATCCACGATAAGTCGCAGGCAATATGTGTATTGAACCTTGCGATACAGGTTTTAAAAAATGAATGAGCTCCACAAAAAAATGACCATCAGGACTAGAAGCTCTATAGATTTTAAACTTGGTTCCCGAAGGTAATCCTAAAGCGGATTCTATTTCTTTCCCGCTCCTTATTCCCATGTCGGTAATTTTGAATCCTAATACATCCTGATAAAAATTAATCTCTTGATTGACATTCTGCACCACCAAGCAAACATGATTAAGAGTACTATCAGGAGTGACTTCAATTGTTTCAGCTTTAACACAAAAACAGCTCAACATAATTGCAAGGATTATGTATTTTTTCATTTTAATCTCTATCTTTCGATAACGGCAGCGGAAATCTTTCGCCGGTAAATTGATCTTTGAGTTGGTCTTGCTGCAAATGTACTTTGCTGAAATGAACCATCAATGCGCCGATCAATGCAATTAATCCGCCGATAAAAGCAAAAAGTTTTGGCACTTCGCCCAGCCACAGCCAGCCGATGAAAGTTGCTAAAATCGGCATGGTATAAAGTGAGTTGATTGCTTTGACTGCCGGCAATTCTTTTAATGCTAATGCCCAAAACATATACGCTAATGCGCCGGGGAAAATGCCTAAATAAATGACGGGGAATGTTTGAAACAAAGTAGCGTGGTGCAGTTCACGCCATAATTGCGGTGAAAAAATAAATAAAGGAATCACACCGATCCAGATAATCACAGCGGTCATTTCAATGCCGTTCATTTTTTTCAGTAAAGATTTCTGCATGATACACGCAACGGATGAGCAAAGTGCAGCAACTAAAATATCAAGCAGACTCAATTGGAATCGCATGCTGGTGTGATGCGTGAGCGCAATAATCAAAACGCCGATAATGCTGACGATCAAACCCACCCAGCCTAACAGCATCAAACGTTCTTTTAAAAAAATTCTGGCCAGAATAACGGTAAGCACTGGCGATTGTGCAATCACAAAACTAGCAAGCGAAGCATCCACTAATTTTTCGCCCGTGTTTAACGCCACGTTATAAATCGAAAAATTTAGAATCCCTAAAATAATGAGTGAAACAATATCTGCACGCGTGAAGTTTTCTTTTTTCCTTCGGTAAATAATATAAAGCGGCAATATGGCAAGTGAAGCAATAAAATACCGCAGCAATGCTAATGCGCCGGGCGAATAGACTTTTAATCCTGCGCGAATACCGACAAAAGCAGATGCCCACAAAATTAAGGTGATGGTTAAAAAAATATAAATTTTAAAAGAAGTTTTCATTTATACCCTTCGTCTTTTGGTTTTCCGCTTTGTTGGCATCGTCTCTCACAACAGTCATGTATTATGTATACACTCCTGTTGCTCACTCCTCGCCGCCTCGCGGATAAACCAAAATAGTATTTCGTACATCCCTATACTCAACCCCTTCGGGGTCAAAATGACTACGTCATTTTGGACTATTTTTGCACTCCTGCAAAAATGGTCGGGTCTATTTGTGCCAACCCTGAGAACTTATTCGCGAGCGGTATAAATCTTCCATGCCCCATCTTGGATGAACTTTAATTTCTAAATGATCTTTTTCGCCGCGCTGCAGACGCATTGCGCCTAAATAGGCAACCATTGCGCCGTTATCCGTACAAAATTCAAACGGCGGATAAAAAACTTCTGCCTCTAATTTTTCTTTAAGTGTTTCACGCAAACGTTTATTCGCACTGACGCCGCCTGCCATGACGATTTGTTTTAATCCAGTTTGTTTTAATGCGCGTTTGACCTTAATTAATAAAGTATCAACTACGGCTTCTTCAAATGCATAGGAAATATTCGCTTTGGTCTGTTCATCTTGTTTATTTTCTCGAATGCAATTGACTGCAAAAGTTTTAATGCCGCTGAAACTAAAATCTAATCCGGGACGGTCTGTCATCGGACGCGGAAAATAAAAATATCCTGCCCTTCCTTTTTCTGCTAATTTTGCTAAATGCGGTCCGCCCGGATAAGGCAAGCCTAATAATTTCGCGGTTTTATCAAATGCTTCTCCCACTGCATCATCCAAACTTTCCCCTAAAATTTTATAATCGCCTAATCCTTTCACTTCAATTAATAAAGTATGTCCGCCGGAAACTAATAAAGTGACAAAAGGAAATGTTGGCTTTCTTTCATCCAGCATTGCCGCCATTAAATGCGCTTCCATGTGATGCACGCCCAATGCTGGAATATTCCATGCATAACCCAGCGCGCGTCCAATGCTTGCGCCGACCATGAGCGCGCCGATGAGTCCGGGACCTTTTGTATAGGCGACTCCGTCTGGCACGGTGATTCCCGCCTGAATAAGTGCCTGCTTCACTAACGGCAGTGTTTTGCGGACATGATCGCGTGAAGCAAGCTCCGGCACCACGCCGCCAAAAGGCGCATGTGTTTTAATTTGACTGTAAACGCAGTGCGAAAGCAATCCCCGCTCAGTATCGTAAATGGCGGTAGAAGTTTCATCACAGGAAGTTTCAATGCCGAGTATTTTCATGGGTGGGTATCATAATACTATTTAATGAGAAAACAATTTATTTTGATTCATACTCTTTAAGCATTGACCCATTTTATTTTCTGTCTCCTGCCTCCTGCCCTCTGTCTGCCAACAGCGACGTCGGACATCTAAACGCATGCAGAATATTCGGCAAATACGGATTCACTAACGTATCAGTCGTTAATTTAAATCCTGCGTGATATTGACCTTGTTTAAAAATCAAAAGATATTCTTTTGGATTCTTAGTCGTCTGTAAATCTGCTTGATCTAATAACTTAAACCATGCCCATGTGCCGGTTTGATTCAGCGTGAGCGTATTGTTTTGTACTGTCTGAAAATTAACAGCAGCCAATCCTGATTTAGCACCCGGCCATTGAAAAGTTTGCATCTGCATTAAATCCGGTGTTAATGACATTTCTTGTCCGTCAATATCTAACATACATTGCATAACGCCGGGTGACAAATCAATCGGCGTTAATGTAAATTGTGTCAATACCGTTTGCGAATCTTCTGCAAAAAACATTTTTTGAATCAGTGATGCACGGATAAATAAATCCAAAGTAGATTGCGGAATATCCAATGATAAACCATCCACTTTTTTCCATGTCCAATAGGCATGTGATGTATCCACAAATGGATTGATATAATACATATAAAAAGCGTCAATGCTGCCGTTAGGTCCAAAAAACTGTGAGAAAGTTTGCAGGCTAATTTCTTGAGCAGCATTTTTAAAAATTGGATAGCGGTTTTCAATATCTTTTTGATACTGTTTTAAAATAGTTGCTTGCCATTGTGAATCCAAATACAAACTGGTTTGATGCAAAATAATTTGCCAACTATCATGTGATAAATTATTTAATATAGACTGCAGAGGCATTGGCAATGTGTTTGATGCCGTATCTAATTTTTCTAGCATGTCTTTATCAGAAGACTGTCCTTGCATACGATTCACAGCGACTTGATACGCTACTTGATTTGGATTCGGTGAATCCGTGATGTTAGAAACGAATTGGCTAAAATTACTGAGCAATGTCTGCAAATTATTATAATCCTCATTGTGATTAACTAAATTAGATAACTGCGTATACAAACCGCTTAAATTTTGTCCCAGTGTTTGCGCATTTCCATTGAGCATAGCATTACCTAAAATAATATGGATGAATTGCCAAAAAGGCGAATTCGGATCACGCAGTAATCCCAAAGTATTTTGCACATCATTTAAATCAGCAGGTTTTGCAAAGCTCATGTTGTTTAATAAATTCAGCCAATTCTGCGCATAACTTTCCAAATACAATTCGCGCACCTGATTGATTAAATCATTGAGCTGATCTTCTGTTAATTGTAAAGGCGGCAATGCACCCGTTACCCAATTGCCAGTGACTGAACGCTGTGCAAAATTAGGAATATCTTGATTATAAATTTCTTTAAAGTTAGCCGGATCATAAAAAGCAGGGATAGTCATTTTATTTAATTCTAATCCGCCGATATTTTGCGCTTTAGGCAAAAGATAAACAGGCGGCTTATCATATTTATCCTGCAGTACGACAAAACTAATTTCCGCTAAAGGATAAGCATGCAACAAAGTTCTCGCTTGGCTAACTAATTTTGTATCAAGCGGCAAAGGTAACAGTTGAGACTGCAAAAGATAATCCAAATGATTTTTTAAATTATTCTGTACTAAAAAACGCCCCAGATATTCCTTCAACCATAAATCTGAAAACCATGTTTCTACATAATTTGTATCTAATTGTTTAGGATTCCCCAGCATCAAATAAACCTTTAAATCGCTATAAAGTTGAATACTTTTGATGTTCATATCCGCTTTCATTTTATTTTCAATGTCCTGTTTCAAATAAGGAATAAATTTTTCTTGCAACAGTGTTTCATAACCCTTTTGTGATTCGGCTGTCATTCGTGATAATTCATTCAAACCAATCCAACGGTATTTATTTGCTGGCTGATTTTTTATTTCTTCATACGTTTGATACAAAACATTTAAACGGTCATGCCAGTTTGGATGCAAGGCAATTTGCGCAGCATGTTCTGACTGCAGCGATGATTGAATGATATCAAGATCAGTTAAAGATTTTTGATAAGCATCATGCCAAACAAAAATAAGTACGACAATGACTAACAAAATTAACGGGAAAATAATTAAACGTTCGCTAAATTTTTTAATGCCACGATGATATTGGAAATAATCCGGCGACGTTACCCGCGTTAGCAATGAATTTAAAAAATAAGGTTTCGATTCAAATGCATAACGATTTTGAATTTTTTGAGAAGAGCTTTTTATTAACGAAATATCTTCCGAATCTATCTGCTGTAAACTGCTAGTGAAATAAATACCGCCCAGCAAAATAAAATCATCCCACGAAATTTGCGTCACAATATTTTCTAACGCTGTGCCGATGCTTTCTAATTGTAATAAAAAATCTTTCATGCGCGCGCGTGAAGATAAATTTCTTTCATGATGCATGCGCCACATTAAACGATCGCTCATACGCTGCATAAATTCTCTAAATTGTTCAACAAACTGATCATGAATCAAATAATCTTCCCGCTCCTCTGTAAAATCAAAACCTAAACTCTGCACACGTTCTTCAAAACTTAAATCTGCAAAATACTCCGTAAAACCCCGCATCAAATCGCATTTAGAAACAATAACTGTCACTGGCACAGGGTATTGATAAGTTTTCAGTAAGGCTAACTGACGCTCGATGTTTGCAATCAACTGCGCCCATTCTTCTCTTTTATTTTGACTTAAACAAATCAAGTCAACGACCAGCAGCAAACCATTAACAAACTCTTCTCCGTGATATCTTCGCATCAAAGCTAGCAATCCATGCCATTTTGCTTTTAGTAATACCGTTGTTTCTGTTTCAAAAAATTCATCTGGCAATTCAAAAAAAACATTTTCTTTATTCTGCCAGATACGTAAATTTTCATAACTTAATGCTTGTTCAGAAAATTCAAGCCCAGAATTCTTTAAAAAAGAAGTTTTACCGGAAGTTTTATGACCTGCCACTAAAATCCACGGACGTTTATCTGGAAACAAAAACGGATGCTGCCATCTTTTATTTAACTGACATAACAATTTTCTCACGTTAAATAAATAATCTTTTAATTTTTCTTTGTCTTCTTTGCTTAATGAAATATTTTCTTCTTTTTGAATTTTAATTTTCTCAGCAGCACGAATAGTCTGATATTTTTTATACCACTTTCGAAAATATTTAACCCCATAATAAATCCAAACCAAAATCACAGCCAAAGTTACTGCCATACGCAGCCATAAATGTTCAAAAGGCGCGCGCCCCGCAAAAGCAACGTAAGGCGCAATCAGCCAAACCACTAAAATAATTAAAAAACTGACAGCTGTCGGTTTAACACCGCGAAGCTGCCAATAATAATTTAATTTTTGTTTGATAGGCATTTTTATTTCCCCAAACAATTTTTAATTTCTATCTGACACCTGCAAAACTTGTAATGTTTGATCAACAGAAACAGTTTCATGATTTAAACGTACATGATAGGCAAATAAAATTCCTGCCAATACAATTATTGCGACGATCAGTGTGATCCATTTGGGCGGCAAAATTAAAAAAGATAAGCGTTTATTTTTTTTCAACGGCGGCGGAATTAAAAGCTGTCTTGAAAATTCACCGCGCTGACGGCGAATTAAATAATATAAATCATCAATAAACCTGATTAACTCCAAATGCCCGTCTTTCATATTCCTGTATTTTCCCTGAAAACCTAAGCTTAAACATAAATAACCTAGCTCCAATAAATCTAAATAAACGGCTGGATCTTCTAATGCATGATTTAAAATCGCAAAACATCTTTCCTCATCCATTTGTTCTTTTTGAAAACTCATTAATAGATTTTTTTGCTGCCATTCACTTTCTTTCCCCCAAACTTGCATTAAAATAATTTCATCAATCAAGGCACACAATAAATATCTTGCTGCCAAAATCATTTGCGCACGATAACCGTGCGTGTAAGCATTATTTTCAAATGCTCTGACTTCATGAATTAATTCGTGATGCAGTGTTTTAAAATCAGGCGTTTCGCGCAATTCCTGAAGCTGTGTCGCAACTGCCAATAACGGCGCTGCTGAAGCAACTAATGGATTAATAACATGATTGACGTGAAATAATTTAGATTGAACATTTGCTCTTGGACCAGTCAACGGTTCTCGCTGATGAGACTCTTGACTATTCTTTCCATCTTGAACCGACAGTGCCTTTGTTTTTTTTCTGATTTGTTTGGAGACCATACACTCATCAACCTTAAAACGTTTAATTTAGATCAAAAATCAACTTGTTAAAAGAAAAATATTATTTTATTTGCATCCCCTCTATCTTTTCTCAAAAAAATAGTTTATATAGGCAGTGTTAAACGTTCTGTTTTAACAAAACTTTTCTTATTTTTTTACCTTTAAGGAGTTTACCATGAATAAAAAATGGTTGCTTGCACTAGTTGCAGGAAGCGTTGCCATGACAATGACTTTAGCTAATGCTAATATCGTTGCTGTTCATTCTGCTAAAGCAGGATTCAAAACTGTTGCTGTCGATGACCAAAGTGTCACCTCTGACAATCAAGGTGTTATTTCTGACAATCAAGGTGTCACCTCTGGCGATCAAGGCGTTACTTCTGATAATCAAGGTGTTACTTCTGATGATCAGGGTGTCACTTCTGATGATCAAGGCGTCACTTCTGATAATCAGGATGTCAGCAGCAACCAAGTCACCTCTGATAATTCTGATTCAGATTAATGTAAGAACCTGTTCAAAATCTCGCTAGGTCGAGACAGAAAACGTTGATTTTTGAGAACCGTAGCGCAGCATACAGGGGAGTATGTGAGCAACGGATCACAGAAAATCAATGTTTTATGGCCAACATAGTAGAGATATTGAACAGGTTAAGTTGTTAATCAAAGAGTAAAGGCTGTAGCAATACAGCCTTTATTTTTAGCGCAATTCTGCCATCTCTAAACATAATTTTAAATTTTATTTTTAAAAAAACAAAATCGCGAAGCGATGCTATTAATAAACAAGCCTTGCTTTTTATTTTTGCTTAGCTAAGATAGTCGCAGTTTATTTTCAACCAATAAAAGGACAAGGAGATGATCACCAAACGGCTCATTCAAGCTGCTGCATTTGTTTGTGCATTTAGTTTTTTCTTAACTTCTACTGTTTCTTCTGCTTCTGCTTTTCAGCTTTGGGAAGAAGGCGGCGGTATAGGTGACTATCATGCCGGCGGTGCTGCAATTGCAGACAACGTCTCAACAGACTTTTATAATCCAGCAGGAATAACGCGCCTAGATCGTCCTGAAATTTCATTAGGCGGCGTGTTGATTGATACAAACATTAATTATAAAGGTAATTTGACTGTCACACTTTTCGGTTCACAAACTTATCAGAATATTGACGCACAAGGCGGCGATAAAAATTATATTCCTAATTTTCATATCGCCGTACCGTTTGCTCAGTATTGGGTGGCTGATTTAAACGTCACCACACCGTTAGGTTTAGATACCAATTACGGCACAGATACGGCTATTCAATATGTTGCCACTGAAAGCAAAATTTCTGCTGTAAATATTAATCCTAATCTGTCTTTAAAATTAAACGATCATTTTTCTATTGGTGCAGGATTTGATGCAGAAAGATTAAATGCAATTTTTAATGACGTAGATGATATCGGCGGCACTAGTTATCCTTTGGAAAATAAATTATCGAGTTGGGATTATGGCTTTAACATGGGAGCGCTGTATCAATTTACGCCAAGCACTCGGTTAGGCTTGAGCTATCGTTCCGAAATTGTACATCATACAAACGGAAACAGTACGGTGAATGATTTATTTGGTCAGCCCACTACGACCGCAATTACCAGCGATTTAATTTTCCCTGCTACAACGATGTTAAGTTTTTATCAGGCTATTAATTTTCACTGGGCATGGATGGCAAGCGCTACTTATAGCCAGTGGGATGCATTTCAAACTTTAGCCATTTATAATGTCAATACGCCTCTTACTCCCACTAATGTTTTTGTTCCCCAGCATTTTCGAAATTCTTGGAATCTTGCCTTAGGCGGACGTTATACGATTAATCCAAAATGGCAATTAGAAGCCGGCGTAGGTTTTGATGAATCACCGGTTGTCACAGACTACCGAACAGTACAAGTGCCGGATAATAACCGTTATGCGGTTTCTGTTGGTTTTCATTACAAACCCGTACAGCGCTTTGATGTAGAAGTCGGTTATGATCATTTCTTTATTCAGAAAGCTGATATCCATGCGCCAATGACTGTTTCGCTTGAAACCTTAACACCAGACGGCTACGTTGACAGCAGTGCTAATGTGTTTGGAGTGCAGTTGACTTATACTTTCTAAGAACCTGTTCAAAGTCTCGCTAGGTCGAGACGGAAAACGTTGATTTTCGAGAACCGTAGCGCAGCATACGTTTGGCTATGTGAGCAACGGATCGCAGAAAATCAACGTTTTATGACCGACATAGTAGAGATTTTGAACAGGCTCTAAGGCACGGACAAGTCACGACTTATTCCTACAATTTTCGGGCAGACACTGAAGGTCTGCCCGTATAAAAATTTTCTCAATTTCCCAGGTTGCTGCATAAAAATATTTTTCTTAAAATGTTTTTATGTTTACATTCGATGAAAAACCTAATCGCCATTCCATTCGCCTGCCACATTATGATTACAGCGATGCAGGTTATTATTTTGTCACCATTTGTGCGCATCAGCATCGTTG
>Ga0208373_1001592_pt1 | contig 29317 bp, 31 predicted proteins | sample RifOxyC2_FD_184036 | JGI IMG/M metagenome (GOLD analysis project Ga0208373, IMG submission 184036) | Soil microbial communities from Rifle, Colorado - Rifle Oxygen_injection C2 (SPAdes) | ecosystem: Environmental > Terrestrial > Deep subsurface > Rock core/Sediment | place: Rifle, Colorado... | reverse complement strand
CAAAGCGCGTAGCGCCGGCAAAGCCGAGTCAGCGGGAGAAATCCGGTCAACCCGCAGGACCAGAGCGAGTAAGTCCTGCAAAACCTGCTCAGCCCGCTGCACGACCGGAGCGGGTGGCGCCGGCAAAACCTAAGGAGACGATCAAGCCGCAAGAAAGAAAGCCGGAAGAGAAACCAAGAGAGCAGAGACCTGAACAAAAAAAGATCGAAAAACCAAATGAACCGAGGCCCTCTAAAAAGAATGGTGAAACACGAAAAGAGCAGAAACGTCACGAGGAGGATGAGGAAAAGCCGAGGAAGTAAACGGTAGGTTCAAGGAGACTGGCGGGGAGCTGAGCGGTCATCTTATAATGAGCCATAGTACTGCTCAGATGAGATCTTTCCACCCGAAGCGGCGGTCATCCTGTCTCTGGTTTTCGAGCATGTGCGTTTCGATCCCCTGCCGGGCATCTTCAAAAGTCTGTTGATCGATGTCCCCGGGGATGGCCCTCGGTTGACCCCAGCGGATCACGATCTTGCTGAACGGCTTGGGAATCAGACAACCGTCCCAGCTATTGAGGATCCAGGCCCTGCTCATGGAGACGTAGATGGGGACGATGGGTACGCCGGATTGTTCCGCCAGGACAATCAATCCCGGTTTCACAACGCCCCGCGGCCCCCTGGGACCATCCAGGACGTGAACGGCGAGGGGATGATCCTTCAGATCTTCCACCATGGCGGCCAGCGCTTTTTTGCCGTCGCGCGAGGAGGAGCCCCGGATGGGACGAAAGTTCATGCGACTGTAGACAGCGGCAATCAGGTCCCCGTCGCGGCTCTTGCTGATCATGACGGACGGCCGGTAACTGCTGAACCGTTTTACATAACCGAGTACGGCGACGATCCGCTGATGCCAAACGGCGGTGATGATCTTGTTCCCGCTGTTCAGGTGTTGCAAGATAGCGTCCTCGTTGATGGATTCGATCCGGATGGTCAGGAAATAAAGACGTAAGATATAATAGACGATCATCATGGGGAAAGAAGATTTCATGTTCAAGGAAAGGCGCATGGTCACAATTCCGTTGCATGAATGAGGTAATGAGAAAAATAGTGAATAGCATCCAAGCTCCGATTGTGTCAACTATTTTTGGTAAAAAGAAATCATCGACAGTCGCCGGACCCTCTGTTGTCGAGCATACCGAGGCTGTGATCGGGAGCGCGCGATGACCCCGGAGCGAACGACCAGGCATTGCCTGGATCCATGGCGGAACGTCGAGATCGGTACGTTCGGAGAAGTCAGCCCCTGCTGCGTACACCCGCCGCTCGGACACATCGACACGGCCTCAGCCTCGGGAATTTTGGACAGAGACTCCGATGCGTTTCGCCAACTGCGCGAGTCGCTGCTGACGGGGAACCTGACCGAGCCGTGCGGCGGTTGCCATATACGGCCGCTGGCGCCCCTCAAGAGTCAGCGGCAAGCGGTCCGGTCCGCCAAGGGCGTCGTTCGCGGTGCGTTGCTCGCCGCCGGCGCGCTCGAGTCGATGAGAATCGACGTCACCAGGGACTGCAACCTCCGGTGTGTCTACTGCGCCGTCAGCCAGCAGGGGTACGTGGGCGGTCAGATGCCCGCGGAGGTTTTCGACGCGGCCTTGAAGCTGATACCGGCGGAAGCCGGCGGCCTCCGGATCGATCTCAACGGACACGGGGAAACGACTACCCATCCGGATTGGTTGAGAATGGCCCGTGCCGCGACCGAAAGTGGTGCGTCAGTGACGATGCTTTCGAACTTTGCAAAGCCGTTCGATGCGGATGAGATCGGGGTGCTCGCGACGATGTCGGTCATTCAGATCAGCCTGGACACGACCGACGACGCCCTGCTGAAACGGCTCAGACGGAAGGTGTCGCTCGGGAACATTCTGCGGAACCTGCACCTGATTCGCATGCGCGCTCGCAAAGCGGATCTCAAACCCGAGTGGGCGATCAGTTGCGGCGTCTACGACAAGTCCGTTGCTTCCTTGCGCGACCTGGCGTGGTTTGCGGTCACGGCCGGCTTCGACTCGGTGACGTTCTGGAATCTGGTCAAATACCCCGATATCCTGGACCCCGGGACTGCGCGCGTGAAACCGATCGCCGACCTCCCCGAGGACGAGCAACGCAAGGCTGTCGCTGCATTGAGCGACGCCATCCGGATTCTCGAGGACCACGGCGTGAAAGCCGAAGTCGCGGGCGATTTCGTCGACTGGCCGAGCGGAAGATGGTCTCGAACCGGTTGATGTTTGTTTTTACCGAAGCTCTCGAAAGGATTTTGCAGATGGGTTCTGAAAGCAGAATTACATCGTTGGCTGACTGGATCGCGTTGTACCCCGAAAAATTTGCCGAGGAAGAGATCGCCTTCGGCCACATCCGTCGCGGCGATCATATCTTTATAGCCTCGGGGTGCGGCGAGCCCCAATACCTTGTAGAGACGATGGTCAGATACGTTCAATCCCACCCCAAGGCTTTTTTTGATACGGAAATCGTCCATGTGTATTCTTTTGGCATAGCGCCTTACACCGATCCAAAATTCCAGCACAACTTCCGACTCAATTCTTTCTTCGTGGGAAATAACAACCGCGAATCCATCAACCGGGGCATGGCCGACTACACCCCTATATCCCTTTCCGATTTGCCGGCTCTGATACGCAGTGGATCGGTGCGCATCGACGTGGCGCTGGTGCAGACCTGCCTGCCCGACGAACACGGTTTTATGAGCCTCGGTGTCAGTGTAGATATTGTCAAGGCGGCGATGGACAAAGCATCAACGATTATTGCACAGGTCAATGCGAACATGCCCCGGGTTCACGGCGACGGCTTCATCCATATCAAGGATGTCAATTTCATTATCCGCAAAGACCAGCCTCTCCTGGAACTCCCGGCAGTTCCTCTCACCGAAACAACCCAACGCATCGGGCAATATGTGGCCCGGCTTGTCCAGGACGGGGACACCATTCAGGTCGGATACGGAGGATTGCCGAACGCGGTCATGGCCAACCTCCGCAATAAAAAACACCTGGGAGTGCATACCGAACTCTTTACCGATGGTCTGGTCGACCTGATCAGGGCCGGTGTGATAGACAACTCACGGAAAAGCCAGGATCCGGGCAAGTGCGTCGCCGCTTTCTCCATGGGGAATAAAGAAACTTACGAGTTTCTTAACGATAACCCATCAATCCTTTTTCGGACCATCGATTACACCAACAACCCTCTCAATATCGCACGGCAGGACAACATGGTCGCCATCAACAGTTCCCTGGAAATTGACCTCACCGGACAGGCCACGGCGGACTCGATCGGCGGCACGTTCTACAGCGGAATCGGCGGACACCAGGATTTCATGCGGGGCGCCCTGCTGTCCAAGGGTGGTCGCACCATTCTGGCGATGATGTCGACAGCCAGAAACGATACGATCTCCCGTATTGTCCCCTCGCTGCATGAATCGGCGGGAATCACGCTGAATCGAGGTGACGTCCGGTATGTGGTTACCGAATACGGCATTGCCTATCTCCACGGGAAAAATATCAGAGAACGGGCAATGACGCTCATTTCTATCGCCCATCCGAAATTCAGAGAGTGGCTTATCGAGGAGGCAAAAAAACGGGGTATCATCTACCGGGACCAGGCCTTCATCCCGGGTAAAAAAGGCGAATATCCGGACAATCTTGAAACCCACAGGACGACGAAAACGGGTCTGCAGATCTTCCTCCGTCCGGTGAAAATCGATGATGAACCCATGCTCAAAGATTTCTTCTATTCATTATCCGACAAAAGTCTGAATCGTCGCTTTATTTCGGCGCGAAAGGATATCCCGCACGAGCTTCTACAAGATTTTGCGGTCATCGATTACACGCGGGATATGGTGATCCTGGCAATCACAGGGTCATCTCACAACGAGGTGATTGTGGGTATTGGACAATACTATATCGACGAGAAATTGCACACTGCGGAGGTCGCTTTCGCCACCCGGGACGACTATCACAACCAGGGCATCGGAACGGAACTGCTCTCCTATCTGACTCATCTTGCCAAGCGAGAAGGGCTATTGGGTTTCTCCGCCGAAGTTCTGATCGAAAATAAATCGATGCTTCACGTATTTGAAAAAGGCGGATTCGATATCAAAAAGAAAAGCGATGCCGGCGTATTCGATCTGAAAATGGCCTTCATGGAGCAGTCAGTCGGATCGTCTCGATGAATCATAGAGATACGAATGTATTGGCCATTGAAATCATAGTCGTTCCTTCTGATCCGGCAGCCTGTGACGCAATGAAACGGACTCATTCGATGAGATTCAAACTGCTCAAAAAGATTCTCAAAAACTTCGGCCTCCTCTCGCAGGCGCTAAGCAAATTCAATGATGATAACGGCTTTTTCCTATCTTCGGGGATTACCTTTAATATTCTTATCAACTTGATTCCTTTTATCATGCTGCTGTTGGCGTCGGTCGGGGCGTATCTATTCAACGACGAAGAAGTGCTCGATTATATTCGCGCCTATTTCAGGGATGTGGCTCCGGTATTGGACCCAAACATCATGGGAACCCTTATGGACGTCATCCAGAACCGTCGGATTGTGGGAATCCTCGGATTTGTAGGATTCCTCTGGCTCTCCAGATGTGTCTTCAGCTCCCTGCGGACCGCTCTCAATACCGTGTTCCAGGTGGAGAAGCGCAGGGGAATGTTGCGTGGAATCGGCATCGATCTTTTGATGATTCTCCTGACGGGAATCCTGCTCTTTGTGAGCATGATTCTTAGCTCCGTTATCACATTCCTACAAAGTTACCAGGGACAGATTCCCGTGGCGATAGGACCGACGATTCAATGGGTCCTAAAATACCTGCTCCCTTTTTTCCTCACCATGGGCATGTTTTTTTTGATTTACAAAATCATCCCCAATGAGAGGGTCCACTTCAAATCCGCCCTTAAGGCGGCCCTCTTTACCGGCCTGCTCTGGGAACTGGCCAAACATCTTTTCGGATGGTATGTCATCTATCTCGCCAGGTACTCGATTGTTTACGGTTCATTGAGCACCTTGGTCGTTTTCGTAGTGTGGGTGTATTATTCCTCGACGATTCTCATTGTGGGTGGGGAGCTTGCTTATTTCCTGGAAGAAGACCGGCAACATGAATAAGGAGATAGGGATGCGCTCGTTAAGCTTGGCTTGTAGATGCTGTCTCGCCTTCACGCTCCTGTTTGTATTCTCGATATGTAATTGTGCATATGCATCGAAGCAAAGTGTCGCCGGCGCGTGCCCGAACAATCTCGGCTCTGCAATCAAGCATTTCTGTGTGGTAACGCCAAATGTGCTTTGGCGAGAGGCCAGACCCGACAAAGACGGCGCCGCGTGGCTCATTCAGCAAGGTGTTCGAACAATCGTAAACCTTGAACTAATCCTAGATGACAAGCGCACCTTTGGTGATGCCGCCGTTGACGACACGAATAACTACGCGGTGGGTTACTTTCGTATACATGATTGGGAGCCGCTCCGTATATTGCTCCCATCGATTGTGGATGATCACATCGCTCATTTCCTCTTCAGATCACTAAATCGATGCCGAGTCGGGTAGCCGGGGGTTTTTCCCGTCTCCCTGCAACGTATCCCTCAGTATTTTGCGGTTCTGTCAAATACTGAGGCCAGGCGACTCATTTCATACTTTTGTGCTGTTCTCTCCTGTTAACCTAATCCCATGTTATTTAAAGGTGAATCAAGACTTCTGACGCCCCTTCTACTTTTGGCAAGCCATTTGCTTTTACTGTTTACATGATCCTCATCATCACACGAATGAAGGTCTTGTCTGCGAAGCGTCTGGAGCTGTCACAAACGATTGCTTCACTGTCAGGTTCCATAAGAATGGAGAGGGGATGCCGGCGCTGCGACTTCTCCCAGAGTGTCGAGGATGAAGACCGGCTCTTTCTTCTCGAGGAGTGGGATACCCGGGAGAACCTTGTGAACCACCTGAAGTCAAACCATTTCAGTGTGCTCCGGGGGGCTATGAACCTTCTCAGGGAGCCCTATGAAAGGATGTTCTATACAGTTTCCCGCTTGCCGGGGATGGAGGAGACTTAAATCATTTCACCACTCACTTACCGAAAGGAGTACCATGAAATCCAGCACGGAAGACCAGGCGGAAGGCAGGTTTCACAAAATAAGGGGTATGCTCAAGGAAATCGCAGGGGAGCTGAGCGATAATCCAAAACTGGAAGCTGAAGGCGCCGGTGAAAAGATCGCCGGCAAGGTTCAGGAAAAGATCGGTCAGTTCAAGAAGGTCCTGGGGACGTAGGATTGAACCTGGCCGCCAAATTCACCAACGACGTAAACGGTATGAGGAAGGTAAAGGATCGGATGACTATTGAGTAGTCCAAGTCCGAGACCAGAGGGGCTGTATGATCACTGCCGGCTGGTATGGTGATGCAATGGCCGGCAGTGGAAATGAGAAATCATGAAGGAGGATAAAAAATGTTGTGGACAATTTCCGTGGTGTTGGTCGTTTTGTGGCTGTTGGGGTTGGTGAGCGGCTATACGATGGGTAACTTTATACATATCCTGCTGGTCATCGCCATCGTTGTAGTCCTGATCCGAGTCATTCAGGGGCGGAGGGTCCTTTAGTAATTACAATATACCTCTGCCGGCACTGGCACTGAAGCCTACAACCAAAAACTGAGTAAAAGAAGAACGAATGCTGTCCGGGCATACCTCATTAACGAAGGCGTCAATGCACCGGACAGACTTTCCACAATCGGCGATGGCTAGACGAAGCCGGCAAAAACGGGCCATCCGAATTTTCGGCGAATATTACCGCGGCAATCTCCCCTTCGGACAGTTCTACAAACTGAGGGCAGAGTACTACGGCATAGGAATCAATATATCATTTTGAATGAATAAGCAGCGCGCTTTGCCAAGACTCCTATTTTACGGCGTCCTTTACTTTCTCGCCCGCCTTTTCGATCTGCTCCCCGGCTTTTTCTATCGCCTTATCGACTTTCTTGCCGGCTTTCTCGACCGGGCCCTCTTTCGTGCAGCCAAATGGCCCAACCATCAGGACGATCATCATCAACCCTGCGATGACACTTTGAACCAGTTTCTTCATTGGCATCCTCCTGTCAATTTGAATGATAAAGATGGTAGCGAGACATACCAGGATAAGAATCGACATAAGCTGGAAGTTCATATGTTTCATCTTCCTCCCCGGCAGAAGCTCTCCCTCATGCGCATTATTTATCCTCTGAACGCTGAGCGAAACGCTCAGCGTTCAGATCAAGCCACCGGAACACATTGTCGGTAGCTTGATAATCCACCAGGCTTTCGACTCTAGAACCTGAATCTGATGCCCAGGCCGAAACGGCCCTGATCGTGCATGTTGCCCATCTCATTGATCTTGGAACGGGCTTCAAGGAAAAGCGTGCTGTTAAAGCTGTTCGGTTTCTCGTACACGAGGAAGCCCAGGTTTGCTATCAGATCCACCTGACCACCGTTGCCGGACCAGAACCCGGCGCCCGCTCCGAAGGACATTCTGTTCCACCAATGGTAATCCAGTATGGCATCGGCGATGAAAGCGCTTTCGCCATCCTTACCCCAGACGCGAGCGGAACCGCCTACCATAGCCAGCAGGCCGAGCTTGTCGAATAAAGGAAATTCATATCCTATGCGCGCAAACAGGTAGCTGGCGGGATCAAATTGGTAGGAGTAGCCCGTATCCACTACAAGACCCCATGGTAATCTGGCGGCGGCTATCGAGGCCATGGAACCAGCCGCTGCCTTTTCCGGGGCGGCGGGCATCGGAGCAGGAGGAGGCGGCATAGCCGCTGCTTTTTCCGGGACGGCGGGCATCGGTGCAGGAGGAGGCGGAGGCGGCATAGCCGCTGCCTTTTCCGGGGCGGGCATCGGTGCAGGAGGAGGCGGAGGCGGCATAGCCGCTGCCTTTTCCGGGGCGGGCATCGGTGCAGGAATCCTGGCGATGTTTCTTAGCGCAAAGTTGCCGCACGCATTGAGGACGGCAAACTCGTACCGCTGGCCCTTGCTGTTGATGTAAAAACGGTAGGCGTCCAGCGGTCCGGCGCCCACCCAGGTCACGTCTTTGGTAGCGATAACCGGACCGGCGCCCTTCTTTCTGAATAACATCCACTTGAAGGTTTCACCAGGGGAGACCTTGATGGAGTCGACTGTTGCGGATGGAAACTGCTTAGAAAAATCGCGGTATAGATTGGGATAACCTGCCTTGGCAAAGCCGGTTCTCAACTGGGCGGTTCGGTTTTTTACAAGCGCCTTTAGGTCGGCCTCGGAAGTCAAAGGCGGTCGGTAAAACGGATTCTCACCGGCTCGCTTGAATGTGCTGGATGCAAAGGCGGATGATGCAAAACTCCCGAGCAAGCATACAATCAGAACAAAAAACAGCTTCCTTTTCATCTTTATGTTCTCCTTTCTTCACCTGATTATGAAAAACCTTCTTTACTCCTGGTTAAGTTACCCCTCTTCCCCAAAAATTACAAGAACCGTTTTGGGGTGCGGTGACCAGAATCAATAGATAGTATTCGCAAGCGTCATGCCAAAGCCAAATCAAAATAATAAGTTGTTAATCTTCATTTAATGACAATGGATTAGATTAATAGGAGATGGCGGCAGAAATGCGTGAAATGATTCGTTTGGCCTCAATATTTGGCGGAACCTCAACATATTGAGGGATATTTAAATCAGGGATATTTAAATCAGTTGCGTGTTGATATTTATTTTATTATAATTTAAATGTGAAACAAGTAGCCTTAGGTCTCACTATTATTATAGTGGTATCTTCAGATTAATAAAGGCGCCGGGAGGTGATGATGGTTAAGGCAAAACATGATGTTGATAGTCTTGCAAAATGCCCGACAGGCATCAAGGGTCTCGATGAGATCACGAAGGGCGGGCTTCCGAGAGGCAGGCCAACCCTGATCTGCGGCGGTGCTGGTTCAGGCAAAACACTTTTCGCCATGGAGTTTCTGATGCGGGGCGCCATGGATTACGGAGAACCCGGGGTCTTCATGACCTTCGAGGAGACGCCGGCGGATCTCGCGAAAAACTTCATCTCCCTTGGTTTTGATATACAGGACATGATGTCGCGTGGCCTCATTGCAATGGACCACGTCAAAATCGACCGAAACGAGATTGAGGAGACGGGTGAGTACGACCTGGAAGGATTGTTCATCCGCCTGGGGAGCGCCATTGATTCCATCGGAGCAAAGCGGGTTGTCCTGGACACCATAGAGGCGCTTTTCGCCGGGCTTTCCAATGCCGGTATCATTCGGGCAGAACTTCGCCGGCTTTTTCACTGGTTGAAAGACCGCGGCATGACGGCCATCGTTACGGGGGAAAGAGGGGACAAGCTCCTGACACGATACGGGCTCGAAGAATATGTGGCGGATTGCGTGATCTTCCTCGATTTCCGCATCGACGAGCAAATTTCCACCCGCCGCCTGCGTATTGTCAAATACCGCGGCTCATCCCACGGCTCCGACGAGTATCCCTTCCTGATAGACGAGAGCGGCCTCTCTATCCTGCCGATCACTTCCCTGGGTCTCGACTACCCCGTTTCCTCGGAGCGCATCTCCACGGGCATCCCCAAATTGGATACCATGCTTGGCGAGAAGGGGTTCTACCGGGGCAGCACCATCCTCGTCTCCGGTACAGCCGGCACAGGCAAGACAAGTCTGGCGGCTACCTTTGCCGAAGCCGCCTGCAGGCGTGGAGAGCGCTGCCTCTATTTTGCCTTCGAGGAATCGCCCAACCAGATCATCCGGAACATGGGCTCCATCGGCATCGATCTCGCCCGGTGGGTGAAGAAGGGGCTTCTCAGGTTTCATTCAGCCCGGCCTTCGCTTTACGGCCTGGAGATGCATCTTCTCACCTTCCACAAGGTGATCAAGGAGTTCAATCCCCAGGTTTTCATTGTAGATCCGATCAGCAACCTGAGCGCCGCGGGAACACAAGCAGAGATCAAGTCCATATTAACGCGCCTGCTCGATTATTTGAAGATGAAAAATATCTCTGCTTTCCTGACGGACCTCACCCATTTTACAGGCAGCCTTGAACACACAAGCGAAGAGGTATCTTCTCTGATCGATACATGGCTTCTCCTCCGGGATATCGAACTCAACGGGGAACGCAACCGGGGGCTCTACATTTTGAAGTCCCGCGGTATGGCCCACTCCAACCAGATTCAGGAGTTCCTGCTCTCGAATGAGGGCATTGGCCTTATCGACATCTATACCGGTTCCGGCGAGGTATTAACCGGCAGCGCCCGGGCAGCCCAGGATGCCGGGGAAAAGGCCTCTGAGCTGGCAAGCCGGCGTGAGGCGGATCGCAGACTCCGCGAGCAGGAGCGCAAGAGGAATGCCCTGGAAACGAAGATCGCCGCGCTGCGTGCCGAGTTCGATGCGGAAACTCAAGAGGTGCACTTGATGGCGGAAGAAGAGCAAAAAAGACAAGCCGTCCAGGTAGAAGACCGTTTGGAAATGGCACATCTTCGCAAGGGGAAACCTTCAGTTCCTCCGGCGAAGCATTCGAAAAAGAAGCGGGAAAGGAGAGTAAAGTGAAGGCTGCATCATCAGGAAAGGGGAAGAAAGCAAAGACCGATGCGACAGAAGAAATCTGGAATCTCCGGTTATATGTGGCCGGCCAGACCCCGAAATCGATTACGGCCTTTGCTAATTTAAAAAAGATCTGCGAAGAGCACCTCGCGGGGAAATACCGCATTGAAGTGATAGACCTTTTAAAGAATCCCCAGCTTGCCAAAGGGGACCAGATTGTTGCCATACCGACACTGGTAAGGAAGCTTCCTGAACCGCTTAAAAAGATTATCGGAGATCTGGCCAACACAGAGCGCGTGATGGTGGGACTCGACATTCGTTCTGTCTCCTGATGATAAAATCAATTTTGGAGTAACAGACATGGAGAGAAAAGGAGTGAAAATAAGCACTGAGGAATTTGAAAAAGCGGCAGCGGAGCGAGACCGGGCACAGTACGTTCTTCGGCTGTATGTTACCGGGATGACCCCAAAGTCAACCCAGGCAATCGCCAATGTCCAGAAACTCTGTGAGGAACACCTGGCAGGCTGCTATGAACTCAAGGTGATAGACATCTACCAGCAGCCCAAGCTGGCCAAGGGAGAGCAGATTATTGCCACCCCAACACTCATCAAGAAACTCCCCCTGCCACTCCGGAGGCTAATCGGCAACATGTCGGATACGGAAAGGTTTCTTGTAGGCATCGATCTGGAACCCAAGAATTCATGAGTAGGAATCAATGAACAAATCGGATAGAACACGCCAGCAACTTTTGGATGAATTGCAGGAGCTCACATCGCGGATGATGGAAGCCGAGAAAACTCTGCGCGCTATCCTGAGCGGCGAGGTGGATGGTCTGGTTGTCTCAACGGCGGAGGGAGATCGGGTCTTTACACTATCGGGCGCCGAGCATCCTTATAGGGTCATGGTCGAAACCATGAACGAAGGGGCCGCCACCCTGGCCTCCGACGGCACGGTCCTTTTCTGTAACCAACGCTTTGCAGATATCGTCAAAGGGTCTCTGGAAAAAGTTATAGGCTCTTCAATCTACCAATACGTTTCATCAACAGAACTTCAATTATTTGAGGCATCGCTTGAGCAGGCCTCAAAGGGGAACTGTAAGACGGAACTGGCCTTGCAGACAGGAGGTGAAAACCCTGTACCTGTCTTACTTTCCGTAAGTCCCCTTAAGGGCACGGATATGCCCGGTGCGTTGTGTGTCGTAATAGTGGACATCACCGAGCGCAAGAAGATGGAGAACGAACTGGAACAACAAGCTGTCGAACTTCGGACGGCTCTTTCTGAAATTAGCACACTGAAAGAACATCTCGAGGCCGAGAATATTTACTTCCGTCACGAGCACAAAATGAAACACCGATTCGAGCATATTATCGGGCGAAGCGATGGTCTCAAGTATGTTCTCTATCGAACGGAACAAGTTGCTCCTGTAAACACCACAGTCCTCATTCTCGGTGAGACCGGTACAGGGAAGGAACTGATCGCTTTCGCCGTCCACGACATGAGCCCCCGCAGGGAACGGCCCATGATCACGGTGAACTGTGCTGCCCTCCCGGGTAATTTGATAGAGAGTGAATTGTTCGGCCGGGAGAAGGGGGCATTTACCGGGGCTCATACCCGGCAGGTCGGCCGGTTCGAGGTCGCCGATGGCTCCACCCTTTGCCTGGACGAGATCGGGGAGCTGCCGCTGGAGTTGCAGGCAAAGTTGCTCCGGGTGATTCAGTTTAATGAGTTTGAACGTTTGGGCTCGTCCAAGACTGTCAAAGTCGACGTACGGATCGTGGCAACGACCAATCGAGACCTCGAGGAAGAGGTCAAGAAGGGCCGGTTCCGGCAGGACCTTTACTATCGGCTCAACGTCTTCCCCATCACTGTCCCACCGCTGCGGCAGCGGAAAGAAGACATCCCGCCGATGGTCGAGGCCTTCATAGAGAGGTATTCCCGGAAATTGGGCAAAGCGATCACGTCGATCCCGAAGGAGGCGATGAAGGCGCTTCAGGATTACCCGTGGCCCGGGAATGTCCGGGAGCTGGAAAGCATCATTGAACGGGCCGTGATCCTGTGCCCGGGGCCGGTTTTGCAGTTGGCGGACAAACTGGAGATTTCATTTCCCCCGCTTTCATCGGCGGTGAAGACCCTGGAAGAGACCGAGCGAAACCAGATTCTTAAGATTCTTTCAGAAACCCGATGGCGCATCGAGGGAAAGGACGGGGCGGCAGCGATCTTGGGCCTCCACCCGAGTACCCTAAGAGCGAGGATCCATAAGTTCGGGATAGTCCGGTCAGCGACAAAAGAATCGGATTAGACTATTCGCTTTCCTGCAATGTAACCCTCAGTATGTTGCGGTTCTGTCAAATACTGAGGCCGAGCGACTCATTTCACACTTTTCTGCTGTTCTCTCCTGTTAATCTAATCCCATGTTATTAAAGAATGAATTCATACGTCTGATTTTTTTCAGCGATTGGCAGACTATTTGCTGTTACTGTTTTCGTGATCCCTGTAATCAAGGGATGGGGGTCATGACAGATCAAGGGGATGAAGAGCGACATTAGAAAAGATAAGGAAAGCATCGCTACAAATGAATAACAAACTTCCACCCAATGCGAACAGCATCCGGAACCAAGACGGGCTGGAATCTCAGGAACCCGATCCTCCGGTGCTGTGCATGCCGGTTTCTGTATATAGTTATTCGCTGGCTCTGCTCTCGGTGCTCGCTGTCATCTTCATGCTGCATTGGGCCAGGGCGATTTTCATCCCGCTGATGTTGGGCGTGATGATTAGCTATGCGCTTTATCCCCCTGTCAACCTGATGCAAAAATGGCGAATCCCGCGCGCCGTCGGGGCCGCTGTGTTGTTGCTCTGTATCGTGGGCGGGACAGGCGCCCTGGTTTATTCGCTCAGTGCCGATGCCGTCAAGCTGATCGAAACCCTGCCCGACGCCGCGCAGAAGATTCGCCTGACAAGGCTCAACGAACGGGGAACGGCCCAAGGAACGATGAAGAACGTGCAAAAAGCCGCCACACAACTCGAACAGGCAGCGAACGAGACTGTCGCCCCGGCGCCTGCCGCCCCGCGCGGGGTAACGCGGGTGCAGATCGAAAAACCCAAACTTAATGTCAATGAGTATCTTTGGATGGGAACCATGAGTGCAGTCGGGTTTGCCGGCCAGCTCACGATGGTATTGTTTCTGGCATATTTTATGCTGATTTCGGGCGACGCTTTCCGTCGCAAACTGGTCAAGATCAGCGGCCCCACCCTCGCCAAGAAAAAAATCACCCTCCGGGTGCTGGATGAAATTACCGACCAGATTCAACGCTATCTGCTCGTGCAGACATTCACCAACATCCTGGTGGGCGTGGCGACCTGGCTCGCATTTCTCTGGATCGGCCTGGAGCATGCGGCAATCTGGGGGATCGCCGCCGGGGTATTCAATACTGTCCCCTATCTCGGTCCAATAATCGTTACCGGCGGCATGGCGCTCGTCGCCTTTCTCCAATTCGGAACGATCGGCATGGCGCTTCTGGTTTCGGGCATCTCGCTGGTGATTACCAGTCTCGAAGGCTATTTGCTGACGCCATGGCTTATCGGGCGGGCAAGCCGAATGAGCCCGGTGGTGGTTTTCATCGGTGTGCTGTTTTGGGGTTGGTTGTGGGGTGTGTGGGGTTTATTGCTGGGCGTGCCCATCATCATGATTATCAAAGCGGTATGCGATCGGGTGGAAGATTTGGCGCCCATCGGCGAACTGCTCGGCGATTAGCGCAGGTAAGCGCCGGCATGGAAAATTGTTAGGTCAATAAAGCAGAGAGGGGAGACGTTATGGGAAAGGTGCTCGAGCTGCTGCCCATCATTCTATTGGTTCTTGCGTCGGTGGCCGGCTCATGCGATTGATGCTGACAGGCCTATGCCTTATCATTTCCGGGTGTGTTTCTGCAGCTATGATGCTGTCACCTCCGAACGTACCGTTGGCACCCGAACAGTCCGATGCAGCAGCGAAGCGCTTTCAGCCTCGGCCGGGAAAGGCGTCGATCTATGTCATGCAGGAGTATGTATTCACGGGAAAAGTCACACTCTTTCAGGTGAGTCTCGATGGGAAGAATCAGGGAAAGCTCTCCCCGGGAACCTATTTTCTCTTCATGGTGCCACCCGGTAAGCATGAGGTTTCTTCCAAGGGGGAAGCGAACAGAGGCACGGAGACGATATACGCAGTAGAAGGCGGTATATATTACATCGAGATACGGTCGAAATCGGGCATAAAGGCGCCTCCTGCCAATATCTTCCGCATCGATCGACAAAGGGGCCGGCATCTGGTTTTGGAAGGAAGGCGTGCCGAAATCAAGACCTCCGACTGACACAGCGAAATGCCTGTCCGCTGTCAAACCCGTAATGAGTAGATGGATCTACCATCGATATTGCAGCGGGAGAAACCACTCTACTCAATACAAATGAAAAAACTATATGACAATCACCAAGCGTTTATTTTTGTTCGTTCTGATCGTATTGATCTTGAGTAACAGTGGTGGATGTGTGACCTTGCCGAACGTTTCTGATAAGATTGATGAGGCGCCGACTTCACAAAAACCTCGTCAAATCGTTTCGTCCAAAGGACTGTTATCTCCCCAAAAGAGCAGGGCGATCATGGAACGGCTGAAGCGGTCTATCGCCCCGACGGACGTTCTGGGACGCCACGCTGTTGTGGTGGAATCGGTCACCGAAAACCCGCTGACAAAAGGAAACAAAGTAACCCTACTCGCCGATGGTCAGGCCACCTATGCCGCAATGTTCAAAGCGCTCCAGAATGCCAAAGACCATATTAACCTTGAAAGCTATATCATTGAAGGTGATGAAACAGGCCAAAAATTTGCCGATTTGTTGCTGCAAAAACAGACGGAAGGTGTCCAGGTCAATCTCATCTATGACAGCATGGGCAGTATGAATACCCCCGCTTCTTTCTTCCAGCGCCTGCGCGACGGCGGAATTCAGATTGTCGGATTCAATCCGATAAATCCGCTGAAGGCCCGTGAACCATGGGGACTGACACACCGGGACCACCGCAAGATTTTGATAGCCGACGGCAAAGTCGCCATCATCGGAGGCATCAACATCAGTGAAGTTTATTCGAGCAGCCCTCTCAAACGGAAACAAAACGAAAAGACGCCAGTTCGCTGGCGTGACACAGACATTCAAATTGAAGGCCCGGCCGTGGCTGAATTCCAAAAGCTCTTTCTTGACACCTGGCTGAAGCAGAAAGGACCGAAGCTTCCCGAGCGGAACTATTTCCCCGCTCTGAAAGAAGGGGGTAATGCCTTGGTGCGAGTGGTCGGCAGCACCCCGGGAGAGACCAACAGGATCCCTTTTATTATGTATGTTTCGGCCATCACTTTTGCAGAACATTCGATTCACATGACGCATTCCTATTTCATCCCCGACGACCAGATCGTAAAGGCCCTTACCGACGCCGCCGAGCACGGTGTTGACGTAAAGATCATTCTCCCAGGGATCACCGATTCTCAGTTGGCATTATATGCACAGAGGCATTATTATTCCGGGCTTTTGAAATCGGGAGTGAAGCTATACGAGCACAGTACCTCCCTGCTGCACGCGAAAACCGCGGTGATTGACAAGGTCTGGTCAACAGTCGGCTCAACCAACCTGGACTTCTTGAGTTTATTAAACAATGACGAGGTGAATGCGGTTATCCTGAGTCGCGAGTTTGCCGTCGAAATGGAGAAGATGTTTGTCAGGGATCTTGCAAATTCCAGACAGATACGATTGGATGAGTGGGAAAAAAGACCTTTGTTCCAAAGGATCAGCGAGTGGTTTACGCACTTATTTTCCCATTGGATGTAAGATAACCCACAGCGCAATGTATCCCTCAGTATGTTGCGGTTCTGCCAAATATTGAGGCCGAGCGACTCATTTCATGCTTCTCTGCTGTACGCTCCTGCTAATCTAATCCACTGTTATCAAAGGATGAATCAAAACTTCCGATGCTCCTTCGGCTATTGGCAGGCCATTTGCTATTACATTTTCATAATCCAGGTCAACTCACCAAAGATCAACTTGAAGGTTGAAGATGACCCGATCGCGTGAAAGAGAGGAGAAACTGGCATGAATATTTTTTCCATCATTGGTGTTATTCTGTTGATTCCACCCCTGTGCTTTGCTCAGGGTGGTGAAACCTCGAAATCAGAGCCAAGACCGTCGTTAGTGGAAGAGACACAAATACAATATAACGAATCGCAAATAGAAATATTGAAATCAAAAAAAATTATTGTTTGTTATGCGCTAAGAAAACCTCGATTTGATAAATATGCCGATTTAGATACTGTATTAGGATGCACGACCAACAATAATTTAGGTGCACACGTGACGCTTGAAAATATTTATTCTTGGGGTTTTAAATTGATACAAATAGTAGATGTTCCGCCCCAAACTGACCCTAGGAAGGTTCAGACAGTACCATTATATTATTTTGATAAAAGATAAAACCCACCCAATAGGAAGCAGCTCTCTTAGGTGCTCCACCTTGACTCCGTCCGCTTGCCCCCGGGCGGCAGGGGAAACCCCTGGCGGCATTAGGACACCTGCCCTAATGTCGATACAACATCCTAGAAATAATCTGCTTGACATTCAGGGCTGTCCCTCATAGTCTCTCATTGCATAAAAGGAGTTTCCTATTCATACGTTACCATGTTTTCCGGGGGGCCGAGACAGTACTCTCTGCATGGGTCTTGAGAAGAGTGGCCCTACTTCTGCGATCGTCGCCGATCGAAAGCCGAGGAGATGCTGATGTTACGTGCGTGGATCATGGGTCTGGGCTCCTACGTTCCCGAGCGCGTCGTTCCGAACGACGAGATCCCATTCTTGAATGAACGGCACGAGCGGTGCGCCGAGCAGCAAACCGAGACGGACGACGCATGGATCCGGGAACTCACCGGGATCGAAGCACGGCGCTACGTGCCTGCGGACGGATCCGTATCCTGCAGCGACCTGGCCGTCAAGGCGTCGCGGTGCGCTCTTGCCGACGCGGGGATCGAGGCGAAGGACATCGATTGCATCATATTCGCGACGCTGTCTCCGGACATCCATTTCCCGGGCAGCGCGGTGTTCCTGCAGACGAAGCTTGACATCGCGAACAAGGACGGCTGCGCCTGCTTCGACATCCGCCAGCAGTGCAGCGGCTTTGTTTACGGCCTGCAGATGGCGGACGCCTTCGTGCGTCTCGGCACGTACCGACGCGTGCTGCTCGTAGGCGCGGAGTTGCACAGCCACTCCCTCGACTACTCGACGCGCGGCCGGGACGTGATGGTCCTGTTTGGCGACGGTGCCGGCGCGATGGTGATTGGGGCCGCCGAGACGGACGATGCGCGCTCTGGTATTCTGTACACGAAGCTCGGCGCGGATGGCACGGGCGCCTGGGAGCTGTACCTCAAGATCTTCGAGATCGCGAAGGCCCCGTACATCGCGTATGACGCCGGCGACCGCGCCCAGAACCTGGCCAAGTACCCCCATATGAACGGAAAGAAGGTCTTCTTGAATGCCGTCCGTCACATGGTCCTTTCGACCCAGCAGGCGCTCAGCACAACGGGGCTCGGGTGGGACGACATCGACTGGTTCGTGCCCCACCAGGCAAACCTGCGAATCAACGAGGCGGTGATGCAGTACGCCAAGATCCCGCCCGACAAGGTCCTGAATACCATCCAGATGTACGGCAACACGACTGCCGCGGCTGTGCCCCTCACCATCGACCACTGGCGCCGCGAAGGCAAGGTCAAGAAGGGCGATCGCATTCTCGCGACGGTCTTCGGCAGCGGCTACACGTGGGGCACTGCGGTGTTCCAGATCTAGCCGCCATGCCCATGAACCATGAAAAAGTCCGATCTGATCAATGCAATATCCGACAGAGGACAATGTGAAAAAAGAATCTAACGGCTGGGATTTTTTTGACCGTTTATACTGCATCTCTCTGCAGGAACGTGAAGATCGACGCCAATCGGCGCTTAGTGAATTCTCGAAAGCAGGACTGACTGATAGAGTTGAGTTCGTGATTGGTGAACGTCATTCGCATAATTTTGAGCAGGAGGTGTATGAATCCCACATGATGTGCCTGCGTAAAGGGTTGGAGGCAGGTGCGAAAAATATCGTTGTTTTTGAAGACGATGTAGAATTTGACCGTTTTGATCCGGAACGATTGCGAAGTTGTACTGAATTTTTGAGACAACATCCAGAATGGAAAGTTTTGCTTCTCGGAGCTTTAATTCGCTCCAGCCGTAAAACTACTAATCCGTGCGTACAGAAAGTTCGTTACCAGAGTCTGAGTCATGCCTACGCTTTAAATCGGCATTATGCGGAAACTTTAGCATATGAGCCCTGGCAGGGTATTGTGAACGACACCCTCTTTCGGCCGCTTGCCAACGATGTTTATGCAATTGATCCTATGTGCGCATTCCAAAAAAATTTCACCTCGGATAATTACAAGTATCCAAAACTTGCGCTATTCCGACGCTTGTTAGGCGGGCTTAAACGTATTCAAAAAGCATTTGAATTCTACCATCGGCACAAATTTGGTATATATTTTGCGCAAGCCATTGTTATTTTACTTGTATTGTTCGTTTTTTTCTATTGATTAGATTGTCACCACCATTCCTACCTGTCCTGCCATCAAAAACACACGTTGGAATTCGGATAAAGTATCCGCCTCCCCGGACTGTATCCCTCAGTATGTTGCGGTTCTGCTAAATATTGAGGCCATGCGAACCATATCATGCATTCCTACTGTTCTCTCCTGTTAATCTAATCCACTGTTATTAAGGATGAATTCATACGTCTGATTTTCTTTCAGCGATTGGCAGGCTATTTGCTGTTACAAGACTGTGATCCTGATCATTTTACACAAAAGCGGGTTCTTGACTGTATGATCACTTCCGGCCGGCATGGTGATGCCCTAACCCGAAGTGTGTGATCCCATTGCCGGCCGGTATGATGACGCAAAAAACCGGCAGTGGGAATGGTTAATCGAAGAGGAGATTCACATGTTGTGGATGATATCTGTCGTACTGATCATTTTGTGGATTCTGGGACTGGGAACCGGTTTTACGGTGGGTTCGTCCATACACATCCTCTTCGCGGCCGCAGTTGTCCTGCTTGTGGTCAGTATCAGTCAAGAGGCTATGATCAACGAAAAACTAAGACATGTATTGCGCAGTCATCGCCCAAAACCAGATCGAAGAAAAAAGGGCTTGCAACCAATCATTTCATTACAAACGCACAGAGAGGATCAACCAAATCCATAAAGAATAATATGATCGTGAAATAGGCAAAGGAGGAATACATGAAATCCAGCACGAAGGACCATTGGGGAGGCATGTTGGTGGCGGTCGTCGCTCTACTTATTATCTGTGTGCCTGTGCAGGCATCCAAGATGGATGAACGTATCGAATCGTCAGCCAGAAAATCGTATATATTCAAGATCTACCTCAAGGACGATGATATCAAAATCCAATCGAAGGACGGCGCCGTCACCTTGACAGGGACCGTCTCCGAGGAATCCCACAAATCATTGGCCCGCGAGACCGTAACGGGCTTGCCCGGGGTCAAGACCGTGGACGACAAGCTGGAAGTCAAAGGTGCACCCCCCACCCCAAACTCGGATGCGTGGATCCGCGATAAAGTGAAAGTCACACTCTTGTTTCATCGCAGCGTGAATGCCAGCACAACCGAGATTGACGTCAAAGACGGCATCGTGACCCTGCGGGGCGATGCAAACAGTCAGGAACAAAAGGAATTGACGACTGAATACGCCCAGGATGTCGAAGGGGTTAAAGACGTAAAGAATGAGATGATCCTGACAAAGGCTGCCATCCTGAATGACTACCCGGAACTGAAGAAGTCAACGAAGAAAAAGACCCGAACAATAGGCGAAAAGATCGATGACGCTTCCATCACCGCCCAGGTCAAGATAACGTTGCTATTTCACCGTTCGACCAGTGCCCTAAATACCAAGGTTGAGACGAAGAGGGGTGTGGTCACATTGTATGGCAAGGCCAGCAATGCAGCAGAATTGAACCGGGCCACCAAGCTCGCCAAAGACGTAAATGGAGTGAAGGGTGTAAAGAACCGAATGGCCATCGAGTAGTCTGAGTTCAAGGCCGGAGAAACGGTATGATCACTGCCGGCTGGTATGGCTATGCAACAGCCTTCAGTAGGAATGAGTGAAAGGAAAATATCGATATCGACCATAACTCGGCAGCCGCGTCACGCTCGGGTCAAAAGACTACCCGCCTCCCCGCAATGCATCCCTCAGTATGTTGCGGTTCTGCCAAATATTGAGGCCAAGCGACTCATTTCATACCTTTTTGCTGTTCACTCCCATTAATCTAATCCCATGTTATTAAAGGATGAATAAAAACTTCCGATGCCCTTTCGGCTATTGGCAGGCCATTTGCTTTACTATTTTCATGTTGCCGGGGATGGAGGAGACTCAAATCATTTCACCACAAACTTACAGAGAGGAGTAACCGTTATGAAAAAGAGAAATATCGCCGTCCATTTTTTAGTGCTTCTTATGCTGGTCGTCACCTTTGCCGCCTGTGCATCGACACCCACAAGGGAAAGTACAGGTGAATACATCGACGATTCGGTCATCACGACCAAGGTAAAATCTCTGCTTGCAGCAGACGATTTCCTTAAGTCATTCCAGATCAGTGTTGAAACGTACCAAGGCACCGTTCAACTGAGCGGCTTTGTTAATTCTCAAAAGGCCATCGATAAAGCGGGTGAAGTTGTAAGGAGTGTCAAAGGAGTCAAATCCCTGAAGAATAATCTGATCGTGAAATAGGCGCCCATTGGAATTGGAGCCAAAAATAAAGCAAAGGGATAAAGGAGAGGTTTTATGAAAAAGATACTGTTTCTGGTCCTTGTTCCTGTGATGATGGCGATTCTCATACAATGTGTATCGGTTCCACAGAGGTGGCCGGTATATGAAAGAAGGACGGAGGATCGAATTTTTTCGCTTCAACAGGGGATTGGCAATGGATTGGCATCGGGTGAAATTACCCCGAACGAGGCTCAGAATCTTCTGGCAAAACTTGAGAATATCCGTCGGGAGTATACGGTGCTGAGGGAAAGAATGACCTCGGCGGAGGAATGGGACCCCATTCTCGGGAGGCTCGATGATCTGGAGAGGGATGTTAACAGGGTACGCGCCCAACCTTCAAGAATCGATGAGACAAGGATCGAGGATCGGATGATCGTGCTCCAGAGGAGGATCGATGAGGGGATCATGGCCGGAAGAGTGACGCGCGTTCAGGGAAGGGAACTTCAATTAAGATTGGATTCTATCCGAAGGGAATTTTTACAACGGATCAAGGATCGACCCTTCACCCCGGAGGAAAGAGCAGATATTTCCAGACGACTTGATTCACTTGAAAGGGATATAAACAGGGTTTGGTAAAACTCATAGATCCCTAATCGTAGTCCAGGAATCGGAGAAATTTCGACTCATGCAGAACTTAGAAAGGAATACCATGAAATCCAGCACGCAGGACCAAGCGGAAGGCACGTTTCATAAAATAAAGGGTAAGGTCAAGGAAATCGTTGGGGACCTGAGCGATAATCCAGGATTGGAAGCTGAAGGTGCCGATGAAAAGACAGAGGGAAAAGTTCAGGAAAAGATCGGTCAGATCAAGAAGGTCTTGGGGAAGTAGAAACTGTATGATCACTGCCGGCTGGTATGGCGATGCAATAGCCGTCAGTAGGAATGAGTGAAAGAGAAATATCTCTATCCACTTTTTAAGTAGCAGAAAGGAGTAAAAAAATGGGGACGATATTGATTGTTATTCTTATTCTTGTCTTGATCGGCGCACTGCCCACCTGGTCTCACAGCAGGAGCTGGGGATACTACCCCAGCGGCGGACTCGGATTGGTTGTTCTGATTTTGGTCATCCTGCTGCTGATGGGGCGGATCTGAACGGATTGGTCTTAAACACAGGAGAGAAGTGATGAAATGCGCAAGAAGAACGTTCGATGCGATTCTTTCGGTTACGCCGCGGCCGGTAATGTCACCCGGGTGGGGGAACGCGACTACCATTACGGCGTCGCCCCTCAAGGGCTCCTCGGGTTTCGCCTCATCCTAGGCGACAGGGCCATGTTCGACTTAACGGGACGCGCGTATGATGTGACCGACCTGGGTGGCGGCGACCCGGGGGGAAGAGAGACCGTCGGCCGCCTGAATATGGGATTCACTGTTCGCATTTACGGCCGTCATGCCCTTGGCCTCCAATATATTACGTCCATCCGGGATGCAGGCTATCCCGATCGGGCCGGCAGTCGCCAGACGGTGGGCACCGTCAGCCTCGTTTACACCTTACTGGCGGACACGAAACTTGGCGCTGTCGAGTGGCGCGGCATTGACAGCCGCTGATCCCGAAACAACACCGATTCCCCTGCGAAACACCTGGGAGTGAAATGGTTATCGGTACCTTTTTTCTAAATGGGTTCAGGCGCATGCAGATCGGCTCCCTATCGGCGGCTCGGCAAATCCGTGGTATCCGCTTGGGCAAACTGCGTTGGCAAAGCGGCGTTATTTGCCTTCTCATTTGTACAACAGTCCTGACGGCCACTCTCGTTGCATCCGGGTTATATCACATCTATTTTGACCGAACCAACCTGCCCGACATAGAACCATTCGCCCGTTTTGAGTTTCCTACGATCGGCCACGTTTACGATGCCAATGGTCGGCCTCTCATTGAGATGGCAAGAGAGTACCGGCGTAACATCACGTATGAAGACATCCCGCCTATTGTTCGTGAAGCTATCCTCGCCGCCGAGGACAAGAACTTCTTCACGCATAGCGGAATTGACTATACCGTAATTCCTCGCGTACTGGGCAAAGTCAGGATCGGGACTCTGGCGGCAAGACTTACAGGGCTCAAACGGCAGGACGAGGTGAATAGTTCAGCGATCTTCCCGCATGGCGGATCGACGATCACCCAGCAGCTCGTGCGGGGTTATTTTCTCAAAGACCTGACGGTTTTCCAAAACATGACGGGAGAAGAAAACAGCAACCAACTCCGGCACGGCGAGCTCTTGCCCAGGGTGCTGTCCTATTTCATCGGCTCGCGAAGCGTCAACATGCTGGTTCGGAAACTGGAGGAGATTCGACTGTCATTGTGGGTCGAAAACAGGATGGAGGAGCGTTTCGGTTCGAAACGCCGCGCGAAGGAAGAAATTCTGGCCAGATACGCCAGTTTGATTTACATGGGGAGCGGTCAGTACGGATTTGCGGCGGCTGCGGAATACTATTTTGGTCGGCCTCTCGCCATCCTCACCGCGCAGGATGCCGACAAGGCAGCACTACTCGCAGGCATCGCAAAGTCGCCTCGTTACTATGCGCCCAATGCAAACAACACAGAGGGAGTCTTGCTTCGGAGAAATCAAACCCTGGCGCTTATGGCGGCGAATGGTTTCATTTCCCGAGACAGGATGAAGGAAGCCGAACAGCGCCCGATTCAGACGGCTGTGCGGCGCAAGAACAAGGCGCCTCTGGGATCCGCTGTCGTTGGGAATGTCCTTGAAGAGCTCAAACGCCTGCATGCCGACCTCGGCATCGAAGACCTCCTTCAGGGACGTATCCAGGTTCACTCGACGGTGGATGCCCGAGGGCAGCAAATCGTGAACGAGGCACTGGAGCACGGCCTCAAGCTTTATGAGAATCGACACCCGCGCACCAAAGGGTTAATCCAGGGCTCCGTCGTTGTGCTGAGAAACCACGATGCGAGCATCCTCGCCGAGGCGGGCGGTCGCCAGCGCTACAAAGACCGTTCCACCTCATACATGGATCTGAACCGCGTCACGCAGTCGCTTCGCCAACCGGGGTCTGCAATGAAGCCCATTGTCTACCTCGCTGCTTTTCAGCAGGGAACATTCAATCTTGATAGCATGGTTCCCGACGAACCCATCGGTGTTCCCGATGGAGGGAATCAGGATATGAAATGGATCTCAAACTACGATGGTCAATTCAAGGGCATGATTCCAATCCGTGAGGCGCTGGCGGAATCCAGAAACACCGTCGCGATTTGGATCACAGAACAGATTGGGATCGACAGTATCCTGCGGACGGCGCGGAGCCTGGGGGTCCAGACGCCCTTGAAGCCTTTCGCCTCGACCGCGTTGGGTGCGTCCGAAGTGAATTTGCTGGAACTGGCAAATGCGTACCGCACTATGGCATCGGGCATCTTCGCCAAGCCGCATGTGATCCGGAAGATCGTCTGCGATTCAGGCGACGTGGCGGTCGATAACGAACATGGCAGTCCACCGGTCTCTGTCGACGACCACGCGCTCTCGCTCATTCAGGAAGGTCTGCGCGGCCTTGTGCGCATGCCTACCGGTACGGCTCATTCGCTCGACTCGATCAGGTTTCCGATCCCCGTTATGGGAAAGACAGGCACGACCAATGACTTCAGGGATGCGCTCTTCGTGGGCTCCACGTACGGTACTGAAGGAATCACCATCGCCGTCCGTATCGGCTTTGACGACAACCGATCACTCGGAAAAAAAGAAACCGGCGGCAGGGTTGCGCTTCCTGTGTTCAAGGAAATCACGCTCAGGGTATACCGCGAAAGGATAGCAGGACCCGCGCCGGAGTTTCCCGCTCAAATGGAACAGAGCATTAATGATTACCTGAGAAGCGGGTCGGCCGAAGGTGCGTCGCCACCGGAGGATGGACAAAAAAGAATACGTCTTAGTCAAAACTATTAAACGTTCGGCAACTCTAAACCTTGGAGAAAGGACGATGAAAAGGCCCGAAGACGTGACGATTAGAAAACGCGACGACCGTGGTGAGGAGGAGTACGAGCACCGGGCCAAAGGCATGCCCGCAGAGCTGGCAGCGGCCATTGCCGTCGAGATCTCCACCGATCGCCATAGGGAAGATCATAGTCTGCCGGCGAAAACGGATGCGCCCGGCAGTGGTCGGACTCGGGACCGAGCCGGATCTATGTGGTTCTAATAATAAGGAGTGGATAAAAAATGAAAAAAATGATGGTGTTACCGATCTGTGTTTTTATATTGTTACTTGGTTATGGGTATCACGGTTATACGGACGAGAGATATGTAATGCCTATTGAGAAAAAGGAGTACCAAGGGATCCCTTATATGAGCGGTGGTATTGGGATTGATGAGCGCGAAGCGTTTGCCGCCATGGGCAAGGACTATAGCCTGAAACTCATGTTTGCGCTGAAGAGCAGAGAATACCTTTCGGACGTCAAGGTAGAGATTTCGGATCGCATCGGAAAAAAGGTTCTAAATGCCGTTGCAGAAGGCCCCTGGTTCTTCACCAACCTCCCACCCGGGAATTACACGGTCACCGTGACAATGATGGGCAAAGCGCAGCAGAATGTGGTGAATATTGATAAAGGTAAAAAGCAGACCACTCTTCGCTTTTACTGGAATGAATAAATGAATCGTACTCCCCTTTTTTATGCTTTAGCGGTGCGATATGCCTATGACTATATCAGGCGAAGAAGGAGTTTCCCGGCTTCGTCGTGCTGTCGGCCTTTGTAGAAACGAATATCCTTGACGATCCGCAGTATGAGCAATCAGGGAGAATAAAAAAATGCTTTGGAGCATCTTATTGTTTCTATTAGTTTTGTGGCTGCTGGGGTTTGTAAGCGGCTACACGATGGATGATGTCATTCACATCCTGCTGCTTTTTGCCATTGTCGCCATGTTGATGAAAATCGAAGCTGATTATAGCAACTATAGCTCTTGGCTTACCAAGAAGAGGTATTTGAAAAGGCACTTGATCAGCAGGTCCAGAAAGATGTTGCCAAAGCTTGTCATACTGTCAAGGGAAAAGGCCCCGCAACCAATCATTCCAACACACACTTTCAGAGAGGAGTAACTACTATGAGAAAAAGAAATATCGTGACCAACTGTCTATTGATCCTTGCACTGAAAAGAATAATCTGATCGTGAAATAGGCGACCGTTATCTTTTCTCGGATGGAACACGACAGCTGCGCCTGCACCCTTTAAGCTAATGATATTAAGAAATATACTTCCAAGTATACGTTCGAGGCCTGTGGGATAACAGGTGATGAGTTACTATGATGCAAGATACTATAAAACTGCTCAATTTGATCATATCCTTAATAATCATCGTCGCATCGATTATCTTAGGCTATCAAATTATTTCGAATTCAATTTCCAACCAAAAGGACAAAACCGATTATGCCGAACTCAACGATGTCAAATACGGTCTTTTCAGTGTTGAAGAATGGAAACGACAAATTAACGTAATTCTTGCCGCGGAAATCAATAAGCTATATTTGTCAAGGGCGAATGAGCGGAAACTCCGAAAACATATCGAAGTTCTGTTGAATACACTTATTGATAAAGTCGACAAGAAAATTAGAGAAGGGAATTTAGGCTCCGCGGAGGGTTGGGTCAAGCAATCCTTTATAAATATTTTTATCAGTCTGGAAGACATTAAAAAAGGCATCCCTGAATATGCGGATGCTGTCATTAATGAGATGACGCAATCGAAAACAAGGGGTCAGATAAAGACCATGCTGAACAAACAGCTTAAGCAATATTCTAACCAAACCTTTGATACACAGGATACATCTCAAATGAGCCGCATCCTTCTCAGGACTGATTCTAAGGATATCGAAAGTGCGAGGATCAATCTCGATAAGACAATTTCGGTTAAGCATAACCTGATTTCTAAGGAGGCTATCCTGTTGATCATTCTGTCGGTTATCCTTTTTGCTCTATCTGGTTTCAGCAAGCAATCTTTGGCGCCATCCCGGTTTATACTGCTCATTCTGTCTCTTATCATACTGCTGACAGCCGGCGTAACCACACCCACGATCGATATGGACGCAAAAATCTCACAGATGAGTTTTGTGTTGATGGGGCATCCCATCCGTTTTGAGAACCAGGTATTGTATTTCCAAAGCAAAAGCATTCTGGATGTATTTTGGATCATGATGACTCATAAGGATATTCAGATGAAATTTGTTGGGGTCTTGCTGATTACCTTCAGTATAATAATCCCTCTGTTAAAAATAGTTTCGTCGATGGGATATTATTACAATTATCACCATGCAAGGGAGAACCCTGTGATCAAGTTTTTTGTTTTAAAATCCGGGAAATGGTCCATGGCCGATGTCATGGTGGTTGGCATATTTATGGCCTATATCGGATTTAATGGGATTATTGCCAGCCAGTTCGGTCAATTTAGCTCAGTCGGCCAGGAATTGGTGCTCTTAAATACGAATGCCACTTCGCTTCAGCCGGGGTTTTACCTGTTCCTGACATACACCCTACTGGCGTTATTATTATCAGGATTCCTAACCAAAAAACCTGAGACATGTGAGCGTAAGAATCGATAGAGAGGTAGGTTCAAGAAACAGGAGCGCAGATGTCAAAATCATTGAAAAACATCCTCCTCGCCATTGCCGGGATCATCGGGCTGCTCATCCTCATCTCTGTTGCCCTGATTTATTTTGTTGATACCAGCGTCTACAAGCCCCGGTTGGAAAGGGCCGCATCCGAAGCCCTGGGAATGGAAGTCCACACCGGCGGCCGACCGGGAATTGCTTTCTTCCCGGGCTTGCATGTCAGGTTTGATGATGTACACATCCGGAATCAGGGGATAGAGATCGCTTCTGCGAAGGAAGCCAGCCTTGAGATCGCTCTCCTCCCTCTGCTCCGTAAGGAAATCCGGATCAGGAGGCTCGGGCTGCAGCGCCCCAGGATCTCCATCAAGCGGGACCGCGATGGCGTGTTCAATTTCGAAAAAAAGAGGGAGGCCAAGGGGATATCCTCTACCATGGCCCTCGATCATCTTTCCTTAACCGACGGGGTTTTTTTCTACAAAGACGAACACTCCGGGGATGGATTCGAGATGGATGAATTCAACCTGGACATGCGCAGCTTGCGGATTGAAGAAGGCAATAGCGCGGAGCCTTTGAAGCATCTTTCCTTCACCGCAGATTTCGCCTGCCGGGAGATCCGGAAGAAGGACATCGTTTTTTCTGATGTAAAGTTTACCGGAAGGGGCAAGGACGGCGTCTTCGCTCTCAATCCGGTCACTATGCGGCTTTTCCACGGACAAGGGTCGGTGAGCATCGAGGCAGATTTCTCGGGTCCGGTTCCTCATTATGTTGTTCGCTCATCCCTGACAAAGTTCCAGATCGAGGAGTACTTCAAAATCCTTTCTTCAAAGAGGGTAGCAGAAGGTTCGATGGACTTCTCCGCAAGCCTGTCGATGCGGGGGAATACCTTCAAGGAGATAACGCAGACTGCCGGCGGGGAGGTCTCTTTGCGCGGCGAGAATCTTACGCTCTACGGCAATGACCTCGACCGGGAGTTTGCCAGGTTTGAGTCCAGTCAGAACTTCAACCTTGTGGATGTAGGCGCCTTCTTTTTTGCCGGCCCCATTGGTCTTGCGGTCACGAAGGGGTACAACTTTGCGAGCATCTTCCGGGGTTCGGAAGGCAGTAGCAGCAGCATCGGGAAGCTCCTCTCCGACTGGAGGGTTGAAAACGGCATAGCGCAGGCCAAGGATGTGGCCATGGCAACCAACGCGAACAGGGTTGCTCTCAAAGGAAGAATTAATTTCGTCAACGAACGTTACGATGACGTGACCATAGCGCTGATCGACGCCCGTGGGTGCGCCAGGGTGCAGCAGAAAATCAGCGGCCCTTTCGGGAAACCGGTAGTGGAGAAGCCAAACGTCCTGATGTCCCTT
>Ga0208373_1001587_pt1 | contig 29443 bp, 31 predicted proteins | sample RifOxyC2_FD_184036 | JGI IMG/M metagenome (GOLD analysis project Ga0208373, IMG submission 184036) | Soil microbial communities from Rifle, Colorado - Rifle Oxygen_injection C2 (SPAdes) | ecosystem: Environmental > Terrestrial > Deep subsurface > Rock core/Sediment | place: Rifle, Colorado... | reverse complement strand
TAGAAATTGAAACTTTTGTAAATAATTTCTTTCTAATGTTTTATCATTGGTGGTTTTTCTCATTTTATGACAGGATTATAAAATTTTTTTTATTATAATTCTGTCAACGAATTATGTAACATTTACAGGAATGACATAAAGGAACAGGATCGGTTTAATTAGGAATTTGTTCCTTGTTTTTCTTTTTTAAATGTGAAAATATTCTTTTACACAAGATATTTTTAAGATTTTTTATGTCTTCTCCTTTAGCAGCTCGTTTGCGGCCTCAAAATTTGGATGATTTTATCGGGCAGGAGCATTTGGTTGGTAGTGATGGGGCTATTTTTAAATTGATTGCTTTGGATAAGATCCCGAGTATGATTTTTTGGGGGCCGCCGGGGTCTGGGAAGACTACTTTGGCGGAGATTATTGCTAATCGGACTGAGGCGAATTTTGCGAGGCTTTCGGCTGTTACGGATGGGAAGGAGAGGTTGAAAGATATTATTAAGGAAGCAACTTCCGGTCTTTTTGCAAGTAAGAGGACTATTTTGTTTATTGATGAAATTCATAGATGGAATAAGGCGCAGCAGGATGCGCTTTTGCCTTTTGTGGAGAAGGGGGAGATTATTTTGATCGGGGCTACTACGGAGAATCCGAGTTTTACTGTTGTTTCTCCTCTGCTTTCCAGATCACGCGTGTTTGTGTTTAAAGCTCATAATAAGGAAAATATTTTGAGAGCTTTAAAAAGTGGAGTTAAGGAGCTTGGAGCTAAAATTGAGGATGATGCTTTGATTTTTTTAAGTGAAATTGCGAATGGTGATATTAGAAGCGCTTTGAATAGTTTGGAAATTGCTCATGAGATGAGTGAGGGGAAGAAGATCAATAAGGATTTAATTAAAAAAGCTGTGCAGAATTTTTTGCGCTATGATAGAGATGGGGAGGAGCATTATAATATTATTTCCGCGACGCATAAAAGTTTGCGATCGAGTAATGCTTCGGCCGCGGTTTATTGGATTATGAGGATGTTGGAAGCGGGTGAGGATCCGCTTTATATTGCCAGAAGGTTGGTGCGATTCGCGAGTGAAGATATTGGGAACGCGAATCCTAACGCTCTTTTGTTGGCCAATGTGGTTTATGATACTTGCCATAAATTGGGGATGCCGGAATGTGATACTGCTTTAGTGCAATTAGCCGAGTATTTGGCTAATTCTCCAAAAAACAATAAGGCTTATATGGCTTCAAAAAAGGTTAAGGAAGATGTCAAGAATTTTGGCAATTTGCCTGTGCCTTTGCATTTAAGGAATGCTCCAACCAAACTGATGAAGGAATTGGATTATGGGAAAGGTTATGAGTATGATCATGATTTGCCAAATAAGAAATCGGAGCAGGAATGTTTTCCGGAGGAATTAAAGGGGAGGGAGTATTTTTAGAGGATTTAATGTTTACTTTTGATTAGAGGTTGTATAAACTGGAAGTAGAAATTTCTACTTTTAAACTTTTCTACTATGTTAAAAAAAATAATTAAAATTCAAACTAAAGGTATGGTCACTATTCCAATTGAGTTTAGAGAAAAATTAGGTATTGAACCAAATAGTTTATTAGAAGCGAAAATAGTAGATAATGGTGTGTTTTTTGCAAAAGTGGAATATAACGCGCCTAAAGTTAATTTATATTCGGATGAAGAGATTAAAGAATGGATGATAGCTGATAAAATTGATGAAAAGACAGCTAAAAAATTAGCTAAAATTCTTAAATAACAAATATGGACAAGTTATTTTTAGATGCGAATATTTTTTTTGCTGCGGTAGATTCCTCTAAAGGTGCTTCTAGAGCAATTTTTGAGTTGGCCAAAGCTAAAAAGTTAAAGCTATATTCGTGCGATTATGCTATTCATGAGGCAAGAATTAATATTGAAGATAAACTAGGCTTATCTAGTTTGCCTTTATTTTATACTTTTGTGAGTTATTTAACGGAGCTTTATAAGTATAAAAATATAGATATTTCAGAGGAAATTTTATCTTTAATAAATCAAAAAGATTATCCTGTTTTAGTTTCTGCTTTAGCTCTTAAATCAGATTTTTTAGTATCTTTTGATCGAAAAGCATTTAAAAGAAAAGATTTAGTTAATTCTTTATTGCCTATTAAATTTTTATTACCTGGTGAATATTTGCAGAATTTTATAAATAGATAATTTTAATCCTCTAGTTGTAAATCTAGAGCAACGATAATTTTATTTATGATTTGTCAAAAAATTGGGGAACTTGATTAATATAATGTAGATCAGTAAGATAATAATGATCACTATTTTAAAATTAAAGAAATGGATAAAAAAAGTAAAAAATTTCAATATACAGTGGTGTTAAACCCTCAGCCTGAAGGTGGATATATTGTTACAGTTCCGGCTTTGCCGGGGTGTATTTCGGAAGGAGATACCCAAGAACAAGCTTTAAAGAATATAAAAGATGCTATTGAATTATATATTGAAGATTTGATTGCTGATGGTGAACCTATTCCAAAAAATATCAAACCTATAGATAAGATAATTATTTTAAATGTCTCGAACTATTCCATCTGTAAGACCTAAAAAGATGGTTTCGATTTTGATAAAAATGGGATTTATAAAAAAACGACAATCCGGTAGTCATTTAATTTTACAATTTAAAAGTAATAGAGTTGTGGTGCCGATGACAACAAAGATTTAAAAATTGGGACACTCTTATCTATAATTAGGCAAGCTGGATTAACAGAAGAAGAGTTTAAAATTTTATTGAAAAAATAAGATTAATAAATTCTACCTTCCACAACATTTTTTATACTTTTTTCCAGATCCGCATGGGCAGGGGTCGTTGCGACCGGCTTTTTCTTTGGGGGATGAGGAATTTATGTTAGTTGATTCTTCTCCGTCGCTGATGCGGATTACTTTTGGTGGGGGTTGGTTATTTTTGCTGCCGGTTATAGTGGATTCTATTTGATTTTCGTTGGTTTGGAGGTTTTGGATTTCTTCCGGGGTTAAGGTTGCGCGAATGTACTCTAAATCTGCGGGGCGGATTTCGGCTTTGAAGAGAGTTGAAACTGTATTTTTTTGGATGTTTGTAAGTAAGGATTTTAGCATTAAATAGGATTCTTGCTTGTATTCTATTAATGGATCTTTTTGGCCGTATCCTTGAAGAGAAACTGCTTCGCGAAGTTCAGACATGCCATCAATATGCTCCATCCATAATGTGTCGATTATTTGGAGATATACATTTCTTTCTACTTGGCGCATAATTTCGGGATCTGGAAGGGATTTTTCTTTTTCGATGTATTCGTCCAATAAATATTTTTTTAGTTTTTCAATTATATCTTCTTCATTATTTAGATCCAGAATTTCCTCTCTATTTAAAGGCGCGACTGGATCTTTGTGGATAGCATTTATGGTTTCAAAAATTTCTTCATAGTTCCATTCATCTTTTGGTCGGTTTTGTGTTTGAGATAAAACAGTATCTTCAGCTTCTTTTTCAATTAAAAGTATGATGTCATTTTTAATATTTTCACTTTCCAGAATTTTACGGCGGCGTGAATATATTATTTCGCGGTGCTTATTCATAACATCGTCGTATTGAACAAGATGTTTTCGGATGTCAAAGTTATGGCCTTCAACTCTTTTTTGAGCGCTTTCAATGGATCGGGAAATGATTTTATTTTCAATTGGCATGTCTTCAGGTACTTTTAGAAATTCCATCATTGCTTTAACTCTTTCTCCGCCAAAAACACGCATTAAATCGTCTTCCATGGAAACATAAAATAGACTTATTCCGGGGTCTCCCTGACGTCCTGAACGTCCACGAAGCTGATTATCTATTCTACGAGATTCGTGTCTTTCTGTTCCCATAACCACAAGTCCACCCAATTCTTTGACTCCTGCTCCAAGTTTAATATCTGTTCCTCGACCTGCCATATTAGTTGCGATTGTTACTGCGCCTTTTTCGCCTGCTCTGGCAATAATTTCAGCTTCTTTTTCATGATGTTTTGCATTTAAAACATTATGAGGTATTCCATGTGCTTGAAAAAGTTTGCTTAATATTTCAGATTTTTCAATGGAAATAGTTCCCACTAATACGGGTTGCCCTTTTTCGTGAAGTTCTTGTACTTTTTTTGCAATAGCAATGAATTTGCCTTTTTGATTTTTATAAATTAAGTCATTTAGATCTTGTCTTGTTACCGGGCGATGAGTAGGGATTACTACAGTATCTAAACCATAAATTTTGTAAAATTCTTCTGCTTCGGTTTCTGCTGTACCTGTCATTCCAGCTAATTTATTGAATAAACGGAAATAATTTTGAAGTGAAACAGTTGCCAAAGTTCTGGATTCTCTTTTTATTTCTACATTTTCTTTTGCTTCAATTGCTTGATGCAAACCATCTGAATAGCGTCGGCCGGGCATCAAACGTCCGGTAAACTCGTCAACGATGAGGATTTCTCCGTCTTTGACGACATAATCAATATCTTTAAGATAACAAGCTTTGGCTTTTAAAGCTTGTTCTATGTGATGTACTTCCTCGAAACCGGCTTCAGTGTAGATATTTTCCACTCCCAATAATTCTTCCATTTTTTTAATTCCTTGTTCGCTTAGGACTGCTGTTTTGCTTTTTTCATCTATATTATAGTCTTTGTTTTCTTGCAGATTGGCAATAAGATGACTGTATTTTTGATATTTTGATGTGGATTCTTCCGCGGGAGCTGAGATAATCAATGGAGTTCTCGCTTCATCAATCAAGATTGAGTCAACCTCATCCACAATAGCATAATGAAGGTTTCTTTGGACGATTTGGCGCGGATCAGTGGCCATATTATCTCGAAGATAATCGAATCCGAATTCAGAGTTTGTGCCATAAATAATGTCGCATTCGTAAGCTTTCTTTTTTTCTTCATGGTTTTGAACGTGGCTGATTACACCGACTTTTAATCCTAAATATCTATAAATTCCACCCATCCATTCAGCGTCGCGGTGGGCTAAGTATTCATTGACGGTTACGACAAAAACACCTTTTCCCGTTAATGCGTTGAGATAAACAGGTAATGTACAAACCAATGTTTTTCCTTCACCGGTTTTCATTTCCGCGATTTTGCCTTGATGAAGCACAATTCCGCCAATCAATTGTACGTCAAACGGTACCATATCCCATTCTGTTTCTCGTCCGCGAACGTCCCATTTTCTGCCGAGATTTTTGCGGCATGCACATTTTAAAAGTGCGAATGCTTCCGGAAGTATATCATTTACATTTTCGCCTTGTTTGATTCTATTTTTAAATTCTTGAGTTTTTTTCTGAAATTGTTCTTCATGCGTGAATTCTTGTTCATAAGTTTTTTCGAATTCTTTTATTTTTTCAACATTAGGTTTTAATCTTTTAACTTCTTTTTTATTAGGATCACCAAATAATTTATTTAAAAAATGAGTCATAGGAAAAATAATAGTTAATTTTTTGCAAAATTAATTTAACATGATATTTGTTTCAGGGAAAGGGCGGAACTTTTAAAAAAATTGACTTTTAACTTCGTTTTCAGGTAAAAAGATCTCCTGATGTTAATTAAATTTATATTTATGAAAAAGTTATGTGTTTTTGTTTCTTTAATTATTTTAAGTTTTTGTGTGAATTCAACAACTTACGCTTTGTATGAAAGAGAGCATGAAAAATCGCCTTTTTCGGATGTTTTTGATAATGATTATTATTTTCCGGCGATTTATTTTATGTATGAGAGGGGGATTTTGAAAGGTTATAAAGACGGGACTTTTAGGCCATTGCAAATGGTTTCCAGGGCGGAATTTGTGACTGCTACTTTGAAAATGCAGAAATTGTCTTCAGATAATAAGAATTGTTTTCCTGATGTTAAAGAGCAATGGCATGCCAAGTATATTTGCAAAGCGAAAGAAATGGGGATTATTCATGGTTATTCTGATGGTTATTTTAGACCGGATAATAATATTAATTTTGCAGAGGCCGGTAAAATTTTGGTACGTAGTTTTGATTTTGATTATGAGCATTTTGAAAATGAAGAATGGTATAATGATTATGTTATGGCTTTGAGCTTAAGAAGATCTATTCCGGCATCTTTTTCTGAATTAGATCATGAATTATTAAGAGGTCAAATGGCGGAGATGCTTTGGCGATTGAAATGGGGAGTTGTTGAGAGAACGCCGAATGATTACGAGAATATAAAGAATTGGGAAAAATTTACTGACATTAAAGATAGATATATAAAAAGTCATTCAATCGAAATCAGGATTGGTGTAGATGAAAAAAATACAGGACGAGAGGTGGTGGTCGCGCCAACAAATTCAGACTGGGAAAACGCGCATCAAAATTTGGATAAAACAGTTATTTTATATGATTTTATTGAAAATAATAATGTGTCGGTTGAAACTTGGGAAAATCCGCAAAATAATAATATTAATATTATTAGAGAAATTAAAGCTAAAGCCAGCATTAAAGTGCAGGAGTTTTTAAGCGATATTCCTGAGATTTCCAATGAATATATTCACGTGGATACTCATAGGGGTTATGTTTATGCGGTTTTATTAAATCAACAACGATATCTTATTTATTCAAAGATGATTGATAGCGCAAGTTTAGAAGTTTTAGAAGGAGAATGTTCTAATTATTGTGCTTTTGACGCGATTTTGTTAAAAGATAAAAATGGAATTTATCAGTTTAATGAAAAAGGGGAAATAACAATCTTAGAAGATTTTGTTGATAATGAGAGTTTTCAAACATTTAAAAGATCTTACGTGGATTGGAATGGAGTAGCTCATGCTAAAGTTCAAGTGACAATTGGTGGAAAAGGTGTTTCTTTTTATAAAGATAAAAATTATTTATATCAATATTTTAAAGGTAAGCTTAAAGTTCTCTCCGACATCGATTTGAAGACATTTGGATATTATACTGATTTTGGTCCTGCTTTGCCGGAAGTAACTTACTATTTTGATAAAAATTATATTTATTTTATAGATGAAAATGAGGGTTTGGTTAGATTGGAGGGATCTGATAAAAAAACTTTTACGCAATTTAATCATAATCCTGCTTTGTTTGAGGATAAAAATTATATTTACAGTTATGATTATCAAACTCAAAATTTTAAAGCTATCGAGGATTTGGATGTTAATACTTTTGAACCTTTAATAGAAGATGTAGATGTGTTTTTCAGAGATAAAAATAATATATTCATTTCTGATGAGAATTATGGTTTTAAAAAGGCTGAGGGATTGGATATTGGTACTTTTGTATTTTATTATGATTATAATATTTTCTATGCAAAGGATAAGAACGGTATATATAATTTTGATATGGATACAAGGGAATTTGTGCCTTTGGAGGGATTGAATATGGATAAGTTGAGTATGTTGTATCTACCTTCAGCTGATAATTATGAGATTTATTTATTTTTATATGATGAAAATGATATTTGGTTTTATGAGGAATATAAGTTTGTAAAAATAGAAAATACTGATCCTGCTACATTTAATTTTGAAGAATATGTGAAAAATTTACAAAATGGAAAAATTTAATAATTTTTTTAGAATTTTTTATACTCTTTCGCTTTTAAATTCAAGTAATACTGCGAAGCTTAAAGATAATTTTGTCGATTTATCAACAAAAAGCTACGGAGCATATACTGCTTAAATTCTAATTTTTCAAAGCGGAGCAGTATAAAAAATTGTTAGTATATTTTTGTAAACTATGTAGTTTAATCAGGCTGTGATAATAGGTACAAAAAAATGGGCGCGAGTTCCTAAAAATGATTTATGTCGGAATTAAAAATGAAAAATGTTTGAAATTAGGGAAAAGAAGGGAAAAGCTGTAATTAGACCGTATAGGCCTAATAAATTGTCGTGCTTTTTATTCTTCGTATTTTTTGAAGATAACGAATATGGTTTTTATTAAAATTTTGATGTCCAGCCGGATTTTCCAGTTTTCTATATAGTATGTATCTAATTTTACCTCCTCATCAAATTTCAAATCGCTTCGTCCGCTTATTTGCGCCAATCCTGTGATTCCGGGTTTTAATGTTAATACAAATTTTTGATAATTTTTATATTTTGCAACTTCTTCGGGTAAATGCGGTCGTGGGCCGACTAAACTCATGTCTCCTTTTAATACGCTCCATAATTGAGGTAATTCATCCAAGCTTGTTTTTCGCAAGAACTTCCCGAATCCGGTTATACGCGGATCATTTTTTATTTTAATTAAAGGGCCGTCTATACGAGTGTTGTTTAAAGCTAAGTCGGAATATCTTAAGCTGTCGGAGTTTGGCTTCATGGTGCGAAATTTTATGAAATTGAAGGGTTTTCCGTATTGTCCCACTCGTTTTACTTTTTCACCATTATCCAGCCGATTAAAGAAGATCGGACCTTTTGAATCCAATTTTATAATTATGGCAATGATAATAAATATTGGACTTAACAATATTAATCCAATAAGTGCACCAAAGAAGTCAGTAATTCTTTTTATTATTTTTCCCCAGCCATCGAGAGCCGTTGGTTTTAAAGTGATTAATGGCAGTCCTTTGAATGTGCTTACTTCAATATTGGTTTGGTGAACTTCCATTAAATCAGGCACAAAATGGTATTGAATATGATTTTCCCGGCAATAGTTTAATATATCCAAATTCCGTGTACTTGATAAATCAGATTTAGTTTGGATTATTTCTTCTATATTTTCCTTTTTAACAATTTTTTCCAGATTATCTATTCTGCCTATTATTTTTACATTCGTGTTTGAAAAATCATTATTTTCTGAGACAGCTCCAATTACATTATAATTAGGGATTTTTTGTAAATGATGAAAAAGGGTGGAAGTTATTTGATTGTTGCCGATAATAAGAATTTTTCTTTTTCCAATATCCCATTTTAAAAGAAATAATTGGATGATTTTTAAAATGAATCTGCCAAAACAAATAAAGGTTACTGCGAATATCCAACTGTAAAACAATGTTAAGCGAGAGAATGGGAATTCTCTGATTAAAAAATAATACGTGATGATAATCATGAGCCAGATTATTGAAGCATTTATTACTTTTTTGATTTCGGAGTTGAATTTCGATGTATTTTTAAATGAATAGGAGCCTAAGAAAATTAGAATAACAATGAAAATCAGTGTTCCAATGATTGAAAGAGTTCTAAATTGTTCGGAAACCGGAAATGTTTCCAAATTTAAAGGGAGTTGAACGAAAGGAATAAAATCGGAAATTTGCCTTAACTTATAAGCCAAGAGAAAAGAGGAAAATATTGTTATAAAATCTACCGGTAATTTAAGAAATCCGAAAAATAATTCTGAACGTTTCATTTAAGTTATTTTATTTTCTTTTCCTATTTTGGTTTTTTTTGGTCTTTAAATCAAGGGAATTAGTTTATTTTTCTTTTTCTTCAAAGAGGGATATATTCCCTTCCTGATTATTTTCAAAAATGGAAACGTTTCCTTCCTGAGTATGCCGGACAAGACTGATTGCTCCGTCTAAAATGCCTGTTTTGGCAATTGTTAAATATCCCGCGGAATTTTTGTGGTTTTCAGGCAGACTTGCTTTCACGCGCCGGCGAATCTGATAAATCGTATCTTTCAATAGTTCGAGTTCATTTGATTCGCTATCATTTTTTATAATTTTTTTGGATATTTTTTCGTAACATACTATTAGATTTTCCAGAGATGATTTATTTCCAAATTTTTTTAATAATTCCAGTATGAATTTTATAATTTTCTTGCGGCTATAATATTCATGCTGTGTTTCAAATATTTCCAGTAAAGTATCTTGAATTTTTCCATTAAAAAGTTCGGGGTTTTTATCCAAGATTTGCCATAGCCGTTTAATTATACTCTCAAATACCATTATGTATTTTTCCGTTTTTAACGTTTCTAGAAAATCAGCTAAGTAGCTATCGCTTAATTGGCAAATTGCTTCACATTTTACCTCAGGATCCTCATTTTTATTTGTCATTGCTTCTTTTATGAGAATTGATGCTTCTTCATTTCTGATTGCTCGTAAAGCACGGATTAAACGAATCCGATTAAAAATATTTGTTTCATCTTTTTGAAGTAATCTTGCAAGTTCAGGCATTGCCGGTTTTGCTAAGGGGCCAAGCACGATTAAGAATCTGTAAGCGCCATAGCGAATTTTCTCATTCGGATTTTGTAGTGCGGTTATACAAGCTGATAACGTATTAGTTGTAAATATGTCTTCTGATGTGAATTTATTTTTTTTGTTAAAATACAATATGATTGAGTCTACGATTATATTGGGGATAAGGATTTTTTCAAAAAATTTGAGGATTTCCAGTATGTCTTTCTCATTCTTTGTATTTTCCTCTAATTTTTGTAATAGGTAAGCATAAGTAGTTTTAACATCACATAGTGCTAAAAAAGAAAGGATCTCTGCCGGAGTATTGGCTTCTATATTTGTAAAATTTACTTTTAAGTATTTTAGTGGCTGAAAAATCCCTTTTGGGATAATATCCATTATATTATCATTTTCAGATTTTAACATTTTTTCCGCAATTTCTATACTTTCCGGATCTATATTTCGAGGATCTTGAAATACTCGAGCCAGAGCTATTTTAACTTTTTCCGCTATATCTGATAATGATTGACCAAAAACCTCAGATGTCGGTTGGTGCTTAGGTATTATTATATTTTCCGGTATTTTTGTGTCGATTTTCATGTTTATGATTCAATTTGGTTTGTAATTTTAATTGTTTTTTTGTTTTTGTCAAGAGCTAATTGACATTAAAATATTTTAGAATATTTTATTACTTTTTTAAAAGTTGACAATATATTTGATTACTATTATTTTAGCTTTGTCTTCTTGATGAGCAGTTGCCCCGTAAAGCGGGGAGGAAAGTCCGGGCGCCATTAAAAGCAAGCCAACTCCTAACAGGAGCCGTCTCGCACCGCGGGATAGGGAAAGTGCCACAGAGACTATACTACCCCGCATAGCGGGGGAAATGTGAAAAGTGAGAAGGTGTTTTATACTACTTCTCTCTCTCAATGGTAACATTGATTTGGGTAAACCCTGGCTGGCGCAAGACGAGATGGGAGAATAAGCGGTTTTTGCTTTTAATAAGCTTATTCTGCTCGTCGCTAGAGCTTTATGGCGACATAAAGCCCAGATAGATAACTGCGAATTGTCATTTAAAATAATGTCTTTAAATGGCGATTACAGAACCCGGCTTATGATTCGGGAAGCATTAATTAAGAGTGATCAGGAATCAGTTATCAGTGATCAGGAATAATATACCCGCTTTGCGGGAAAGTTAAATTTCCTGATCGCTGATAACTGATTCCTGATCACTTTCTATTTAATTTTCTATATTCTTTTGAAAAAAATTTTGCCGTTTCAAGGCATTCGCGCGCTTTTTGGTTATCCGGTTCTATATCAAGGGCTTTTTCAAACAGGTTAATGGCTCGGTCGAAATTGCGATCATTTAAATAGCAAACTCCTAAATCACAAAGTATTAATATGTCACGGGGTGCAAGGTTTAATGATCTTTCTAAAATAATAATTCCTCTTTTTCTTTGGCCGAAATGGAAAATTGACCAGCCAAGGCAGCGGAGTATTTCCGGATGATTATTTTGAATTTGATCAGCTTTTTCCAGATATTCTATTGATTTTTTCCATTCACCTGTTGAGGAATAAGTAAATCCTAATAGGTAATTCGCGTTCGCGCTGTATGGGTTCAATAATATTGCTCTTTGTAGGGCGATTTTTGCTTTTTCATATTCTCTTAAGCTTAAATAATTATCCCCAATTTCTTCAAAAGCATCTGTAAAATTTAAATCATTAAGAAGTATTTTTTCGCAAAGATTAATAGCATCTCTGTGTTTGCCCTTTACTTTGAATTCTTCGGCTTTTTCTAGTATATGATGATATTGGTTTTCATCCATTTTTGTTTTTGTTTTTTTGGGAAAATTTAAATATCAAAAAATTATACCTCAAATTGGAAGGTGGATCAAGGTGGGAGGGGGGGAAAAGTATGAAATGAACTTGACAGAGGAATGTGATTCGTAATCCGTTCTGACTTGAAAGTTTTTAAGATTAATTTATTCCTTTTACGAATTACAGGTTACGGGTTACATCTATTATATATTTTCTAATCGCCGGGCCTAGGTCTTTTCTTTTTAAGGCAAAATCTATGGTTGCTTTTATAAATTCCACTTTGTCGCCGGTGTCGTATCTTTTGCCTTGGATTTCTACTCCATATATTTTTTGTTTTTTCTTTAATTCTCTAAAGCCATCAATTAATCTGATTTCGCCTCCATGACTGGGAGATGATTTTTCTAAAGCGGTAAAAATTTCCGGAGTGCAAATATATTTTCCAATAATAGCCATATCGGATGGAGCATCTTCAGACTTTGGCTTTTCTATCAAATCTTCAATTTGATAGCAGAATTTTGATAATTTTTCTCCTTTGATCATGCCGTATTGATCTGAATGAGCAATATCAATTTTATTCAAAGCCACGATGGTGCTTTTTTTGTTTTCAAATTCATTGATTAATTGTTTTAATGCAGGTATTTCGCTATCTACCACGTCATCTCCGAAAAGCACCGCAAAAGGTTCGTCACCGATAAGTTCTTTAGCGCACAAAATAGCATGGCCGTCACCTAATGGATAAGGCTGGCGGACATATACGAATTTAGCGAGATTTGGGATTTCTTGTATTTCTTTGATTATTTCCAGTTTGCCTCGGGCATTTAATGTGTGTTCGAGTTCAAACGAATAATCAAAGTGATCTTCTATAGCTCTTTTTCCTCTACCTGTTACAATAATGATTTCTTCAATTCCGGAAGAAACAGCTTCTTCCACAAGATATTGAATTACGGGTTTATCGATGATCGGGAGCATTTCTTTTGGCTGGGCTTTTGTGGCAGGCAAAAATCTGGTGCCAAATCCTGCCGCGGGAAATATGGCTTTGCGGATTTTCATGCGTTTAAGTTATTTTGATGATTTTAGTTTTATCCGTATTGGTTTTTGGGATTGTGATAATTAAAATGTTTTTTTTCCAGACTGCTTTTATTCCTTCAGGATTTACGTTATTTGGAAGCACGATATGGCGGGTAAATTTTCCCCAAAAACATTCTTGGTTAATGGCTTGCTGATTTTTCAGATCGATCGGCATCTGTCTTTCCCCTTTTATGGTTAAGGTTTCATCGGTAATAGTGATTTGCAGTTCTGTTTTCAGAACACCTGCTATGGCGCTTATTATAGTTATTTCATGGTCATTTTGATAAACGTCGATGGAAAGTTGTCCTTCTCCTTCATCAGATGGATCTTGAGTGGTTGATTTGTTTTTATTATCAATAGTTTCAGAAAAATTTTGAGCTAAAAAATCAACAGCATCTTTTTCATCCAGTATGGAATATCTATCCTGCTGCATGTGGCGGGGGCTTTCCGAAATTCTGGCAGCATTTTGTATTTTACCTATACCTATATGAGTAGATATTTTTTTGGTCATTATATTTTTGATTTGATGATCGATGGTTTTTAAATTATTTGTTTAATTTGTCTTTTACAGCAGCAGGAATAGGAGTTTTTTCGATAAAGAATAATAAGAATTCTTCTCTTGTTAATGTTTCTTTTATAATTAATTTATCAGCTATTTCTTTTAATTTTTCCAGATTATTTTGAAGGACTTCTTTAGCTCTTGTATATGCTCTTTCAACGATTTTTTTGACTTCCAAGTCGATTTTTGAGGCTATTTCTTCGGAATAGTTTTTTGTGTGGCCGAAGTCGCGTCCTAAGAATACTTCATGATTTTTTTCTCCGTAAATAGTTGGACCCAGCGAACTCATTCCGTATTCAGTAACCATTCTGCGAGCCATTTTCGTAGCTCTTTCCAAATCATTAGATGGTCCGGTTGTTACTTCGCCGAAAATTAATTTTTCCGCCACATGCCCGCCTAATAATGAAGCAAGTTCGTCATTGAATTTACTTTCTGAATAAAGGTGTTTTTCTTCTTCGGGCATAAACCATGTGACTCCTAAAGCCATTCCGCGAGATACGATGGATATTTTGTGGACCGGATCGCATTTTTTCAGTAAATGACCAACAATCGCATGGCCTACTTCGTGGTAAGCTGTAATCTTTTTTTCTTCTTTTGATAGTCTGCGTGATTTGCGTTCGGGACCCATTAAAACTTTTTCTATGGCTTCTTCCAATTCTTTCATGGTTACTTTCTTTTTATCTTGTCTGGCTGATAGAATGGCTGCCTCATTCATTAAATTTTCCAAATCCGCTCCTGTAAATCCGGGAGTTTGGCGGCTTATTTTATTTAAATCAACATTTGCCGCTAATGGTTTATTTTTTGAATGTACTTTTAAGATTGCTTCTCGGTCGCTGATATCAGGTATATCCACGGTTATTCTGCGATCAAAACGTCCGGGACGAAGAAGCGCCGGATCCAGAACATCAGGTCTGTTTGTGGCAGCCATCACAATAATGTTTGTTCCTTGTTCGAAGCCATCCATTTCAGTTAATATTTGATTCAGTGTTTGTTCTCTTTCATCGTGCCCTCCTCCAAGTCCGGCTCCACGTTGGCGGCCCACGGCATCAATTTCATCGATAAATACTATACAAGGGCCATTTTTTTTGGCTTTTTTAAATAAGTCACGGACTCGGCTGGCACCGACTCCAACAAACATTTCCACAAATTCTGATCCGGAAATGTTAAAGAAAGGGACATTGGCTTCACCGGCTACAGCTCTGGCCAATAATGTTTTTCCGGTTCCCGGAGGGCCAACCAAAAGCACTCCTTTGGGGATTTTCGCGCCCATTTGATTGTATTTTTTTGGATTTTTCAAGAAATCCACAATTTCTATCATTTCTTCTTTTGCTTCTTTGCATCCTGCAACATCTTTAAAAGTTGTTCTTTGAGTTTCCTTATCTACAAGGGTCGCGCGGCTTTTTCCGAAAGACATGGCTTGATTATTTGAATTTTGCGCTTGCCTCATCATGAAAACAAAAAATCCGATTAATAATAAAAAAGGTAAAAAGCTTAACAGTAAGTCTTTCCATATTGATCCGCCTTCCGTGTCAATTACTTCGATTTTTAAATTTTGCGGATTTTTGAGCTCTTCAGGTACATCTTTTAAAATTTCGTAGACTGATTGACCTTCTTCTTTAATAGCGTATTTTTCAATTGTATTTCCGTTTTTATCTTTTTTTAAAGTCAGAAATATTTTATTGTCTTTAATTTTTATTTGATCAATTTCCTCATTGTTAACATATTCAATAAAAGTGCTTAAATCGACTTTTTCAATATTTTTATCTTGAGGATTAAATACAAAATAAAATCCGATTAAAATCAGAGAAGCGATTAATAATACCATCCAATTATTCGGTGGTCTTTTTTTTAATTTTGATTTTTTGTCGTCTTGAATATCCACGTTAATATTGATTAAAATTTATTTAGTGATCTAGTCTTACTTTAGCTTATTTTTGATGAATTGCAATGGATATTATACATACTTTTTTGTTCAATATTTTTAGAAAATGTTTTTTGCCGAATTCTTTTTTGGTATTTGATTTTTTTTTGTTTATCAAATCTAAAATATTTTGAATATGGGTGGAGGAAAGTTCTTCGTGAGGTGAAAATTTATAAAAAAGATTTTTAATGATTTCTTGTCTTATATAAGGATGAAGGAGGTTAAACAAATCCATGGGAAATGAAGATTTTTTAAAATTTAATTTTAGCCATTTTTTAATTTCTTGTTGAATAAAATTTTCAATTAGAGAAAAGTTTTCAATGGTTTTGGGGAATTTTTTATTAAATTCAGGATTAATTTGTTCTATTTGGGGAATCAGATTGTGGCGGAGAAAATTTCGCTTCAGTTTTGTGTCAAAATTAGATTTGTCGATACAAAATTTGATTTTATTTTTTCTAAGATAATCCAAAATTTCTTTTTTTTGTGTATTTAAAAGTGGTCTTAATATGTTCGCGTGATAAATTTTTTCATTGTAAATAACGGAAATATTTTGTTTTTGGCTCATTCCGGTAAGACTTTTTAAATTGCAGCCGCGAAAAAATTTAAATAGAACAGTTTCAATGTTATCGTCTTGATGGTGGGCCGTGAGAATATATTTCGCGGAATTTTTTTCAGCAATTTCGCTTAAAAAAGCATAGCGCGCGTTTCTCGCGGCTTGTTCCAGATTTAATTTATATTTTTTAGCGTATTCAGGTACGTTTATTTTTTTTACTTCAAAAGGAATTTGATATTTTTTTGCTGTTTTTATTACGAATAATTCGTCTTTATCGCTTTCGGTGCCTCTAATTTGGTGATTTAGATGAGCGATAATTATTTTCAGATTATTTCTGTTTTGGACTTGGGCAATTTTATCCAGTAGAAAAATACTGTCAGGACCACCTGATATGGCGAGGATAAGAGTTTGATTGCGGGGGAGTGGGAACATGGGAGTTGAGATTATTAATAGGGGCGTAATCCGTAAATTGAAAATTTTAAATATTAATTTATTCCTTTTACGGGTTGCCCCGAAAACGGGACAGGACGACTTACAGGTTACGGGTTACAATTTTCATCATTTCCTCAAAATCATCATCTTCCGCTACTTTATTTTTGATTACTTTTTGGCATTTGTGGCATTTGTGAGTGAGTATATAGCCTTTGCGCGCATTGTGTTCGATGTTGACGGGTTCCATTAATCCTAAACATTCACTTTCGCGATCTCCGGGTATTTCACGGTCAACGTGAAGAGAATGTAAACATTTATAGCAATGGTTTCTACAGGTTTTTTTGGCTGAAAGATTTTTTGTTTTACAGTGAGAACAAATAAAGCCTTCGTTAATAGTGATAAAGTTTTTTTTTCGATTGTTAATCATTGACAAATGTATTATAATAAATTAATATGTGTTCTATTTTTACTTAATAAATTAACTTTTAATTAATTTTTCATGGAAAATAATAATCAAAATCTTGATTTAAGTCCAAAATTACAAACAGGTACGATTGGATTTATGAGTGTCGTTGTGACAATTGCTTTAGTTATATTGGTTGGATTTGTAGTTTATTATAATTTTTTAAAAATTCAAAGCGAAAATAATTTAAAGGCGGTTAGAGAAAAAATTGATATAGCAAAGCAAAAGATTGTAGAGTTGGAGAACAAAAATGTAGAAAAAATTTATTTGGCTCAAAAGTTTTTAGATAAATTGGAGGAGACTGAAGTGAAATGGTCTTCGTTTTTGGAAAGATTAACGGAAATTACACCTCCGGAAATCACTTATTCCTCTTTTTCAGCATCTGAAGCAGGGGATGTTACTGTAAGTGCTTTTGCCACTTCATTTAAGGATGTGGCTGCATATATCAATATTATGTCACAAAATCAATACTTTTCTCAGGTTTTCGTGCCTTCCTTATCGCGCGGAACATTGCAGACAATCAGCGAGTCGTTGGTAAGTTTTGGAGTGCAGATGAAATATAGTACGCAAAAAATAGAGAAAAAAGTGGAAAAAGTTGAAGCGCAGAAGGTTAAAACTGAAATTAAATAATTTTAATTTATTTATTAAATTTAACAAAATTTATGTCTAAAAGAAAATCTACAGGAATTTTACCGGCTTTATTATTTATCATCATAGTACTTTCTTTTGTATTTTATGTGATTCCAATGAAAGATCAGGTAAAAACTTTAAATCAACAAATAGTTGAACAAGAAATTGAAGCGGAAAAAGTTACGGCAAAATTGGATGAATTGGAAGCCTTTTATGAGCAATTACCCGCAAACAGCGCGATTATCGCCAAGCAAATACCAACTGATTTGAAAGAAAGTCAATTGATTCTTTTAATGGAAGAGATTGCCTCTTTAAATGGTATTTCATTCAGTTCATTGGGTTTTGGTCCGGGAGGAAGAGAGCCCGGAGCAGTTAGTCCGGTTAAAATTTCCGCGAGTTTTACAGGAAGTTATGAAAGTTTAATTTCATTTTTACAAGCTTTGGAAAAGACCAAAGAAAGAAAGTTTGTGGTCCGATCAATATCCGTTTCTTTGAGTGATCCGGAAAGTTTGAATCCTGATAATTCAAATCCTGTTGATCCAAAAATTAATGATGGTACTGACGGAAAATATTTGGAGAAGCCTTTATATACCAGTTTTAGTATAGATTTGGAAGCTTATTATCAGGGTGTGATTAAATAATTTATTTATTGAATATTTTTAAATATGGAACATTTGAATTCAGAAAAAAAGCATGATATTGAACATTTATTGAATAATTTCGGGAAAGTTCAGAGTAATGATAGACAAGAAATTATTTATGGTATTTCGGATAATTCAGGAGGTTTAATATCCAAATTCAATGATTATTTTATTGATAGAAGTAAAATTAAAGTTAAAGATAAAGCTTATTTTTTTCATTTAATGGCTGTGATGCTTGACGCGGGATTGGCTTTGATTGAAACTTTGAAAATTTTGAGTAGAAGAACTACGAATGAACGTTTTAGTCGTATTTTAAACACAATCGCTTATCACGTGGAGCATGGGATGACTTTATCCAAGGCAATGTCTTATTTTCCTGAAGTTTTTACGGATGCGGAAACAGGTATTATAAAATCAGGTGAAGCTATCGGGCATTTGGATAAGATGTTATTTAAATTATCGGAGCAAACTGAACGTTCGTATGATTTGACATTAAAAATAAAAACAGCTCTAGTTTATCCTGTTTTAGTTTTTATTTCATTGTTGGCAGCGGGCGCTGTATTGATGTTTGTGGTAATACCGAAATTAATCGCGATTTTTGAATCCAGTAAAGCACAATTGCCGCTTTCTACCAGAATATTTGTGGGAATCAGCGATTTTTTGATTAATTTTTGGTGGGCTATTTCCATATTGGCAGTGCTTGCTTATATCTTTTTTAGAGTTTATGAAAATACCACGACAGGTAAATTAAAAATTGATTATTTCAAGTTGAAATTACCTATTGTTGGTGATTTGGTGAAAAAACTTTTGATCGCAAAATTTGTAAATATGTTGGAAATAATGGTTTCCGCCGGAATGTCAATTACGAAAATATTGGAGATTACCGCATCAGCCATGGGAAATGAAGTTTATAGATTAATGATTTTACAAATAAAAAATAAAGTTGAGCAAGGAGAAAAAATTTCCGATAATATGGCGATCGCACCATTTTTGTTTCCGGAAGAAGTTTCACAAATGATCAGAATCGGGGAACAATCCGCGTCTCTTGATCGTTCCGCGAATAAATTGGCAAAGCATTTTGAAACTGAAGCGGAACATAGCGTTAAGAGATTAACCGCTGCATTTGAACCGATTGTGATAATTTTGATTGCTGTTGTAGTGGGATTGGTTGCTATGGCGATATTGGGACCGATATTTTCGTTGACGGAAGTATTGTAGACGTAATTCGTAATTTGTAATTTGTAATTCGTAAATGGAATTTAAAAAATATAATATTAAAAATGGGTTTACGTTGATTGAGATGTTGTTAGTGATTACAATTATCGGGATTTTGGCGACTATAATTATTTCTCAATATGCGAGAACCACGAAAAGCGCTAAATTGGTTGCTTTAACGGATGAGTTAATTTCGGAAATTAAAGAAACAAGGGATTTGTCGATTTTGGGTGTTAAAAATAAATATGGAGAAAATCATAATTGTTATGGTTTGAGTTTTTTTAGAGAGGGAAGCCAAAATTTGGTTTGGAGATTAGTTGGAACTTATAAAATTTTTGATGATGGGACTGATAGGTGTGTATTTAATGATGGCGATGGGGAATTGGAATCTTTTGAATTGCCAAAGATGTTTAACGTGAATGATGTTTATTATTTGGATAAAGGTTCTAAAGATAATAAAGAAGAATTTATTGTTTTTTTCCGTCCGCCGGATGGCAGAATGATGTCCGTGCAAAGAGGAAACAGTCCTACTCAAGACAGCGTAAGAATTATTGTAGGCACTCCTAATCAGGACTTGAATTCTTTATTCGTAAAAGCTATTACTATACAATCAACGGGTAAGATAGATGTTTTGGTTGAAGAAGAGGAATCGTAAAAATATAATTTAAATTGCTATGCGCAAAATAAATCAAAAAAAAGGTTTCACGTTAATCGAAGTAATGATTGGAATTACTATGATAGCCATTATATTTTTAGCGCTAACTTCATTGTTTCTTTCGAGTTTGCGAGCCAATCAGGTGAATTTGAATACTGTTTCCGCTCATGCTTTAGCTCAGGAAGGGGTTGAACTAGTCAGAAATGCCAGAGATTCCAATTGGCTTCAGAATTTCAATTGGATCGGGACTTCACGATTTTCAGATATTCCTTTGGATTTAACAAAATTAAAACAAGTTGGTGATAAACTTTATTTAATAGCTTCATTTGATTCCGATCCCAAATACGCGGGATTTAAAATTAAAATTTTGGATGAAATAGAAGATGATGAGGATCTTAAAGAAAGTAAGGAAATAATTTTATGCGAAGTGAATGATAGTTTGTCTGAATTTGGACAATATTTTGTGAATAATTTTGTCGGATCGGAAACATGCGAAGATTATATTAAAGAATCGGTTAATAGTGAATTTCGAAGATATATTGAGGTTGAAGCTTTGGAAGAAGATGCCAAAGGAAATATTATAAAAATTTCAGTCAAATCTGTTGTTTTGTGGGGAGAACCATGGACTGATAGTGATTCTCCGCATGAAGTTGTAATTTCAACGGAATTAACTAATTGGAAGAAAACAGCAATTTAATTTGAGTTCGTAATCCGTAATTCGTAATCCGTAAATAGTAAAAGGAAATTTAAAATCAAAAATATATGAAATATTTAGTTAAAAATAAGAAGGCGTTTACATTGATTGAAGTTTTATTGGCGATTTTGGTTTTTTCAATTTTTATGGCTGTGGTATTAAGTTCTTTTTTGAATTTTATGCGTTCTTATCGTCAGACTAACGAAAAAAGAAAAGTGGCGATCGAAGCGCGTCAATTTGTTGATCGGGTAACTCAAGAATTAAGATTGGGCAGTATTGATTATGATTGTTATATTGAGAATATCGGCCGTTGCGGAAGCGATATTTCCAATATCAGCGATAATGGAATCGCTGATTCTTTGGTTATTATCAGAAAAAATAATTTGGAACGAGTTTTTTTCAAAAAACAGGGAAAAACCATTCAGATGTTTAAACAAAATAGAGAAGATACGCTTTCTGATTGGAAAGACACGGTGTCTGAAGGGTTTACTGAATGGCAAACGGTTTTAGGAGATCAGTTTGAAACGGAAAGACTTTATTTCCGTATTCTTCCGATTGATAATCCTTATCTTCCAATTTATGCCGCGCAATCAGATTATCAATATCAACCAAAAGTTACTGTATTTTTAACTTTAAGATCAAAATTAACTACCCAGGAAAACGACAGTAATTTGATAGATATTCAAACTACTGTAAGTTCCAGAAATTATGGCAGGGAAAATTTGGTTACTGATGATTTAAAAAAAATGGTTGAATAACAAAGCTTCAAATGAACAATAAAGTTTTACAAATAGATTATTTAAAAAATAAAAAAGCCAGCGCGATTTTGATCGCAATGCTGATAACCGCGCTTTTGCTGATCGCCGGACTTTCTTTAAACAGTTTGATTATTAAAGAAATGAGGATTGGAAGAACTATTTTTAATGGTTTAAAATCTTATTATGCAGCGGAAGCTGCTGTTGAAGACGCGCTTTATCGAATAAATAACCATATCCCGGGTTATGAAGTTGAAGATTTGGCCGATGACGACGGAATAGTTCAATCAAACAAAACAGGAAGTAAGTTGGATTATAATTATGAAATTTATGCTCGCGATATTGAAATTCCATGCGGTTTCCAAGAGATTTCAGATGAGATAAGGAAGGCAGGCGGCAAAAAATGGCAGGTTTTAAATGTTCAAGAAAGCTTTAGAATTCCTCTTTATAGTTATGATAAAGATAAGGGAGTGGAAAATTTTAATATTTTTAAGGTTTCTTTTTATATGCCCGGTAGAGGAGAAAATGCGGTTTTGGTAAAAGCCGGAGAGATTCCCGGTATTAATGATGTTTTGCGTTGGCAGGTAAGTGGCATGCATCCTACGGAATATATTACTCAATCTATGGGGGAATATGTTCCTTTATTAACAAATTCCGTGACCAATCCTACACAATTCGGAACAGATGTTGACTCTTATGATCCCCGTTATTCAAGAGGTAAATATAAAAATGAATTGAATGATTTTAAATATGACGGTTATTTCGCAATCGCGGATTTTATTAATCCAAATAACGGAAATTCAGGCCATACTTTGAATTATTTGGTTTTAACCAATGTGGTCGAACAAGAGTTTAATCCATATAATAAAGGTGCTGATAATCGAATTTATTTTCGCATTGAAGGAGGCACTGCTTCAGATCCAAAAGCAACCTGTAACGTCGTGAAAGCTTCCGCCAAAGGTATATTCTCGGATAGTCAGCAGGATATTGATATTTTTGTTGATTTAAATAATTTTTTGCCGGCTTTTGATTTCGCGCTTTATAGAACTGTGGAGACGGAGATCGAAGGTGGGGTCCCTTTGAACGATAGGAGATTTCAACCGAAATTGCCGAGGTTTGAATAGGATGTTTCGTAATCCGTAATTCGTAATTCGTAATTCGTAAATTGATTTTATTATTATAAAACAATTCCTTTTACGAATTACGAATTACGAATTACGGATTACGAATTACTATGCTATAATTGAATCAATATTGATTTAGATTTTTATTTATGAATAAATTTTATATTACTACTTCGATTGCTTATGTTAATTCAGCGCCTCATATCGGTTTTTCGATGGAGCTTGTTCAAGGTGATGTTTTAGCCAGATTTCATCGGTTGAAAGGGGAAGATGTTTTTTATATGACAGGGACGGACGAGCATGGGTCTAAAATGGCGCAAACAGCTGAAAAATTAGATATGGGAGTTCAGGAACTTGCGGATAAAAACGCGGCGGAATTTGAGAAATTAACTCAGGCCTTGAATATAAGTAATGATTATTTTATTAGAACCAGCAGTGAAAATCATAAAAGAAGAGCGCAAGCTTTGTGGCAAAAATTGGTTGATAGCGGTGATATTTATAAATCAACGTATGAAGGTTATTATTGTGTTGGTTGTGAATCGTTTATTTTGGAAAAAGATTTGACGGATGGAGTTTGTCCTTTACATAAAACAAAACCTGAATTATTAAAAGAGGAAAATTATTTTTTCAAATTGTCTCGTTATTCCGATAAAATCGGTAAGTTAATTGAATCTGATGAGTTAAAGGTTTTGCCGGAATCCAGAAAAAATGAAATTTTGAATGTGATTAAGGATCAAGGTTTGGCTGATGTAAGTTTTTCCCGTTCAAAAAAGTTTTTGAAATGGGGAATTCCTGTCCCGGGCGATGATGCGCAAATAATGTATGTTTGGTGCGACGCGCTTTCAAATTATATTACAGGAATTGGTTATAGCGAAGATGAGGAAATGTTTGAAAAATATTGGCCTGCTGACGTGCATTTGATTGGTAAGGACATTATCAGATTTCACGCGGGTATTTGGATCGGCATGCTTTTGTCGGCGCAATTACCTCTTCCCAAATCGATTTATGTTCATGGATTTATTACTTCCGAAGGGCAAAAAATGAGCAAGTCTTTAGGGAATACAGTTGATCCTTTTTATTATATTGAAACTTATGGGATAGACGCGCTTCGATATTATTTATTAAAAGAAATTTCTACAACTTCTGATGGCGATTTTTCCGCGCAAAGATTTAAATTGCTTTATAATAGTGATTTGGCGAATAATTTGGGAAATTTGTTAAATAGAGTGATTACTTTAAGTATTAATAATTTGGGAAATAATATTACAGCGATTAAAATTAAAGATGAAGATAAATGGAAAGAATATTTTGATGAAATTTGGAGAGAATATGAAGATGGAATAGCCAATTTTGATTTAAAGAAAAGTCTTGAAACAGTTATGAAAGTTGCTGATAAAGCCAATTTGTTTGTTGATCAGGAAAAACCGTGGGTTTTGGCTAAGGAAGGCAAATTCGAAGAAGTTAAAGAGATTTTATTGACCTTGCTGGAAATTTTACGTCAGGCAAGCATAATGCTCTATCCGTTTTTACCCGTTACTTCTCAGAAGATCAGCTTGTCTTTAGGAACCGTGTTTGATAAAGATTTTGAGAAAAATCGTGAATGGGGAAATAGGGATTTTAAATTGCAGAAGGATGGTTCTTTGTTTCCGAGGGTAGAATGATAATTATTTAACAAAGAATGTCGGATTGATGGTGTATAATATTATTCCTGACAATAAAAGCACAACCAGGGCGATCAGGGCTTGCATGATTCTTTCTTTGGCTGATGTTACTTTGCCTGAATCTCCGGCCGCGGTTATGTATTGAATACCGCTGATGATAATGATTAAAACAGCTACGATACTGCCAAGTTCAACTCCCAAAACATATATTTTACTGATGATTTTTTTCATAAAACCTCCGGCGCTATCCGCACTTAAGATTTCGTAGAGTTGGCATGAACTGACAAGTTCTTTTTTATTATCGCATGTTTTAGGACAGGGTGTGTCATAAGGAAATTCAAATTGGACGCATTCTTTAATTTTTGCTTTCGTGGCTTCTTCTTCTCCTTGGCTGAATTTAGCTTTCTCCGAGAATTTGACATCTGATGCTGGTCCGCAATAGGTTCCTATCCAACGAAGATCTTCAGTACTGGATAGATTTACAGGTTCGGCCAAACGGACACGGATTTTGTTTGTGTCAATCGACGCGCTGCCGCTGCAGGTTGGGTCTTGTGCAAAAGTTAAAGGCGCGAAGATGAAATTAAAGATAAAAATCGATAACAGAATGAAAGTTTTTTTGAACATAATTTGATTGAGTTTAAGGTTGCGACGTGGGAATTGGACTTGGCGTAGAAAGACCCTGTTGCATAGTTACAGTAATTATTTGGACAATCAGATAGGCAAAAATTATTACCAGAAATCCTAAAATTGCCCATGTTAATGTTTTTTTGCCACTATCCAGTTTTTCTTGATTACCCATTGCCGTTATCCATTTGAATCCTCCCAAAACTATAAAGAATATGGCGATGCCTGTGGCAAGTTTTAAAATCGGCGAGATTAAAGTCCCGACTAGAATTTGGATATCAATGTCTTCATCTATTTTTCCGATTTTTTCTGTGGGGAGGTTCTCCGGAGCATATTTCGGATCGATTTGATATTGGGCTGCCGTATATTCCGGGAGCGTGTAAGAGACAAGGATGAAGAATAAAATTTTGATTTTTTGCATATTTAACTGATGTCAAGATTGGAAATTCCGAAGATAATCGCATAAGCGCTAACCATTATCGCGAATCCAATCAATGTATATATTAAGATTTTTTTCGCTGTATTATGGTATTCTTCATTAGCATGCCCCAAAACATATAAAGTTCCGGCAACAACCACGCTCATCGCGCCTAAAAACCCGGCTATGGAAAAGATCATGTTTATAATTCCTTTTGCTGTATCTGAAATTATTGATGGCGCCGTATCTTTGTTTTGGTCAGGACCGGAAGATTCGTAATAAGGTATTTTTATCGGGTCTCCGAATATTGTTGAAGGATCAGGAGTAAGGTCTTCATACGCCCAAACAAAATTAGCGATATTTATTATTGGAATCAATAAAATGCCGAGTATTAATATAAATTTTAAATTGAATAATTTTATCATGTTTATTTGGTTTTAGGGAGAATATCTATTGAATTCAATATGGCGACAATGCCATAAGACAATAGAGCAACTAAAAATCCTATGGCTGAATAAGTGGCGGCTCTTTTGGCTTCAGAAATTTTTTCTTCATTTCCGTAAGAAGTCAAAAATTGGACTCCCGCCCAAATCATAAATACTACCGCGATGATACCTGAAATTTGAATAAAAAATTTGGTAAAAAAAGGGATGAATGTTTCAGCAAAATATTTTCCCGCTTCTTGCACATCTCCTTCTTTCGGTCCGAAATTTGTTGTAGGCTTCGGTATTACCGGAGGATCGGCAAACAGTTTTTCCGGAAATGGTGCGATATTAAATATAGTTATTAAAAAAATAGATTTTAAATGTTTTTTCAAATTTTTATTATTAATTTCCATAAAATATACTTTGTATAAAAACTGAGATTATATAAGCCGAAAGGGTTATAACTAAGCCGATTACAGCGAATGTTACAGTTTCTTTCCCTTTGGTTACTCCGGTCTCGTTGCCTGCGGATGTTACCATTGTGATTCCTCCTACCACAATCATTCCGAATGAAGTGATTCCGCTTAAAACGATAAGGATATTTACTAATTTTACGATATAACAGCCTATTACGGATACGGATGGATTGTCGCTGCAGGAAAAATCAAAGAAACTATCTTGGCCTTCTTTTCCTTCCGCGTTTGTTGGCAATTTTAAAATTTTGCTTACACTGAAGGACTCGCTGTCGCTATTGTCTATTGGCTGAGCATATATTTGAAAAGTCAAATTTTGATTTAAAATTATCAGACTTAAAAGTATGGCAAAAATTTTACGCGACATTTTTATGTATTAATAAATCTTATTATTTTAGCATAATTAAGATGAAAAAGCCAGTGATCACATCACTGATTTGGTGGAGCTAGAGGGACTTGAACCCTCGACCTCTTGCATGCCATGCAAGCGCTCTAGCCAGCTGAGCTATAGCCCCGTTTATTTGAGTACGATATTTTACTTGTTTATTATATTGAAGAGAGACTTTTAATCAAGTGAAGGATCGGTTTTTAGTAGTGGCCGTCTATTCTTCAATTGGCATGTATTTTTGGGCTTCTTCGGTGGTGATAATGTCGGCTTTGACTAGGTCGGATAGGGCACTGCGCATTGTTTGCATTCCCAATTGTTTATTTGTTTCTATAATTGAATTAATTTGGAAATTTTGATTTTTGCGGATTAAATTGGAAATCGCGTGATTGGCAAATAGGATCTCGCAGGCAGCTACTCTTCCTTTACCATCTTTTGTTTTTAATAAATTTTGCCAAACGACTGCTTTTAGTGTTTCTGCGACTTGCGTGCGGATTTGATTTTGTTGCGCCGCCGGGAAAACATCTATAATTCTGTCCAGTGATTTAGCGGCGCCGCTTGTATGTAATGTGGCTAGTACCAAATGTCCGGTTTCTGCCGCGGTTAAAGCTAATGAGATGGTATCAAGATCGCGCATTTCTCCGATTAAAATGACATCAGTATCTTCACGGAGAGCTGCTCTGAGTGCTGTTTGAAAGTTTTTTGTATGTGTGCCAACTTCTCGTTGTTCCAGATAGCTTTTTTGATTATCGTGAATATATTCAATAGGATCTTCAATAGTTATTATGTGTTTTGTTTGGTTTTTATTGATCTCATTTATAATTGCCGCCAAAGTGGTTGATTTTCCGCATCCTGTAGGTCCTGTTAGGAGAACCAATCCATTTAGAAAATGGGGGATTTTTTTTAGGCAATCAGGCAAGTGTAAATCATCCAAGGAATTCACATTATCCGGAATTACTCTTAAAACCGCGCCTATCCCTTTTCTTTGGACAAACACATTTACACGAAATCGTGCTATTTCAGGCAAGGATATGGAAAAATCCAAATCTGATGTTTCTTCAAACTTTTTCTTTTGTTTTTCAGTCATTATTTCGAGAAGATAATTTTCCGTTATCTCTTTTGTTAAAATTTCGTGTTCTTCGACAATGACTAAATCACCGTTTATTCTTAAAGCCGGTTTGGCTCCCACGGAAAGATATATGTCAGAAGCTCCATATTGTTTTGCTGTTCGTAATAATTTGGTTATAGACGGCACTTTTTGGTTGGTTAAAAATTAATTTTTTTATTATTCGATCAATATTATATTTGCTCTTTTTGTGTCTCTGAAATCAAAGTTTTCCGGTAAATCAATATTGGATAAAGCGCTTAATTTACTGTCTTCGTTGTTCAAACCCTGGAAAATGGCTGAGATAATATATGCTTGGTTTTTACCGGCTTCAGTATTTCTTATTGCGTAAATATATCCGAAGATTTCATTATTTTTTGTTTTTTGATTATGAAGGGGATCTTTTGGAATGTTTAAAAGTATTTGTTCTTTAATCATCTTATTAGTCATTTCTTGAGCTTCAGGAAATTCTTTATGTGTAATATAATAAATTTCTAAGGCATTTTTGATATTTTGTAAATCACGATATCTTTTCAAATTGTTTCGGACGATTGTTTTTTGATTATCAGGTAAAGATTCAATAATTTCTTCTGTATTTTGTGATTTGTTTTCTTGTGGAGCGTTTTTTATTATTTCTTTATCTGTATTTAAATCGATTTTTGAGAATAAAAAATAGCCGCTAATGATTATAATTAAAGTAAAAATACCTGTTAAACCGTATTTTAAAATTCTTTTTATATTTATTGGATTTGCTGTTTTTTGCTTTGATTTTTTTTCCGCAGCTATATTGGGATATAATTTCGCGAATGTGTTTTCCAGATTTGGGATTTCTTCAGAGCTTTTTTTAATTTCCGTCAGTTTTTCTTTTGAGCGTTCAAGTAAATCTTTTGCTTCGATAAAAGACGGATCAAGCGAAAGAATGTCCTCGCATCCTTTTATCACTTCAACATAGCGTTCTTCGTAGAACCATTCTGTTAATAGTTTTAAAGTTTGATATTTTTTATCTTGATTTTCAGTCATTTTATTTTTTTTTGTGTTTTTATACTGCTTTATTTGGCAAGTACATTTTCAATCGCTCCCCAATCGCTGTCTTGCGCGCTTGGGATTATTAAAGTTATTTCGTCCCCTTCATTTGCATGAAAATAGGTGACTGACGCTAAAAGGACATTATAGGCTTTGTTATTGACCAGCACCTGAAACTGTCCATCTTCGGATACTAATGGGCCTTTAACTCTTTTTCTTTCGGCCGGACTTATTTGTTTATATAAAAACGCTCCGTCCGGTTTAATCGTTAGTTTTAATATATCTCCGGGAATTAGTTTGGATTTGCTGGCATAATTTGCCGGCACGGAATAAACTTTTTTGTTGGCATCAATCATATTTTGGCCATCAAAAATGCCTTCGATGATTTTATCTCCGTCATTGCCACTTTCTTCTTTATTTAAAGATGAAGCGGCTTTTGCAAAAGTTTCATCATTCAGATCTCCACCCATTAAATCCGTAAGTATTTTTTTTGCGGATTTTAAATTTGACTGAGCGGTTTCAATCAATTCTTTTAGTAGGGCAATTTGTGATTCAATAGACATTTTTTGTTTTATTTTATCTTTTATATATTTATTATATCAAGGATGGTAGGGGAAGGGAAGGGAATTGTTTGTAATGTATGAGTCCACATCTCTTTGTGCAGTTTGGTAGAATTGTTCCAGTATTGAGAATATACCTCGAGAGGAGTCTTATAGTCCAGACTGCCGTGAGGTCTAAA
>Ga0208373_1001586_pt1 | contig 29447 bp, 31 predicted proteins | sample RifOxyC2_FD_184036 | JGI IMG/M metagenome (GOLD analysis project Ga0208373, IMG submission 184036) | Soil microbial communities from Rifle, Colorado - Rifle Oxygen_injection C2 (SPAdes) | ecosystem: Environmental > Terrestrial > Deep subsurface > Rock core/Sediment | place: Rifle, Colorado... | reverse complement strand
CCTACGGGCTCCCCGTAGGACATTTTGCTTTTTGCAAAATGGCCGTCTGCAGCCATGGGTGGATGGATTTTTTCAGTATCGCCTAACGAGAGATTAAATGGATGAAGCCAGCCATCCCATAATCTTTATATACATTCTGCCAGCCCTTGCCATGCATGCGGTTCACATCCTACAACCCCAAGGAGACAGAGGAAGCTATAGCCAATCACTGGAAGAATCATGCCACCTATGAGAAAGCGAAGGATAAAAATAAAGGAAACAGGCAGTTCTATTTTCTTGACGGGCCTCCCTACACCTCAGGCAAGGTGCATATTGGCACAGCATGGAACAAGGCGCTGAAGGATGCAGTGCTGCGCTACAAGCGTATGAGGGGGCTTGACGTGTGGGACAGGGCAGGCTATGATATGCATGGATTGCCTACCGAGAATGCAACTCAGAAGAAGCTTGGCTTAAAGACAAAGGGGGATATTGAGGCATTTGGCGTTGGAAAGTTTATCGCTTCCTGCAAAAAGCTGTGCATAGAGAACATGCAGGCTATGAGCGCAGACTTTGAGCGGATGGGAGTCTGGATGGATTTTGAGCACGCATACCAGTCCATCACTGACGAATTCATCAACGGCGAATGGTGGCTCATCAAGCGGGCGCATGAGATGGGCAAATTGTATAAGGGCTATCGCTCTACAGCCTGGGACTGGCAGGATGAAACAGCCTGCGCTAAGCATGAGCTAGAGTACCAAACGGTTACCGAGACATCTATCTTTGTAAAGTTCCCCGTTGCAGGCAAAGAAAAGGAGTTCTTCATCATCTGGACAACGACGCCATGGACCATACCATTCAACCTTGGCATCATGGTCAATCCAGCGCTTGAGTACGTCAGGGCAAAGGTTGACGACGAGGTGTGGATTCTTGCAAAAGGCCTGGCGCCGATGGTTGTGCAGGCAGTAGCCAACAGGCGTTATGATGAGCTTGAGAGCATCAAAGGAGATCTTCTTGCAGGCATGCGGTACGTACATCCGTTTCACCTCATCCTTGGTGAGCAGTATGACTCCCTGAAAAAGGAGCATCCCAACGTGCACACCATAGTGTTGTCTGAGGAGTACGTGACGCTTTCGGCTGGTTCGGGCCTGGTGCACATGGCGCCTGGGTGCGGCCCTGAAGATTACGAAGTAGGCCATCGCAACAACATTCCTGCGTGGAACCTGCTTCTTCCTGACGGCAGGTTCCCTGATACTATGGGAGATTTTGCAGGGCTTCACGCAAGGCATGACAACGGGAAATTCATCCAGAAGCTTGAGGAGCTTGGAGCGATTATTGCAAAGACTGAGGTTGAGCATGAGTACCCGTTTGCGCAGAGGAGCAAGCAGCCTGTGGTGTTTCGTGCGACGCAGCAGTGGTTTCTGAAGATAGAGGATATGAAAGAGCGGATGGTGAGGGAGAACGAAGCTATCCATTGGGTTCCGAAAGCAGCGTTCAATGCCTTTGATTCCTGGCTGAAGAACCTTCGTGATAACTCCATTTCAAAGCAGCGCTTCTGGGGAGTGCCCCTTCCTGTGTGGATGAATGAGAAGGATGATGCTGATATCATCGTTGTAGGCTCAAAGGAGGAATTGCAGGGGCTTTCAGGCAAGAGTGTTGCAGATATGCATCTTCCCGATATTGATGCTGTAGTTATTGAGAAGGATGGAAAGAAGTACAGGAGGGTTCCTGACGTTCTTGACGTGTGGGTCGACGCGGGAACCGCATCATGGAACTGCCTTTATTACCCTGGACAGAAGGAGCTGTTTGAAAGGCTCTACCCTGCAGATTTCATCCTTGAGGGAAAAGACCAGATCAGGGGCTGGTTCAACCTGCTGATGGTGGCATCAATGATAGCTCTTGAGCGGCCATCGTTTAAGGCATGCTACATGCATGGGTTTGTCCAGGACGCACAGGGGAGGAAGATGTCAAAGTCCTTTGGCAATGTCATCTCGCCGTATGAAGTTATTGATGAGCTGGGGGCTGATACTCTGCGCTTCTATATGATAGGGGGGGCTCGGGCAGGAACTGACATAAACTATAATCCTGATGAGGCAAAAGTCAAGCATAAGCAGCTTATCATCCTGTGGAACCTGCATAAGTACCTGATTGACCTTTGCGAGAACTCAGGCATCAATCCTGTATCAGTTGAAGTGCTCGCCAATGAGTACGGCACTGAAGAGAAGTATATCCTTTCAAGGCTCCATCATGCCATCAGGGAGGTGACTGCGCTTTTTGAGGAGTACAGGGTTGATGAGGTGCCTGACATGATTGAGGCACTGATAGGGGATCTCTCAAGGTCATACATTCACTTCATCAGGGAGAAGATAGTCGAAGATGAAGAAGAGAAGAAAGTTGTTGCAAAGGCCATCTTTGAGGTGCTTGTGGGGATATTACAGCTGCTGGCGCCAGTTGCTCCCTTTATCACTGAGGCTATCTTCCTGAATCTCAAAGGGCACTTTTCCATTCCTGAAGAGAGCGTGCACCATCTCTTATGGCCGAATGCTGATGAGCAGCTTATCTCAGCGGAGCTGGAAGAGCAGGTAGGGATTGCTGAGCAGGCTATCCAGGCAATTCTTGCAGGCAGGGAGAAGGTGCAGCTAGGCGTTCGATGGCCGCTGAAAGAGGTGGTTGTAGTGACTGCTGACAGCAGGGTGAAGGAGGCATGCACGATCCTTGCTGAGATTATCAGGCGGCAGACGAACGTGAAGGAATTGCACGTGCAGGAATCGCTTGCAGGGGTTGAGGTTGATGGAGCACCCGTTGTTATCACTCAGAAGCATATTGAGACTGTGCGCAAGGTCCCTTCCCCGTATGTGGAGGTAGGGTTTGGCAGTTCTTATCTGTACCTATCTACAGAAAGGAGTGATGCCCTTGATGCTGAAGGATATGCCAGAGAGCTGATGCGCCGCGTTCAGGCCATTCGCAAGAAAGCTGGGATGGTAAAATCTGATGCTGTACGGGTGATTGTTATGTGTGATGCAGAGCTAAAGAAGATGCTTGAGCCATGGGCATCGCAGATCATGGTGAAGGTAGGCGCGGTAAAGGTTGCTGTAACTGAAATCGCCCCTGTTGCAAAGCATGAGCATCATGCACAGGAGAAGATCAAGGGCAAAGTGATTGAGCTGTGGGTTGAAAAGGTCTCGCTATGATTTTGCTCATGTGCTGGGTCAGTTGTCCTGTTGCGGATTTTTATGGATGTCTGGAATTCCTACATTAGCACCGTCATTTGACATTTTCTCCGCCCCACGATACTTTTATTAAGCGGGCAGCCTTCAGAAAAGCATGATGCAACAAGGGAATCTTGGCACCCTCCTTTTCGCTGTGCTTGTCATTATCATAGCAGCGGCGGCTCTCTTTCTTGGCGCATCCTACATCATCAGCGCAAACAGCCAGGTGAAGCAGGCAGAGGCAGTCGTTTTCAGAAGCGGCCTTTTGCAGGCCCTTCAGGCAAACAAGGCATCAGCGCTCAGGCCGCAAGGCAGCACCAGCATAGAGGCATTCACCCTTCCCGACGATGCTGATACCGTCTGCTTCGTTGATGAGTCAAGAGAGTACAACACCCTTATTGACCCTGAACTCAACCAGCTCATCAGGAGATATGAAGGCGCAACAATATTCATCAAGCCAACAGACAGCTATCTTCCCATCGCAGCCAAGGATTTCACGCTTGATGAAGGCAATAATCCCCTCTGCCTCAAAGCCACAAGAAATGGCATCAGGCTAAGGATGCAAAGCGCGCCTCTTAAACCCATCATCAGCGAGGTGAACGCCAGCGATAAGCGCTACCGCTGCAGCAAGGTCATAGGAAGTGGTGATGAAGGGACAATCGGTATAGTCTTCCTTCCTCATGGCTATAATGACCTTGACAGGTTTAGGGAAGACGCAGAGTTCTATGCAGAAAATATTTTCCTTGATACCGAACCCTATGCCTCAAGCCCTGAGCTCTTCACCTTCTACATGGTTGATAGTGCTCTTGAGCTTGGCTGCAAGGTAGGTTCAATCATCACCTGCGACGATTTTAAGGTTAAGCGGGCAGCAAGCGACTGCCCTCATGACTTCATCACTGTCCTTGCTGAGCGAAGCAAGGTCTATGACTCGCTTGTCCCTGTCCGCTCAAGCGCAAAGGGAAATCTCCAGAAGATAAACACAGCAGACAAGCCTACAGTCTTCACCCATGAGTTCGGCCATATTTTCGGCAAGCTTGCTGATGAATACGTCGATGACCGCTACTATCGCGCCATAGACTTTCGGGAAGAGGACTATCCAAACTGCGATGAGGCAGGCTGCAATGAGTGGGCTGGGGTTTCTGGTACGTCCTGCAGGCAAGGGTGCTCCCTAAGCGTCTACTACAGGCCAACGGAGAATTCAGTCATGAAAAACCTGGACATCAAGAGCTATGGGCCCTTGAACGAGAGAATCATAGCAGGGAAAATGGTTCAATCTAAAGCCAGCGAAAGATAGCAGGAGTCACTTGCTTAACACCTAATAGCAGAAAACATTAATTATCGAACATTTGTGTTTTCTGCTAGTATAGCAAAGTGCATATCTAAGAGTTTCATTATTACTGCACTTTGCTATAACGAACAGGAAAATGACCAAAAAATCCAAGATAAAAATGCCAGAAAAAGCATTGGCCAGCCTGCTGGTCATGCTGGTGATTGCTCAGTTCACTATTGCCGCTGATGGCCAGGTGCTCATTGTCAGCTTCCACTATGATGAAGCAGGCCTGAGCGTGCAGGAGCAGCTCATCAAATACGGCTATGCCCCAGGCATCAGGGAAGGAATCTTTACAGCGGAGCTTATAGGCGCGGACAGCAGTGTCATAGCAAGCATCCCTTTTGACATACCCCTCAATGAGTTTACCGACATTGCAGATAACGCTACAGGCGAGCTTTCAGGAGGCATCATCCGCCATAATCAAACCGACTTTGCCCTGGTGCTGCCCTATGAGCATGAAGCAAAGGAGATTGCCATGAAAGGACCTTTAGGAAAAGATATTCTCAGAGCAAGGATAAACCCCTCTAAACCTCAACCAAAAGCTGGTGGAATCATTGTGTTTGCAGCGCTGGGGTTCATGGTGGGCATTGCAGCGGCAGCTATGCTTCTTCGGAAAAAGAAGAGGTGAGCAGAGCTTTTTTATATCCTCTGGACTTTCTTCCTCTCTATGAAACGCAAGAACTTCATCTCATGGGACGAGTACTTCATGGGCATAGCAATTCTCTCAGCCCAGCGAAGCAAGGACCCGAGTACTCAGGTAGGAGCGTGCATAGTCAATCAGAAGAATAGGATAATAGGGATAGGCTACAACGGCTTTCCCACGGGCTGCTCTGATGACCTCCTTCCCTGGGAGAAGGAAGCAGAGAGTCCTAACGATACCAAATACCCCTACGTTGTCCATGCCGAGGCAAACGCTATCCTCAATGCAACAAAGGACCTTGAAGGCGCCCGAATCTACGTCGCATTGTTCCCCTGCAACGAGTGCACCAAGCTCATCATCCAGTCAGGCATCAAAGAGATTGTCTATCTTTCGGACAAGTATAGGGACACTGACTCCGTGAAGGCCTCAAAGAAACTCCTTGGCATGGCCCATGTTACCTACCGCAGGTTTGAGCCTAAGAGCAGGGAGCTTCATATCTCCTTTGAGATGGAGAGCTGACTAGAATTTCTGCGGCATGGATTTGATGGAGATTTAATGATAATTGGCACAGAGATTACAATCTTTAGGAACGGTTGGGTCATGCTCCTGATGCACGTCACACAGCGCTTTTGAGCCCTTGAACTGGAGGCATAGCCTGTAAAGATGCTCCCTTATGTTGCCCCTGTCCTTCACGATATCTGCTGCTGCCTTCTTGATGATAGTGATATCCTTTGCTGAGAACCTCATCTCCTTAGCGCGCTTTGAGTTAAGGTACTGAGAGATAGCAGATTCAGTTATCCCAAGGATGCCTGCTGTCTCTTTCTGCGAGAGCCCATGCACAGAGATAAACATTTTTGCTAACTCCCTGCGCAGTGAAGGGATGAGGTACCACACCTCCACTTCCTGAGGCATTGTGTATTTCATGGGAGGAGTTAACGATAGTCTAGTTTATAAGATTTGCGATGAAGAATGATAAAAACTCCTGTGGCGTGGAGCCGCGTTGAACAATCACCGTCAGTTTGCCTGCTTCCCGTTGATTAACTCGTTCTGGATGCGCTTTGCCTCGTTGAATACTGAGAGGAAAACTTCCTCAACAAACCCCTCATCAAGCCCCTGTGCCTTTGCGATGTCCTTGAGCTTTGCCATAATCTGCAATTCCCTATCCTCATCAAAGATAGGCAGGTTGTGCTGCTTCTTGTATTCGGCAATCTCTGGAATAAGGGAGAAGCGCTCAGCAAGAGCAGTGATTATGACGGTATCTATCCTGTCAATATGCCTTCGTATCCTCTTGATCTGGCTCTCCTCTATCATGAAAAGTAGTCATCCCCCTGCCCTTATAAATTTTATCATAGCCTAAATTTTATCATAGCCTATGCTGCCGAAAAAAAAGCACGCAAACCTTTAAATACGCTCTCCAGCCCCTAGTAAATAGGTGGTCAAATTCACGAAAAAACAGCTCATCATAACCTCAGCATTGCCCTACGCCAACGGGCCCATTCACATCGGCCATCTGGTGGAATACATCCAGACTGACATATTCGTTCGGTTCCTCAAGCTCAAAGGAGAGGACGCAGTTTATTGCTGCGCTGACGACACCCACGGAACTGCAATAGAACTGAAAGCGCATGAGCTTTCCATAACGCCAGAAGAGCTCATAACAAAAGTCCACAAAGAGCATCTCAGGGACTTCACCCGCTTTCACATCTCGTTTGATTCCTACTACTCCACAAACTCAGAAGAGACGAAAGCCCTTGCAGACAGGATGTTCCATACCTTAAAGGACAAAGGCTTCATCTACACCAAAGACGTGGAGACCTTCTATGATGAGGAAGTGCAGAGATTCCTTCCCGACAGGTACGTCAAGGGCGAGTGCCCGAAATGTGCGGCAATTGACCAGTATGGCGATGTCTGTGAGAAATGCAACGCGTCGCTCAGGACAACAGATCTTATCAACCCCTACTCCGTCATCAGCGGGAAAACCCCGGTCCTCAGGAGGTCAAAGCACTACTTCTTCAGGCTCAGCGACTGCTCTGAAAAGATAGAGCACTGGCTCACCAGCAACAATACACTGCAGCCTGAGATTGTCAACTACGTCAGGAATTGGATAACAGAAGGCCTTCAGGACTGGGATATATCAAGAGACGGCCCCTACTTTGGCTTCAGGATTCCAGGCGAGGACAACAAGTACTACTATGTCTGGCTTGATGCGCCTATCGGCTATATCTCAAGCTACGCAAATTATTGCAAGAATGACGTCCAGAAGGCAATAGACGGCTGGAACCATGCACGAATCATCCACTTCATTGGGAAGGATATCATCTATTTCCACTTCCTCTTCTGGCCTGCCATGCTCATGGAAGCTGGCTTCACCCTTCCTGAGCAGCTTGTGGTGCATGGCTTTCTCACGGTCAATGGCGAGAAGATGTCAAAATCACGAGGCACCTTCCTGACAGCGGCAGAATTTGCTGACAAGTACAATCCCGAGTGCCTGAGGTTCTATTACGCCAAGATGCTCTCAAAGAAGATGGCAGACATTGACCTTGACTTCAATGACTTTCGTGGCACCACTAATAATGAGCTTGTCGCAAACGTCGGCAACTTCTGCTATCGGGCCCTTTCCTTCCTCAAAAAGAACTTTGACGGCAGGATTGGCAGCGTTGCAGACAACCGTGCCCTTAAGCAGGCTATCCTCGGGAAGGCAAGGGCAATAGCCGATGCGTATGAGGACTGCAACACTGCTGCTGCAGTCAAGGACATCCTTGCCATTTCCCAGATAGGCAACCGCTATTTTCAGGAAGAAGAGCCATGGAAGCATCTCTCCACCAACAGAAAGAAGATGCATGATGTCCTTGGCCTTGCGGCAAACATCGCTAAGATTATTGCCATCACCGCTAAGCCCATCCTCCCCAGGTTTAGCGAGGGGCTTGAAAAGCAGCTCAATCTCGGCAGCCTTGCGTGGGATGGCCTTCACTTTGAAACAACAGAGCATACCATAGGAGAGCCAGCAATACTTATAGGGAAAATGGAGGAAAAGAAGAAAGAGACCTTCCCCCTGCAACTTATGGTAGCGCAGGTAGTTGAGGTGAAAGAGCACCCAGAGGCAGACAAGCTCTACGTCCTCCAGATAGATGCAGGCAATGAGAAGCGCCAGCTTGTTGCAGGCCTGCGTGAGCACTACGCTAAAGAGCAACTGCAGGGCAAGAAAATCATCATTGTAGCAAACCTAAAGCCAGCAAAGCTTCGCGGCATCCTCTCCGAGGGAATGCTGCTTGCAGGAGTCAGCAAGGATGGGCAAGTCGGCCTGCTGACCATCAATGATGCTAAGCCAGGTACCCTCATCAATGCAGGCGGCCTTGCGCCAGGGACTTCTCAGGTAAGGATAGAAGCAGTGGCAGAAGCAAAGCTCACGGTCAAAGAGGGCAGGGCGCTCTTCAAGTGCCATACCCTTCGCGCGGGAAATGAGACCGTCAGAGTGGAAAAAGTGGAAGATGGTGCAGAAATCCATTAAATCACAGTATGCCCTGCTTGAGAAGGCATGCAAAGCAGCGCTGAACCCGAAAAAAGTGCTGAAGATAGCGGCGTTTGACATAGCCCTCCTTGCCTTCGTCATTGCAGTCCTCTTTATCCTTTCCAATATGCTTGGAGAGTCAGCACTAAAGCTTCAGTACCTGATTCCACAGCTGCAGGCAGTCTCAGCACAGGCTGGAACTGGAGCAGGGCTTGACCCCTCGCTCATCACAGCAACCGGGCAGCAGCTTCAGGCGCTGACCAGCGAGCTAGGAAAGGTCATTTCTGGCCTTATCGCATCCCTACTTATCATCATTGCCGCAAGCATCGCGCTCAAAGGGAAGGTGTGGGCGCTCACCCTTGGGGTCAACTTCACCAAGGGCTTTTTCTTCAGGCACATGACAGCCTACCTCCTCTGGACATTTGGATTTGCTATTCTCCTTGCCATAGCCATGCTCATTCATCCCTACGCCATTGTCGCTGGCATTGCCGCATTCCTCTATTTCAGTTTCATCTTCTATGCCCAGCTCAAGAAGGGCAAGGGAATCTTCAGAAGGATTGCAGAAACCTTCAGACTCGGCTTACGCTATCCCATCTCTTTTCTTGGCATCTACGCTATTGCCATAGCGGCAAGTGCAATCATCTACTGGTTTGCAGCAATGCTTGGGCAAGCCATCATCCCGATGGAGGTGGCAGGCTGGGCAAGCCTGATAGCAGTTATTGTCATCTTCTCATGGGCGAGGATTGGTGTCAGTTTTGTTGTGGAGGAGCTGGCAACATTTCCGTAGAATCAATAGCGAGCCTTTCTCAGAAGCCGTGCTTAAAAATGGGCAAAGACAGATGGAAAAGCCACGAAGTTGAGGCACGAAAAAGAAAAAGTTTAAGAGCAGCATAATCCAAAGCAGGAGATGCAGAGGTGAGCGTTCCATCAGGATAACGATTGACACCAAGGCTGACTCTCATGGGGATATCAGAAAAGCAATAGCCCTCCTCCATAGCATTATGGATAGTAGCGGAAGCGAAGGGAAGTTCGAAGCAAACGCTGCTGTATGTGCAATGGAGCAGCAGCCAAATGAGGGCATTTTCTCCCTCTTCAATGGTGAACACACCCATCAGCAAAGCAGCAAGCAGGAAGGCATGGCCCCTAAGCAGGATGCATCCTTCAATGGCATCTTTGCTGAAGCAGGCATTGAGCAGACAGGCCAGCGGGGGGATGAGCCGCCAGCCAGAGGGCAGGATGAATCCTATGAGGATCCTGATGAAAAGGGCGGCACTCCAAAAATAGAACTCTACTAAAGCTCGATAATCTTCCCAGCCTTCCCCACGTTCACCACCGTTGTTGAGCCAATTTTTTCCTCTATCCCTTCAGCCTCATGCACATGAGAGCACAACAGAAAATCGGGCCTGAAGGACTCAACTGCCTTTCTGATGCCGGTTGAGCCAGGAAAGATGTCAGTCAGCTTCTCCATCACCGTTCCTGCAGGATGCACATGGGTTACCATTATCTTTTTGGAGAGACTCTTCACTTTTTCATGCCCATGCTCAAGAGTGCTATAGAGCTCATCCTCACCAAGCTGAAACAGCCCTATGTTTGCGCCTCCTGCCCCGAAGATGCCTACGTCTTTGTACACTGCTGAGTATCCATGAAGGTTTTTCATGTCATATAATTGAGCCATGAAGTCAGCAGTCGCGTTCGTCTCATGGTTGCCAGGGATGAGCAGGACCTTATGCCCTGCCTTCTTGAACGGCCCCAGGATGTTCTCGGTAGATATTTCATGGAAGGTGAGATCGCCGCAGAGGATGACAATGTCAGCCTTTTCTTTTGTCGCCTTCTCAGCCAGGCGCTTGGCTAGGCTGGAATCGCCGTGCAGGTCGCCTGCGGCAAGAATCCTAAGCTTTTCACCTAAACGCGCAGCCTTATTAGTAGCTCTGCCTGCAGGTTTTGCTTCATACATATTCTGTTGATGCTGCTTCATAGGAAGGGAGGAATAGAATCAAGTTTAAAAAAGTAAGGGTTTTGTGCCATGTGAAGCAGCCTGCCTATTTATTATTTTCTCTTCTCCAGTGAGGTCAACAATGTTGGAAGGCCTCGCCTTTTTCTCGCCTTCATACAGCGCAAAATCAACTTTGTATGAAAGCTCCTCATCAAGGTCATCCAGAGATGTCATGAACATCTTTCCGCAGAGGTTTGCTGATGTTGTGACGATGGGAAATCCCAACTCTTTTACAAATCCGGAAATCCAGTGATGGGGTATCCTCACCCCAAGGGTTGCCAGGCCAGGCGCAAGGATTGCCGTAAGACTGGAATCCCCCGCAGGAATAATAAGGGTATAAGGACCAGGCAACTTGTCAAGCCACTCATAGCTCTTCTGATTGAGTACAAGATGCTGCTCTATCCACTCCTTGTCAGGAGCAATCACTGAGAGTGGCTTATTCCCGCAACCCTTCACTTCCCTCAATCTTGCGACAGCTTTTGGCTCAAGCGCATTGCACCCTAAGCCATAGATGGTATCTGTTGGGTGGATGAACAGTGCCCCTTCTTCAATCTTGTCTATGATATCATCCTTTCTCAGCTCCAACTCTTCCCTGATGAACACGTCCATAAAAAGGGAGGTAGTCCGGGGGTTTTTAATGATTTAGTAAATCTGGCAGCGATATTTTTAAAGGAAAAAGGTTTCGTCTTCTCTGCGCTGATATTTAGGCTTCCAGATACCCTGACATAAACCCTTCCTCAGCTGCGCTGATTTCATCATCTTCAGCAAGCTCCTTGATAACTGTCAAGTCATAGAAGCCTTCCTCTCTCCCTGCATCTATCTCCGCCCATTCGAATATGTGCTTTGTTTTCATCTCCCTCACCTCCAGGCAAGGCAGCCTGAAAACTGCTCATCAAAGCTTCGCTGCCTCTCAACACTAAGCCTTCTGATCTGCTCATAGAACAGGCGGCTGATGGTATCCTTTGATATATCGTCTGGATTTGCCATACCTAATCACCTCAGCAATCCTAGTGGCCCAGCATGCGGATATAGTTTGCGCGCGCATGTCCAGTGTGTCCAGTGCAGAAATCATTTTAATGGGAGAGATGCATTCCCATAGCTATGCTGCGGCTGCATCTCATCATATCAGGGACTGTCCAGGGCGTCTTCTTTCGTTCCTTCACCCAGAAAACAGCACAGAGACTCGGCCTCACTGGCTACGCTAGGAACCTTCCCGACGGTACAGTAGAGGTCGTGGCAGAAGGTGAAAAGGAACAATTGGAAAAGCTCATTGCATTCTGCAGAAAAGGCCCTGATCGGGCTTATGTAGAGGAAGCAAGAGTCGCCTGGCAAAAGTCATCAAAAGAGTTCACTGCGTTCTCGGTCAGGTAATTCCGCACAACACTTCACCATCATGAAGCATTAATGTTTTCTGCTATTTAACTGCAAACAAACCAGAAAATTTATAACGCTGCCTAGCAAAATCCCCTCTGGAATTAACCATGGTTAACAGGAAACACAAGGCGAGCCACGGCACCAAAAACCTCAGGCCCATGGTATTTGCCTGCCTCTTTGCAGCATTCACCGCAGCGATATCGCCGTTGAAGATACCTCTGCCCTTCACCCCAGTTCCCATCACTCTGCAGACTTTTGCCGTCCTGCTCTCAGGATCCATGCTTGGGCCGTTGTATGGAGCGCTTGCGATGCTGCTCTATCTCATCGTAGGCGCCTTAGGAATCCCCGTCTTTGCAGGAGGAGGCTCAGGCTATGGCGCTCTGCTTGGTCCTACGGGAGGCTACCTCTTCAGCTATCCCATCGCAGCATTTGCCGTAGGCATCATCACAGCCAGCGTCAAAAAGAAGCAGCTGCAGCTCGCAGCAAACGTTTTCGCAATGCTTGCGGGCTCCATCATCATCTACGCCATGGGCGCAACATGGGGAAGATTTAGTACAGGGCTTCCCTGGAGCGCAATATTTGCAGGCTGGGTGCTGCCTTTTCTCATCGGCGACGCGATAAAACTGGTGATAGCTGCATACCTTGCAAGCACCATGAGCGTCAGGCGATACCTTCGGTAGGCAATGGGAATCATCACGTCCTCTCTTGAAAGCTACCTTGCCAGGGGCAGGCAGAAGCTTGTCCTTGTTGACGTCTTCACCTACAGTTGCATGAACTGCCTGCGCTCGCTTCATTTCCTTGAGAAGCTAGCAAAAAAGTACAGGCACAAAGGCCTTGGATTTGTCATCCTGCATCCTTTCGAATTCTCCTTTGAGAAAGACAAAAAAAGAGTAAGCGAAGCGATAAAGGAGCTTGGCATCCGCTACCCCGTCATCCTTGACAGGGATAGAAAGCAGTTAAGATCGTTAGGCTTACATTTCTGGCCTTCGCAGCTCCTGTTCAGCTTAGGAAAGCTTGCATATTCCCATGTCAAGGAGGGGAACTACCCTGCACTTGAAGGGGAAATCCAGAAGCATCTCAACATCAATGAGAAAAAAATATTTTGCGGGGATCCCTTTCATTCTGCATTCGCTCCCATCTATGGCGGTAGCAGAAAAGGAGGAGATATTGGAAGCATCAGCGCAAAGAAAAAAAAGCAGGGCATCATCTATGCTGATGGCAACTGGAAACAGGCTAATGAGTACCTCTACAATACAAAAAAGAAAGCAGCGCTCTCTTTCATTGCCGATGGAACTGTTATCAGCATGGTCGCCTCGTCACGCACAGGCGCAAAAGTGGCCCTTGTCATGGGTGACAGGAAAGCAGCACGCCACATCACGCATCCAAAAATGTATCAGCTCATGAAGCGAGCATCAAAAAAGCAGGCAGAAGCCATGCTTGCAACCGATGCAAAGATAAAGCTCTACTCGCTCACCTTCGAATAGACCATGAATGTCGCCATAGTGCAGTGCAAAAGGGAGGAATCTTTTGAGGCGAACCTCAGCAAAGCAGCATCCTTCTTCGCAGAAGCAAAAGGCTGCGACTGTATAGTTTTTCCGGAATACTTTCTCAAAAAGGAAGAAAAAAGGGGATACAGCCATCAGGCTACAACAATTGCAAAAGAGAGGTTCGCCTCACTCTGCAGGCTCTACCGCATGCACGGCGTCATGGGAAGCATTGCAGAGAAGCGCAACAGCAGGTTCTATAATACTTCCTACCTCTTTGACGATAAGGGAAACGCGCTTGGAAGGTACGATAAGATAAACCTTGAAAGAGGCGAGAGGGAATGGATAACTCCTGGCAGGAAAGTTGCCTGCATCTCAACACGATTCGGATTGGCAGGCATACAAATCTGCAGGGACCTGCTTTACCCCCAAATCACCCAAGATCTTGCACAAAAAGGAGCCAAGCTAGTGTTCTGCCCGACGAGATGGTGCTCTTACTCTGCCCGTTATCCGAAATCCTATCTCACCAGATTCACAGAAGGAACCCTGCCCAAAGAAATGCAGGCACTTGCTGAGGCAAGGGCCATTGAGAGTTGCTGCGCATTCATCCTGGCTAACGCCGCAGGAGAGACACCGAAAGAAAAGCTTCTGGGAAGAAGCTCTGTCTCTATGCCTTTCTATGGCACCGTCGCCATCCTCAACCACAACAGGGAAGGCATCCTGGCCCATGCCATAGACAAAAAGCTGTTAAACTCAGCATCGGGGGCGTATGGGAAGGAAAAAGGGAGAGAAAAAAGAGGGGTGAGAAGCAAGTGAAATCATAGGATGCCAAAAATGCTTGGCGGCCATTACTAGCGGATAAGATGATAACCCTCAAAAACGTCTCGTTCTCCTATGATGAGAAACAAGCGCTCAGCAACCTCTCTCTTACCATCAGGAAGAATGACTATCTTATGGTGCTAGGAAGAAACGGCAGCGGGAAGAGCACCTTCCTCAAGTTGCTTAACGGCCTCCTTCTTCCGATGGCAGGGGATGTCAGAGTGGAGAATCTTTCCACAAGGCTCCATGGCGAAGAGATCAGGCAGAAGGTAGGCATGGTCTTCCAGAATCCTGACGACCAGCTTGTTGCGTCCATCGTCAGGGAAGACATCGCGTTTGGCCTTGAGAACCTAGGCGTTCCATTGGATGAAATGCAGCGGCGGATAGCGGCAATCCTCAGCAAGATGGGCATAGCACACCTGTCAGAGCAGAACGTCAATACCCTCTCCTACGGCCAGAAGCAGCTTGTAGCGCTCTGCGGCGTCCTTGTCATGCAGCCCTCCTGCATCGTCTTTGATGAGCCAACAACCATGCTTGATCCGCTCAACAGAAAGAATGTCATGGATATGATTATACGGCTTCATACAGAAGGAAACACCATCGTCCATGCAACCAACGACCCCCGCGAGGCCAGGAGAGGCGCAACTGCCGCCCTCATCCTCGATAGGGGAAGGGCAGGATTCCATGGCCATGCGGGAAAAGTCACCCCAAGCCTGCTGAGGAGGTTTGGCCTCAATGCCTAGGTTCATAGGGGAATACACGTACAAAGATACCCTCCTGCATAACCTTGCCCCGCAGGCAAAGATACTCATGGTGGTTTTCGCAAGTGCGTTGCTGTTTCTTATGGAATTCTCCAAGCTTGCATTCATTCTCATCATCCTCTGCATCGCAGCAAAAAGCGCAGGCATTGCCATCTGGAAGCTTGGTGCGCTCATCAGGCCGTTCCTTGCGCTCTACGCCATGATTCTCATCTTTTACTTCATTTTCTCCCCTGAAAAGATGGCAGAGGGTCTCCTTACCGTGTTTCGCTTCATCATCCTCATCATGGTATCCCACGTATTGCTTGCCACCACCTCAATAAGCGCACTGGTCAGGGGCTTTGAATCTCTCGCATGGCCAGTTAAGGCGTTCGGGGCAAGCCCAAGGACGATCTCGTTTATGCTTTCCCTCACCATCCGCTTCATCCCTGTCTTGTTTCTTGAGGCAGACACCATTCATCAGGCCCAGCGCTCCCGTTGCTCTCAAAGAAGAAAGCTCAGGAGCGTCTCCCTGTTAGTAGCTTCAGTTGTCCAGAATACCAGCGCAAGAGCAGCAGCGGTTGCAGATGCCGTAGCATCCCGCTGCTACAGAACTAAAGGAACAACATCCATCAATTCCTGCAGGGCGGAAGCAAAAGACTGGGCAATAGCGGCAGGGACGCTTGCTGTTATGGGCTTCCTTTTATGGTATGGATAGCGATATGCTCTAGAACATCCCCTTAATACTCACCTGTGCAGTGCTCTAATACTGAGGGCGATGCCAGCAACACATGCCCTTGCCAGCAAGCGCAGCCCGAGCCGTTTTTGTTTTCGCCCTTTTTTTCTTCACTTTTTTTCTTCTTTTCTTTCTTCACTTTTCTTTTCTCCCTCTGAATTTACAATTGAGATGATGGCCTGAAACGAAAGGGATAAAGTTCCCCCTTGCCTATAGAAGCGATGGAAGATATGGCTAATGCTTTTTTTTGAATGAGCTTTGGGGAATGCCAGCCCACCAACGAGCCTATCCACTCTTATCCCAAAAGGCTTCAACTCATAGCTATCCAGCGAGCCTGCCTCCTTCCTCACCGACAGGGCTTTTTCAGGATGGTGAAGTATTACCCCAAACCACAAATTATAAATAGGCACCCCTGGTCAACTCCATTTTTCAGTATGAAGCAAATAACTGGGTGGTTTTTTTATCTAAGGGGTGGGCACTTTTGAATGCCGTTCTTGCCCTTGCTGACGGCACGATATTCCGGGGAACTGGATTTGGTGCAGCTATGCAAGTTACAGGAGAGGTTGTCTTCAATACCTCGCTTGTGGGCTATGAGGAGTCGCTGACTGACCCAAGCTATGCAGGGCAGATTCTCACCCTTACCTATCCTCTTATCGGCAATTACGGCGTTCGCAGTGGGGACTTTGAGTCAGAAAGGGTGCAGGTGGCAGGATTTGTGGTGAGGGAATTGTGCAGTCACTATTCCCACCGTAATGCCGTAAAGAGCCTCGATGCATTCCTCAGGGAATTCAATGTGCCGGGGATTGCAGGCATCGACACCAGAATGCTGGCCAGAAAGATAAGGGAAGAGGGAGTAATCAATGGCGCCCTCATGGTTTCTGAAGATGCAATTCACGGGCAAGGCGTCATAGCCAGGGCAAAGTCAGCAGCTGATTACTCAAGCAAAAACTTTCTTGCTAAGGTCTCGGTGGATGCCCCAAAATTCCATGACGCAAAGGGAGACAAGAGCATCTGCATGATAGATACGGGCGTCAAGCTTTCCATTATCAGGAACTTTCTGAAGAGGGAGGTGAGCGTGTGGCGGATGCCCTACAACGCCACAGCTGAAGAGATACGAATGAAGAAGCCAGACGGTATTTTCCTTGCTAATGGCCCAGGCGATCCCGAACAGGCAAAGGAGGCAATAGCTACCGTCAAGGCGCTGCATAAGGAGTACCCCATAAGCGGCATCTGCCTGGGAAACCAGATCATCGGTTTAGCGCTGGGCGCAAAGACCTACAAGCTCAAGTTCGGCCACAGGGGCATCAACCAGCCTGTGAAAGAGCTTGCCAGAAACAAGGTATTCATCACGAGCCAGAACCACGGCTTTGCAATCGAGGAGAAGTCCCTTGGAGGAACTGGTCTGGTGGTGACGCACGTCAACCTCAATGACGGAAGCGTTGAGGGGATGAGGCATAAGGAATTGCCTATAAGGTCAGTACAAATGCACCCTGAAGCAAATCCTGGGCCAAATGACATCGAGGACATCTTTGATGTGTTTATTGGGGATTTGCATTAAGCCGTGGATAGTAAAGAAGTGATACCATGCCAAAGAGAACTGACATCACGTCAATCATGGTCATAGGATCAGGGCCGATAGTCATAGGACAGGCAGCAGAATTTGACTATTCAGGCACGCAGGCCTGCAAAGCGCTAAGGGAGGAGGGATACACAACAATCCTTGTCAACTCCAATCCAGCCACCATCATGACCGACGCCGATACTGCTGACGTGGTGTACGTCGAGCCACTTGACGTCGAGATTGTTGCTGACATCATCCGAAAGGAGAAGCCAGACGGCATCCTCGGAACCATGGGTGGCCAGACTGGCTTAAACCTTATGAAGGAGCTGCACCACTCAGGAGTGCTTGAAGAAGTGGGTGTTGAGGTTCTTGGGACGTCAATTGACTCCATCGAAAAGGGAGAGGACCGAGACAAGTTCAGGGAACTGATGCTCAAGATAGGCGAGCCGCTTCCAAAGAGCAGGGCGCTCACAACAATTGCTGAGGCAAAGGCGTTTGCAGCAGAGTGCGGCTTTCCCGTCATCATACGGCCAGCGTATACGCTTGGCGGGACAGGAGGCGGCATAGCATCTGACGAGGCTCAGCTTGAGGCCATTACTTCATCGGGGCTGCAGCACTCGCTCATCCATCAGGTGCTCATTGAAGAAGCGCTTTTAGGCACTCAGGGCTGGGGAGAGTTTGAGATGGAGGTGATGCGTGACAGCAACGAGAACTGCATTATCATCTGCCCAATGGAGAACCTCGATCCTATGGGCATCCATACAGGCGAGTCTATTGTCGTTGCCCCTACGCAGACACTCAATGACGCTGACTTCCAGATGCTTCGCAATGCAGCACTCAGGGTGATTAGGGCGCTGAAGATTGAGGGAGGATGCAACATCCAGTTTGCGCTCAACTACGAAACTGGCAGATACATAATCATTGAGGTAAATCCAAGGGTATCGAGAAGCTCAGCGCTTGCCTCAAAGGCGACGGGGTATCCGATTGCAAGGATTGCAGCAAAGATAGCCATAGGCATGACGCTTGATGAAATACCCAATGACGTGACCAAAGAGACAAAGGCATGCTTTGAGCCTGCCATTGATTATTGCGTGGTGAAAATCCCCAGGTGGCCATTTGACAAGTTCGTGACTGCTGACTGCCACATCGGAACCCAGATGAAGTCAACGGGCGAGGCCATGGCTATCGGAAGGACGTTTGAGGAAGCGTTCCAGAAGGCGGTGCGAAGCCTTGAGATCAAGCGCTTTGGGCTGTGCTGCGACGGCAAAGACAAGCCTGTTGCTGACAGGGAGATGCTTATAGATTATCTGAAGAGGCCGACGCACAGGAGGATGTTTCACGTGCTTGACGCATTCAGCATAGGGATGAGCATTGATGAGGTGCATGGCTTCACTGGCATCAACAGGTGGTTTTTGCACAAGCTTGCTGCAATCCATGCCCATGCAAAGCGCATCTCCTTTGACAGGGAATCAATCCTTGCAGCAAAGAAAGCGGGATTCTCTGACGTGCAGATTGGGCATATCACGAGGAAGAGCGAAGCAGAAGTGCGGTCGTTTCGGGTGAAGGAAGGCATCATCCCAACGTACAAGATGGTTGATACCTGCGCGGCAGAATTTGAGGCAAAGACTCCCTATCTCTATTCAACGTATGAGGGGGAAGACGAGTGCAATCCAGGCGGGAAGAAGAAGGTGCTCATCCTTGGCTCAGGGCCCATAAGGATAGGCCAGGGGATTGAGTTTGACTATTCCTGCGTGCACTCTGCGTTTGCGCTGCGCGAGGAGGGCGTTGAGGCGCTGATAATCAACAACAATCCTGAGACGGTATCCACTGATTTTGACACCTCTGACAAGCTGTTCTTTGAGCCGCTGACGTTTGAGGATGTCATGAACGTAGTTGATTGTGAGAGGCCGTATGGCGTCATTTTGCAGTTCGGCGGCCAAACTGCAATGAACCTTGCCCTTGATTTAGAGAAAGCAGGGGCTCCAATCCTTGGCACAAGGCCAGAATCCATAGACATTGCCGAGGACAGGAAGAAATTTGGCAGGGTCACGGAAAAGCTTGGCATCCCGTCTCCTGAGTGGGGAGCCGCATTATCACCAGATGAGGCCATCGCCATAGCGAACAGGATAGGCTATCCCGTGCTTGTCAGGCCAAGCTATGTGCTTGGAGGGCGCGCGATGCAGATAGTGGATCTGGATGAAGAGCTTATGCGTTACATGGATGAGGCAGTTGACGTCAGCCCTGAGAAGCCAGTGCTCATTGATAGGTTTATTGGGAACGCGACTGAGCTGGATGTTGATGCTCTCTCCGATGGCGAGGAGGTTTATGTTGCAGCTATCATGGAGCACATCGAGCGGGCAGGCATCCATTCAGGCGATTCCTGCTGTGTCATCCCCTCCCAAACGATTGGTGATGCGGTAAAAAAGAAAGTGATAAGCTATACCACAAGGCTGGCTAAAGAGCTGAGGGTGATAGGGCTCATCAATATCCAGTATGCAGTAAAAAATGAGGAGGTCTATGTGCTTGAGGCAAATCCCCGTGCATCAAGGACAGTCCCCTATGTCTCAAAGACGATTGGCGTGCCGCTTGCGAAAATTGCAACAAAACTCATGCTTGGGAAAAAGCTTGCTGATTTCAGCCTGGGAAAGTACAGGGAGCCTGATTTTGTCTCCATCAAAGAGGCGGTTTTTCCATTTCTTAAGTTAGTTGGCGTTGACCCGATGCTCTCACCAGAGATGAAGTCAACAGGCGAGGTGATTGGGATTGGCAGAGATTTTGGGAGTGCTTATTACAAAGCGCAGCTTGCAGCATATCAGGATCTTCCCACCTCTGGCTCAGTGCTATTCTCCATATCGCATCTGGAAAGGACTGAATCACTCCTTGCTGCGGCAAGGGAATTACAGGCGCTTGGCTTCAAATTCTACTGTACGAGAGGAACTGCTGAGTATTTTGCTGAGCATGGGATTCATGCGGTGGCTGTTCCAAAGATACATGATGGCCCCCTGATACTTGATATGATGAAGAGCCGCAAGCTTGATTTTGCTATCCTTATCCCCAAGAAAGGCAGGATAGGCTCAGATGGCTATCAGATGAGAAGAGCAGCAATTGAGCTTGGAATACCCTATGCGACAACGGTTGCAGCAACCATTGCTACAGTTGCTGGCATGAAAGCGAAGAAGGAAAGCAGGATGCAGGTGTTGTCGCTGAAAGAGTGGTATGGGGCTCATTGACAGGCCATATTGTGCTTTCTGAACAAAACATTAATAAAAAACTAGGGAAAATCTATGCCGTTGGTGGTAGCATGCTCAAAATAGCCTACGTCTCAGACCTGCACGGCAACAAAAACCTCTACGAGAAGGTCTGCGAGTTTCTGGAAAATAACAAGGACATCAAGGCGCTCATCATCGGAGGCGACCTTCTTCCAAGAGGGGCTACGCTAGATGGGGCCATCAGGGGCCAGAAGGAATTTCTGGAAACCTATCTCATCCCAAAGCTTAAGCGCATTGCCATTCCTGTCTACCTTATGATGGGAAACGATGATTACCGCATCAACATGGCGCTCCTTGAGAAAGAAGAGAAGGCAAAGGCATTCCATCTCATCCATAACAAGGCACAGGCCATAGGAAAGCACGCTATTGTCGGCTACAGCTTTGTCAATGAGACGCCATTCCTTCTCAAGGACTGGGAGAAGCTCGATGACGAGAATTCTAAGCCCCTCACTGACCCGAAGCACGATGTCAGGAGTGCTCCAGCTGAGAAAGGGACCATTGCTCAGGACATGAGGGGGCTTGCAAAGCTTTCAGACCCCAAAAAGACTTTTTATGTCTTTCACTGCCCTCCGTTTGAGACTGAGCTTGATATGCTCTATGACAAGCGCCATGTAGGCAGCAGGTCAATCCGCCTCTTCATCGAGCAGCACCAGCCTCCTGCAACCTTCCACGGCCATGTCCACGAATCGCCGATTGTCTCAGGCGAATACGCAAGCACGATTGGCAAAACCATCTGCTTCAACCCTGGAAGCGAGTACATGGATGACCTTTTGACCATGGTGATTGCTGACCTTGACAACCCAAAAGAGCATGAGCACGAGATGCTCTAGGTGAAAAGCAATGGAAGGATGCATCTTCTGCAGCATCATCAAAGGGAAGATACCCTGCGCCAAAATCTATGAGGACGGGGAGGTCATTGCGCTCCTTGACATCAATCCGGTCAACAAGGGGCATGCACTTGTGTTGCCAAAGGAGCATGTGCATACGCTCACCGACGCTTCGGATGAGCTGCTTGCAAAAGTGATGAGTGCTGCAAAAAAGATAGCTTTCGCAATCGTCAGGACAACAGGAGCAGAGGGCTTCAATATCCTCCAGAACAATCATAAGGCAGCTGGCCAGATGGTGCCTCATCTTCATTTCCACATCATCCCCAGATTTGAAAGAGATAAGCGCTTTGAGTCATGGCCACATGAAAGCTATGCAAAAGGCGAGGCTGACAGGATAAAAGAGGGCATAGTTAAGTTTTTATAAAGTCTCCATTTTTCTTCCATACGGTGATGTTTGCCGCTGTAGCTCAGCCCGGTTAGAGCGCTACGCTCATATGATGTGAGCAATGAGGCAGGAATGCCGATGATTATCAAGCCTAGCTGGGATACGTAGAGGTCGCGAGTTCAAGTCTCGCCAGCGGCACTTTTTTCGTAACACTTCATCATCATGGAGTTTGCCTGCCTCTTTGCAGCGTTGCAGGGCATCATTCCCTAAAAAGGGGCATCCCAAAAAGCTCATTGCCGGTGGCTTCTTTCTTATCCGAGCACTTTGTTTTTCTTTCATTCTTGTTTTGCAGCAAATGTTGATGATGAACATTCCGTAGTGCGCTGCATTGCCGCCCATCCTTCAACCACGCAGGTAGCAGCGCTCTAATACTGGGGCGATGGACGCAACACATGCCATGCTGCCTGCGCAGCCCGAGCCGTTTTTGTTTACCTCGGAATGTGCAATGAGATGATGGCCTGCAACAACAGGGATGTAGTTACGCATTGGCTGTGGAAGCGATGGGAGGTATGGCTAATGCCTTTTTGCTATTGATTTTTTGCTATTGCTCCTTCAACACGAGCCTGCCTAATAGATATCCCATAATTTCACACTAATGGCTATCCTGATTCCTTTTCCGGAGAGTGAAGGAGTACCTTTTTTCTATACTTTTTTATACCATCCGCATCCATACTATCGTATGATACTAGGCATCACCGGAGGCATAGGCAGCGGAAAATCAATGGTGGCGCAGCTCTTTTGCGAGCAGGGCTTTCTTGCTATTGACGCTGACAGGATAGGGCATCGAATCTTGGAAAATGACGAGCAAGTGAAGACGGAAGTTGAAAAGATGCTTGGGACCTCCAACAGGGCAGCGCTCAGGAATTTAGTATTTATAAACATGCCAAAAAGGAAGCAGCTGGAATCAATCATGTGGCCCGCAATACGCAAAGAAATTGAAACAGAGATACGAAACAAAAAGGGGAGAGACATCATCATTGAGGCTGCGCTCCTCATCGAATCAGGCTTCACTGACCTTGTTGATACCACCATCATGGTCAATGCGGACAGGAAGACAAGGGTCCGGCGGCTGAAGGCAGTGGGAAGATATGATACCTCAACTGAAAACATTATAAAGGCGCAGCTCCCCATACTAAAAAAGCATGCTGATTTCATCATCGAGAACGCAAAAAATCCAGTGAGCACCAAACAGCAGGTCGCAAGAATCATTGAGCAGTTGAGGTGTGAGCATGGCTAAACATATTATTGCAGTCTACCCTGGAAGCTTTGATCCAGTGACCAATGGCCATCTGGACATCATCGAGAGGGCAGTTCCCATCTTTGACAGGATCATCGTCGCGGTGGGTGAGAATCTCTCGAAAAAGCCACTTTTCACCGTTGATGAGCGCATGGCCATACTGAAGAAGATCCTGAAGCGGTACAGGAACATTGAGGTAGACTCCTTCTCAGGATTGCTCATCACTTTTGCAAGAACAAAGAGGGCATCCGTCATCGTGCGCGGGCTTCGCGCTGTCTCGGACTACGACTATGAATTCCAGCTTGCGCTCACCAACAGGATGCTTGACCACAGGATTGAAACCATCTTCATCATGACACGGGGGAGATACTCGTTTTTGTCGTCAGGAATAGCTAAGGAGATAGCAAAGAACGGCGGCGACGTGCGAAAACTTGTCCCGGCAACCGTCGAGAGAGTATTGAAAGAGAAGTTCAGAGACAGAGCTTAATTGCTCTTGCCATCGCTGCTTTCAGCCTTCTCCTCCTCATCCATAGCTTCCTTCTTCTCGGCATCAGCACTCTGCTGCTGGGAAGCCCTCTCCTCCTCATTCCTTTTTCCCTTGGAAGCAGCCTTCTCCAAGTTTAGTGCCTGGCTCTGAAACACCAGCAGGTCTTCAGTGGTGAGTTTCTGCTTCTTTTTAATCTTCTCTTCAACGGCCACTTCCTTGTCCTTGAGGATGGCCTCTTCATGCCTTGCTTTCTCTTTCCTGACCTCTGCCTTCTTCTTGTCAGCCTCTTTTCTCAGTTCTCCCTGCGACTCCTGCTTGTCACGAAGAGCGGCAGTTATGCTTGCCGCCTTCCGCTTCAGCTCAGCACATTTCTTAAGTATTGTCTTCTCCTCCTCACGCAGAGGGTCAATGCCTTTGGACATCTCCAGCACCCTGTCATGGATGTCCTGGCTGGCCTTTGCCTTTTCCTGAACACGCCTGTGGACGACTTCAGCAGCAGCTTTTGCTTCCTTTATCTCGTGGTTGAGCCTGCGCATATCAGAGAAGGCACCGGTTGCGCCCTTCACAGAATCATAGCGCTTCTTCATGTCCTTGATAGTCTTGCGCAGCTTCTTCTCAGTATCAAAGCTGATAGCTTCAGTCTCAATCCTTGTCTCAAGCTTATCTATCTGCTCCTGGAGAAATGATGGGCTTTCCTTCCTATCGCCCTTCCTTTTAGGGGCACTAAGGACGCCCTTATGCTCCTCCTGAAACTTTCGTATCTCCTCTATCTTCTGCTTGATGATGGCATTCAGTTTCTCTCGCTCCTCCTTGTCAATCTTCACCACGTCAGTAAGGGAGTTGCGCTTCTGCTTTTCCTGCTTGATAGCAGTGATAAGCTGGACTATCTTATCAGAGACTTCCTGCTTCTTTGCAAACCACTGCTCTTTCTCTTCGTTGACTTCCGCAAGCTGAGAACGTAGGTCTGATGCTTCCTGCCTGATCCGCTCAAGGTCCAAGCCAGTTTTTGTGTGTTCCGTCGTTGACACCATACGTAATTCACGCAGTCGCTATGTTACTCACTTTAAAAATGTTGAGATTGACAATGAAGGATAGAATACAAGAAAAAAGAAATTCAGCCAAAGAGCGCACCAAGCCCTGCTGCTGCTGCTTCCTCTGTCTTCTTGTCGTCTTCTTTCTTCTCTTCCTTCTTTGCTTCCTTCTTGCCTTCGGAGGCTGGAGCTGCTGCCATAACTGCCGCAGCAACGGGAACTGCTGCTGTCTCAATTGCCTTGTCAATGTCAACGCCTTCAAGTGACGCAACGAGAGCCTTGATACGTGCTTCGTTTGCTTTCACCCCTCCAGCATCAAGCACTCTTTTAACTGCTGCCTCTTCGACCTTTTGCCCTGCTTTGTGCAAAAGCATTGCCGCATAGATGTATTCCATTTTATATCCTCCCCATTCGCTTTGTAACGATGACTATCCTTTCTTTCCTGCCTCCTGTATGAGGTCATCTGCCGTCGCTTCCCCTTCAGCATGCTTTTTAGTCTTTTCTACTATCTCAGCCACTTTCTCGTCTGTTGACTTTTCTGGCCGAGCCTTGGGTGATTTTTCTTTAGCATCTGCCGTTGCATTCTTCTTTTCTGGAATCTCAACGTTGCCTGCAGCCTTTACGCCAAGGGCGCTTCTTTCGGCTTTTTTGAGAAGCTCATCAATAATGCCCTCATCAATGATGTTCTGCGAAAGCCCAATAGCCTTAGCGTCCCTGAAAGCCTTGGCGATGAGGTATTCAGTAGTCTGGTTTGTCGGATATGCTATGAAGCATGCAAGGCTGAATGCCCTTGCTGCTGCTCCCTGCAGGCTCTGCATGAAGGCATCTTCGTCTACGTCAAGGATATCCTTTGTGTAGATGATGCCGTCTTCATAGATTGCGGTAAGGTCAAGGCCCACTTCCATGGGCTGGATGCCAAGCCTGGCCAGGACCTCAGCAAGCTTTGCCGAGATGGTATCACCTCTCTTTGCAACGACGGATTCCTGTTTGATGGTGACCTTTCCTGCGTCAACACCTGACTTGATGCCCACTGCGCCAAGCTCTCCAATGATAGGCCCTGGGGCAAACGGCGTAGGCCCTGCCGGCACCGTGATGTCGCCAGGCGCGGTCTGGCCGCCTTTTGCAGGGGCTCTGGACTTGCTCTTCTTGAGCCTGCGATACAGCCTGAATGGATTCTCTTTGGTGAAAATCAGAGCAGGCATGCCAAGCAGGTGCTTTTCCAGGCCATCAACCCCTTTCCTGCTCTTGTTTGCCTTTTCCAAAGCTATCTTCATAAGCCTGCGCTTGGTCATGATGAGGGTGACGTCCTCCCTGAGGTCAGCACGCATCTTCTGCAATTGCGGGGCAGGCAGGTTCTCCATGTTGACTGCGCCGATGATGGGTGATTGCTCGATAAGCTTCAGGAGCTGCGCTACCACATCCTGCTTCTCCATGGCTGCCTTTGGCGTGTAGCTCTCAGGCTTAGGCATGATATTCAGCCCCCTTCCTGTCCTGAGGAAGCCTGCCGATAGTTAGGGGAGGACCCATGGTAAGCTTCAGTTGCACGCTCTTCACGTTATGCACCTCATTAGGCAGGCTGTGGATGATGGTATTATAGGCAGTCATCACGTTGTCAATGACTTCTTCTTCATTCTGACCCTCCTTGCCTATGATGCATTTGATGGACTTGCTCTGCTTGTTTGCAATCCTAATGGTCTTCTGAAGGCTTTCATAGGCATGAGAGAGGTTTGCATTAGGAGGGACTACGCACCCCGCCTTGGGGTTTGGCATCTTGCCCTTAGGGCCAAGTACAGGGCCAAAGGCTGATGCGACCTGCGGCATGATGTTTGCCTGGGCCACGAAATAGTCATACTGTGCTGCAAGCTTCTTTGCTTCTTTTTTGCTCTTGTACTCGCTAAACTGGTCTGCCAGCACAACACCATCCATGGCTTCCTTAGCTGAAGATTCAAGTTCATGGCCGACAAGGGCGCAGACCTTCATCTTCTTCCCGACGGTAAAGTGCAGCATGGAGAAAGTGTTCACGTTATGGCTGGAGTTCTTGACATCAATGCCTTTGAGGTTAACGATAAGGTCAATACTCTGAGTGAATTTCTTTTGAGGAGAATGCTGCCTGATGTAGGCTAATGCCTGTGCTACGTCTTTTTTTTCCATTGCCTGTAACCCTCCTACTCTTCAACACCAGTAGTTCACGGGTATGGCCTGAAGGGATTCCCATGCGATTTATAAAACTGTCGGAAGCGGTGGTCCGCCAGCACCCTTCCATCACTCCTACGATGTAAATATTTCAACCTGTTCCCCTCGATATTCTAACCACAATATTTATAAACATCCCCAAAATTCCCAAGAACCGCTAAACGCTACTAAGAAACATGGGGAGGATTATTACCAATGGCTAAGAATAAACCGCATCTGAATCTTGTGTTCGTGGGACACGTTGATCACGGTAAGTCAACAACTGTCGGCAGGCTGCTCTATGATGCTGGTGTTATTGACGAGCAGTCAATGCGCAAGCTCAAGGAGAAGGCTGAAGAGCTTGGCAAGGGGGGGTTCGAGTTCGCGTTTGTCATGGACAATCTCAAGGAAGAGAGGGAGCGCGGCGTAACAATTGATCTTGCCCACAAGAAGTTCACAACGCCCAAGTTTGACTTCACCATAATTGATGCTCCAGGCCACAAGGACTTCATCAAGAACATGATAACCGGCGCTTCGCAGGCTGATGCAGCGGTTGTTGTCGTCTCCTGTGCTGAGGGTGTCATGGCCCAGACCAAGGAGCACATATTCCTTTCAAGGACGCTTGGCGTCGAGCAGATTATCGTTGCTGTCAACAAGATGGATGTCAAGAACTATGACCAGAAGGCCTTTGAAAAGGTGAAGGAGCAGGTATCCCTGCTTCTCAAGAGTGTCGGCTTCAAGCCTGAGCAGATACCCTTTGTCCCCATGGCATCATTGTACGGCGACAATGTGGTCAAGAAGTCTGACAAGCTTTCCTGGTTCACAGGTGGAACCCTTCTTGAGCACCTTGATTTTCTGAAGGTGCCTGAGAAGCCTACTGACCTTCCGTTGAGGCTCCCTATCCAGGATGTTTATAACATCACCGGCATCGGGGTAGTTCCCGTCGGCCGCGTAGAGACAGGCATTATGAAGGTGGGCGACAAGGTCATCGTCGTGCCTGGCCGTGAGGGCAAGGGCGTGAATGGTGAGGTCAAATCCATCGAGATGCATCACGAGCAGCTGCAGGAGGCTGAGCCTGGAGACAACATCGGCTTCAACCTCAGGGGCATTGGCAAGACCGACATTACCCGAGGGGACGTCCTGGGAAAGCCAGACAGCCCTCCGACGGTGGCAACAGAATTCACTGCCCAGATTGTTGTGCTGAACCATCCTTCAGTCATCACCGTAGGCTACACGCCTGTGTTCCATATCCACACCGCGCAGATAGCATGCCAGGTCACGGCCATCCTGAAGAAGCTTAACCCTGCAACAGGCGAGACGCTTGCAGAGAATCCTGACTTCATCAAGAACGGCGATGCTGCAATCCTCAAGATAAAGCCTATCCAGCCGCTGGTCATTGAGAGAAAGAAGGAGATTCCGCAGTTGTCACGCTTTGCGGTCAGGGATTCAGGCCAGACCGTTGCAGCAGGCATGTGCATAGATCTTGTCAAGAAGGCGATGTGATGCCTTCCCTTTTTTTTGCTTTCCCTAAAAAGATATCATGGTGACCATAAGCATTATCATGGAGCACGCACAACGACTATGTCAAAGGCAAGAATCAAACTAGCGAGCATTGACATCAGCAAGCTCAATGCAGTCTGCGAGTATATCAAGGATATTTCTGACAAGACAGGTGTTGAGCTTCGCGGTCCGATTCCCCTGCCAACCAAACGCCTCAAAATCACCACGAGAAAAAGCCCCTGCGGCAACGGCAAGGCATCCTGGGAGCGCTACGAAATGCGCGTCCACAAAAGGCTGATTGACTTGGGCATTGATGAGCGTGCCCTTCATCAGGTCATGCGGGTGCCAATTCCCGAGGGGCTGAATATAGAGATTGAGTTGATTGATTGATTTTCTAAAAGAGATTTCATGGCTTTCGTCATGGATTTGCCAGCAACTCTTCAAGGCTGGCTTCCATTAATTCATTTGCTGTTTTCCTATCCATTATGGCCATTTCAAGTTCAGTTGTGCGAATTACATCCCTAATAGCAATAATGGGCAGTTCGAACTCATTCAACTGCTTCTGGCAGCTTGCGTGCACTTCCTGCACACTCCGCGCACTTCAAGCTGAATGCTGGTGATGTCGCCAGGAACCTTCCCCTTCAGGAAGTCAAGGTCGTCAAGCGTGAAATGGGTTACTTTGCCTGTCTTTTCACAAAGAAAATGGCAATGGCTTCTGACGCTCTTTGAATAAATCGCCCTGTTGTCGCAGAGATAGGAATGCAGACCTCCTCTTTTTTTCTTATCCCTCAGGAAGCGATATACTGTTGCTATGCCTAACTTTGCATCCTTCCCGCTTACCTTTCTGTGCAGGCCTTCTGCAGTGAAGAATCCATCAGAGTGTGCTATCTCCTGCTCAAGCAATTCCTTCTGCCGAGTTGTCCTTGTCGCTGCCTTTGGCATCATCAAACGCAAGTCTCAGGAAAGTATAAAAGGCTTTTGCAGTGTGGGGCTTCATCCATTTAATCTCTCGTTAGGCGATACTGAAAAAATCCATCCACCCATGGCTGCAGACGGCCATTTTGCAAAAAGCAAAATGTCCTACGGGGAGCCCGTAGGGCGCGTCCCCACCC
>Ga0208373_1001585_pt1 | contig 29449 bp, 29 predicted proteins | sample RifOxyC2_FD_184036 | JGI IMG/M metagenome (GOLD analysis project Ga0208373, IMG submission 184036) | Soil microbial communities from Rifle, Colorado - Rifle Oxygen_injection C2 (SPAdes) | ecosystem: Environmental > Terrestrial > Deep subsurface > Rock core/Sediment | place: Rifle, Colorado... | reverse complement strand
TGATACATTCGTCGTAGGTGCGCGCGACATCACGGACAATGGCGTATTTAGGAGTCATAGAAATGAATATTATTTTATGGTTATTCCAGACCACGGTTGGAGTAGTTCGGTATTATCCACACCCATTACAAAATACGGCTATCGCTGCTATTAGCCCCAGCCCGGCGCCTATCAGGGCAAGGATTCGTCCCTTGAGCGTTGATGGATTTCGGTATATCCGCACAAATCCGATAACGCCAAAAATGAACGCAAAAGCACAATATATAAGAATTTCGGAGCCCATGAACTGAGGCTGCGCAGCGCCAAGCGCATAAAGACTGGCAATGCTTAACCAAGCCCAGATAGATATTTCCCTGGCCGGAACATTATTTATTTTCCCCTTTCCAGTAAGTATCAGTTTAGTGTCCCTTTGCAAAAATAAATAAATCAACCCTAATAATATAACAATGATTATCAGTCTATCACCAGGAAAATGAGGCGGTGGATTCCAATCCACGTGCGAAGTCGGAGGCAATGATTTTTCGTATTCACAACACGCCTTAAAATATAACCACTCAGCCCGCCCTTGAATCGCATTCCAAATTATAGCCCCAATAGCGAATACGATAGCCGTTAACCGGCTCCAGGGCTTATAATAATATAGACCAACAATAGTTGCCCAACCGAATAACAAGGAAAATGAACACCAGATAACTTTATTTCTGTTTTCCCTGAACCACCACTGAGTTCCTTCATATAAACTTCCATAAGAAGCAACCATTTCCTGTATAGCATTGATTATCATTGGCACCGCTGAGACCACACTTATAACCAGAAGGGTGCGATAAATCTGGATTATAGTTTTACGTGTTTTTAATGTCATATTTGAGATTCAATATAATTCTGAAGCCTGTGTCTTAGTCCCTCCACTGCGTTACGGGATAAGATACTCAAATTCGCTTTGCTCATAAGAGTATCTAATAATCAATCCCTTTAACCGACTTCATGCCCTGCTGGAACTGGTGTTTGATTTCCAGTATTTCGCTGACCAGGTCTGCTTGGCTGGTCAATTGGACTGGCGCATTGCGGCCGGTCAGGATTAGATGCAAATCCTGAGGTTTTCCGTTAATCATCTTTAAAACACTCTCAACGCTGAGCAGTCCGTAATCAATGGCATAGATGATTTCATCCAGAATAATCAGATTATACTTACCGGTTTGAATTTTCTCTTGGGCTAAGGCAAAAGCGCGTTGAGCGGCTTCCTTATCCTCGACAGACGGATTTTTGATGTCAACGTGGCATTCAAAATTACAGTCCGTGCAATCGTTGGGTTTCTTGGTATGGACGCAGTCCTTGCCGGCCTGGATAATTTCGAAATCCGGATAGAGTTTTTTAGCTGAAGCAATCTCGCCGTAGATATGAGAGGTCTTCAGGAACTGAATCATCAGAACCTTGAGCCCCTGACCAACGGCCCGGAACGCCTGGCCCAGGGCTGAGGTGGTCTTGCCCTTGCCGTGGCCGGTAATGACGATAACTAAACCTTTGGACATAAGTAAGTTGATATTTTACTAAGAGAACAAGCTGATAAGGGCTGTTTCGTATCAACTTATAAACTTATCAACTAATTCGTCTAATCCCTCCGTCCCGGCGGGACTACGGGATAAGCAACTCTAACTCACTTTGTTCGTAAGAGTTGCTAATGCCGAAGGAGGGAGTTGAACCCTCACCCCCCGAAGGGGACCAGATTTTGAATCTAGCGCGTCTGCCATTCCGCCACTCCGGCCTTAGAGATTGTTCGAGCGAAAGCGAGTTACAAGCTCTTAGGTCCGCCGCAGGAGGACCATAAGCATTAGAATTTATTACAGGTTCTCAGGTCCCGCTGAACAGCGGGGTCCATCAATATATCTCTGTAACCACTCACGCCCGCGACCACTCTTTAAAAACCGTTCTCTTTTGAACGCCTCGCTTCTCGTTTCGTATGCCTCTGCCAATATTAATATAAAAGGTCTTCGTCCCTTCGTAGAAATAACCCTACCCGCATTATGTAATCTTAATCTCGTCTCGGCGCAATTTGTTTGCCCGACATATATCCCATAATCCTTTTTACTCAGGAGCACATAAGTATAGAATTTATTGCCCATGCTCTGCTCGCCTACGGCGAATCTAAAATATCGCCTACCTACAATCATCCGTCTACGGCAAATAAGACGCCTATCCTGTTTTCGTCATCCGCCTACGGCGGATCTAAGGCATTCCAACTCGCTACGCTCGAAGAATGCCTAAGACCATTCCGCCACTCCGGCCTATAGATCAATTCTTTTAAAAAGTTCCCCTCTTACTTTTAGGTTTCTGGATTATTTCCGACATAACAATCGCCCGCTGTATTTCGGTAAATCCCCGGTTTTTCAACCCGGCCGCAAAGACCTCCCAGCTTAGTTCATTACTCGCAGTGATAGTCTCAACTTGCAAGGGTCTAATTTCACCAATCGACGCATCGACCATCTCCGGTTGTACAACCGCTTGAGGTTTTTCTTCCTGTTTACGCTGGGCACTTTTTATTATTGGTGTTCGCTTTTGCGGCGCGGTCGGGATATTAAATATTTCCTTTAGGATATCCTCTATCTTGGGTTTTTCCACCGGATTCTCAGATTCGGATTCTATGGTTATTTCTCTTTCCGGCTCTTCAATTCGTGAAGCGGTTTGGGTTTCGGTTTGCTGAGTCCGCTCTAAATCCAATCTCAAAGTTTTGCCCCGATGTTTTTCCATCTCCTGTTGGCGCTTCCGCGCTTCGATTATCTTTTTTACGACCGAGGCGCCGCCAATCACCAAAATAATTACCACATAGGCGCCTAATTTAATCAGATCACTATCCATAAAAATCAATCCACTGATATGACGTATTCAGTATCTATTAAGAGTTGACGAGCCATCATATCAGTTCACCCGCATTCGTGATTATATAAATATTATCTGTTGGGTCAATTATTAAGCTGAGAAATCCTTTACACAAAGATATTTTTTAGATTAATAGTATTTATTCGCAATGTAATGCGAGGATAAAATAACAGCATTGTGACTACATTCACATAGAAAGGGATAAATATATGCTGCAGAGTGAAACAAACCAACCGTTAATCAGAATAACCCCACCCGGTCCGGAGGCCAAAAAAGTCTTGGCCAAAGACGCGAAGTATATTTCGCCGTCTTATACGCGCGGATATCCGTTTGTGGCTGAACGCGGCTACGGGATGATGGTCGAAGACCCGGACGGCAACCGTTATATGGATATGAATGCCGGCGTGGCGGTCAACGCAACCGGTCATTGCCATCCGGAAATAGTCCGGGTTATCCAGGAACAGGCCGAGCAGTTAATCCATATGATTGGCACTGATTTTTATTACCGCTGGCAATCCGATGTCGCCGAGGCCTTATGCCGGATTACACCAGGCAAATTCGCCAAGAAAGCGTTCCTGGCCTGCACCGGAGCTGAGGCAGTTGAGGCGGCCATTAAACTGGCTCGCTATCACACACGCCGCCCCAGGATGATTGCCTATATCGGCTCTTTCCACGGCCGGACCATGGGTGCCTTGGCTCTAACCGCCAGCAAGGCCGCACAGCGCCGCCATTTTTCACCGATGCTCTCCGAGGTGACCCATATCCCATATCCATATTGCTATCGATGCCTGTTTAACCTGACTTATCCCAAATGTAACTTTGCCTGCCTGTCATATTTAGAGGATGTTGTTTTTACCAAGGTATCACCGCCTGAAGATGTCGCGGCGATTATTGTTGAACCAATCCAGGGTGAAGGCGGTTACGTGGTTCCGCCGAATGGATATTTCCAGAAACTCAGGGCCATCGCCACCAAGCACGGCATCATGCTGGTAATTGATGAAATCCAATCAGGATTAGGCCGAACCGGCAAGATGTTCGCTATCGAACATTGGAAGGTGGAGCCGGATATGGTCTGCATTGCCAAGGGAATCGCATCAGGCCTGCCGTTAAGCGCCATGGTAGCCAAGTCCAGCGTTATGAGCTGGCCGGCCGGCGCGCATGCCAACACCTTCGGTGGCAATCCCATCTGTTGCGCGGCCGCCCTCAAGACCATCGAAATGCTTGAGGACTCCTTGGTAGATAATGCCCGAGTGACGGGTGATTATCTTATTAAGCGTCTCAAGACGCTCCAGAATAAATACGATTTTATCGGCGACGTCAGAGGCAAAGGACTGATGGTCGGGATAGAGATAGTAAAGAACCGCAAAACCAAGGCCAAAGACCCGGAGAGACGGACCAAGATTGTCAACGAGTGCTTTAAGCACGGCGTGCTTCTGGTTGGTTGCGGAGAGAACAATATCCGTTTCTCGCCGCCACTGATTATCACCAAGAACGATATTGACGTGGCAATGGAAATAATCGGGAAGGTGTTGCGCAAGGTTTAATGAAACAGTTTATAGTCCAAATAAGAGATGACCGATGCAAGGGCTGTGCTATCTGCGTAGAAATATGCCCTAAAAAGGTGCTGGCCATGTCCAAAGAGCCGACGGCCAGCGGCTATCTGCTGGCACAGGTCGTGGACCAGAAGAAATGCATCGGCTGCTTGGAATGCGAACTGCATTGCCCTGATTTGGCGATAGAAGTGAAGATTGGCTGAGTCCGTATAAAGAATACGGATGGCAGTACAAAAAATACGGGTAGCAGTATAAATAATACTGAATAGCACAGCTGTTAAAAATTGCTCTTTTTAACCTTAAACTTCATATATGACGCAATTGTTTCTTCAAGGTAACGAGGCCAGCGCCTTGGGCGCTATCAAGGCCGGATGCCGGTTTTATGCCGGCTATCCGATTACGCCATCAAGCGAGATAATGGAGCAGATGGCCCGTGAATTACCCAAGGTAGGCGGCGTCTTTGTCCAGATGGAGGATGAAATCGGCTCTATGGGCGCGGTTATCGGCGCAGTATGGGCCGGAGCCAAGGCCATGACCGCCACTTCCGGACCGGGACTGACACTGATGCTGGAAAATATCGGTTATGCCATAATGACCGAGACACCCTGCGTGATTGTGGATGTCCAGCGTGCCGGTCCTTCCACCGGACAGGCCACCAAACCGGCTTCCGGCGATGTGATGCAGGTGCGATGGGGAGCATCAGGCGACTACGAAATCATTGCCCTATCGCCCTGGTCTGCTACCGAGATGTATGAAATGACCATCCAGGCATTTAACCTGGCCGAGACCTACCGCGTGCCGGTATTCCTGCTGGCTGATGAAGCAGTAGGCCACATAAGGGAATCTGCCACCCTGTCGGAAAATATTCCCATCGTAAATCGTCCCAACAAGACCGAACAAGCAACCTTTGGCAATCCTAAAGACAACAGTGTTACTTCGATGCCCATATTCGGACAGGGCCGGAAACTCTCAGTAACCGGCTCAACCCACGATGAATGGGGCTTTCGCAAGACCCAGTCGCCTGAAGCGCAGGCAAAATCAGTCGACCGATTCTGTAATAAGATTAGAGATAATGTCGATAGAATTGTCTCATATGAAGAATATTTTGTGGCTGATGCCGAGACATTAGTTATTACTTATGGATTTACGGCCCGGAGTGCCCTACGGTCGGTTCAGATGGCGCGTGCGGATAACCGCAAGGTGGGACTTATCCGCCTGAAGACACTCTGGCCATTCCCGGAGAAGGTGTTTACCGAATTACCGAAGACCGTCAGGCGGATTATTGTGCCTGAGATGAATCAGGGACAGGTAATCCGCGAGATTCAGAGATTCAGTAACTGCGAAGTTATTCCATACAATAAGACGGACGGAACGATTATTACCGCCAGCGAAATTACCAATAAACTAAATGAAATTAGATAAGTATATTCGTCCAGAGGTGTTTCCAACGCCCTTCTGCCAGGGATGCGGACACGGCATCCTGATGCAGGCCATTCTGAGGGCCATAGATGAGTTATCACTGGATATCGACAAGATGGTCTTCGTTTCAGGGATTGGCTGCGCGGCCTGGATTCCCAGTCCGCACTTTGCGGCCGATACCCTGCACACTTTGCACGGCCGCCCTATCGCCTATGCGACGGGCATCAAGTTATTCAACCCATCGCTTAAGGTCGTGGTCATCAGCGGAGATGGAGACCTGGCGGCTATCGGCGGCAATCATCTGATTCATGCGGCCAGGCGGAATATAGAACTATCCGTCATCTGCGCCAATAATTCCATATATGGAATGACCGGCGGCCAAGTAGCTCCAACCACACCCTGCGGAGCGAAAACAGCCACCACCCCACAGGGAGCATCAGAGCCGCCCTTTGACCTATGCAAGCTTACCTGGGGCGCGGGCGCCACCTATATCGCCCGTTCCACGGTTTTTCACACACGTGAACTGATAAAATACATTAAGAAGGCATTGATGCATAAAGGGTTCTCGTTTATTGATGCCATTTCGCCCTGCTATACGCAGTATGGGCGCCGAAACCAGAAGGTCTGTGGTGTATCCCCGGCTAGTATGGTCTTAAACCTGAAGAATATATCCGTCAAGGCAAAGTCGCCGCAAGAGCTATTTACATTTAATGAGTCAGATAAAATACTTTTAGGTGAGTTCAAATAATTATACTTAATTTCTTGACAATTTGTCTGTATATGCGAAATTACCCCGCAATGATTTTGTTAGTGATTCTATTATTCCTCTTTATTCCAATTTCACTGCCCGCTCAGGAATCGGTCTCCCCCACCCCGATTGCAATCGCGGAAACACCATCTGAGTTCCAGGCTTATGACACTCCGAATGACTGCTTAAGCAATATCTCAATCAGCTGGAAAGCCATGTCTCCAGAAAGCGAAAGTATTCAGTATGTAGTTTCTATTGATAAAAGCGCTGACGGCAAATTTGAGCAGGAAGCTGATAAATTTCCGTCTGTTTACAACTGGAAATCAGACAAGGAATGGCCATTCTGGGTCAGTGGCACCAAAGAAGGTTATCATTATGTTGAACTAAATATTCTTCAACAATTCCCGCCGCTTACTCAAGCGGAGCTAAACAAGAAAAAAGCCGAACTGCAAAAAGTCCGCTCTGAAATCGAAAAAGCCAAGCTTGACAATAAAGATTACAGCGAAGCAAATACAAAAAAACTTGTCTTGATGGATGACTTAAAAATACTCGAGAATAAAATTTCCAAAGAAAAAGCTGAAATTAAGGCTAAAACATACTATTTCAAAGTTACCGCAGTTGATAAAAACAATCAGGTATTATTTACCAGTCCCGTTTTAAGCGCCCAGACTCAAAACAACGGGTTTAATCAATCATTGCTGATTAATTTTCTGGCGATGATATTCCTATGCGCCACAGTGCTGTGGTTTATCAGCCACGCCAAGAAGAATAAAAACCTATTTCTGAGGCGGATTAACGGCCTGGATGCGGTCGAAGAAGCCGTAGGACGGGCGACTGAGATGGGCCGTTCTATTTTCTACATGACCGGCATTACTGATATGAGCGATATTGCCTGCATCTGCGCCACGGTAATTCTCGGCAAGATATCGGAAAAAGTCGCCCAGTATGACTCGCAGATTAAAGTCCCGCATCGCGACCCAATTGTCATGACTGTCTGCCAGGAGATTATCAAAGAAGCGTATATCAAAGCCGGCCGGCCGGACGCTTACAAGTCTGATTCAAGTTTTTATGTCACGGGCGATCAATTCGCCTACACCGCCGCAGTTAACGGGATGATGATGAGGGAAAAACCGGCAGCGAGCTTCCTGATGGGCAGTTACGCGGCAGAAGCATTGCTCCTAGCTGAGTGTGGAGCAACCACCGGCGCTATCCAAATTGCCGGGAGCGATTCAACCGACCAGCTGCCGTTTTTTATCACCACCTGCGATTATACCCTGATTGGCGAAGAGTTTTACGCCGCTTCGGCTTATCTCTCGCGCGAGCCAGTTCTGGTCGGCACGCTCAAGGCTCAGGATTTCGGTAAGTTGTTTGTTCTGGCCGCATTGGTAATTGGCGCGGTCTTTTCCCTGGCGCATATGCCATGGATAATCGATATAATAAAAGATTTTTCGTAGATTTAATATGGATCAGTTTAAAAAATTGGCGCCGTTAATCGTGGCTTTTGTTATGGGGGTATTCTTCGGCCTCCAGTATTATATTCCGCACCCGTTTACCGATGATTTGCTAACCGGAATGTCCAAGTGGTTTATCGTTATCGGCGGCATCGCCATGGGATTAGGTATTGTTAGCCTGTTTTATTCGCACATTTACAAAATAAAGCGCAGGGCGCCAGCCTGGGGCTTTAGCTTCGTGATGTTTATTGCCCTCTTTACCATGCTGGGCGTCGGAATTTACTGTGCTAATGCGGAGGTTATTACCGAAACCGGCAAACAGACTATTTATGGATGGCTTTACCAGAGTTTTATGGTGCCGCTCCAAAGCACCATGTTTTCCATCCTGGCTTTTTATGTGGCATCAGCCGCATTCCGGGCATTCCGAGCTAAGACCAAAGAAGCCACACTGTTGCTGATTGCCGCGATTATTGTGATGTTTGCCCGGGTACCGATGGGAGAAGCGATATACGCCCAAATCCCGACCTTCCAGGTAGGCGGAATGACAATACCACCAACCATAGGTAACATCACCGGTTGGATTATGAAAACTATTAATATGGCTGCCCAAGGCGGAATTTCGCTGGGTATCTGTCTGGGTGTTATCGCCATGTCACTAAAAATTATCTTCGGCATTGAAAAATCATATATGGGGAGTACAAAATAATGAGTGGTTTCCTAAAAAAAATGTCTGATCTAGACAAGCGCGTTATTTTCGTACTAATTTCTCTGGCTGTTATTATCCCCCTGCTCTATCCGCTTTTTATTGAAATTAATGTTAACCCTGAAGTCAAAGCCGTTTACGATACGATTGAAAATCTCCCGAACGGCTCGACCGTGTTTCTAGCCATGGATTTTGACCCATCTTCAAAGCCGGAACTCTACCCTATGGCTGAGGCGGTATTACGCCATTGTTTCAGGAAAAACCATAAAGTTATCGGAATGACTTTTTGGGTCACCGGCGTTGGTTTGGGTGAAAAGGCATTAACTGATATCGCCAAGGAATACAATAAAGAATACGGAACCGATTATCTCTATCTGGGCTGGAAAGCCGGCGGCTATGCTTTGGTCATCCAGATGGGTGAAGAAGGTATTGCGGCCGCATTTCCGGTAGACCACTACGGTCGGGAAACAGCTAGTATGCCAATTCTGCAGAAGATCACACATTTAAAAAATATTGACTATTTGGTCGAATTAGCGGCTGGCGCCAGCATCGGAACATGGTACTATTATGGTAAGATGAAATACAAGTTTAAAATGGGTGGAGGGTGTACCGGGGTTATGGCCGCCAGCTGGTATAATTTACTAAAAATAGACTGGATAAACGGTTTTATGGGCGGGTTACGGGGCGCGGCTGAATATGAAAAACTAATCGATAAAAAATCAAAGGCAACCAGAGGCATGGATGCCCAGTCGGTTTCACACATGTTAATTATCGCTATGATTATCTTGGGCAATATTGCATACTTTGCTAATCGTGCCAAAGGTAACAAATAGGAGCCAATATGGATAGCACTATACTAGGCGGATGGATTGCGGCCGGATTAACCTTATTTATGTTCAGCTCACTTTACAAGGATAATCCATTCTATCGGTTTGGCGAACACCTTTATTTGGGATTATCAGTGGGCTACATTATTTTAAAGGTTATTTACGCTAATATCATCGGCGGCTTGTATAAGCCTCTTTTTGAGGACCATCAATACATGCTACTTATCCCTACCATTTTAGGATTATCGCTTTATACCAGATTTTTTCCCAAGATAGCATGGATAAGCCGAATTACATTTGCCTTTATCGTTGGCTACGGTTCAGGGCTGACAATTCCCCGTATTATTGCCGGCGGTATTTTTCAGCAGATTGAGAAAATTATCACCCCACTAGGTAAAACTGGCGCTACTTGGTGGGAGGTTTTTAGTGGAATAGTAATTATTATCGGTGTCGCCAGCGTCTTGATTTATTTCTTCTTCTCGGTCGAGCATAAAGGCATCATCAATAAGATTTCTAGAGTGGGCATTTATTTCGTCATGATTGCCTTCGGGGCGTCATTCGGTTATACAGTCATGGCCAGAATGTCCCTGCTAATCGGGAGAAGTTATGATTTAATTGAATTTGCCACGCCAAAATATTATTATGCAACCATTGTTTTACTGGTTCTGATGGTATTAATTCTGATATTATATGAATCAATGCGGAAAAAAGAAGAGGGTTCAGAAGCTAATGCATAATATGTTTAAGTTTTTCGTGTTGGTTACAGTTATACTATTCGTTTCAAGTCCTATCATGGCTCAGGATAAGCCATCTTTAACTCCGCCTGAAGGATTTACCGCATTGGATACACCTAATGACATCGGAAATAGCATATCTTTACTCTGGCAAGCATCTGCAAATGACAAAGAAGGAATCAGTTATATTATTTATGCCTCACCATTAGAAGATGGGCCATGGCTGGAACAAGATCGCGTTTTATCCACCTTAGGTTTCAAATCAGATGCCCCACAATATTTTGGATTAAGCGAGGAAAATGAAACATGGCATTTCTATGAAGTAACCAGCATAAAGAAAGACCCTACTGATAAAAACCCCCTGCCGATTACTGCAACTACATATTTCAAATTAGCCATATCAAACGGAACTGATGTCATAGAATTTCACAGTATTGTCTCGGCTGCACCTGAAGGCAACTGGTTTGACACGTCAAAGTTAAACGTTCTGATATTTGTTTCAATATTTTCTATTCTTATACTGTACTTTATCAGCCTAGCCCGCAAGAATCCTAATTTATTCATTCGACACATCCCCGGATTAGACGCAATCGAGGAGACTATTGGCCGGGCCACCGAAATGGGACGTCCGATACTTTATCTTAACGGTCTTTTAGATATGTCATCTCTTTCTACAATTGCTTCTACAAGCATACTGGGTAAGGTTGCACGTAAGGTGGCCAACTACGACTCCCAGATAATGGTCCCCTGCTATGACCCCATTGTCATGTCGGTCTGTCAGGAAGTAGTAAAAGAAGCGTATGCAGAAGCCGGGCGGCCAGATGCATTCAAGGAAGATAATATATTCTTCATCACCAACGACCAATTTGCCTATGCCGCAGCAGTCGACGGCATAATTATGAGACATAAACCGGCAGCCAACCTTTTCATGGGCTATTATTACGCAGAATCCCTGCTGATTGCCGAAACTGGCGTTGCAACAGGCGCTATGCAGATTGCCGGCACCGATGCGATTACTCAGTTGCCATTCTTTATCACCACCTGCGATTATACCCTGATGGGCGAGGAATTATATGCCGCATCGGCTTATCTTTCACGAGAACCGTTACAACTGGGTTCACTTAAGGGACAGGATTATAGTAAAGGATTTATTATTTTAGTGCTGATTATCGGCACAATAGCAAGCACGGCTGGCTCCGCGTTCTTTATTAATTTATTTAGAACGTTCTAAAATTATATGATTAAACGGCAGATACCATTAATTATCGCATTCGTCCTGGGCTTTTGGTTTATAATCCAGTTCTTCGTTCCAAATCAATTTTCACAGGATACTCTGATAGGAGTTAATAAATGGACCGTGATGATCAGTGGTATTTCCATGCTTTTAGGTATCTACAGTTTAATCCATTTCCATTACACCTCGATTAAGCGCGGCGCACCAGGTTGGGGATTCAGCGTTGTTCTTTTTGCGGCTTTTTTCCTGGCTATTGCAGCAGGATTCCTGCCTTCAATTATTTTATGGTTTAAGGATGTCCCAAAAGATGCAGAACCTGTTAAATGGCTTGGGTTTTTACCGCTCATAACAGGACTTAATGAAGGCTCGCCCTTATTCTGGATATTCTTAAACGCCATGTCTCCGTTTATGGCTACCATGTTCTCATTAATCGGATTCTTTATCGCCTCAGCCGCGTTCAGGGCATTCAGAGCAAGAAGCATTGAAGCGACGCTTTTGCTTCTTTCCGCTTTGATTATTATGCTTGGACAAATACCTTTGGGACAAATGATATGGCAAGGTATCCCTGATACAATGGTTTGGATATTTAACGTGCCAACTACCGGAGCCAAAAGAGCCATCCTTTTTGGGATAGCCATGGGCACCATAGCCTTCTCGTTAAGAATTATATTTGGCATTGAACGCGGTTATTTAGGCGGCGGAAAGGATGCCAAGTAATTTACATAGCAAAATATGACTAAAGAATTAAGTTTTAATGTTACCCGCTGGATAATTTTTACTCTTATTGCATTGGCGATTATTATACCTGTAATTATCTCGGATAGAATACCATTGCCAGACACATCTTCAAAGGTAGTGAAAAATATTTACGATAAAATAGAGTCATTGGCAGAAGGCTCGCCTATACTTATTTCGGTTGATTTCGACCCATCCTCTGATGAAGAATTAAGACCAATGATTAAAGGATTATTACGTCATGCATTTAGAAAAAACCTGCGGGTAATTGGAATGACTATCTGGGATGCGGCAGCGGGTGGGACATTGATTGACATTTTCAATGAAATGGCTAAAGAAAATAATAAACAGGATAAAATTGACTATGCGATTATGCCGTTCAAACCAGGCGGCAGTTCCATTCTTATGCTAATAAGCCAGGATTTTTACCAAGGATACCCCAATGATTATAAAAACAATAACTGCAAGGATTTAACCGTATTCAAGGGTATAAAAAGCTTAAAGGATATAAAATTCGCGATATGCGTTTCGGCCGGGCAGGCTGTTGACACATGGATTATTTATGGAAAAGAGAAAGGCAAGATGCCCTTGGGCGCCGGATGCACCGGGGTTATGGCCACCGATTATTATCCATTCCTGCAATCAGGACAATTAGTCGGACTAATGGGCGGATTAGGCGCAGCCGCCCAGTATGAGACATTAATCCAGCATAAAGATACCGCCCATAAAAGCATGAAACCGCAAACTGTGGTCCATGCCATGATTATTCTTCTGATAATCGTAGGTAATATAATATATTTCTTGGGAAAGAAAAAAAACTAGATAGATTATGCAATCAGTAACTACAACTCAAGTTATAGAAGTATGGATAGCGGTTGGCTGCACCCTGTTAATATACAGTTTTTTATATAAAGATAACCCTTTATTTAAGCTAGGCGAATACCTATATGTGGGATTAACTGCCGGATGGGGATTATGTACGGCATGGTTTATGGTGGTCTGGCCAGACTTGCTTCTACCTCTTTCGCGTGTAATCAAGTCCTATTTTGTAAGCAATGTAAAATTAGAATCAAATGATACAATACTACTGGTAATACCTTTGATATTAGGCATTTTTATGCTGACTCGATTATCAGCTAAAATCAGCTGGCTTTCCCGCTACACCTTTGCTTTTATTATCGGCTCATTCTCCGGCATGTCCATACCATTAATGATATCAGCGGATCTTTTTAAGCAAATAGAACCCACACTTAAATCGTGCTGGGGGACAGATGTTACTATAATCCAGGCAATAAATACTTTAATTATCCTTATCGGTGTGATCGCAGTATTAATTTACTTTTTCTTCTCCTTGGAGCATAAGGGCGTAATTAAATCCATCGCCCGTACAGGCATATTCTATATGATGATTGCCTTCGGAGCTGCCTTTGGATATACTGTAATGGCTCGTGAATCATTGGCTATCGGGCGAATGACTAAGTTAGTTAAATGGGCTTCAGCTGATTATTATTACGCATCAATCGTTCTCTTTTTCCTTGTTGCCATCATCATACTCCTCTGGGAATTATTACGCAAGCGCGAATCAGCCAATCCAGATAACCAGGCCTCATAAATTCCTTGACTTAATAACAATTTAGTGTAATTATAGAGAGATTCTTTATGTTCTCTAAGGGTAAAATATAGCTAACAGGAGAAAAAGTACATGAAAAAAGTTGTTGTTATTGCTGCGATTTGTATCATTGTTATAGGTATCCTCGGCATCTTCGCCTTGTATCAGTATTATAAATACTATCAGGATAAATTCCCAAAGACCACGCTATTACCACCGATTACAACTGATTCGGTTATCATACCGCCTAAACTACCTGAAAACGTTACGGTTAGCCATACTTCCCAGTCTTCGGTTGGCACTGAAGAACCGATGAAATTGGAATTCCAGATGACCAACGCTATTGTCCTGCCCCAATTTAAATCGGCTTTTATCCTCAACACTCTTAACAACCAAGAAGATGTATACCAGGAAGGCTCTTTTTTGCATTCTAAAGAATACGGGCGTTGGACTATTCTCAGCATCAAGCAAGATGAAACGATTATCCGGCAGTATTATAATGATGGTTCTGTAGCTAAAGAGTATACTTTAAAGCTTATACCTAAGTCTAATATACCTGTATCTGGAACTAATACAGCTAATTCAGCCATTGTTCACGCCTATAGGCCGGGCGAGAAGCAACCACCGGGACCTTTTAAGAGGGAAGATGTGGATATTACCTCTCCTGAGAGCATAGATAAGGCGTTATCTCAGACATCAGCTAATGAAGTACTCGGAATTGTCCGTAATATTCCGGATAGCGTGTTAGAATCAGTCTTGAATGCCCTTCCACAAGATTATCTTAAACAAAAAATACAGGAAAGCCCCATAGGAATGGCTGTCACCGAGGAAACCTATAAAAATCATACACCAGCAGATATTATCAACATTCTTAGAAAGACGGCAACTGATTATACACCCAAAGGTGAAAATATGTTGGTATTTTCAACCTTGATTAATAATGCTGACAATAGCCCTATTTCTCCAACAGCTGTATTTAATTCAGAACCAAAAAAAATCTACGCCTGTTTTGAGAATAAAGGACCATTAACCAAGCTTGATCGTGTCATAATAAAGTGGACCAATATAAGTGCGCAAAAAGTAATCTACTGGAGCGCTTTTATGCTAAATTCCGGGGCGGCATATAACTATATCTTCCTTAAACAAGAAGGTCGCTGGGAAAACGGCAGATATCTTATCACTATCTATAAACAGGTTCAGAATTCAGACCCGGTCGCCTATGGCGAATTTGAGATAAGATAATCCGAACACTTTGTGAACTAGTATCAAATGCTTTGATGTTGAATACTGAATTAATATCAGTACCGAATCCGGCTCCCATAATTCCTAGTGTCACACTCCCCAACTGATGTCAAAAAATCATGGAGCGGATTATCCCTGATATTTCTTGACAAATCAGTCATCGCCTGCCATAATAAAAGGCAATTACTGGTATGCAGAAAAGTGTCATATGCTGAATACAGAACAGCTGATAGTTGCTTGTGCCTCTTGCGGGACACAGTATAACGTATCGACGATGGCTCCGGGCGCTAAATTTAAGTGCCAGAAATGTGCCACTATCAACATTGTGCCTGCTGTTGAGGAGCCTATTCAGAAACAAGCATCAGCTCCACCTACACCGCCACCTAGACCTCAGGTAAGACCTCAGACAAAAGCTCCGGTTAGGACAAATCTAAAGCCTCCGGCGCCGAACCCTGTTCCCGCCACATCAAAAATCTCCGGCACCAGAGTTCCGCCCCCACGCGTATCTGCGCCTCTCAAAAAAGGCAGGTTATCAACAACCAAGACCAAAGAAGGCGAAGAAGGTGATATGCCCGCCACAAAAACCGGTATCATGGCTAAAGAAAACAGAAAATATCTCTATATCGGTGGCGCGACTTTGCTGGTATTTTTAGCCGTCTTCTATGTGGTACACAGCAACAGCGTCGCTAAAAGAAATGATCAAATAGCCGAAAAAGCAACAAAGGCAATCTCTGAAATAAATGAATTTGTGCTTAAAAAGGACTATGTAAATGCATTAGAAAAAAGTGAAGCCTTCGTTCGGGAATTCAAAGATAGTGACGTCCCTGAGGTAAAGAAGAACGCAGAGAAAACCGAGATATCCATTAAAGGAATTACGCAACAAATAGAACGTGAAAAGGAAGGCAAAAGCAGGTTAGCCGACCTGCAGAATAAAAAGAGTAATGCCACGCCTGACCAATATGAAGATTTGATAAAAGAATTTAATAAGTTTATGACCAAGTATGGTGAATTTAGCTATATGTTTGAAAAAGCAAAGACCGAGTCAAAGGATTTAGAAGCAAAGGTTGCTGCCAAGCAGGAAGAAGAAGATAATAAGATATACAGTGAACTGATGGCCGAAATTAAGCCAATGGTTGATGGGGGTAAGATTGACGACGCCATTACGCACCTAAAAAAATACTGGGATAACAACAAACTGGATAAGCGCCTTCAAGGCGCACTAAAAAAGAAACTCTCAGAGCTGAAATCAATGAAGTAAACGGACAGATGTAATCATAAATTAGTTCTTGCGATCCATCATCAACCAACTAATGTATCCACCCTGTTTAATTGAGCTTTTTCTCCTATGTCCAAAATAGGCAGGCAGATGCACCCAAAAGAATAATGGCAATAACTCGGCGGAATAAAATTTGATTAATCTTTATATGAAGCAAATTACCGACTAAGGTCCCCAGGATAACCGCCGGCAGCATATAAACCGAAAAAAGCAGAACCTCCCGGGTAAATAAGCCACCATACATATAAGTCGCTAACGTCCATATTGAGGTGAATGAGAAAAAAGTTACCAGGGTTGCCCGAAATTCCTCCTTGTCCATGGTCTGCCGGCTGACATACCAAACAACCGGAGGTCCACCCATTCCAAATAAGGCGCCGGTAATTCCAGCCCCCAGCCCGACCAGCAATCCGACTATCCGGGGCATGTTTCTGACCTGTAGTTGTTGACGCTCAAATAGTATTTGCAACGCGAATAAAAGAATTATGCCGGCAAAAACATGACGGATAATATCGCCTTTCAAAATAATCAGCCCATATGTTCCAATGATTATACCCACAATTGCTCCGACTATCATTCTGAGAAAAAGCTTTTTATTGGACTTTTTCCATAAACGAATAGCCAGATAAAAAACGGCAAATGAGCCGAGTAAGCAGGAAACAGGAATGATGAATTTTGGACTAATAAAAAGTAACAGGAACGGCAGCATCACTAGCCCATTACCAAAACCGGTCAGGCCGAAGACAAGAAAACCGGCAAATATGATAATTCCCGAAAGGATTATATATTCTATTAGCATTTTCTTAGTAAATAACCACCAATCAATAACCGGTAAAATTAAACAGTTACTGTATAAAACAACAGTCTCGGCTACCTTTATTTTCTATGATAATGTATAATAAAAGACATACAAGTCAAACCATTAAATCTAAAATCACCCGACGTATTACTGAAGACAGTCTAACCAGTAAATGACTCTTTATAAACGACCTTCAAAAGTATAAGATACTTCAATATTCCGACTGGGAGTATAAGGAAGGAGTAGCGATTTACTTAATAGTATAGTTTCTTGTCATCCCCTGACGAAATGAGGCATTTTGGGCGGAATTTGGAGCGAGAGTTCCACGAACCCCTTATACCTACCTTTAATATACCAGGGTGACTGAAAGATAATCTTCTTAATCCCCTTTTTCTCTATGGTATAAACATTGGACTTTCTAGATTTCAACATCCGGCACAGTTTGGTCCGGGCTGGTTCCGGGTGGCAATCCAGCATAATCTTACCGATAAGTTTCAGTCCGCCGTATTTTTTAAACACCTCCCCTGCCTTCTGGTTCATATAGAGGATGATGCCCTTGGTATCACAAACAGTTATCGCGCCGGGAAATTCATCAATCCAGTTAAGTAGTTTCATAATTAATTAACCCTAAAGACACTAAGATAAACGACTCAAGACCGCCATACGCAACAATGGCAGGAGGAGCTCGTGCTGACCGGTCAGGTTGATGCCCAGTGATGATTTGGTAAGCGGTCGGCCGGTGACGTTCTGCCTAGGCCGATAGTGCTGAATCATATCCAGATTTGCAGTAGTGAATGAATCCAGTTTATAGCCCTGATTCCGCGCTACGGATACAGCTTTGAGGAATACCTCAGGCAGAATCACGGCAGAACCAATATTTAGCCAAACACCCTTATTCAGTCCGCAAATAACCTGACAAAACAGACGGGAGTCGTTTATGGATGCCTCACCTAACTCAGCCCCGGAAATAGCTGGATGCATATGAATGGTGTCAGTGCCTAAAGCAACATGAACAGTCACCGGAATGCTTAATTTAGATGCTTGAGCCAAGATGCTAGATGATGAGTATTTATTTCGGTCTTTAAGTATCAAATGACCTAATGACGAGCCAAGCCCATTATCATTTAGCACCGTATTTTTAGATGCCCTAATAAACGCCTGGGCAGTTTCATCAACCATACCGAACCGGCCGGTCTTGATGCTTTCAGCTACGTCCTCTGAAGTCCGGCCAACCAGTGAAATCTCGTAGTCGTGGATGGCTGTAGCGCCGTTCATGGCAATGGCCTTGATGATTCCCCGCTTCATCAGGTCAATAATCACCGGAGACAAACCGCATTTAATAACATGCGCGCCTAAGCCCACCCCGACCATCTTCTTCGCCTTAACCGCCCTAACAATGGCTTCAACCAGCGCTTTGAAATCTCGACCACCCAAAATATCAGGAAATGAATTAACGAAGGCATCAAATGACTTAGATGGCTGGACCAATTTCGCGAAGTGTTTGATGTCAACCAGAGTCTTGCGCTTAGAGATGGGAATCATCCGGAGTTTATTGGTCATAAACTAATTTAACCCTCTGCCTTCCTACGGCTACGGGATAAAAACTAATAAGTCGTTTCACTCCGAATTGGCTCTAGTGATAGAACTTTCTAACTCCTGTGAATAGCATGCCGATTTTGTTTTCATCCGCGGCCTTAATAACCTCAGCATCATTATTGGAGCCGCCGGGCTGAATTAAGTATTTTATACCAACCTTAGCCGCATTGTCCAGTCCATCCCGGAACGGGAAAAATGCGTCTGAAACCAGGACCACCCGGTCGCTCGCTAATTCCTTTTCTATATAATTCGCCATTGTGCCTTTACCATTTTTGTTTTTTTCATACTCCGCTTTAAGATGGTCATAGGCTTTTTGGGCGGCCAGGGTTACGGAATCCTTACGGTTGGGCTGGCCGCAACCCATGCCGATGACCTGAAATAAGCCATCTTCATATTCACGGATAATACCAATAGCATTGGATTTAAGATGCTTGATATAGCGCAGGCCAAATTCGTACAATTTGGCGCGTTTGGCCGGCGGTTTTACCTTGGTGACGATACCGACGGTCAGATCCTTACCGCTGTTCTCGCACTTAATATTAGATGCCCGTTTGAAGAGTTCTTCAATGGTTTTGGTCAGGTAGAACTTATTATCCTGCTCCTGCTCCAAAACACCGCCAGTCACAAAGCGAAAGATGTTGGAATTTACTTTGCTTAATGGTCCGACCTCCAGAAGCCGCAGATTTTCCTTTTTCTTGCCCAGGGACCGGATATAACTCAGAGCTTCCTTGCTGACTGATGGCGCTACCACCACTTCGACAAACCGCTCGCCCAGTATCTGGGCAATTGATATATCTAACGGTCTGGAAAGCGCTATAACACTGCCAAAAGCGCTAACCGGGTCGCCAGCCCAGGCCTTTTCAAACGCCTCCTCCATGGTCTTGCCCGTGGCATAGCCGCACGGATTAGCATGTTTGATAATGGAAACCGCAATATAATCCTTGATTTCCATGACCGATTGCAAGGCGCCCTCGGCATCCAGATAATTATTATAGCCCAGTTCACCGCCATATATTTTATGGGCCCAAGGGATACTACATATCTTAGTCGACGACTTGTAAATCCAGCCCTTTTGGTGCCAGTTCTCGGCATATCGTCCGAGTTGTTTACCGGACTGATATTTTATGCGTTTGGTATTATCTTCGCCCAGGTGGCTGCTGAAATAGGTATGAATAGCGCTGTCATAATCAGCCGTTTTGTTAAATGCCTCAATCATTAATTTCTTACGCATCTCCAGAGAAATAGAGCCGTTATATTTATCCATTTCCGCCATTATCTCTTTATACTGGGCTGGGTCGGTGACCACTACCACCCATTCGTAATTCTTGGCTGCGGCCCGAACCATGCACGGTCCGCCGATATCGATGTTTTCTATTGCTTCCTCATTGGTGATGTCCTCTTTAGCCACCACTTTTTCAAAAGGATAAAGATTGCAAACCACCATATCAATCTGTGGAATTTTCAGTTCCCGGGCCTGTTTAGCATGCTGGGCATTATTGCGTTTATAGAGAAGAGCGCTTTCATAATTAAAACTGATGGTCTTCATCCGGCCATCAAAATATTCATCCTTGGAATTACCTGTGATTTTCGATATAGGCGTGACGCCGATTCTATTTTCCTGGAGAGACTTAGCAGTTCCACCGGTGGATATTATTTCCACCTTATATTTCTTAAGATGACGAGCAAATTCAACGATATTAGCCTTATCACTAACGCTGACAACAGCGGTCTTAATTTTGATCATGAACCACCCTCTCTTAATAAGCGGATTAAACAGGTTCAACCGATCACGCAAATAAACCCGCTACATTCACTTAATCGGCTTATTTAATTGCTACGGCTGTGGAACAACCGGGATGTTCCAAATGGCGTTAAAGGCAATGCCTTCGGTCATTGGGCCTGTAAACTTCATCTTTTTAGAGCGGACTAAATCCATTGGATGGACCTTACCGCTGAAGTAATCCAGGAAATCATTGGTATCCATTTCCAGAATCAGTCGAGCGTTATCCAGCTTGCCATCGTGAACCACACACTTCTGGTCTTTGATTTCCAGCCACCAGAGTCCTGCTTCTGCGCCGGTTAGATTAAGTTGGATTTGCCGGTTATAACCCTTGGCTCTTGCTGAATTAAACATCCCGGGCATCAGATTAACCATCTCCTGTACTTTGGACATATATCAATCTCCTTTTCTGGTAACATAGACAGTAGCCAATAAACTAACTACCGCTATAAGATTAAACAAGCATTACACTGCGGTAACGGTTTTGATTTCTGGAATTTCCTTTTTGAGCGCCTTTTCCACGCCCATCTTGAGGGTCATCTGTGACATCGGGCAACAGCCGCAGGAGCCAGTCAATTTCACCTTGACATCGCCGGCCTTGTCGTCCACGCTGACCAGTTCGATGCCGCCGCCGTCGGCCGCCAGCATCGGCCTAATTTTGCCTAATGCAGTTGATACCCTTTCCTGTAAAGTTGGCATTTTCGTATCCTCCTATCTTGTTGTAAACAGAGCTAATTTTTACATATTTAACTTATTTCGGGGTGAATGTCAATAAATTCCAAGATTATACTTTGGATGTCGGCTCTTTTGACTCTTTTTCAGACGGGTAATACCTGTAGTAATTGTAGTAGTAGGTGGGAGAAACCTCTATTTCCGGGGTAACATAATTAAGAATAAGTCCTTTGAGATTTATATGCGATGAGACAATCTGTTCCTTAGCCCGAAGAAGCGCGCCCTTAGCAGTCTTTCCAGCCCGATATACAATGGCCGTCAGGTCGGTCTTGGGGCCCACTACCAGGACATCAGTCACCGGCAGAACCGGCGGGCAGTCACATATGATATACTGATAACGTTTCCTTAGCTGATTAAAGAGTTCAGATACCCCCCTAGTCAACAACTCCGACGGATTAGGCACCGCAGTACCGGCTGTGATAATATGGAGATTATCTATGCCCGGGGTATTTATAATGACATCAAACTTTACCCCACCCACCAGCATATCGGTGATATTATGGATGCATTCATCCACTTTCTTGATACCGATTAATATGTCGCTCAGGCCGTTTTCCCGCTCCAGCCCGAATATTTTATGAATCATGGGTTTACGCATATCCATATCTACCAATAAGACCATTCCACCCTGCAATCCCATAGTAATAGCTAAATTACTAGATGTGATAGTTTTGCCTTCTTGAGGGCCGGTGGAGGTGATAGTGATGATTTTATTTGATGCATCGGGCAACTGGTTTGCTTGAGCGGCATTCTCAACGCCCGGTTTTACGCCTGAACGTATAAGATTGGTGCGCAGGGTGCGATAGGATTCAAATAGCGGCGAGGTCGGGCTGTAATTCCAAATTAACTGGCCACGAATCCGCTCGGTTTCTGATATGGACTTCTCCGACTTGACGGAAAAATCCTGCTTGCCTGTCCCACCAGAGGTGGGAGCGCCCCCACTATCACCAGGCGATGATGTTTTAGATTCCGAAAAAAGAGGAGTGTAAAATGTGTCCAGCAACATATCGGTTACGGACGACCACAAGTCCTTTTTATGGTGCTTGGAATGCTGTTTTTCCTGCTCGGTAGTAGAAAGATAGGGAATCACGCCAATAACCGGCAATTGAATCAATTGTTCGATTTCCTCTATGGTGCCAATGGTGGTATCAAGATGCTCAATAATAAAGGCGAGGCTTAAACTCATAATCATCCCAATGATCAACCCTATAAACATGTTGGTCATCTTATTTGGTCTGATGGGACTAATGGGCGTCTGAGCCGGATTATCGACATTCACATCAGGGGTTTTTTCGCCTTCGGCTATCTTCGCATTTTCAAGTTGTTTTGTATAGTCGGTGTAAAGGTCGCTGTTAATGGCCACATCTCGAATCAATTCGGAAATAGTCCTTTCCTTTTCAGGATATTTGGCTAATTCCTTGTCTAACCCGGAAATTTCTTGTCTGATTCTAATAACATCCGGGTGTTTCGGGGTATATTTTCTCAGCAGCGCATCTTCCTCTTTTTTCAAAGCATCATATCGATTATAGGCCGGAACAGCTGTGCCTGTTACATCGGGATGCTGTTCTTTAAATCTTTGCAATTCAGTTGCTTTTTCCTTAAGTACGCCATTTACATGTTCCAAGCGATTCGCTAAAGTCTGGCGGAGATTAGTGGCCTGACGGCTTTTGTCAATAAGATTATATTGCTGATAGGCAAAAGCCAGGGCATTGGCAATCTCGGCGGTCTTTTTAGGGTCGCGGTGCTGGACAATAATATTGATAGAATCGGTATTCGTTTCCACTTTAGCTTCGACCGACGCCTGAATAGAAGAGATAATACGGTTTGCGTCCTCAACTGGTGTATCGGCCTTCACCCAACCCAGAGATTTGGCAGCCAACTCGGCTACACCCCAACTTTGGATCAGTTTTGCCTGAGATAGCATTATATCGCCGATTGGATATTGAATCAATTCGCTTAACATTGTAGCCAAAAGACGCTGTTCCTTATAGTGGACCGTGGCTGTGGCCTGATAAACCTGTGGCTGAAATGATGAATAAATAAAGGTAATAACCAAAATCGCGATGATAATCGTGATAATTACTATGCGGCGCTTGCGGATAATTCGCCAGTAATCCCTTAAACTGAGTTCATATTGCGCCATAGTTATTGGTTAGGCATACGAGATTTCCAAATCCTTTGCCGCGGATTCAATAATTGAGACCGGAATAGATTTCTCATGCCTGAGGTATCCCTCCAGCAAAGACAGGTCACAGATATGATTTATCTCTCTGGGAAATCCCTTGGAGTATTGGTAAATTAATTTGCAGGCCTCCTTGGAAAAAAGATGTGAAAAATCACTGCCCTCCGGACCTGCCGTCTTCAGACGGTGCAGGATATATTCCCTGGTGTGTTCCTCATTGAGTGGCTCTAAATGATATCGGATTGAAATGCGTTGCCTTAACGGATGAACCGTATTAATCTTCTCCTTTAACTCTGATTGCCCTATTAATACCAATGTCAGCAGGAATTTGTCATTTAACTGGAAGTTCAATAACAGCCGGAGTTCTTCAAAGATAAGACGGTCTTCAATCAAATGCGCCTCGTCAACTATGACTACGGTATATTTGTTGATATCCAGATTGCGCTGGAGCATTCCGTTGATAAGTTCCATCAACTCCACTTTAGTAGACGGAATCTTATCCGCACCCAGTTGATGGGCAATCCCAATCAAAAAATCACCGGCCGGCAGTTGAGGATTGGCAAAATAAACCAGGTGGTATTTAGCCGGGTCAATTATCCGGGCAATGGCACGGCTCAGGACGGTTTTGCCCGTGCCGTAGTTGCCGGTCAGGAGTATAGCTCCTTTATGCTGGCTAATGCCATAATTAAGGCGCATTAAGCCCTCTTCGTGGCTCGGAGACATATACAAGAAACGCGGGTCGGGCGTGTTCTCAAACGGGTATTCTTTAAAGCCCCAATAATCTTTGTACATACTTACTATATATCGGTAAAAACCGTCTCCGCCTTGATTATTTATTTATGGAGTACCAGTCTTCGGCATCTTCAAAAACGTCTCCATAAAAACCGTAAGTTTATCGCCATCCAGCACCCCTTGGGCATCCCCTACTTCAACATCGGTCCTGTGGTCTTTGACCAGGGTATAGGGATGAATGGTATAAGAGCGAATCTGGTAACTCCAGGCAATCTCGCCCTTATCGCCGTATATCTTATTAAAATCCGCGGCCAGCTCCTTTTGCTTCATAGCGTTGATTTTAGAAGCCAGCATCTTCATAGCCACCTGTTTATTCTGATGCTGGGAGCGCTCGTTCTGGCACTGAACAACAATACCGGTCGGCAGATGGGTGATACGCACGGCTGAGGCGGTCTTATTGACGTGCTGGCCGCCCGGGCCGCCGGCTGAATAGGTATCAATACTTAAATCCGCATCGCTGAGCTTAATCTTTTCCACTTCTATTTCCGGCACCACATCAACCGAGGCAAAAGAGGTCTGTCTCTTATGATTGGCATTAAATGGTGAAATCCGAACCAGCCGATGGACCCCGATTTCTGATTTAAGATAGCCGAAGGCGTTCATTCCTTCAACATGGATGGCCACCCGGCGCAAACCCGCATCATCGCCTTTGAGTGAATCCACCAGATGATACCTGAAATTATGCTGGTCAAACCAGCGGCAATACATGCGCAGGAGCATTTCAGCCCAGTCGCAGGCATCGGTGCCGCCGGCGCCGGCATGAACGCTTAAAAAGGCATTCCGGTAATCGTCTTCACCGCTAAACAGGGACAGATATGAAAAATCATTGAACCTTTGCTCTATCCCGGCTAATTCTTCCTCCATCTCTTTTTGCGCCACCTCGTCATCGCCTTCGGCCATTTCACACAACTCAAGAAGTTCATGAATATCCTCTTCCAATTCTATGAATGGAACCACCCTCATCTTGATGGATTTCAAGCGGGCAATCTTATCCTGGGCCACGGTGACTTCGTTCCAAAATGACGGGTGAGCTGATTCTTCTTCTAACTGTTTGATTTCACGGAGATGTGGAGCCAGGTCAAAGAGAGTCTCCTAATTCCTTGAGCGCGGTGTGCAATGCCTTTAGACGCGGGTATAATTTACTTTGTGGCATATATCATCTCCTGGATTGCCACCAAGACACAAAGACACCAAGAATTATTAGTGCCTTAGTGCCTTAGTGGCTAAATTTACTTATCTTATTTGTTACCAAGGATTTTGTACATCCCGGTGCCGCACTTGCTGCATTCGCCCTTAAGAGCTTTGCGCTTGTTCTTCATGGTCACCTCTTTGGTTTTGGCCATTTCCCTTTTGTCCTTGCACTTTACGCAATAACCTTTTTCTGCTGCCATATCAATGCTCCTTTTCTTAGAGCCAGTAGAAGCGAAGCGCCGTACTGGCTCTTAGACCCCGCTTTAGCGGGGTTGTTACGGTTTAACCCCCGCCAAAGGCGGGGTGAATTACTGCGACTTATCCCGACGGTATTTGTCGGGGTTCTTACTTTCTCAATACGCCCACCACATCCAAGGAATGATGAGTTCCATAGGCATGGGCGACGGTTATTTTCGGGTCTTTTACCTGTCGTTTATCCGCCTTACCGAGCAATTGGAGCCAGTTCTCGTATATCTTTGACTGGAAATCTCCGCCGGCTGACGAATGGGCAAAGGCAATAGCTCCCCCATCGGTATTTGTCGGGCACTCACCGTCAATCGCGGTCTTGCCGGCTAATACGAATTTGCCTCCTTCGCCCGGCTGGGCAATACCTAATCCTTCCAAGGACATAACGCCATCGTATAAGCTTAAATCATGGACCTGGGCAATGTCAATATTTTCCGATGTAATTCCGGCAATCTCGTATGCCTCCTTGGCGGCGATTCGAATCGCCGGCTGTCCGGCCATATCATCCTGGGCAAAATATCCGCGTTCATCATTGAAATTATACATATTACCAATATATATCGGCCGATGGGCATAAGAAACATTAATATAAATTGGCGGCAGGCCCAATTCTTTGGCTTTCTTCTCGCTGACCATGACCAGGCAAGTGGCCATATTCCGTCCGGTGGCTGTGCGCATCCGGTAGCCGGCCGGCGACTGTTCATTGAGCTCCTCATCGGTCGGCAGCGGCCCGGAATTATGCAGGGCCATCGGATTGCGCCGGGCGTACCAGTGGCATTGGTAAGACCACTTGGCCGCGGCCTTGTCATCATAACCGTATTTAAGTTTATAATACTCGCCCCGCAGCGCGCCGTAATTCTCGTGCGTAAATCCGAGCATATAATCAAAGTCGCACCAGTTGCCAATCGGCCCCATGGCATCGCGGAAATCATAGTTATCAGGTTTGTTAATGCCCAAAACAATGCCGACATCATAACGCCCGCTGACGATATAGTTCCAAAGGATATCAGCCGCAATCCCGCCGGCCGGGCAGGCCTGGGAAATCGCGATAAACGGCGCCGGACTGATACCCAAAGCATCAGCCACCACGCAACCCAAAGCGCCTTCGGTGATATTCCGCTCATTATATGAAATCGCCCCTATCTGGATATCCAATGGCGTTAATTTGGCTATTTTCAATGCCTCCATAGTTACATTAGCCAGATACTGGCGGTATGAAATCCCTAAAGTGGCGCGTTCCGGCGGACTGACTGCCGCTGACGCTAAAACAACATTCGGATATTTTTTGCTCATAAATACCTTTCGTAATTATTACTGTAACCTTTGTAACCTCTTGTAACCGTTGCTTGCACTAAGCAAAGCAACCGTGTAACCTCATGTAACCTTTACAGCTACCCCACCTCATTATAAATCCTGGCCCGGAAATCTACCCCTAATTTACCGGCAAACTCCTGAAACGGTTTCACATCAACCCCGGGCCTCATCACGGTGGTTACTTCCACATACGGCAGATGCTCCTTGGCATCCAGGATAAATTCCAGCACCTTGTCAAAGGCCTCTTCGCCGAATTGCGACTGGCAGACCTTCTGGTATTCCTTGGGACTCAGGGCATTCAAACTGACCGAGACATTATCAACCAGCCCCTTCAGTTCCTTAGCCACCAAACGATTAGCAATCAGGTTAGCGTGTCCGTTAGTATTAATCCGGACAATCATATCATTCTTTTTCAGATGCCGGCAGACGTCCTTGATGACATCCAATCTCAGGGTCGGCTCGCCGTAGCCGCAGAAGACCACCTCCCTGTATTTGGTATGAACATCAGCCGGGATGGCCGCAATGATTTCATCCGATGACGGCTCGCTCTCCAGCCTAAGGTTGTGCCCCTTGACATAATCCGTAAAATGGGTTACGCAAAAATAACACTTGCAGGTGCAGCGATTGGTGATATTCAGATAGAGCGAATTCCTGATGGCATAGGTAATCGCCGGGGTGTTTTTCTTTACTCCACTCTTAGCCGGACTTACTCCGGGCTTATCGCATTGGTGCGCCGCCTCTGGCGAGCCTCGCCCTGCGGGGCGGGAGATGTCTATTCCGAAAAGATGCTGGGCATTCAAGGTGCTAATCCGGGCGATATCCGCTTCGGATAATTTATAAAGCTTCGCCAGTTCCTTGATATGATGCGTCAGGTACGCCGGCTCATTGCGTTTGCCGCGCATTGCCTGGGGCGCCAGGAACGGGCAATCCGTTTCCAGCATTAGTGACTCTACCGGCACAGCCGCCTTTAGGGCATCTCTTAGGGCTGTGGCATTGGGATAGGTAATCGGACCGGCTACGGAGATATACATCCCAAGGGCCAGATACTCTTTGGCCACCTCAGCCGAGCCGGAGAAACAATGGGCCACGCCTTTGATTTGGTTTCCCATGACCTGCTTTAATATCGCCAGGCAATCGCTATGCGCCTCGCGGTCATGAACGATAATCGGCTTCTTATGCTCCTTGGCAAGTTTAAGCTGACGGGTAAATACATCCTTTTGGACATCACGGGGTGATTCGTCCTTATGATAATCAAGCCCAATCTCCCCGACTGCCACGACTTTGTCACTGCTAATCAGCTTAGCCAGCTCAATCCAATGGGCCTCTGTCACCTTAGCGGCTTCATGCGGATGGATACCGACCGTGGCGTAGATATGGGGATATTGATTGGCTAGTGCAATGGCCCGGCGTGATGAATCCAGGTCTGTGCCGACGGTGATGATACAGCCGACATTATGCTCCTGGGCGCGCTTGAGTACGGCATCCAGGTCGTCCTTATATTCCGGGAAATCCAAATGCGCGTGAGTATCAACTATGAACATAATCAGTATTAGCGTAGGGCTTAGAGCATAGAGTTAAAAATGCTCTTTTCTACACGCTCTTTGCTCTGCGCTCTATGCTTTCTCATTAATGGTGGAGGTGAGGGGAGTTGAACCCCTGACCTCGTGAATGCCATTCACGCGCTCTACCAATTGAGCTACACCCCCATTAGAGCCAGTTAGGAATCCCCCGCCGAAGCGGGAGGTGACTTACTGGCTCTTATGTCCCGATGACCATCGGGACAATATCCAAACAAGGAATGCTTTATATCAAACTTTTTTGGGAAGTCAATATTTAATTTGAAAAAATCTCTATTGCCACGAACTAAGCGAAGCGTGAAACGAAGCACGCCGAAGGCGGCGCACGGAAAAGGCACAAAGACACTAAGAATAAATTCAGGGGTTGATTTCTTCGTGCCTTAGTGTCTTAGTGGCTGTCTTTCCGGCTCTAAGGCGGGCCTACGCCAGTCGCCCGACCATACGGTCGCCCGCAGGGGCGAATGGAACGAATGTTACGAATTACTTAGTAGTAAGCGTAACGAATCTATTCGTGGGATTCGCTCCTATTCGTCCCATTCGTGTTCTCTTCTACTCCCGGCAAAGACTGCCGGGATAAGAGCCGATAATTCGCTTCGCTCAAACCGGCTCTAAGGTGCGTATTTAGCCGCCGGGTCACTGAACGGCCCCTGTCCGGCCGCGCCCACACCGGCTACCCGGAACCAGAATTTGCCTCCGCTGGTTAATCCGGTAATGGCCGCGGATGATTCGGTCACGTTCGTTTTATGCTTCCAACTGCTCGGCACATTGGCGTCTGTGGTTATCTCAACCACGTAACTCCGGGCGCCGCGCACCGGGTCCCAGTTAAGGATAATCTCGC
>Ga0208373_1001582_pt1 | contig 29463 bp, 26 predicted proteins | sample RifOxyC2_FD_184036 | JGI IMG/M metagenome (GOLD analysis project Ga0208373, IMG submission 184036) | Soil microbial communities from Rifle, Colorado - Rifle Oxygen_injection C2 (SPAdes) | ecosystem: Environmental > Terrestrial > Deep subsurface > Rock core/Sediment | place: Rifle, Colorado... | reverse complement strand
GCTCATTTTCTCCTGAAGGTGGGCGCTCCAGCAGGGGTGCGCTTTTCCGTCGGCGCCTTGGCCAAGCTCAAGGCCCATCATTGGCCCGGCAATATTCGCGAACTGCAAAACATTGTCGAGCGCGCGGTTATTCTGCGCAAGGGGCTGCGCATCGAGGCTGCTGAACTCCAGCTTGCTGCCGCTCACCAGTCGGCATCCGCAAACGGGCTTCTAGAAATCCCGGATGAGGGCCTTTCCCTGGAAGCGGTGGAGCAGGAGCTGATCAAAAAGGCCATGCTCAAGGCCAACGGCAATCGTTCCGAGGCTGCTCGCCTGCTCCGGATTCCGCGTCATGTTCTGATCTATCGCCTGGAAAAATTCAAAATCTTGTAACTGCCCAGCAGCACCGGATCTTGCGGCGATCGGGCCGGCTCACGTACTGAAGTACGCATCGCCGTCCCGCTTACCGCAACCTGCGGCACTGCTGGACAGTTACTTTTTCTGATGAAGAATATTCTTTAAGGGCCTTGGCGAATATTCTTCATAATTCCGCCGCCTCTCTCTGTTTTTCATCCGAGTCCTTTTCGTTAAACCTTTCAGACAAAGGGCTGCCGTCATTCATTGCGCGGCTGGCATGACGTTTGCTAAGTCTGGATGGTGTTTAAAGAAAACAGGAGGCAGTAATGGAAACGGAAAAGAAAAACATGAGGCGTTATATCTTTGGAACCATGGCGGGAATCTTAATCCTGGCAGGGGGTTGGTGGGGATTGGGCAACGCCCCTTCTTTTGCCGGGAAGCTGGAAAGCACAACATTTCTGGTGCCGGGGATATCCTGCGGCGCCTGTCTGCCCCCCATCCGCGAAGAACTTTTTAAGCTGCAAGGGATGGTGGACATGCAGGCTGAGCTGGATAGAGGTCTCCTGCGCATCGATTACCGGCCTCCCCTGAGCGAGGAAGCCATTGTCCTGGTGTTAGGCGATCTCGGCTATCCGGCAAAATCGGTGCCGGAGCAGGGTGCTTCGGCAGGCGGAGAAGCAGCGGTAAAGGGTTGCTCCTCCGGTTGCGGCCCGAATGGCTGTTCGGCAACGGCGTCTTCCTGGGGAGAACTTTGCAGAAAAATATTCGGTAGCGGCAAGCCATAAGGAAAACAAGGAGAAGCGTGGTGAAAAAAACATCTGTAGCAGTGGTGGCGGTGGCAATGTTTGTGATGCTGATCGGCACGGCCATGGCCGGGTTTTGGGGGGATAAGGTGAAGGTCCTCACTCCGAGCAACGGTCGGCTGGAAATCCCGGTGGCCTCCGTCAATGACGGCAAGGCGCACTATTTCAAGGCTCAGGCCAGCGACGGGATCATGGTTACTTTTTTTGTTTTGCAAAGCAATGACGGCGTCATCAGGGCGGCCATAGACGCCTGTGATGTCTGTTATCGGGCGGGCAAGGGCTACGAACAGAGCGGGGAGGAAATGGTCTGCCTCAACTGCGGCATGCGTTTTGCTTCGGCCAGGATCAACGAGGTGAAAGGCGGCTGCAACCCGGCTCCCCTGACCAGAGCAATCGAAGGGGACAAACTGGTGATCGCCATGGCCGACATCGACCAGAACAGTTGGTATTGCAAATTCAAAAAGTAAGTAACTGTCCAGCGGCACCGCAGCTGCTTTGTCATCGGCCTGCTCATGTGCACCAGCACACGTCGCAGGCCTCTTTCGCGCATCTGCGGCACTGCTGAACAGTTACTGTTTTTCTGGTTTGCATTTTGAATTGAAAACAAAGGAAGAGGCAACACCGCAGATGTCTTACGATCTTGAAAAATACCGGGAAAAACGGGAACGAGTCTTGGGGGTGAAGAGGCGCGGCCTGGAGTTCGGCCGCGTGATGACTATTTTCTCCCTTGTCGTTCTCCTTGGTTTGGGATTGGTGGTCATCCCCAGATCCATCGCCTTCTTGCAAAACCGGCAGCTTGAGGACGCCATTTACAAATTATCCGGAGAGCGGGCCGGAGCGGAACAGGTGCTGGCGGAACTAAAAAAGCAGGAAGGGGTGCGCGAGGTGGTGATGGACCCCCACGGCTCGCGAGTGGTTGTTACCTTCAACAAGGGAAAGCTTGATACTGCAAGGATTTCCGCCTTTTTCCTGCAGCAGGGGGCGCAGGCGGTGCTTCTCAATGAGGTCGGCCACCATCAGCGGCTGCACACCATGAAAAAGGAGGCCGCTGAGAGCGGCGGCCGGTAGCGGCCATGCTTGCGCGGAGAAAAAACAGATGAAGCTCTATCATATTTCTTACAACAACCTCAAGCGTCGCAAGGGCAAGGTGATCTTTCTCGTGCTCGGCCTGGTGCTGGGGATCGCCACCATTGTCACTCTGCTGTCCATTACGGAAAGCATGACCCGCGATATCGAAGACCGGCTGGACCGCTTCGGCGCCAACATCGTCATGGTTCCCAAGAGCGAGAATCTTGCCTTAAGCTATGGCGGCATCACGGTGGGCGGCGTGAATTATGCGGCCCAGGAGTTTGCCGAAAAAGATCTGGTCGGAATCCGGGAGATTGAAAATCGCGAGAACCTCGGGGCGGTGGCCCCCAAGGTCCTCGGCGCGGCCCAGGTCATGGGCCGGCAGGTGCTCCTGATGGGGGTAGATTTTGCCGTGGAACTGCCGCTCAAGACCTGGTGGCACCTGGACGGAACTGCTCCGGCTGGCTCCGACGAACTGATTGTCGGGGCAGAGGCGGCGGCGACTCTGGATCTTGCCCTGGGCAACACCGTGCCTCTCGGGGGCCGGACCTTTACGGTGGCCGCCATCCTCCAGCCCACCGGGGCTGCGGAAGACGGCCTGATCATCGGCGATCTTCATGCCATGCAGGAGGTGCTGGGCAAGCAGGGCATCGTTTCCCTGGTGGAGATCGCCGCCTTCTGCCGGGATTGCCCGATCACCGAGCTGGTCTTGCAGATCGCCGAAAAATTCCCCGCTGCCAAGGTCACCGCCCTCAAGCAGGCGGTGATGGCCAAGATGCAGTCCGTCGAGTTGTTCAAGGCCTTCAGCTACGGCATTGCCGGGCTGGTTATTTTTATCGGGGCGCTTCTGGTTTTTGTCACCATGATGGGCGCGGTGAACGAGCGGACCCGCGAGATCGGCATCTTCCGGGCCATCGGTTTCCGGCGGGGCCATGTCATGCAGATCATTCTGCTGGAGGCCATGGTGGTCGGGTTTCTCGGCGGCTTTCTGGGTTTTGTCATAGGCAACCTCATCGCCTGGTCGGTGCTGCCCCTGGTCATCCCCAAGGGAACCTTTGCCGGGGTGAATCTCTCCCTCGGCGCCCTGGCCATTCTGCTTTCCATTTCCCTCAGCCTGCTGGCCAGCCTCTATCCGGCCAGGAAAGGCAGCAGTCTTGACCCCAGTGAAGCGCTGCGGGCCCTGTAAGGAGAAGTCATGCCAGCAAAAGAAAACGCAGTGAACCATCTTATAGAGATAAGGGATATCGGCAAGGATTACCAGGCCGGCGCTAATACGGTGAGCGCCATCCGGCACATGAACTTTCAGGTGGACGATGGGGAGTTCATCAGCATCATGGGCCAGTCCGGTTCCGGAAAAAGCACCCTGCTGGCCGTGTTGGGCGGGCTCAATCATCCCAGCCGGGGGCAGGTTCTGGTCGATTCTCTGGATATCTATGGGCTGAGCAGCGAACAGCGGGCCGATTTTCGCAGCGAATATATCGGCATTATCTTCCAGTCCTTCCAGCTAATCCCCTACCTGACGGTGCTGGAAAACGTCAAACTGCCCATGGCCATTACCGGGATCTCCGCTAAAGAGCAGGACGGGATGGCCCGTTCGGTTCTTGCCAAGGTGGGGCTCGAAGCCAAGGCGGATCGCTTGCCGGATCAGCTTTCCGGCGGCGAGCAGGAACGGGTCGCCATTGCCCGGGCCATTGTCAACCGGCCCCCCATTCTCCTGGCCGACGAGCCGACCGGCAGTCTCGACAGCGAGACGGCCGCAGGGGTCATGGCCCTGCTCCGCCAGCTGAATAAGGAAGGGTTGACCATCATCATGGTGACTCATAACCCGGATGCCTGCCACCATGCCGATCGGACCATTCTGGTCCGGGACGGGCTCTGTTTGACGCAGTGAGCCCATAGCCGGAAGGTAAGCGATCACAGGGCACCACATCTTGCGGCGATCGGTCCGGCTCACGTACCAAATGTACGCATCGCCGTCCCGCTTGCCGCAACCTGCGGCACCCTGTGGCCGCTTGTTCCGTGGTTATTTGACCTTTGTGGGATTGCCCCGTGATCGGTTACGCCGGAAGGTATTTCAGGTTGAGTCCGGGTTATGGCTTTCAGCGGTTGTATTTTTCTTCGCAGGAGAGAACCAGTTCATTTTTGGCCTCGGCCAGAATCTTCCTGGCCTCGGCCACATCCAGGGCAATCTGGCGGGCCAGCTCTTCAGGGCCGGAGAATTTCATCTCGCTGCGTAGAAAACGGAGCAGGTTGATCTTGATCTGCTTGCCGTAGATATCCTGATTGAAATCGAAGATATGGGTCTCGGCGGAAAGGTGGCTGCCGGCAAAGGTGGGGTTATAGCCGATGTTGAGCACCCCGCCGTAGCATTTGCCGTCGTAGATCACCTGGGTGACATATACGCCAAGGCGCGGACTGAGATCCTCTTCGGAGAGGGCTAGATTGGCGGTGGGAAAGCCCAGGAGCGGGCCGCCGCGCTGCTTGCCCATTCTGACCTCGCCCCGGATCTGGTAGTAGCGGCCCAGCAGTTTCCGGACATACTTCATTTTGCCCAGCCCCACCAGCTCCCGGATTTTGGTGCTGCTGGCCAGCATGCCGTCCACATAATACGGCTCCACCACCGAGACAGTGAAGCCTTTGCCCTGGCCCTGCGCCTGGAGAAAAGGGATATCCCCCTGGCGGCCCTTGCCGAAGGCGTAGTCGTAGCCGACCACCAGATCCCGGACGCCGATGGCCTGGCGCAAGACCTGATCCACAAAGACTTCCGCCGGGGTGGCGGCGAACTCCCTGGTGAAGGGGATGATGACCAGTTTGTCGATGTTGGCCAGGGCGATGAGTTCTTTTTTTTGCTCCAGGGTGGAGATGAGTTTAAGGCCGATGTCGGGGCGGACCACCTTGAGCGGATGCGGCTCAAAGGTGACGGCCACGCTGGGGCCTTTGTTGCGGTAAGCCCGGCTGACCACTTCTGAGAAGAGAATCTGGTGGCCAAGATGGACGCCGTCAAAGTTGCCGATGGTGACTGCGGCCCTGGGAAAAGGCCCCGGTATGTCGTTGATGTTTGTATATATATCCATGGTGTTGGCATCCTGATTTGGTGTGCCCACACAATAGGCGACAACCGGGAAAAGGTCAAGCCGGCGCCGGGCGTGATTTTTTATGGCGGATCAGGTAAAAAGACACGAACGGCATAAGGAGCCGTACCGGACTGATTGTGAAAATACATGTTATTTCTAAACGGCTCCTAAGCCGTCGATAAATGATAACTTGAATTGTTGTGATCCCGCGAACGGCATAAGGAGCCGTACCGGACTGATTGTGAAAATACATGTTATTTCTAAACGGCTCCTAAATTGTCTTGACAAACACCATCCGAAAAAATTATTATCGCTTCTCATTGATGTGCCGAAGTGGCGGAATTGGTAGACGCGCTAGGTTCAGGGCCTAGTGGGGGTTTCCTCGTGGAAGTTCGAGTCTTCTCTTCGGCACCAGCGAAAGATCAAGGGCTTGGTCAGATTGACCAGGCCCTTTTTTTATCCCTGCTCGCCATTTGCTAAACACTTTGCTGCCATGATTACCTTCTCGGGCCAGCCGTACTTCCTCATAAATGTGAGGTTAAGTTGTGCCGTGGCTTAGGGAAGGTGAGGCCATTGCGTTGCGTTTTCCGGTCATATGCGTGCCTGCCTGAATTAAAATACTATGGCAGAAGTTGGTGATATGCTATAGTCAAATATCGGATTTATCTCCGTTTTATATGGTGATTATGGATGCGCTGGTGTTGTAAGCCCATAGCAGCTCTAATAGTGACGATGTTGTTGTTTTGCGTGCCGCTCAGATCGGGCAGCGCAATCCCTCCTTCTAATTTCCTTTATTTCAATCCTGATTCCATTCACAACAACCTGTCCGGCCTTAAGGAAGCCATGGATGCATTTTTATCCGCATCAGGCTTTTCTTTCTCCTTTCAGCCGTTTGCCAGGTTTCACGATTTTGATCGTGAGGTGCGCAACAATGCGTCAGCATTTATCTTTCTGCCGGAATGGTATCTCCATCAAGATGGCAACGATAAACGATTCAAGCCGTTTCTGCTTCCGGTCCGTCGTGGGGGCACCACCTATCGCAAGGTATTGCTCGTCGCCGCTGATTCGCTTTTGACGGCGGAAAAGCTGGCCGACACTACCATTGCCATGACGCCGGTGGGGCAGGCCGGGCTTGCCGTATTGGATGAGGCTATTTTCAAGCGGATCGGCCTCCGCGGCAAAGAGCTTAATTTTATTACCACGGCCAAGGATTCAGATGCCATTTTTGCCCTGGCTTTGCGGCAGGTGAATGCCGCCCTTGTTTCCCAGGATAATCTTGAGCATGTCGGCAGCATTAACCCGCGTCTTTTTAAAATGGTCAAGGTCCTTGCCGTTTCGAATCCTGTTCCTTTGCCGGTGCTTTGTTATGTTAATGGCGCGGTTTCGGCCCGCGAAGTCGACAGGATGCGCAAGGTTCTCCTCGCCGGCAAGGACGGTGGCCCGGCAGCACATATTATGGATATGCTCAAAATTGATACGTGGCGGATTCCCAATGCTGAGTAAATTGATGAACCAGAGATTGTTTTTTACACCCAGAGGGCATAAGTTTCGTTTGCACCCTAAAGGGCATAAAATCCGACAAGCTGCTCTCCTCAGCTTTTCACCCAGAGGGTATAAGTTTCGTTTGAGCAGACAAGCTGCTCTACTCAGCTTTATCCTTATGATGCTTGGCATTTTGCTTGCCACTCCTGCGCAGGCTGCCGAGCCCAGCGGACCGGTTGCCATTTTGCTTTCAGACAGTGAAAAGGCCTATGAGCAGCAGGTTGTTATCTTCAGCGAAGAAATTGGCCTGCCGGTGCAGGTTTTCAATCTGCATGGCAGCCTTACCCATGATCCGCTGTTGAAGAAAAAACTTTTTGCGGTAAAGCCTTCCCTGATTTTTGCCCTGGGCGCCAAAGCCGCTTATGCGGCAAAGCTCTGGACTAAAGATCGTCAGGACATTCCGGTTCTTTTCGCCATGGTGTTGAACTGGAAGCGTTATAAGCTGCTGCACGACAGCAGCAATATTGCCGGGATTGCCGCTGAAATTTCGCCCGGCGCCCAGTTTATCAATATGACCTTGTTTTCCCCGGCTATCCGGCGGATTGGCATTATTTACAGCCCTCGTTCTGCAGCAATTCTCACCCAGGCCAAGGAAGCTGCTGCGTTGCTCGGCCTGGAACTGGTCGCCGAGCCCATCGAACGTTCGGGGGATTTCCAGCGCGTTTTCAAGCGGCTCTCAAGCCAGGTTGATGCCTTTTGGGTGCTGAACGATCCTGTGGTCTATACCCTGGAAAATCTGGACTGGCTTGAGAACCGCTGCCTTAAGGATAAGCTTCTCTGTGTCGGCCAGAGCCAGAATCTGGCCAAAATGGGCCTGGCGCTTACCATCAATCCGGATGTTCTGCAGATTGGCGCCCAGGCTGCGGCCATGGCCCGCAACATCCTGTTGCATGGGCAGAAGCCCGTGGTAATCGGGGCGATGGAACCCATCGGCACCCAGCTTTTCGTCAATATTAAGACCGCGGAACGCATAGATCTGTCTATCACCCCCGAGGCCCTGAATATAGCTACTTCCATTATTCGGTGAGATGATCAGGCTTTTTCATCTTTTTCAATGGCGGTATGGAGGAAATGGGATGCGTACAAAACGAGCTCTTGTAGCAGCGCTTTTGTCTTGTTTGTCCTGCTTTACCGTGGCCAGGGCTGCGGAGCCCCTCCCTGCGAGTGCCGACCCGGACGAGGCTACCTTTGCCGAGATGTTCGGCCGGGGGCCGCAGGAGGAGGATGTCTACCGCACCGACCGGCTGCTGCTCACCGCCACCGGCTCGCTTAAGCCGGTCCATCTGGCTCCCTCGGTGGCCTCGGTCATCACCGCCGAGGATATCAAAGGGTTGGGGGCCACTACTCTGGACGAGGTGCTGGAGTCGGTGCCGGGGTTGCATGTGGAGCCGTCCGGCATTGCTTATTTCTCCTCAATCTGGTCGATTCGCGGGGTACATACCAGCACCAATCCCCAGACCCTGCTGTTGATCAACGGGGTGCCTTTTATTTCCAATTATCAGGGCAGCCGTTATGTCGGTTATCAGATGCCGGTGGCGATGATCTCGCGGGTTGAGGTGGTGCGGGGTCCTGGTTCGGCCCTCCATGGCGCCGATGCCTTTGCCGGGACGGTCAACGTCATCACCAAGGACAACTTCGAGATCGACGGTACCCAGGCCGGGGCGCGCTACGGCTCTTTTGACAGCTCCGACCTCTGGGCCCAGCATGGCGGGCAGTACAATGGCTGGGATGTGGCCTTCGGGGTGGAGCACCGCAAGACCAGTGGCGACAAAGGCAGGATCATCGAGCGGGATTATCTCCACGCCTTCGGGGCGGGAGCACTCTCCAATGCTCCCGGCTATATCGATACCTGGAACGAACAGCTCGATACCCACCTCAACCTGCGTAAAGACAACTGGACCCTGCATCTCTATGGCACCCTGCAGGACTCCAGTCTGGGAGCCGGGATATCCCAGGCCATCACCTATGGCAACGATATCGACACTAAATCCCTGCTTGCTGATCTGACCTGGCACAACGACAAGCTGGTGGAAAACTGGGAGCTGGAGAGCCGGATCTACTACTCCTATATTAATGCGGATTCCTTTTTGCAATTCTATCCGCAAGGCGTTCCCAATTTTTTACTTGGTAATCCAATCTATACCGCTCAGGACGGTGGCATCGAGGCCGGCGGATTGTACAAGGGCTTTCGTGATCACCGGCTCCGCATCGGCGTCGGCGCGAAATCCTACGATCTTGGCCGGGACCAGTACAAGAATTTCGCGGCGCCTGGCGCCACCAGCCCTCCCGGACCCATGGTGCATGTGACCGATCCGGCCTATATCTACATCGACGAGGCGAGCCGGACCCTGTGGTACGGCCTGGTTCAGGATGAGTGGCAACTGGCCCCTACCTGGACCCTCACCGTTGGGGTGCGTTATGACGAATACTCCGACTTCGGCTCCACCGTCAACCCCAGGGCGGCCCTGGTCTGGGAGACCCGCTATGACCTGACCACCAAGCTGATGTATGGCCAGGCCTTCCGCGCGCCCTCCTTCGGCGAACAGTACGTCAAGAACAACCTGCAAGTTGAGGGAAACCCACGCCTTACCCCGGAGGAGATCGAAACCATCGAACTGGCCTTCGACTATCAGCCGACCAAGAACCTGCGTCTGATTCTCAGCCTGTTCAACTACGAGGCCACAGACCTTGTTGAAATTATCGGAGCATCGTTTCCTCAGGCATATACCAACTACGGCGAACAGGAGGGGAGGGGTTTCGAGGTAGAGATGGACTGGCGGCTGCACCAGGATTTTAGACTTCGCTCCAACTTGGCCTATCAACGCTCGATCAACAAGAAACTGGATGACGCAGTGGTGCCGGACGCCCCGGAGATGCAGTTTTACCTGAACCCCAGTTGGACCTTCCTGCCGGATTGGACCTTCGATGGCCAGTTCTACTGGATCGGCGATCGCCACAGGGCCAAGGGCGACCCCCGGGGAGACATTGGCGACTATGAGGTAGTCAACCTGCTGGTCCGGCGCAAAAATATCATCAACCACTTGGAGGCGGCAGTGGGAATTCGCAATCTTTTCGACGAAGTCGGCCGCATCCCCAGCCCCTTTGCGGCCGCAGCCCCTGAGGGTGCCTTTATCCCCAACGACTATCCTCTCGAAGGACGTTCAATCTTTGCCCAGATAAGCGGCCATTTTTGATTTTTCTGAGCGTGGCAGGTAAAGAAGGCTCCGATCTTGCGGCGTCCCCCTTCAATCTTCAGGAAATTAGTAACCGATCACAAGGGAGTACCCCGGAAGTCAAATAACCATGGAATCACCCTTCGGGTATAAGTTTGTTGAAATCGTAAAAAGCCACGATTACAACGGGTATTAATGTAACTGCTTGATTTAGCGTGGTGGGCCTGTGAGCTTTTCAGACTGTTACGAGTTCATTGAGTTTCGTTTGAGCAGACAAGCTGCTCAACTCAGCTAAAAGCGGCCACAGGGCACCACATCTCACGGAAATTATGCGGAAACAGCCGACAATCAGCGTATATCTGCTGGGGATGAACCTGCTTCTGCTTTGCGGGCTCTTTCCTCTCTTCAGTTATTTTATCCTCCGTGAAACCGCTCAGCTTCGTGACGTCCAGCTTGAGCGCAACGTCAATATGATCCGCCAGAGCCTGGTCATCAGGAGCGCCTCCCTGACCCGAAGTACGGCCATGAGCGTCAGGGAGGCCGTGGCCGGTTATGACTTTACATTTTTACAGAATCTGGTTGTCGAGGTGGCCAGGGACGATCCGGAAATTCTTTACTGCATGATCATGGACCTCTCCCAGAATGTTGTCGCGCATAGTGATATCAATCTGGTCGGTATTCGTTTAACAGGGGAGCTTGATAATAAGGCCGCTTCGTTGATGAAGATGAAGTTTCCTGCGCAAAGGCCGAGCGGGATAATCCCGGTTGAAAATTTTGGGCCGCCGAAAGAAAATGCCAATGGCAAAGGCGTGTTGGAAACGGTTTTCCCCGTTTATAGCGGGGACGAGCTTTGGGGGATAATCCGTTGCGGCTATTCGTTGGCGCCCTTGGAAGACGAAATAGCCAGAACGAAGACGGAGTGGCTCGAGCAGATGAGCCATGTCACTATCTACATTGTTTCAGTCCTGGCTGTTTTTTTTCTTGCGGGACTGACGATGGTTCTTGCCACGACCCGTTACTTTGTCCGGGCGACCAGGGCGCTGCATACCGGGGTGCAGCAGGTAGCGGCAGGGGATCTTTACCGGGAAATAGCCCCGCAGGACATGGTTTGCCGGGAATTTGCCGATCTGGCGGGCTCGTTTAACCGGATGACCCAAAAACTGCGCCTGATGCGGCAACAGCTTGATGAGTATACCTACTCTCTTGAAAAGAAGGTCCTGGAACGGACGCAGGAACTTCAGATGGCGCAGGACATTATGGTTCGGCAAGCCCACGAAGCAGGCATGGCCGAGATTGCGATAGGCGTATTGCATAATATCGGCAACGCCATTACTCCCGCGCAGGTGGGGACCACGGTGTTGTGTAACCATCTGGCCGACAGCCCTCTTCGCCACAGACTGGCGGAATCCCTTGCCCCGCTCCTCGATTTTCTTGCGGGAAAGAGGGCGCTCAGCCCGGCAGAAAAAGAGCGCTGCTTTAATATCATCCGTTATCTGCCCGACGGGATTACCGAGGAGTTGGACAATGCCGTCAGCGAGCTTCGGGCGATTATCGACAAACATCGGCACATAGAAAGCATTATCCGCTTGCAGATGCGCTATGCGCGGATTATGGATTTTTGTGAGTTGCTCGACATCAACAATCTCGTGAAGGATGCGCTGAAAATTCTGGGGGACGATATTGCCAAGCGTAAGATTACGGTGGTAATGCATCTGGAAGAGGTGCCTCCGGTTAAGGTGGAGGAGACCAAGCTGCTTCAGGTTCTGGTAAATCTGCTCAAGAACGCTTATGAGGCCATGGATGGCTCCGAAGGGGAAGAGCGGGAGTTGGTCATTACCACCAAGACCCGTCAGTATAAAGAGCAACTAATGGTCCTCTTTTCCGTTGCTGATAGTGGCTGCGGATTTACAGAAGAAGAAAAGAAAAGTTTTTTCAAGTTTGGCTATTCCACCAAGGAACGGGGCAGCGGCTTCGGTTTGCATGCCTGCGCCAACTACGTGATTGCCAATAACGGAGTTATTGAGGCTGCAAGTGACGGGCCGGGGAAAGGGGCGCGGTTTAGTGTGCTTTTCCCTGCTGCCGGGTAGCCTCAGAAGGAGCGAAGCAAGATAATGATGCGGGATATGAGGCAACAGGACCGGCGTATTCTGGTGGTTGACGACGATCGGGATGTCTGGAAGGCATATCGGCTGGTTTTGACTCCTCAAAGCGGATATTCCGGGACCTCCGCTGAAAAAATAAATCGGTTGCTCTCCCCTGAAATGGATGATGATCCGGCCGCGGCAATTTTTTCGCTGTCTTTTGCCGCACAGGGCCAGGAAGGGGTCGCCATGGTGCAGGAGGCGGTGGCCAGGGATGAGCCTTTTGCCTTGGCCTTTATCGATGTTCGGATGCCGCCTGGCTGGGATGGCATGGAGACAGCAAAGCGAATCAGGGCACTGGACCCGGAGATCGAACTGGTAATTGTCACCGCTTATTCAGATCGCAGCATTGAAGAAATTGTCCGGGCGGTGGGTTCTTCGGAGAAGCTGCTTTTTTTGCGTAAACCCTTCGACCCCGATGAACTCAGACAGCTTGCCCTCTCTCTTACGGCTAAGTGGGCTCTAGCCCGTCTGGCCGACAAGCAGCGCAAGGATCTGGCCGTTTCGGAGTATCGGTTTCGTTCCCTGGTGGAGACAACCAGCGATTTTGTCTGGGAAGTAGATCGCGAAGGACGTTTTCTTTACTGTTCCCCGATAAGCATGGATCTGTACGGGTATGCTCCGGATGAACTGTTGGGGAAACAATTTTTTGCGGTGCTGGACGCCCCGGAAAACCAGGAGCAAGCCCGCCGGATTTTTGACGAGTGCGTTGCCGCCGGCAGTCATTTTCAGAATGTGGAAAATACTTGTCTTACTAAATTCGGGACAATTATTGTCATCGAGTCAAGCGGTACGCCGGTGTTTGATGAACGAGGGCAAGTCTGCGGCTATCGCGGCATAGACCGGGATATCACGGGGAGAAAAGCGAACGAAGCAGAGCGGCAACGACTGGAAACAAGACTCCGGCAATCCCAGAAGATGGAGGCCATCGGCACCCTGGCCGGCGGCATCGCCCATGATTTCAACAACATCTTGTCCCCCATTCTCGGTTACACCGAACTGGCCCTGACCAGGATTTCCCCGACCGATCCCCTGGCCGCCGACTTGCAACAGGTCATCAAGGGGGCCATGCGGGCCAAGGATCTGGTTCAGCAGATTCTCGCCATCAGTCGCCAATCCCCCAAGGAGCGAAAGCCCCTGCAACCGCATCTGGTGGTGAAGGAGGCCCTCAAGCTGCTGCGGGCCTCACTGCCATCCACCATCGAGATCCGCGAGGATATTTCCACCGAGTGCGGAGCCATTCTGGCCGACCCGACCCAGCTGCATCAGATCATCATGAATCTCTGTACCAACGCCTATCATGCCATGCGGAAAACCGGCGGGGTGCTGGGGGTGAGTCTCGCGGAAGTGATTGTCGGGGAAGAGGACAGCAAGGTAACAAGTTTTGAGCTTGTCCCTGGAAACTATGTGCTGTTCGAGGTCAGCGACACCGGTTGCGGCATGGACCAGACAACCCTGGCCAGGATTTTTGAGCCCTACTTTACCACCAAGGCCATGGGGGAAGGGACCGGCCTGGGGCTTTCCGTGGTCCACGGCATTGTCAAAAGCCACCATGGCCAGATCACCGTATACAGCGAACCGGGCCGGGGCACGAGATTTAATGTTTATCTGCCCAGAGCCGCGGAAGAGAATATCTTGCAGATCGGGGCGGTCTGCCGGGAGACCATCCCCACCGGCACGGAGCGGCTGCTGGTGGTGGACGACGAGGAGATGATCACCGGAATGCTGCTGGTGATCCTGCAAAATCTCGGCTATCAGGTCACTATTTCCAACAGCAGTCTGGAAACACTGGAGCTTTTGGCACAAGATCCCGCGGGCTTTGACCTGCTGATCACTGATTTGACCATGCCCGGCCTGACCGGCTTTGAGCTGTCCCAAAAGGTTCTGGCCATCCGTCCGGACCTGCCCGTTATCCTCTGTACCGGCTTCAGCGAACTGATCAACAAGGAACAGGCTCAGGCCATGGGGATCCGGGCCTACCTGATGAAACCGGTTTCGGTGCGGGAGTTGGCCCATACGGTGCGCAAGGCTCTGGATGAGAAATAACCAGGTTCCGAGTAAGCGGTCACAGGGCACCACATGTTGTCGGCACTTCTGCCGACGATTGACAGCGGCGATCGGTCCGGCTCACGTACAACAGTACGCATCGCCGTCCCGCTTATAGCTGAGCTTGGCAGCTTGCCTGCCTAGCGAAACTTATACCCTCTGGGTGCGCCGCAACCTGCGGCACCCTGTGACCGCTTTTAGCTGAGTTGAGCAGCTTGTCTGCTCAAAACGAAACTTATACCCGAAGGGTGATTCCGTGGTTATTTGACCTTTGTGGTTTTGCCCCGTGATCTGTTACGGTTCCGAGTCTGAGGCGGCTGCCTCTCTTTTTGTTGACCCTTGACCGGGGAACCGTGCTATAATGCATGCATTTCTCCTTACCATGATAACTTAACGGAGTCGCAGAGCATATGGACATAGCTACTCTTATCGGCCTGATTATGGGCTTCGGGGCCGTGATCGGCGGCCAGCTTCTTGAGGGCGGCCAACTAGCAGCCCTTCTTCAGCCCACTGCTGCTGTCATTGTGTTGGGGGGGACATTGGGGGCAACCTTTGTTTCTTTTCCTCTCAAGGATCTTCTCCGGGCCTTTCATAACGCCGCCACGGCCTTTTTTCCCCAGGAAGAAAATCCGGAGGATCTTATCGGCAAGCTGGTTGGTTTTGCCAGGATCGCCAGGAATAACGGGTTGATAACCTTGGAGGAGGATGCGCAGCAGGTCAAGGATCGTTTTCTGGGTCAGGGGTTGGAAATGGTGGTGGATGGTCTGGAGCCCGAAGAGGTCATGTCGGTCCTGCAGATCGAACTCACCAATTTCGAGGAACGACACAAGGTCAGCGCCGAGGTTTTTGAGGCAGCAGGCGGTTTTGCCCCAACCATTGGCATCATCGGCGCGGTTCTGGGGTTGATTCATGTAATGAACAATCTTTCCGATACCTCCAAACTCGGTGCGGGGATTGCCGTGGCTTTCGTGGCCACAATCTATGGCCTGATGGTCGCCAACATTGTCTGTATTCCCATCAGCACCAAACTCAAGAAAAGACTGAAGGAGCAGATTCTTCAGCGGGAGATAGTGATCGAGGGCCTTCTCTCCATCCAGAAAGGTGAGAACCCCAGGATGATTGAAAAGCGACTGCGAGGGTTTACCCTGACCAGCGGGACGCTGATTTACAGTCGAAGCAGAGGGGGCGTTCATGAGCAGATTTAAAAGGCGAAAATCTCCCGAGAAGGAGCCAAAACTGGAGCGGTGGCTGGTTTCCTATGCCGACTTTATTACTCTGCTTTTTGCCGTATTTGTAATGCTTTACGCCATGTCCATCGTGGACCAGAAAAAGATGAATGAGGTGCAGGCCTCGATCCAGGCCTCTTTTTCCCGGGACATTTCCCCCACGCCCCCCAAAGTTATCGGTGACAGGGATTTTGGCCTGATTCCCGAAGTGCTTGACCAGTCATCGCTATCCCGGGGGCAGGATGAGGCCTCTGCCGCCGAGACCAGGAATTTTTCCCGGATCAAGGAAGAAGTTCTGGCCAATCTTCAGGAGTTTGCCGCCAAAAACGAGGTGGGGTTGACTGTCAACGAGCGGGGGTTGGTGATCAGTCTGAAGGAGGCGGGGTTTTTTCCTTCCGGAACTGCCGGGGTGCAGGCGCAAGCCCTTCCCCTGCTGGACAAGATCGCCGCCTCCATCTCCGGTTCCGCCAGTCCCATCCGCATCGAAGGGCATACGGATAATGTGCCGGTCAAGTCTCCTGCCTTCCCTTCCAACTGGGAACTCTCCACGGCCCGTGCCAACAGCCTTGTCCATTATCTCATCGAGAAGCACGGCTTCAATGGCGCCAACCTGTCCGTGACCGGGTATGCTCAATACCGCCCGATTGCGGATAACGCCACCGACGAAGGCCGGAAGCTCAACCGGCGGGTAGATATCGTATTGCTCTCCCGGAAGGGGGCCCAGGGCGAGGTGCTGCGATCCGGCGCGGAATAGCGGATGGGCCGCAGTCCGGGGAAATGGGATTGTGAGTTCATGTCTCCCCCTTCGAGAATGATCCCTGTCGCGGTGACTCCGGAGGTCGATCTGGCCCATCTCTGGTCTTTGGTTTTGCACGCCGCAGGGATTCGGCATAGCCTGCGGCACGGCGAAGCCGGCTTGCAGCTTCTGGTTTCAGAGGAAAACAGTGCCCGCGCCAGGGAAGAGTTGCGCCTTTTTGCCGAAGAAAACCGCAATTGGCCGCCGGAACGGGCCGCCCGAGTCGAGCGGGAGGCCATTGTCGAGAAGGCGCCGATCGTACTCCCGGTCATGGGCGGTCTGGCTGTTTTTCATGCCATTACCGGCGGTTGGGAGAGTAACAGCCACTGGTTTGCCGGCGGCGTTCTTGATCGGGCTCTGGTGGTCAGCGACGGGCAGTGGTGGCGGCTGATTACCGCCCTGACTCTGCATGCGGATAGCGTCCATCTGCTCGGCAACATTTTCTTCGGCGGCATTCTGGTCTATTGCCTCTGCCGGCACCTTGGCATCGGCATTGCCTGGTTCTCGTTGCTGCTCACCGGTGTCATCGCCAATGCCATCAATGTATTTTTTCATGATGATCCCTATCATTCCATCGGTTTCTCCACCGCAGTATTCGGCATGGTCGGCATGTTGAGCGGCATGCGTCTGCGCCGGATCGGCGGTTGGCAGGAGATGGTGCTGGCCCTGGGCAGTGCGGCAGGCCTGCTGGCGCTCTTGGGCTCTTCCGGGGAGAGGACCGATCTGGGCGCGCATTTCTGGGGAGTCACCGTCGGCCTGCTGGTAGGGATGATTCTTGTCTCTCTCGGCCTGGCCGGAAAACGGGCGCTTGCTCCCGGCAGGCAATGGCTGCTTTTTGCCGGTAGCCTGGCAACGGTGTTCGGTTCATGGCTGTATGCTCTTTACAGCCCCTGGAAAGGCTGGTAGGGTAAACCCTCAAGTGAGGGCAGGGTGGGTGGATGTTGCTCAATGCTGCATGGTGACCAGGTAGGAATTTATTGTATCTTTTCTGCTTACGAACCTTCCAGGGCTTGATCTGGACAGGCATATAATTTTTTCAAAAAAGGAGTTATGCCCATGGCTTGGGATGATCAGGATCAGCAGTCCCCTTGGGGCAAGAAGAAAGGTCCGCAAACCCCGGAAGAGCTCATTGCTATCTTGCTCAACAAAATCAAGGTGTTTTTTGAGGGGGTGAGTGAAGGCGGGGCGAAGGGCGGGACCGGCAGCGGCAATCGTCCAACCTCCAATTTCCCCGGGGCCGGACTCTTCGGCCGCTTCGGCGGCATTGGTCTGGTCGTCGGCATTTTTATCCTGGGCAACATTGTCTATTCCGTCTTTTATACCATCGCCCCGGGCGAACAGGGCGTGGTGCTGCGCTTTGGCAAATATGTTAAAACCACCGCGCCTGGTCTGAATTTCAAGCTGCCCCTCATGGATGAGGTCATTAAGATCGATGTGGAAAACGTCCGCAAGGAGGAGTTCGGCTTTAGGACAGTGTCCGCCGGGCAGCGCTCCGAGTTTGCCAAGTCAGGGTACGAGGCCGAATCGCTGATGCTCACCAGCGACCGCAATGTCATCGACCTGGAGTGGATCATCCAGTACAAGGTGCAGGATCCTATCTTCTTTTCCTTCAAGGTCAAGGATGTCCGGCAGGCGGTCCGCGATATCTCCGAGGTCGCCTTGCGCCGTATCGTCGGAAACATGACTTTCGATTACGTACTCAGCAACCGGGAAATGCTGGCGGCAAACACCCAGCGTGAGGTGCAGGAGTCCCTGGACCGTTACCAGGCCGGGGTCAAGATCGTTACCGTCCAGCTGCAGGACGTTAATCCCCCGGAGCATGTCAAACCTTCCTTCAATGAGGTCAACGAAGCGGACCAGGACATGAAGCGGCTGGTGAACGAGGCGGAGGAAGCCTATAACCGGGAGGTGCCCAAGGCGCGGGGCGATGCGTTAAAGATGCTGGAAGAGGCGCAGGGCTATGCGGTGGAGCGGGTGAATCTGGCTCAGGGCGAAGCCTCCCGTTTTCTGGCTATTCTAAAGGAATATAAGGGCGGGCAAGATGTCACCCGCCGGCGGATGTATCTGGAGACTATGCAGGAGGTGCTGCCCAAGGTCTCCGAGATTTATGTGGTTGACGGAGAAAAGGGTGGACTCCTGCCGTTCCTCGATGTGAGAGGCGGACGCAAGGCCGCGCCCACAGTGCCCTAGCCGGGATCGGGTATTTTGTAAGAGAGGGCAACGAAGATTCGGTGCTGCTGGATAGTTACCACAGGCCAAGAAAAAAGACAGGGGAAGCCAGTGAATAAGATACTGCGTGGGGTTTTGATAGCGGTGGCGGTTGCAGCGGGAGTGGTGCTGCTTAATGCGTTTTTTGTTCTGCCCGAGGGCAAGCAGGTGGTGATCACCCAGTTCGGGCGTCCGGTGGGCAAGCCCATTACCGAGGCCGGGCTGAAATTCAAAACCCCCTTTATCCAGGAAGTGACTTTTTTTGACAAGAAGATTCTTATCTGGGATGGGGATCCGAATCAGGTGCCGACCAACGACAAGACCTTTGTATATCTGGATATTACGGCGCGCTGGCGCATCTCCAACGCTCTGGTTTTTCTGCAGGCGGTCAACAACGAGAGCCGGGCCCAGAGCATCCTCGATGATATTATCGACGGCACGGTAAGGGATCTGGTCAACAAGAATGACCTGGTCGAAATCATCCGCAGTTCTGATTGGAACCCTGAAGAGATGGGCTTTGGCCCGGTGGGCAAGGATGAGCAGATCCGCTTCGGCCGCGACAAGATTGCGGCCATGATCCATGCCGCCGCCTCCAAGGTCACGCCTCAGTACGGTATCGAGTTGGTGGATGTAATGTTCAAGCGGGTCAACTATATCGAAACGGTCCAGCAGCGGGTGTATGAGAGGATGATCTCGGAGCGCAAACGGATTGCGGCGGAAAAACGCTCCACCGGCGAGGGGCAGAAATCGGAGATCCTTGGCAAGCTCGAACGGGAATTGCGGGAGGTCAGCTCCGCGGCCGTCCGCGAAACCCAGAAGATCAAAGGCAAGGCCGATGCGGAAGCTTCCAGGATTTATGCGAATGCCTACAACCAGGATCCCGAGTTCTACGCCTTTTCCAAGAGCATGGATGCCTACCGGCTCACCATGGGGGAAAACACCCGGCTGGTGATTTCCCCGGATTCACCGTTCTACAAGTACCTGAAAACTCTAAAGTAGCTGTAACTATCCAGCAGCACCCCATCTTGCGGCGATCGGGCCGGCTCACGTACAACAGTACGCTTCGCCGTCCCGCTTACCGCAACCTGGGGCACTGCTGAATAGTTACGGTTTGGTGGTTTGAGTCATTTCCGGCATTGAGCTGGATAGTTACAAGTTGCGTCCAACAGAATCATGTTTTCAGTTGGACGCGGTTAGTTTTCCGCACTGAGCACTCCGCACTTAAATCTCAGCACTCCTCATTTTAGGTCCAGCGGGGTGAGGGGGTAAGCGGGCCGGTGTTCCTCTGCGGAAAAGGGGACCCGGCCCTTTTTGTTGAGCAGGGCCAGCAGCTCTTCCAGCTGGGCCTCGCTTTTCAGGTCTGAGCGATTCAGCAGGGTGAAGCGGCAACCGCAGGAGGTCAGCTGTCCGCCGCACCAGGGGCAGATCTCCACCGGACAACCCAGGGTGTGGAACTCGCCGTCCGCCACATGGCAGAATGGGCAGAGATCGTGATGGAGGTGGGCCGGCACATAGACCGGGAAAGTGGCCAGCTCCGCATATTTTTTGAGAAAGGCCTCGCGGTCTGCAAGATCGAAAAAGGTCAGCACCTCCTCCTCCCAGATGCCCTCGGCAAGGGGACCCAAAAATTCGGCCTGTTCGCTGGTGGCCAGATAGAGATAGTCGGCGATGCTGGTGCTGGCGCAGACCAGGAAGGTTCCCTGTCTGCGGTCCAGCAGGCGGAGGACGGTGATGGCGTCTTCCAGCCCCTCGGGCAGATAGCTGTAAAAGGCGTGAAAGATGTTAAGGCTCACATGGTCCGTGGCGTGTTTTTCCACCAGGGCAGTGGCTTTGGCTAAGCCAGCCGGGGGGACGGCGTATTGCATGAGCAGCTTGATGTCGGCGAGTCGTTGATCCAGGGTGGGCAAGGTTCTTCCTCTAGTTGGAATTTTATTCAGGCAAGCGTTGTCCGCTCTTTTATCTCGGCAAGCCAAGCCTTTGTTTCCGCGGCGATATCGTCGGCCTCGGTCAGGGCCGTGACCACGGCTAAGCGTCTGGCCCCCAGGGCGGTAAGCTCCGGGATATGTTCTTTTTTGATGCCGCCCATGACCGTGAAGGGCAACCCGCTTCGGGCGCTGAATCTTGGGATGGCCGCAGGCCCGAGGAAGGTGGAGAGACCGTCCTTTGTCCTGGTGGGGTAGAGCGGGCCGATGTTGAAATAGGAAGCCCCGCGCCTTTCGGCGGTGGCGGCCTGTTCTTCGGTGTTGCAGGACACCCCGATGATGAACTCCGGCGCCAGAGCGCGGACCTCTGTCGCCGGGAGGTCGCTGTTGCCGAGGTGGACCCCGTCGGCGCCACTTACCAGGGCAATATCCACCCGATCATTGACGATGAACAGGGCGCCGGCCTCCAGGGTTTTTTGGCGGAAGATCCTGGCCTTTTCAAAAAGTCGCAGAGTGTCGGAGTCCTTGTCCCGCAACTGGACGATTTTTGCCCCCCCGGCCAGCACCCCGTCCAGCCAGGCAATATCGTCGCGTCCCCTGGCCAAACGCTCGCAGGAGACTGGGTACAGGGAAACCTCTTCGATGAATTTTCTGAGCCGTTGTCGGTAAAGTTCGGTTTTGTCGCGCATTGTCACGGCTATCCTTGCGGGCGGCTGATCCCAGGTTCTTACTTGTTGAAAAAAAAAGGTATCCAAGTATATTAATCGATTCAAGATGATCTTTCATTACGGTTTTTGCGAAAACACAGGCGAGCAGCCGGTGCCGGCGAGGTGCAGCGGCGAAGGGTACTTATGGGAAATGTGATTATCGGTCAAGAAAAAGCAGAATTGAAGCTTGACGGCAAGATCTACCATCTGCCGATTATTGTCGGCAGTGAGGGGGAAAAAGCGATCGACATCCGGTCCTTGCGTGCCCAGACCGGCTACATCACTCTGGACAGCGGCTTCATGAATACCGGTTCCTGTAGCAGCAGCATCACCTTCTTGGACGGGGAGCGGGGAATTCTCAGTTATCGCGGCTATGCCATCGAGGATCTCGCCGAGCATTGCAGCTTTGTCGAGGTTGCCTATCTTCTGGATCACGGTGATTTGCCTACCCGGACTGAACTGGGCAGGTTCAGCCAGATGCTCGGCAAGTATGCCATGATCCACGAGGACATGATCCGTTTTTTTGACGGCTACCCTCCCAACAGCCCGCCCATGGCCATTCTCTCCTCCATGGTGAGTTCCCTGTGTAGCTTTTACCCGGAGATGCTGAACAACCCGCTGGAAAACATCGAAGAGATGGCGGCGCGCCTGATCTCCAAGGTTAGGACCATTGCGGCCTTTTCCTATAAAAAATCCATGGGCCAGCCCCTGGTTTATCCGCGTCACGATCTGAGCTATTGCGCCAATTTTTTGAATATGATGTTTGATTCGCCGGTCGCTCCTTACGAGATCAACGACACGGTGGTCAGGGCCCTAAACAAATTGCTGATCCTCCACGGCGATCATGAGCAGAACTGCTCCACCGCCACGGTGCGAGTGGCCGGGAGCGCCCGGGTTAACCTTTACGCCTCGATCTCCGCCGGCATCAACGCCCTGTGGGGGCCGCTTCATGGTGGAGCCAACCAGGCGGTGATGGAGATGCTCTCTCAGATTCATGAGGAAGGCGGGGACTATAAAAAGTATATCGCCAGGGCAAAAGATCCGGCCGATCCTTTTCGGCTGGTTGGTTTCGGGCACCGGGTTTACAAAACGCACGACCCGCGGGCCCAAATCATCAAGAAGGCCTGCGATGATGTGCTGACGGCCCTGAATATCTCCGATCCTTTGCTGGATATAGCCAAGGAGTTGGAAGAGGTGGCCCTGCGGGACGAGTATTTTGTGGAGCGCAATCTCTATCCCAACGTGGATTTTTACAGCGGCATCATCTACCGGGCCATCGGTATCCCCACCAATATGTTCACGGTGATGTTCGCGTTAGGCCGTCTGCCCGGCTGGATCGCCCATTGGAAAGAGATGTGGGATGATCCGGACTGGCGGATCAGCCGACCTCGGCAGGTCTATGTCGGTCCCAAGCGACGGCCTTTTGTGACCTTGGCTGAAAGGGAGTAGGGATCAATCGGGGCCATTCGTCGGGCGCCTTCAGACGCAGCCGCACATGGCCTGGTAGTTTTCACATTCCCGCAGACAGAGAAAGGGACAGGGCTCCTTGTTGAACCATTTTTTTCTCGGGCACCAGTAGCGGTCCTTGTACGGTTCGTTGCAGCCGTTGCTCGTGATCTTTTGCCGTTCCCTGGCTCCGAATCGAACCACTTCGCCGAGAATCGAAAACCGAATGATTGCCATTTCGAGTCCTCCTGCCTGTGTGGGTTGAGGAGTGGGCCTCCGTGTCCACCTCTTATATTCTCTATCGGCAATGTTGCGGGCTCGGTAAAGGACTTATTGACTTCTGGCGAGGGCTGGTGTTAATAAATATCCTTTGTCCTTGCGTCTGGACGAGGGGTGTTGCCACACCGTCGATTCTACTCTCCTGATTTGTTTGCAGATTTCGCCAGCCGCAATAAATACAGTCACGATTTTTTTTAAGGGAGATTGCGTAGATGCGTACTGATATCCTGCATAGCGGAGCAGGGGAACTGACCTATGAAATCCGCAATATCGTTATTGTCGGCGAGAAGCTGCAGAAGCTGGGTACCAAGGTCTACTGGGAGAATATCGGCGACCCAATTGCCAAGGGGGAAAAGATTCCTAAGTGGATGAAGAAGGTCGTTGCAGATCTGGTCATGGAGGACGCCACCTACGGCTATTGCCCGACCCGGGGCATGCTGGCCACCAGAGAATTTCTCGCCGCCAGGACCAACAAGCGCGGCGGGGCGCAGATCGGCCCCGATGACATCATCTTTTTCAACGGCTTGGGCGATGCGATCAGCAAGGTTTTCGGTTTTCTGCGCCCCACCGCTCGGGTGGTGGTGCCCTCGCCCAGCTACACCACTCATTCCTCGGCGGAAGCGGCCCACGCTGGTGACCGGCCGGTAACCTATTGGCTCAATCCAAACAACTACTGGTACCCTGATCTCGACGACCTGGAAAAACGGATCAAGTATAACCCGGCTGTGGCCGGTATCCTGATTATCAACCCGGACAACCCGACCGGCGCGGTTTATCCCGAGGAGATCCTGCGGGGCATGGTGGCGCTCGCCCGGAAGTATGACCTGTTTGTGATCTGCGACGAAGTTTACCAGGCCATCATCTACAACGGCCAGACAACCCTGCCTCTGGCCGAAGTGATCGGGGACGTGCCGGCCATCTGCATGCGGGGTATCTCCAAGGAAATGCCCTGGCCCGGCTCCCGCTGCGGCTGGATTGAGGTCTACAACGGTGACCGCGACCCCATGTTCGCTAAGTATGTGACCTCGATTTTGAACGCTAAGATGGTGGAGGTCTGCTCCACCACCCTGCCGCAACGGGCGATCCCGGCCATCCTCAGCCATCCGCAGTACGTGCCCTATCTGCAGGAAAGGATCAGTCGCTACGAAAAATTATCCAACATCGCCCACGATGCTCTCAAGGACATCGACGGGGTGTTGGTGAACCGGACCAACGGCGCCTTCTACATGAGCGTGGTTTTCAAGGAAGGAAGGCTGAACAGCCGGCAGACCCTGTCCATCGGCAACAAGGAGGTTCGGTCCCAGGTGGAAAGTCTGGTGGGCGGGCCGAATGTCGCCCATGACAAGCGTTTTGTCTACTACCTGCTGGGGGCCACCGGCGTCTGCGTGGTGCCGCTTTCCTCGTTTGCTACCGAGTTGCAGGGGTTCCGTATCACCCTGCTTGAGCGCAACGAGGAGCGGTTCGTTGAGATCTTCAAGATCATTGCCGATGGGATCAGGCAGTATCTGAATTCATAACCCGTAAGCGTTCAGCAGCACCACATCTGCTTTGTCATCGGCCTGCTTATGTGCAATAGCACACTTCGTAGGCCTCTTGGTCGGACACTTCTGCCGACGACTGACACGCGCATCTGCGGCACTGCTGAACGTTTACCGTCCTGGGTTTACCTGAAATTTGGTATCCTTGATGAACGATTACTATAATCCGGCGGCGGAGTATAAAAAAATCCTCTTTCCGTTTGGCGGGAAGAGGATTTTTTTGCCTGGCCTTTTCTGCTTGGTCTTACAGCTTTCTGGTGGAGAACACGATTTGCTGCATTTCTAGTTTGAGCCGACGGTTTTTCAGGTCGGAGAGGCTGAATGAGGCAACCTTGTCCCCGATGAAGACATGATACACCTGGAACGGGCCGGGAAGCTGCTTGTGACGGCATTTCTGGACCACCATTCCGCCGTTGTTCCCCCGGTAGCGTTTTTCGATGATGAGGTCGGGGAAATGCTTTTGGGTCAGCAGCACATCAAGGGGGGTTGCCTCTGGGGTTGCCTGGCTGTCTTCAGTCCCAAGGATGGATTTCAAAGTTTTGCCGATTTTTCCGCTGAGGCTGTCATCGGGCACATGAAAATAGCCCCGGTGTTCCCCCTTGTCTTTGTCCGTGGTCAGGGTCGCAAAACGGGAGGTCAGTTGAGAATGGCCGTCCCTGCCAAGGACCGGTCCGTCTCCCTTGGTTGAGACCAGATGCCACGGACGGTGGTAGGAGAAGGCCAAGCCCGTTTGGTAATCGGTGAAAACCTGGGGCTGCGGCGGTGCAGGCGGTCGGTGCGGCGGTGTTTGCGCCGGGTGTGCTTCCGGGCTCTGGGCAACGGCCTTGGCCGGGGGGATTTTCCTGGCTGTTTGGCTGGCGTTGTCCTTGGGGATCAGAGGAGCCGGTTTGCTTTTGGTCTCCAAGCGAATTGGCGGGGCGGGTTTTTCCGGCGAGGGGCTGGTGGCCGCCTTCGTTTCCTGGTTTGGCCGGGCAGTTGGGTCGTGCACGGCGGGCAGGCTGCAGCCGTCGACCAGGAAAAACAGGGCGAACATGGCTGGGATATAAGCAGGTTTTTTCATGGGGTCTCCATTGCCTCAAGCTGCGGGGAATGTCTGCCGATGAGGCTGTCAATTGCAGAAATGAAGCAAGAAATTGCGGGACAGAAAAAGATTATTGAAATCGCAAAAAGACGCGATTACAACAGTTATTGCTTGGTGACTCTTTGGCTTTATGCTACGGACATGTGGCCTTTTTTGCATTTTTACAAGTGTATCAACATTGATGGACTCGTAACAACTGAAAAACGTAATGCCAAGGCGCAGAGGCGCAAAGACAACATGTTGAAATAAAAGGATTAAAACTTTGCGCCTCTGCGTTAAATAATTAGTTATTATGAGTCCATCACCATTGAGAGAACTTTAATGAGAATTCTATCCGGGATCCAGCCCTCTGGCCAGCTTCATATCGGCAACTATTTCGGCATGATGCGCTCCATGATCGCCAGCCAGGATGCCAGCGAGCTGTACGCCTTTATCGTGGACCTCCATGCCCTCACCTCGGTGCAGGACCGGGAGCGTCTGGCGCGCGGCACCCTGGAGGCTGCCACCGATTTTCTCGCCCTGGGGCTTGATCCGGAACGCTGCATCTTCTGGGTGCAGTCCGATGTGCCCGAGGTCACTGAGCTGGCCTGGATTCTTTCCGTCCTCACCCCCATGGGGTTGCTGGAGCGCTGCCATTCTTATAAGGACAAGGTCGCCAAGGGTATTGTTCCAAGCCACGGCCTGTTCGCCTATCCGGTGCTGATGGCGGCCGATATCCTGCTCTATCAGGCCGAAAGGGTGCCGGTGGGCAAGGACCAAAAACAGCATCTGGAAGTGGCCCGCGATATTGCCATCAAATTTAATAACATCTTTGGCGAGACCTTTGTCGTGCCCGAGTCGGTCATCGACGACAGCCTGGCCACCATCCCCGGCCTGGACGGGCAGAAGATGTCCAAATCCTACGGCAACACCATCCCCATCTTCGCCACCGAAAAGGAGTTGAAGAAAAAGGTCATGGCCATTGTCACCGATGCCACCCCGGTGGAAGCGCCCAAGGATCCGGAAAAGTGCAACCTTTTCAGCCTCTACAAGCTCTTTGCCCCGCCGGACCGGCTGGCCGAGGTGCATGATCTTTATGTGCACGGCGGAGCCATGTACGGCAAGATCAAGCTGGAGCTGCTTGATCTTCTGTGGGAGTACTTCCGCACTGCCAGGGAAAAGCGGGACCAGCTGCTGGCCGATCCTGCCCAGGTGCGGGAGATCCTCCATCGGGGCGCGGCCAGGGCCAGGGAAAAGGCGGTCGTCACCCTGGATCTGGTCCGGGATCGGGTCGGTTTGAAGTATTAAGGGAGACAAGCTCTCGCAGACTCCTGTCTTTTGGCGTCACCTCGTATTTTATTCCCCTTGCTCCTCCTCCCTTTTCTCCACCAAGGCAGCAGGAATAATGCTGCCCTTGCCATACCGGTCGCTGATGGCATCGATTGCCTTATAGAGCCGGCAATCTTTTGCCTTGGCCCGGCTCTCGCCGAACAGGGCCAGCTGACCGCCAGACCCCGCAGGGCTGAGGTTTGCCAGCGATACCCCAAGCAAGCGGATGGGGCGCAGACCGATCTCGGTCTTGGCCAGCAGCAGGCAGCCCGTCTGGTAAAGCGATTTGTCATCGGCCACCGGCTCGGGCAGGGTGAGCGAGCGGGTCACCTGCACGAAATCCCGATATTTGACCTTGATGGTGACGGTTCTGCCGACCAGTCCATGGCTGCGCGCCCGCTTGCCGACCTTGATGCAGAGGGCCAGCAGTTCCTGTTCGATCCTTCTTTTGTCGCGCAAATCTTCCGCAAAGGTCTCCTCGTTGCCGATGGATTTGGCCTCCTGGCTCGGTTCAACCGGGCGGTCGTCAAGGCCCCGGGCTGATTCTTGCAGCATGATTCCGGCCTTGCCGAATTTGGCCGTGAGGATGGCCGGGGGCAGACGGCTCAGGTCGCCGATGGTTTTCACCCCGATCAAGGCCAGGGCCTCCCTGGTAGTCCTGCCCACCCCCCACAGGCGGCCGATGGGCAGGGGGGCGAGAAAGGCCTCTTCCTGGCCGCTGGGGACAATGGTCAGGCCATCGGGTTTATTGAGATCGGAGGCGATCTTGGCCACCAGCTTTGAGGCGCCGACCCCGGCCGAGACGGTGAGGCCGACGGCCTCTTTGACCTGCGCCCTGATCTGGACGGCAATATCCTCCGCCGGTCCCATCAGGCTCCGGCTGGCAGTGACATCCAAAAACGCCTCGTCCAGCGAGATCGGTTCCACCAGCGGGGTGAAACGCTGAAAGATCTCCATGATCCGGCGGGAAATCTCTTGGTAGCGGGCCATGCGGACCGGGAGAAACACGCCCTGCGGGCAGAGCCTTCTGGCGGTGAGGATGGGCAGGGCCGAATGGACCCCGAACTTCCTCGCCTCGTAAGAGGCGGCGCAAACCACGCCGCGGTTGGAGTTGCCGCCCACCACCACGGGAAGACCCTGGAGGGCCGGGTTGTCGAGAATCTCGATTGAGGCATAAAAGGCATCCATGTCGAGATGGATAATGCGGCGGTTGGCTAAGGTCGGCATGAAGGCGGGGCACTCCGGGGTATGAACTGGATAAAGATTGTTTCTTCATGATAGCCGCTTCTTTCGCGGATGCAAGGGAACGATTGCTCTGGGGGCGAAAAGAAGTGCGGCGATAGCGGCAAGGTTGGCCGAGTGTCAACAGGCTGACAGAAAGGCGGGAAAATTTTTCCGTTTGCAGCGGCTGAAATTGCCAAAGTGCTCAGGGTAACTGTTTTTTTTGTCATTATTTTTTTCTAATTATTTAAGGAAGATAAAAGGTGTTTGTAGTGTGCATTCTTGTGTGGCGAGGCTTTGGCGAAGAAAAGTTTCGGCATTTGGCATGAAAATGGCATTGATCTTGGGTAAACAATCTTTTCAACAAAGGAACCGTTGCCATGAACGTTGCACTTTCTCTCTCTGAAATGGAAATGACAGGGCCGATCGACGTGGATCATTTGATGGTGGAGCTTGATCGCTACCGCCGTCAATCGGAGTGGTTGAAACAGGTCAACGAGCTGCATGCCAGACTGGCCGGCGCCACCGACCTGCAGGGCATGATAGAGGCTTTTTCCGTGTGGCTGACGCCCTTGGTTCAACACGATCTGATTGCCTACCGGAGCCTGGACCGGAGTCGGCTGCATATTATCTGCTCCTGCCATGGGCCGGAGCGGCGCCTTGCCATGCAGACCGCCGAAGAGGTTTTTGAGAAGATAGATTGTCAGTGGGATGACACCTGTTGTGAATGGGGCTCATTTTTCGTGCAGCAATGGCAACTGTACCTGGGTGTTGACGCTAAGGCTGAAAACCAGGGCTGCCTGATGCTGCTGCGGCGGGGAACCAGCATTGAGGCAAAAGAAGCCCAGATTTTGCGGGATACGCTGGAGATCCTGGGAGAGCCCATGCAACGCGCCCTTATGTATGAGGACCTGTTTATCCAGGCCCGGCGTGATATACTCACCGGTCTTGACAACCGGCGGGTTTTTGAGGAACGCATCGGGCCCATGCTGGAGACCGCCCGGCGTTCTGGCCGGCCCATAACCGTGGCCAGCATGGATCTGGATCATTTTAAGCAAATCAATGATATCCTTGGGCATGGCGCCGGGGATACCGCCTTGCAGATGGTGGCCAGGGTCTTGACCGCGATGGTGCGTAACAGTGACCTCTTGGTGCGGATGGGCGGCGATGAATTTGTTCTGGTCTTGCCGGATACCGCGCTGGAGGCGGCCAGGATGTTGGCCGAGCGGTTGTGCAGTTCCATCGACGGCCTGGCGATCAATGCCGGCGACGGCAGCAGGATGGGGGTGAGTATCGGCCTTGTCCAGTGGAATCCGGAGACGAGCAAGGACGAGTGGCTGCAGCGGGCTGACGAAGTACTCTACCAGGCAAAAAAGGCAGGGCGTTGCCGGGTGTGTGTCGAGGGAATGTAGCTATTTCAAGGGCCTGTAAAGAATTTTGTGTAAATGGGTTTTGATTTTTCATTTCCAATAAGTCGGCATTCTATCGCCAAACAAAATGGCGAAGCGGTTTAAGGCGGCCTTCCAGTCCCTTATTGGCATGGTCCAT
>Ga0208373_1001581_pt1 | contig 29467 bp, 31 predicted proteins | sample RifOxyC2_FD_184036 | JGI IMG/M metagenome (GOLD analysis project Ga0208373, IMG submission 184036) | Soil microbial communities from Rifle, Colorado - Rifle Oxygen_injection C2 (SPAdes) | ecosystem: Environmental > Terrestrial > Deep subsurface > Rock core/Sediment | place: Rifle, Colorado... | reverse complement strand
TTCACTAGGATTTCTAACCCTGGTAAGGTTCTTCGTTTACCATCGAATTAAACCACATAATCCACTGCTTGTGCAAGTCCCCGTCTATTCCTTTGAGTTTTAGCCTTGCGGCCGTACTTCCCAGGCGCTTCTCTTAACGCGTTAGCTAAGGCTCTCAGAGGGTCGATACTCCGAAAACCGAGAGAAGATCGTTTAGGGCGTGGACTACTGGGGTATCTAATCCCATTCGCTACCCACGCTTTCGTGCTTAAGTGTCAAACATGCGCCAGTATACTGCTTTCGCTTTTGGTGTTCCCCATGATATCAACGGATTTCACCCCTACACCATGAGTTCCGTATACCTCTCGCACTTTCAAGTTCTGCCGTATCTTCTGCTTCTCTAGGGTTGAGCCCCAGAATTTAACAAAAGACTAACAGAACAACCTACGCACCCTTTACGCCCAATGATTCCGGATAACGCTCGAGGCTCTCGTATTACCGCTCCTGCTGGCACGAGATTAGGAGCCTCTTATTCTTCGGGTACCGTCAATAATTTCTTCCCCGACAAAAGATCTTTACGTCCCAGAGGGACTTCATCAATCACGCGGCGTCGCTCCGTCAGGCTTTCGCCCATTGCGGAATATTCTCGGCTGCAGCCACCCGTAGGTGTATGGACCGTGTCGCAGTTCCATCGGTGGGGGTCAGGCTCTCACCTCCCCTAGACGTCATAGCCTTGGTAGTCCATTACACTACCAACTAGCTGATATCGCACAGGCCGCTCCCAAAGCGTTAAAACTTTACTCTTGCGAGACCATCGTGTATTAGTCCACCTTTCGATGAATTATTCACGACTTTGGGGTACGTTCCTGTGTATTACTACCTCGTTCGCCACTAATCAGAAACCCCAATCCAATCATCCATTCTTCTTGTATTGCTACTCGAAGTCTTTCAAACATTCATGGGACTGATCCGTTCGACTTGCATGCCTTATCCACGCCGCCAGCGTTCATCCTGAGCTAGGATCAAACTCTAACTAAAAAGTTTCCCGTAAGGGTAGAACGAAACAAAACAAAAGACAGGGTCAGCGTTAGCCGACCTCCCGATTTTACATCGGGGAAAATTGTTCTGCATTCGATCCTAGCTCTCGAATCATTATAAATCAAAATAAACATAGAGACTTGCTTCCTCTGGTCGTAACACCAGAGGTTCTCTTAGTCCCGCCGTTTTTGGCTCAATCAGCGGGACCACCGTATTCACTTGTCAAAGTAAAACGCTCTACCAAAACTGATAAAAGCGTGGTGGCAGTATACACCAGGCGATTTGCGAAGTCAAGCGGACCTACAAACAAAAATACCCTTTTATTCAAAGGGTATTTTTGCGATGTCTTTTATGTGTTTTTAGACTAGTTTACTAGCTTTATCAAACCATCAGAGAAGTCTATTCCCCAGTGTAACCACGGTGGGTTAGCTGGACCGTTGTAAGCCGGTGTGATAACGAAGTCAAGCATTACTTGATAGTCATCTGCTGGCTGTAGAGCTGGTGAACCTGGTAGAGCAATCAATTTAACAGTTTCGAAATTATCGTTGGCTGTTTGGTCGTTAAGCCCGTATCGAACGATACCCGTATTGGTCACCTGTACCAAGCTGATTCGAACATCTACTCCGGCTGGAATATTACAATTAAACCATAGTACATCCATCGGGGTTCCTATCTGGAATTTCTGTCCGCCGTTTGGTGCAAAGATAACTACGTGTGGTAGTGGAGATGCAGCACAAACATCGGTAGCAACAGTAGGGTTGTTAGGATTTGGATTTGGTGCAGGGTTTACTACTGGAGGACATGGTTGAACGTTAAGCACGTTCACTACTCCTAGTGGCCATACACATCCGAGAGGCCAACCTTGGTTTGGGTTAACAGGAATGTTCGGAGCTATTGGGCCTGGGTTTGGATTTGGGTTAACTCCATTATCAAAGATAGCAAATGTGTTGTCAGACATATCAGAAGGTGCATTGGCAGCAGCAATAGCTGAAACTTGTACTTTGAAAAGTTTATCGAATGCTATTGGTTGAGTTGGAGGAACTGGAGGGTTCATGATGAGCGCTGGAGTCAATACAAATATATGACTACCAGTATTCAAAACGTCAGCAGTCATAACTACGTCATTTAAGTGCAGAAGCGTTACTCGCATTTTTGTATCTGGAACCAAAAGATTACATGTCTCCCATTTAACCTCTAGCTTGTCGGTACTGTTGTAGATCTCTCCGCCGTTTGGAGAATTAACTTCTATAAATGGAGCTGTGACATTAGCCACACAAGGAGCAATCAAATTTTGGGTTTGACCGAGATTTTGTTGTTGATTGTTTTGCTGTTGATTGTTCTGTTGCTGGTTATTTTGTTGATTTTGGTTTTGTTGATTACACAGAGCCCCTGTGACGTTATTGAACACAGCAGGTGGAGTACACGGTGCAAGTAAATTATTATTGTTTAAATTCAGATTCTGTTGGTTTTGATTTCCAACATTAGTGTTTGTCAGGTTAGCATTGTTTAGGTTTGCATTTAATCCCTGAGCTGCAGCACAAGTGATATTCTTTATCCAAGTAGCTGTTTTCAAACCTACAATTCCATCAAAAGGAACGATGTTCCAATCAATCTGTGCTTGGGTTACTGCCGCCTGAGTCTTAAAACCATAGAATCCAAGTGGAATTGATTGAGGGATATTTAGATAACCCATACCCTTCAAAGCTATCTGAAGTTTTACAACTTCTGCACCTTTACTACCTAACTTAAGTACCGGTGGTACATTTAAAACTGTACACGGAACATTGTTTTGACCAGTTGCACTCTGAGCGAAGGCTTGATTAGACGCAAGCACTGGCGCAAAAATGACAGCCAGAAGCAAAAACAAACTAAATATATTTTTCTTCATAATTTTACTAATAATTAATAATAAGCTATGTACCATATTGTATAGACGTACAAGCGATAGACACATTACATTATACACAAATAGGTGTTTGATTGGCAATTGAGGTTTGGCCTGTGGTAGAATAATGAAGTAAATGTAAAAACATGCTAAACCGACTGCAAACTTCAATTCAAATACTCAAAGAAGCAACAGCTGAGCTTTGGCAGAAAATTAACCAAGCTAAAAAAGAGGAACTCGTAATAACAAGTCAAATTAACAGAGAAAAAGATCAAGAAAAAGTCGCAGAGGTTAAAAACAAATTAGAAAGTTTATATAACAAATAAAAAATATGGGAGCAGAATATGAAGGTGTTAATACTGGCGAGTTAGCAGATAATGCTAATGAAGAAGGAGGACATATTACAGACTTATCTGTAACTCCGGATTTCGCGAAAGATGCGATTATGAAAGCAGGTGATGTTAAAGCACACCTAATCGAAAAATCAAAAGGAGTGGAGGGTGTAAACCAAGAAAAGCTTCTGAAATTAGCTGAGGAAATTGAATTCAAAGAAAGTCAGCTGGAGATCTTATCTGAAGCTTTGATTGGAGCGTGCAAAGAACTGCCACCTGAAATAGGTGCGAACTTGAAAGACGAAGAGAAGAAGAAACTCCACACAACACTCATAGACAAAACTGGGCCCGAATACGAAGCTGAAGCCAAAACCTTAGACAAAGATTTGCGTCTTTCTATTTTTAAAATATTTTCTCGGCTATTACCCGTAGCGAAGTATCCTGTAATTCTAGCGGGTTCTAGCCCTTTCAAACAACTAGCTGGAGAAAATACCATCAAAGTCCCCGACGACAAGGACATAATCTCTGCAGGTCCAAATTTGCCAGACTTCTATAAAGTTTTAAAAGAAATGGAGAACGGAAAAGAACTAGAAGGCTTAAAAATAGTTCAGCTAACAGACCTAAACGGTAAGCCTGATGGCAATTACGATATCCAGGGTAAAATAAAAGTAGATGGGCAGAGAGGATTTGTAGATTTTTCTATATTCTTTCCTACTATTGATACCAGAGATCCAAAAAATGGATTCCTGAATGTTGGTAGAGACGACCTAACAGCAGATGTCCGCAGAATTCATAACCCCGATAACGAGAGAGAATTCGTAGATGTACCATTTGCTAGTAAAGACACTACTGAACTTTTGTATATAAAAAATGTTTTGAGAGAGATTGCCTTGTTTAAATTCCATAAATATAAAAAAGGGAAAGAGGAATTCCCTTGGCTTACTCCAAAAGCACTCCAGAGGTTGAGCAGTTTGGCTATAATGAACAACCACGACTTTGATCAGATCATGACCATGCTGGATAAAGGAGTTGAAGATTTAAACAGAGAGGAATTAGAGGGAGCAAAAGAATTCCTGTTAGAACTCAGGGGTAAGTATAAAAATTCAAACTTCAACGGTGAAGGTCTATCGAAAGATTTATGCGGACCGGAAACCAAAGACGAACACTGTGTCGAAGTCGCAGTGAACAAGATAACCCCTGAAATCAAAAAAGAAATGAACGAAGCTCTGGACCAAGCAAATCGTGCTGAAAAAGTCTTCAAAGGCGAGAACGAATATGCCAAGTTGACACCAGAAGCAAAAACAGAGATAATCAACAAAATATTTGGAGAGTTATCTGTTATCTACAATAAATATAGTGCAAACCTGGCGAAAATAAATAGCCAAAATGACAATGACTTCATACCCTTTACTGCAATGACCGCATTAGAAGAGCATTTTCTTTCGCCAATTTTTGACAACTTGTTATACTACGAAGCAGAATTAAAAAAGCAATCAAATTAAAAAATAATTAAAATAAAACAATGGCAACACCCGACGCATTTCCAGCAGGAATAAACAGAGTACCAGGATCAGAACATACTAGAGAAAGTATGGTGACTATATTTAGCATTGAGGAAACCACTGAATTGAATGAAGCAAAATTTAATGAGATGGTAAATCATTTTGTAACTATCAAAAAACTAGCCCCTGAATTAGCGACAAAAAAAATAAAAGCTGCTTTTCCAGAGTTTGATGGTCTTGAATACAAAACTAGCTAAACTAGTTATTGTCGTCCACCACAAGCAATTTACTCGGGTGATGATGTCCGTTTATAATGCGGACTTTGTTTTTTGATACTTTGTAATGCTCCGCCACAAGTTCTATGATGCGAGTGTTGGCCATATTGCGCTCTGCTTTTTCTTTGACCGAAACCTTGAAATGATCTTTTGACTTCTGTTCAAAAGTTTCTTTTCGAGCTCCTGCAATGACGCTGACTTTGATGTACATTCAAGAAATTTAATTAGAAGCTAAAATAGTTGCGGTATTTTCTGTGGCACTTTGCAGAGTAAATGTGTAGTTTTGTAATGTTTTACTTTTGTTGTTTGTGGTTCCGAGTCGCACATCTTCTTTTGCAATCAGACTCCCACCGGAAACAGAAAATAAAGCAGACAGTTCCCCCGCCCAAATACACTGTACATCTGGTTTACAACGGGAATCATTTATTTCTTTTAATGTAACTTTTAATCCGTCTGAGAAAACAACCGAGTCACCTATTTTATAAGTTATGGAAGTATTGAATTCTTTTTGAGTAGTAACAGGGATTGGAACATCTTTCGGATCTTCGAGTGTTTCTTCAATAATCCGCACAAAAAGATTACCCTCTGCGTCTCGGCATTGTTCCGGATAACTTTCCATAACTGGATAACCTGCATTTTTACACTCCTCAAAATTTGTAATCAAAGACGTCTCAACTTCAGGACTTTTTTTAGAAGTAATAGCCAGAAATCCAGCTGTGGCAAACATCGCCACAGTAATAACAATGGTAATCGTTTTTTTATTAGTCATTTGTCTAATTATACCCCAAACATAAAAAAAGCCTCATATGAGACTTTTTTTATCACGCTTTTATTATGTTTATTCAGCGGGTTTTGGTTCTGTTCCTACTTCTACTCCTGTTGCTTCTTCGGTAGAAGGAGTCACAACTTCTTCTGGCATAGCCTCTTCGGGCTTTACTACTTCGTTTTCATCACTCATAAAATTATATTTAAATTAAGTCTACTAATATGCGACTATATGCTAGTATATCATATATTTGACTATTTAGCTAATGTGTTTTTTCTTTAAGGGCGCCTTCTTCTTAAGAAGAACCAAATCAATTATTTAAGTGTGGCTCGTGTTTTTGAACCTACTATACCATCCGGAGTTAAGGAATTTTCTTTTTGAAACTTGATTAAGGCTTTCTTGGTTAAGGCGCCGAACTTGGTGGTCTCGTTACCACTTGATCCTGGACCAGTAGTAGCTAGTGGGTAACCCTTGCAGTTTAGAATTTGTTGTAGGGTTTTAACGGTTGGATGAATTGTATTTAGTTTAAGTAGCTTTGGTTCAGTAGGTAGTGCAGGACAGGTGGTGGTGTTGGGTTGATTTGTCTCTGTGATTGGACACTTGTTGCCAGTGACTGGAGAATACTTTGTGGTGGAAGTACAACCTTCGGTAGGATTGAATGGAGTTTGGATGGGGTTTGATACTGTTTGGTTTTGGCTTCTTTCTCTGTCGGACATAGCTTGCAAGATCCAGACTGGAACAGGACCTTGAGCATTAACACTGAAACTAGATACGGTGAGAGTGTTGGAAGCATTACCATTGGAGTCAGTTACAACGATGGTACAGTTGGAGTACGTTGCTAAAGCAAGAGTACTGAAGTTGATGGTGTTGTTACCTAAAGTAGCGCTGGTGGTAGCTGAAGTACAGGAGCCACCGTATGAGATAGTTCCTACTTCGTTAGTGGTAAAGGTGTAGGCTGGGGTGGTGTCTAGGGATGTACCGATGGGGTTGACTTCACTGATGGTAGGGGCTAAAGCGTCTATGACTAAAGCTTTATTGGAGGCTAGGTTGGTAGTGGGTACGAAGTTGGACATGGCGTTAGCAGCAGCATCAGCAATAGTACCTGAGATCGTTGAAACAGTTAAATCGGAAGTTGTGTCTCCTGATTGAACAGTGTAATTACAGGTTCCTGTAGTGCTACTAGAAACAGTGAACGTACAAGTTCTGTCGGTAGTACCAGTCTCTAGGGTTACAGTGACATTACCATCACTAGTAACTGCTTCCGAAAATGTCACATCTATGTCTATAACTTCGCCTGTGGTATATGTCCCATTCGCTTTATCAGAGGAGACGTTGGTGATGGTGGGGGCGGTGACATCTGGGTTATAAAATGCAAGCTTAACCATATACTTTCTTGTATTACTATTAAATAAAATAAAATCCCCACCCAGAAATATATCTCCACTGGAAGAAGCATTTATATCTGCTACGCTAGAACCAAATCCTGTCCCTAAATTGGTATAGAAAGCAGTGTCTTCGGTGCCGTCTGAGTTGAGGCGAACGATTCTGTTTCTGGTGCTTCCATTGAAAGTACTAAAAAATCCGCCTAGCAAAATATCGCCATCGGATTGAATAAATACACTGTTTATAAAACTACCAAACCCTGTCCCTAAATTGGTATAAAAATCGGTATCCTCGGTGCCGTCTGAGTTACGACGGACGATTCTGTTTCTGGTGCTTCCATTGAAACTAGTGAAGCTACCAACAAGGACAATATCGCCGTCTGATTGAACAGCTATATCATTGATGTTGCCGACAGAAACAGCGGTTCCGAGGTTGGTATAGAAAGCAGTGTCTTCGGTGCCGTCTGAGTTGAGGCGAACGATTCTGTTTCTGGTGTTATCATTGAATGTGCCAAAAGCACCCCCCACCAAAATATCGCCGTCTGATTGAACTTCAATTTTATTCACCGTACTAGCAAATCCTGTCCCAAGGTTGGTATAAAAATCCGTATCTTCGGTGCCGTCTGAGTTGAGGCGGATTAAGCGCTTCCTAGCATTACTATTGAAAATTGAGAAACTTCCACCCACCAAAATATCGCCATCAGACTGAACACGGATAGAAGAAACACTTGAATTAAATCCCGTACCTAGATTGGTGTAGAAAGCAGTGTCTTCGGTGCCATCTGAGTTGAGACGGACTAAAGACAACCTCTCGTTACCATTAAGGGTTGAGAAACTTCCACCCACCAAAATATCGCCATCAGACTGAACTGCAATAGCAGAAACGTTACTATCAAATCCTGTACCCAAATTGGTGTAGAAAGCAGTGTCTTCGGTGCCGTCTGAGTTGAGTCGAACTAAATACAATCTAGCATTGCCATTGAGTGACGAGAAACCACCTCCTAACACGACGTCTCCATCAGACTGAACTGCAATAGCAGAAACACTATTATCAAATCCCGTGCCTAGGTTGGTATAAAAATCCGTATCTTCGGTGCCGTCTGTAGGATCTGCCTGAATAGTAGAAAATGGCACGATGAAAAAGAATAAAATCAGACAAATAAATTTAAAAAATAAAAGGTTTGAAATTTTCATATCTCTAGTAACAATTACTCTTAGGACAACAGACTAATTGTAACACACCAAACCACAGTGTATTAGGTAAATTTATTAGCAGGCTACCGAAGTGCTCCTTCTTTTTTAAGCAGTGCAATCTTTGCAGACTGTCCGCCTCGATTATAGTCCCCTATTTTTCCATCACTTCTGATTACTCGGTGACATGGCACTGTCTTGTCATAGTTACTTTTCATGAAATTCCCCACCGCCCGCGAAGCTTTTTCGTTGCCTGACTTTTTCGCAACTTCTTTATAAGTCATAACCTTACCCTTCGGGATTTTACGGACAACGTCTAGAACTTTTTCTTTAAAAGTTTTTTGAGGCATTCTCGTTTTCATTTTTTCTTTTTCTAAATACAATTCGTATCCAAACTACAGCCAACAGTGAGTAATTGATGATCATATACCACATGTTGCTCCACTGGATTCCATATGGAAAACGGTAATCAGAAATCGGAAATAGAAATGGTGTCGGATAAAAAGCTAGCGAGTGCGAAGGAATGTCGATGATTATATGCAGTGCCCAGCCGAGTAGTTCGTACCTCGGACGCTTAGAGAAAAACCAAACCGCCAAGAATACAAATGCCCAGATAACCAGACTGTGGCTGTACTGATACAAAAATGCAGCAATATCGAAACCCTGGACTTCGATATGATGCCTACCGAATCCACCTTCATAAGCGGGGTTAAAAAGTAAATTATAAATTCCAATAATAAATGGAACAGTGAAAGCAAAAAAGTCTGGGAACACTCCCCAAAATCCAGTCCACAGAGGACTTATATGTAACTTGTCTTTACTAATTTTATTCGCTCCCCTCGCCCCCGCATTGGCCCAAAGTGTGTGTGCAAAAATATCCATAGTTTTATTCTAGCATTTTTTTATTTTAAACCGGCCTACCGGCAGGCAGGTAACTATCAAAATAAATCGCGTGGCAGGTGTACTCACCAGGATTTTTAACCAAGTAATCCTGGTGATAATCTTCTGCGAGGTAAAATTTATTTAAAGGTTCGATGGTGGTGACAACAGGGTCCTTCCATCTTTTAGAATCATCCACAATTTTAATAAATTCTTCTACTTCTTTCTTTTCCTGTTCATCTGCATAAAAAATCGCTGACCGGTACGAAGTACCACGGTCATTGCCTTGCTGGTTTAGCGTGGTTGGATTGTGAATCTGGAAAAAGAAATCTAAGAGGTTTTTATAAGTTGTTTTTTCATCGTCGTATTCTATTTCAACTGCTTCTGCGTGGCCGGGATGGTTGTCATAGGTCGGGTTCTCATTCGTTCCGCCGGTATAGCCAACCTTGGTGTCTATAACCCCTGGTTGCTTGCGTATCAGGTCCTCCAGTCCCCAGAAACACCCGCCTGCCAGTACTGCTTTTTTAATCATGGAAATATTGTAACATAAGTATTTTACGCCCAGCAGTCAAAGACCACTGGGCGTTTTTTTCTTCTTGTTGCCAAGCAAAAACAGAAAAAGCTCCAAAAGCTTGATAATTGTTACCGTAGTTACAAAATTGATTATGTTAAAAAATGCTTTTTGCCAAACTAATACTCCCACAAGAAAAAGAATTATATACGTCCAAGTCCTGTCAAACGTTGTAGGATTGGGTAAAAACCAATTTCTTGAAGAGCGAAAGCGCAAAAGCACAATAACATAAAAAAAGTTGATAACTGCAATCCAACTGATCAGCTCAATGAACTCATCATTATCAAATCCTCCAAAAAAATGGAAAATCCTTACCAGTAAAACCAATATGGCGTGGCAGATAATGATGTCTAATACTGCTTGATAACGAAAACTCGAATACCGTCTCATGGCATTAAAGTTTAAAATGTAAAGGAGCAAAATTGCTTTTTTGTACTATGCAACATTTACAATGATTTAGCAAATAAAATTACTCGGGAATTTACCCATAAAAAACTAAATCCTCGGAAGCTCTTAACGAACTCCCGAGGATTTTTAGGTTTTTACATTTACCTGAATTTACCGCCCCTACTGAGGTTGTAGCGGATACAAGCAAACAGAGCGAGAATGAGAAGAAGTGGCGGAATAAATTTTTCCATAAGGCAGGTTTTAAATTCTTTTTAGGAAATTGTTTCTAACAAGATAGTACCCCAGAAAAGTAATACTGTCAAGACTAACAAATAATGTTACTTAATCTTGAAACTTATTTTCAATACATCCCCTTCCCAAATATTTTCCTTTTTCCTGACAGAAGCTTTGACCGACAACAAATACGAAGCGGAGATTTTATGCGGAAAAAGCGCAGTATCCCAAGACGTCTTCCCCACCTTCGCCGTAACATACACGAATCCTTTTTTATACACACTACGAATCTCTTCTGAAATCTTTTTATCGATATTCACAAAATGCCATCCCGCATCCCCGGGCCATTTCCAAACCTTGGCTTCAATTTTAAAATTCTTTTTCATGACTTACTAAACATAATAACACAAGCGAAAACCAGGAAGTCCGTTACGGGCTTCCTGGTGGCATTGGGTCGTTTTGATTATTTGGTTTAAAAAATCTTTTGAAAAGAGGCGTGAAAATTAGCAAAGCTAATGCATTATAAAATGTCATGAATGTAACCACCACAACGGCAATTACGCCAAAAAGGAGGAGCCAGCCAAGATTTTTCATCAGAATATCTGTTTAAGAGGTGAAGGAATTTATGTCTTCAATCATTCTTCTACTTTTTTACGAATTAGTCAAATTGCTATTTAATTTCACCAAAGACTGAAATTGCACAAGGACTCCCCTTGTGCAATCGTAATTTTTTAACAATGCCTAGGTCTACGCATAGCCATATCTTTATGTAAGATTTTTATTTTCTTCCTCAAAAACTATTTTATGTTCAGACATTCTGAAATGATGCTTTAATACGTCGTCCCAAATAGGTAAATGTGATTTACCATAAATAATAAAAATTCTTTTGTGTGTTCCACTTAAAGCAAGTAAACTATTTAAAATAAAGTTATTCCTAACAATATTAGAACTGCGAGATATGTCGTTGCTCCTTTGCCATATCAATTCATGAGTACAAGGCCACACATATCTACTCCGCTCCAAAGCAGTTAATTCATGAATTTCTTTACCGAACCATTGTTTATACAAGTTGAGTATGTTTTCTAAAGTTGGACTGTACCCGGGTATTAATGTTTCTAAAGTATTTTTATAACTTTCGTAAAAAGAATTGTGCGACGATGTGCTTCTATCATTCTTTTTAGAAAGATCGGTGGTCACAATACCAGCTCCGCGCAAAGAATAAAAAGCTAGCAGTTCATCAGGGGTGTATTCCCTCATCATTTCTTTTAATTCTTCTGTGTCGGTAGGCTCGCAAGAACATACTGCAATATTATTCTGTAATCCTAGATTTATCCCTAAAATGGACTCACTGCCTTCGAAGTTATCATCGACTTTATTTGAGAAACCAGAAAAGTCTTTATCTTTGATTTTTTGTTTGTATGATTCAACAACAATGCAATCAGGTTTATATTCTCTACAGACTTCTATGATCTTTCTCATTTGCGGAGTCATACCCCTCTCGTGATTCGCTCCAAAACAGCAAATAGATTTATCAGCATTTTCATACAACCAACAAAAAATACCTCTCGGTTCTTTTTCTTTTATTATCTCTATATCTGGTAAGTTAAAATTCTTTTTCATTCTACTTCTTATTCAAATACTCCAACCTTACAGGTTCTGGAAACTTCTCGATGGCGTAGCGGAGCATTGTGCGTGGAAGGATGGGTGCTTTTTTGTCCAAGTATCCGCGTAATCTTTTTTCATCTTTTTTACCAGCCTCACGGAGCATCCAACCACAGGCTTTGTGAATCAGGTCGTGAGTATGTTTGTCCAAGGTGTCTACTATTTTAAATGTCCAATCAAGCTCCCCTTTGCGAATGAATGCAAAAGTCGCCACTATAGCAATGCGTTGCTCCCACAAATCTTTGGAGTGTGACAGGGTCAGGAGGATTTTCTTGTCTTCTTTCTCTGTCAGAAAGTCCCCGAGTATCTGATGCGCCGTCGAATCCACCAGGTCCCAGTTGTTCACATGTTTGGTATTCTCTAAATAAAATTTCACCAACTCTGCCTTTAGCTTTTGATTTTGATCTTCTTTTGCTTTTTTGTACTGGACAACCAGGATTAAAAGCCCCACCAATCTGACTTCGTGGACCTTGTTCTCGAGTAGTTTCAAAATATCTTTTCTGGGTATCAGGGCGTGTTTTTCTGCAATTTTGCGGGATGTAGGCACATCGAGTCCCCAAAATATGTCGCCCTCACCATACTGCCCCTTGCCCGTCTTGAAAAACCTAGACAGCACCGCGCCTTCCTTTTCATTTCGATACCTTTTAATTTGTTCTATTATCTTTTGGTCCATAGGTGCTCTACTGCAGTAGTATATGTTAAATCCGTTTTATTTGCATTTTTGCCCAAAATATGGGATACTCTCCGCATGGATTTGGTAATACAAATTCTGCCTTACGCGCAGATAATACTTTCAGTCATATTGGTCCTCTCTATTCTCCTCCAGCAATCGGGGGCGAGTGCGGGTGGCGCATTGGGCGGTGATACTGGGTCCTTTCACAGTACTCGCCGGGGATTTGAAAAATTCCTTTTCATTTTGTCTATCGTTTGCGGAATACTCTTTGCTTTAACTGCTTTTCTTTCGATTCTACTTGAAGCGAAGGTTTAAACCGCGCACAACTCTTAAATCATGCAAAATTTATATACTCTCATACGTAATTGGCGTTTGCCCGCCCGTATCAAAGGAGCCCTTTTCCGTTTTTCAAAAATGGAGTGGCGCATATTCTTTGCGTTCGGGATACTACTAATTGTAGCCACCCTGGGACTGCTTCATCAGGTCAACAATGCTTTTATGACCGAAGTTCCGATGCGTGGTGGAAACCTGAGCGAAGGCATCCTGGGCACTCCTAGATTTGTGAACCCAGTACTAGCTTCCTCTGATGCTGATCGCGATTTGGTAGCTTTGGTTTACGGAGGACTGCTCCGAAAGAATTCTGATGGTAGCCTGATTCCTGACCTAGCAGAGAAATATGAACCATCGGATAATGGGCTGACCTACACCTTCACCTTGAAAGACAAAATATTTTTCCACGATGGTGAACCAGTCACAGCCGACGATGTGATATTCACTATAAACAGTATCAAAGACCCAGTGATCAAAAGCCCTCGCAAAGCAGCCTGGGACGGAGTCAGCATAGAGAAAGTAGATGAAAAAACTGTAAAATTCACCCTACGTCAGCCATACACTTCATTCTTAGAAAACACTACCATTGGTATCATGCCGGCTCACATTTGGGAGGGTTCACCCATAGAGCTCAACGAAGCCAACACCGAAGCTGTCGGCACCGGACCATTTCAAGTAAAAAATGTAAACAAGTTATCTTCTGGAATTATCGACGAATTTAAATTAGAAAGTTTTGACAAATTTATTCTGGGCAAGCCTTACCTCAACAGTATGACTTTGCATTTTTATCAGAATGAAGAAGATCTGATAACCGGACTCACCGGTGGTGAAGTAGCCCAAGCATCTTCTATCTCATCCAAAGAAGCCGAGAAGTTACGAGACGAAGGTCAACCAATCGAATCTCTGCTTCTACCACGAGTTTTCGGATTATTTTTCAACCAAAATCAAAACCAAATATTCACTGACAAGAGTGTTATAAAAGCTATCAATATGGCAATCGACAAAGAATCAGTGGTCAGCGAAGTACTCTCAGGTTATGGTGCACCGATAGACGACCCTCTACCCCCAACCACATCTGAATACTACAAACTAAGCGGAGAACACAAACTAACTCGCGAAGAACGTATTCAAAAAGCAAACGAAATATTAAAACAAGGAGGATGGGCCAAGAACGAATCGGGATTATTGACCAAAACGACAACCGACAAGAACAAAAAGAAAAGTACCGAACAAATATCTTTTTCAATTTCAACCAGTAACGCCCCTGAACTAGCCCGTGCTGCCGAAATCATCGCCAGCGACTTGGGGGCCCTGGGTATGACGGTAGAAGTAAAAACTTTTGAAACAGGCAACCTAAACCAAATAGTCATTCGCCCACGCAAATACGATGCACTTTTCTTTGGACAAATTATCAATCATGAATCAGACCTGTTTGCTTTCTGGCACTCTTCTCAACGCAAAGACCCAGGACTCAATGTAGCCATGTACGCCAACGCAAAAGTAGACAAGATATTAGAGGATGCCTTCGTAGCCACCAAGAAAGAAGATCGAATAAAAAAGTACGCTCAGTTTGAAGAAGAGATTAGAAAAGACATGCCAGCAGTTTTCGTATATAGCCCAAGCTTTATTTATGCCGTTTCGCCAGAACTTCATGGATTTACTTTGGACCATATAACCTCACCTAGTGACAGGTTTGGAAGTTCATATTTGTGGTATACTAGAGTCGACCACGTTTGGAAAATCTTTGCTCCTAAAGAAACAGAGCCTAGGTACTAGAAACAAACGAACTCTTAATTAATAGTTAAATAAAAGTAAGAAGAAAAAGGATGAAAAAGAACAGATTATCTTTCAGTGCGGTTAGTATTGATACAAGCAAGTCGGAAGATCACAAACACAGAGATTTTAGAACACCCCACCACCGCACAGGGAGTGGAACAGTCGGCGACGCAAACCAAAACAAGAAAACGAAGAGTTCAACTTTTCAATATTCCAAGTTTGGTAAAAAGGGTCGTGGACCACGCAAATTCGGCAACGCTCCGGTACGCAAAGCAACAGACAGTCTAAACGTGCCACCACCAGCTCCCGGAGTAATACGCATTATCCCACTTGGTGGTGTTGAGGAAATCGGTAAAAACATGACCGCTATCGAAATCGGAGACGACATCATCGTTGTCGACGCAGGTATGCATTTCTCTACCGAAGAAACACCGGGAGTCGACTATGTTATCCCGAACACAACCTACCTAGAAGAAAGAAAAGACCGCATCCGCGCCTTGTTCGTAACTCATGGACACTTAGACCACATAGGAGGTATTCCCCTTGTGCTATCTCGCATAGGCAACCCTCCGGTTTATTCTAGAAACCTTTCTATATTGATGATGCGAAAGCGCCAAGCAGAATTTCCGCAACTACCAGCAATGAAAGAAAACATCGTCGAGAAAACAGACACCATTATGTGCGGTAAAATCAAAGTCAGATTCTTTGGAGTTACTCACACCATACCGGATTCATTGGGAATAATAATCGAGACCGACCACGGATGGATAGTGACCCCAGGAGACTACAAACTAGACCAGGTTGACGGAATCGTATCCAAAGAAGAAGAAAAAGAATATTCAATTTTTGACAACGCTAAAGTTCTGCTTCTACTCACCGACTCTACAAACATCGAAAACGAAGGATTTTCCCTTCCTGAAATCAAAGTTCACCAAGGATTGGAAAATCTAATCCGTAAAATAAACGGACGCATCATCATAGCCGCTTTTGCTTCCCACATCACCCGACTAGCCTACGTGGTGAAAGCAGCTGAAGCATTGGGCAGAAAAGTAGTCCTCGACGGACGATCTATGAAGACAAACATCGATGTAGCCATAGAAGCCGGATATTTCGAACCGAAAAAAGGAACCATCATACCCATCGAAGAAGCAGACAACTATCCTCCACACAAAGTAGTTATTTTGATGACAGGTGCTCAGGGTGAAGAATTCGCTTCGCTCAATCGTGCAGCCAACAAGTCTCATACAAAATTCCAACTTCACAAGGGTGATACTATCATTCTCTCTTCTTCTATCATTCCTGGAAATGAAAGAGCTATCGAGAGGATGAAAGACGGCCTCGCCAGACAAGGGGTTAAAATCATCGGCTACCGAACCCCGGGTGAAGACTACGTTCACGCAACCGGTCACGGAAACCAAGAAGACGTGAAATGGCTACACCGGAAAACCCATCCAAGATTCTTTATCCCTATTCACGGAAACCACTATCGTTTAGTACTACACAAAGAGCTAGCTATGGATTTGGGAATGCCGGAGCAAAACGTCATCGTTCCTGACAACGGTTCCATCATCGAAATCTCCCCCGATGGAGAGAAGATATACCTACGCAAAGAAAAAGCACCATCTGGACTCATGATGGTAGACGGTGTGTCCGTTGGCGACAGCACAGACGTGGTTATCAAAGACCGTCAAATGCTCGCCCAAGACGGTATGTTTGTCATCATCGCGGTGGTAGATCAGAAAACTGGAAAATTAAAGAAATCCCCTGACTTGATATCCCGAGGTTTTGTATATCTTAAAGAAAACCAGGAACTGCTCCGACAAGTCCGCATAATCATCAAGAAAAACATAGAGGACATAACTACCAGGAACCCTGGAGCTGATTTAGACTATATCAAAGCAAGTGTAGGAGAAAACATTTCCAAGTTCTTGTACCAAAAGACATCCAAGCGCCCACTCGTCATTCCAGTTGTACTTAATATATAATGGATAGATGAAAAGAACGGCAATTAACAGAAGAATCGTCTACCTGGCTGGTTTTTTGTTCTCGTTACCTTTGGCTCTAACTTCCTATATCAACTCCAGTTTTTTGGAAAACTACATAAGCTCAAAGTACGTCGGTGTCCTGTACACCTGCGCAGCAGTCCTAACTATTACTTCCCTGATGTTCATGCCGAGGTTGCTTTCCAAGCTAGGCAACCTGAGGGTTAGCATTATCCTTTCGCTAATCTTTTCCCTGTCTTTGCTTGTACTTGGGCTTGATGGAAATGGTGCATGGGTTCTGCCTGCTTTTATAATGTATTTTGTTTGCTCGATATTAATCGTTACCACCTTAGACATATTCATCGAGGATTTTTCTGGTAATAAATCTGTCGGCAAACTACGCGGAACATACCTGACGATCACCAGTTTAGCCTGGGTACTTTCTCAAGTTATTTCTGGAAGCATTATTAGTCGTACTTCTTATGGCGGGATTTACTTCATTTCTGGAATACTCTCTTTGCTTATGGCTTGTGTTTTGTATTTCTTTCTACAAAAATTCAAGGACCCGGTATACAAGAAAATGGTTCTGGTCAGAACTTGTAAAACCTTCTTGAAAAACAAAAACTTGGGTAAAGCGTATTTAATAAACTTAATTCTTAAATTCTTCTACGCTTGGATGGTTATTTATACACCCATATATTTGCATGGAAATCTTGGTTTTGGATGGGATGAAATCGGAATTATATTTTCCATAATGCTATTACCGTTTGTATTGGTAACGTTCCCACTGGGAAAACTTTCCGATAAAATCGGAGAAAAGAAAATACTCGCGCTGGGATTTTTGATCGCTACTGGTACCGTTTTTACCATTCCTTTTATTCAAGAACACAGCATACTCATCTGGGCCCTCGTGTTGTTTGCTACCCGTGTGGGAGCCGCCACGATAGAAATAATGAGTGAAAGTCATTTCTTTAAAATAGTTAAAGAAGAAGATGTGGACGAAATCAGCTTCTTTCGCAACACTGGACCCGTGTCGTTCATCATCGCTCCTTTAGTCGCGATACCAGTATTACTTTATACTCCATCTTTTGAGTTTATCTTTTTTGCTCTGTCAGCTATCCTGCTTTTAGGACTTTTCATAACCCTCCGCCTCAAGGATGTAAAATAGTTTCGGTATACTAGTCTTTCGCTACTTCCAGGGTCACGTAAACTGTTTTCTCAACACCCTTGTGTAATATCTTGAGGCGTATAATGTCCCCTACTTTTCTACCACGTACTACGGTAGCCAGACTTTTATCTTCTTCGATTTTTACTCCATCCACTTCCAAAATAATATCGTTTTCTACAATTCCTGCTTTATCAGCTGGACTACCTGGCAGAACTGCCAGCTCACTCCCATTACTGCCTGGCTTGACCAAGACACCGTAATCAACAGGCAAATTGTTCTTGGCTTTAATCTCTGGATTGATAGCTACGTAGCGGATACCCAAGTACGGGCGGACTATCTTACCAGTTTTTTTCACTGAGTCGATGGCGCTTTTTACGCTATTGATAGGCAAAGCAAACCCTATATTTTCAGAACCCTGAGCTACGGCTACATTCACACCTATTACTTGCCCGGCTAAATTAAGAAGCGGGCCACCAGAATTACCGGGATTGATGGCTGCATCAGTTTGAATAACCTTATCCAGAAGTTCGGTAGCGCCTGCACCATCGCCAGCGGTGATAGACCTGGAAAGGCCTGAAATCACTCCTACCGAGACGCTGTTCTTGAACTCAGCCAAAGCATTACCTATGGCTATGACAGTTTGACCAACTTCTAAACCATCTGAATCACCAAGTTTGAGATAAGGAAAACCAGAACCGGTGACTTTAATAAGGGCAATGTCTAGGACCTGATCTCGAGCGATAACTTTGGCATCATATTTTTTTCCACTGTTAGTGTAAACCGCGTATTCAACATTATCTGCACTAACCACATGCCTGTTGGTAACAATCAATCCGTCAGAAGAAACGAAAAACCCTGATCCACCCCCGACTTCTTTTTTCTCGGTACCGTTTTGTCTGTATCGTGGAATGTTAATGTTAAAACCAGGTAACAAATCCCCAAATGGATTCTGGTTTTGATTTGGATCATTGTACACTTCGTACTTTGGAACTTCTTTGGTAATGATTATCGAAACCACTGCTGGGTTGGTTTGTTTTACAGTATCGATAACTGTGTTTTCTTGCTTTTGATCTAGGTTCTCGGGTTTGCTCTCTACAATCCCTGCAATCAAGTTGGTAGTCACCTCCTCTGGTATCTTTATGTCCTCTAGGGGTTTCGATGCCACCATACTAGTACTTTTCAAATATTCAGTAGCAAAATAGCCAAAAATCTGGGCCCGGAAATTCCAGACACCCAACCCGACCAAAAACACGGTTACCAAAGACGAAGTAACTCCGACCATCAGATAACGCGCACTCGTATTTAATTTAATCTTAATTTCTTGGTTAAAAAACCCTTTAATTTTTTGTTTGATTATGTCTTTCTGCATTTGTTTTATGTACTTAAATGATTAATTAACGACCGAAAAACATATATATTATATACAAAAAAATACAACTGCAAGCTATATTTTTCCACTTAAATAAAGAAACCCAACATCACCGCGGTTATATTTACCGCGGAATGAGCAATACAAACCAAAAGAAAATTGGGCTTATATAAATATACCATTGAAGACAGCATCGAACCAAAAAAGGAGAAGACTATGACCAGGGGTGGTACATCATAAATAATATGCATAAAGGAAAACACCAGTGCACTAGCCAGGATGACTAGCGACTTTTTGTTGAGAAGTATAGCTAACCTTTGAAGCAAAAATACCGAGAAAGCAAACTCTTGAAAAACTGACATCGGGATAAAAAACACCAGTCTCTGAATAATGGTTCTAAGTGTCAGGGTGTTACTGGTAACAAAATAATGATCAAACATAAGCAGAGCAACAATAAGCAGAAGCGAGGAAGCCGCATAGTACGGCCAACCACTTTTGATGTTATCGGTCCTAAGTCCCAGGTCGTGGTGAGTCCATTTTTCTACTCGAACGATGCTGTAAATAATAAGCGAAGACGCTGCTAGCAAGAAGAATTTAGCCTCTTGGCTTATTACCCCAAAATAAAGTAACAATATCGGTAAGATGAATATAAATACTATCTGAGTTAGTACGATTGACCTACCAGGATGGCTTAACATCTAGTTATTTTACCACAACGATTTAGTTGCTCAAGTTGGGGTCTTTGAAGTTTTTACTTTTGGGTTTCCAGTCGACAAAGTTTCCAGCCTGCCTCTCGATCATATCCGTCGGACGTAAATTCTTGAGTTGTTTTTTGTTTACCACCTGGTGGTGCTTTATTTTATCCAGCGCTTCATCTATCTCCCACAAGTCTTCTTTCGTATACACCCAATCAACTTTCAATTTGTTTAGGTTAAAAGGATTTGAATAACTACGCATGGTTTTTGCGCCATTTTTATTTAAAAAATACTCATGAAAGTACGACATCGCAAGCTCGCGAATGTTTTTATACACCGGATCACGGAAACGTAAACAATAATGGTTGGTTTTAGAAACAGCCCCCCAGTAGCCATCAACCTGAAAAGGTGTCACCACGTGGTCAAAATCATTCTTGGTAGCCTTGAGATGCATTACCATGGGTATGTGTCCATGCAAAGACAGAATATAAGCACCCAAGAGGGCCCCTTCGAAACAGTGGATACTCCCTGTTTCAATCGAAGAGTACGGAGACTTGATAGTATCGTTACCATCTTCTTCAAAATTAAAAGGAAATTTATTCAAATAATCTTGAACTTTGGCAGGGGTATTTAATTTCTTGAAAATTTCTTTCTGTTTTTTGGAAAAACTTGGCATTTTATTCTAGTCACGCTTTCCATAGAAGTGTGCCACGACGACTACCATAAGTAGTCCCATAAGCGCTGCCAGAGAAAGGGTCGGGATCGAGATTAATCCTCCGAATTCGTATACTAGTTGTTGGTAGCATGATACTCCAGAAGCATCACAAGGCAGGTTACCAGTATCAGCGAAATAATACATTAGGTTGTGGTAGACCGACAAAAGAAAACCTAGAAAAAGAAGTGGGATAACGTAGTGTATTACCTTTCTATCTCGTGACCAAAGAGCCATACCAAAAAGTACGACTTGCGGATACAAGAAAATACGTGCCCACCAGCACAGATAACACGGAGCAAAGTTGATCACCTCAGAATATATCAAAGAAAAAATCGTTCCTGACAGAGAAATCAGAAAACCAATTTCCAAGAAATGCTTGTCGATGAATCCCAGAAATTTATTCTTTTTGGGACCAAAGAACAATACAAAAAATGTTACAAAAGAAATAATTACCAGGATTATAGCTCCTACTCCAAGTACTAAGTTAAAATAATGTATTGTTTCGTAGCTCATATTATTCCGCAGGTGTTTCTGCGGGTATTACACAACCTGTTTTTTCAGCTAAAGCTTCAAAGGTTGCTTCCCCGTTTATGCGAGAACCGTCTGCGAATTCCCAGGTTGGATAACCTTCTATGTTTTTATCCATACAAATTTGAACCTGAGAGTTACCGTCTGGAGTTGAACATTCAACATACGGCAGTAATTTGGCAGAAGATCCAAAAAGTTTCTTTTGAGCCTGACAGTGAGGACACCAGAAAGCGCCATAGAACACTGCACCCTTGTCCTTTATACACATAGCAAATTCGTCATATTTACCAGGACCATTTGTCTTGGAACCCATTCCGACCCCAGAAACCACGGAAACTATAGTACCAACAATCAAAACTAGTATTACTCCAATAAAGATTTTTACATTCATGTTCATGTTTTTCATATATTATGATTCTACCGATATTCACGAACTAAATCAATACGGCCAATTTAGGTAGGAAAATAACAAGCCCAACTATGGCGGCAAATAAAGTTGCCAGCAAAACAGCTCCGGCGGCGACGTCTTTTGTATCTCGAGCATATGGATGATATTCGGGAGAAGTTAGGTCGATATCGATTTCAATCGCGGTATTGATAGCTTCAGTTACAAAAACAAATCCAATAGCCAAAACAACAAAAAGCCATTCTGTTGCCGAGATGCACAAAATATACCCCAAAACAATCACCGCGACGGCGAAAAATAGATGTACCCAAGCATTGTGGGTTGTTTTAAACATTATACCCAACCCCCGCCAGGCATGGTTAGTGCTACGAAGTCGTGCTATCAAGGAAAAGTTTTCTTTGTCTTTTGTAGGGGTGTTTTTTTCCATTTAATTTAAATACTATCGTCTGATAATAACACCGTTATCAAGCTCTACAACACCCTCGGAGCAACCGAACAAACTGTTAGCCTTGGCTCTAGTGGATTTATATATGTAACCAGTCGGAGTGGTAATACCCCAAGGTAGGAGTATGTCAGTAATATACTTTGCTTGGAAATTCTTTACAGCTTGAAAACTCAAAGGTCCAAATTTACCATCAATAACCAAACCAGCATTTAAATCATCGTTCAAAAACTTTTGCCATCGCTTTGCTTCGTTTGTGTCATTTACTCTTGAGTTAAGTTTTAAATATTGAGTAAAATGTGGGCAGAAAACTGGATTGGTATCGACAAAGGTATTTTGACTATTATTAACTATCGGACATTTATTCCCTGTCAGAGGAGAGTATGCAGTAAAAGCAGTACAACCTTCTGTTGATAGATTTTGATTATTTGGTTGATTAGACTGAGTCACGGTAAACGAGGCGATTGTAATAACATTAGACATATTGCCCGTAGCATCTACAACTTTGATAGTACAGTTTGTATACAACCCAGCGTTTAAAGGCTTGAATATTATATTGTTAAATCCGTAGCTCGCATTCGTGGTGGTGGAAGAACAAGCACCGCCATATATTATTGTCCCCGCTTCGCTAGAAGTAAAAGTATAAGCCGGGGTTGAACTCGCATTTTGACCGATGATGCTAATTCCATTTATGAACGGACCCGCATCATCATTGCTGATCACTATAGGCAGGGCTGGTGCGTATCCACTCTCGATATTATTAACCTTTTGAGTATAAGTAACATTGTGACTACTGGTAGTGAGTGGTGTAACGAGTGTGATTGTAGCTACCCCATTTACACAAGATCCTGTTTGCGGTATTGCAACTCCATCAATATACAAAGTTACCAAGCTTCCTGAAATACAAGTGGTTGCAAAATCCGGCGTGGCATCCGTTGTGATGTTGTCTGTATTACTACTGCCGGTGTCGGTCGCAGCCGTCATGTCAGGTGCAGTAGTTGGCGCAGGTGTTGTATTGGGTGGAGGCGGTGGAGGTGGAGTTACAGTATCCCCCAGCCTAGCTAAATGAAAACTATTAGTACCATTGTAAGTAGTGAATCTACCAGCAATAAGGATTTTGGTATCTGTTTGGTGCGCTGTCGAAAACACTGCACTGTTTGTTCCGGTACTAGAATTAAAACTGGTATCGAGCGTACCGTCTGCGTTTACTCGAACTATATTATTCCTAGCGACATCGTTGTACTTAGTAAAATAGCCAGCGACCATGATCTTTTGGTCTGCTTGTAGGGAAATATGATGCACTTCTCCCAAAACTCCTGTACCCGGATTGAAAGTAGTATCAAGTGAACCGTCAGAATTCAGTCTGGCGATGTTATTTCTAGCAGTACCATTATAAGTGGTGAACACACCACCTATCAGAACCTTGCCGTCGGATTGACGAGCTACACCCAAAATACCTCCATTAGTACCAGTACCAGGAACGAAGGTGGTGTCTATCGTACCATCAGTATTGAGTCGTGCTATACGGTTGGTAACAGTGTTGTCATATTTATAAAAATCCCCGGCGATAATGATCTTGCCACTTGGCTCTATCAAACTCGCATACACTATAGCAGTATCAGAATCTATTGTGCCCGTTGCTCCGCTACCAGTCTGAAAAGAAGAATCTAGAGTGCCATCACTATTTAAACGGAGAATATTCTTCTGTGCGATGTCTCCATCATATGTACTGAAGTTTCCACCTACGATTACTTTTCCATCGGCTTGGACTGAAACAGTTCTAACCTCGCCATTTAGACCCTGTCCTGGATTGAAAGTAGTATCGAGTGTTCCATCGGAATTTACTCGCGCGATGCGGTTACGGGAGATGCCATTATAAGTAGTAAAATTTCCGCCAATCATTATTTTACCGTCGGACTGGATAGCAGCTGTAATGACTGTAAAGTTAGCCCCTGTCCCCGGATTGAAAGTAGTATCGAGGGTTCCATCGGAGTTTACTCGAGCGATGCGGTTACGCGATACGTTAGTATATTTTTCAAAGTCACCTATTACTATGGCTTTGCCATCCGACTGCAGATAAACCCCGTTGGCGCCACTGCCCGAGTCCAAACCCGAAACAAAAGAAGTGTCCAAGGTGCCATTTGAATACCCAAAAGCCACATTAAATACTAGAAACCCGAACATTAAAAAGAAAACAAAAAGATTTTTTTTCATATAATTTTACAAATGAATAATAGGTTGTTAGGTTAATTGTAGTCGAAAACAAAAGAGATAGCAAAGACTATTGGTATTGAATATAAATTGGATATGGGCGTAAATCCAGCAACTCGGCGGGTGTGAGCATCCGTGAGTTTTCTTCTTTTAAATCATTTTTATAGAAAAGTTTAAATCCAGCAAACTGCACCGGTTGTTTTTGCACAAACTGTTTATAGGTGTTTATCTTGCGCGCTTGGTGTCCCCAACCATCCATGTCCATCACCACTTGAACTTCTGGACGAAGCTTGATGCTTTTATAATTTGTTACCATCTTTTCAGTAAAGCGATGTATGACTAGTATTTTTGGTGGTAGGTTATTCGCAGTTACTAAGTTGGCTAGATACTCTGATGCAAAATTGATGTCTGTTGCATCGAAGGTGCCGATAACCGTGCCTGGACGCTTGCCTGTTTTCATGGAAAATTCTGGATCTATGCCCAGATGCACATTTGGCATTTTCAAATATTTTTCAAAATACGGAAGCTCACTTTGTAAATCCGAAAGAGAGACTTGGATGTCGATAAAAACTATTCCATTAATTTTCTCTGCCATAGCCAATACCTTGTCTATTTCTTTGTACGGCATCCGGGCTCGGTATTTGCCGTCAGCTCCAGCAGAAGCTTGAGCTACGACCGCTATGTAGTGAAGCGCTGGAACAACCGGAGTCTCCGGGTCGACTGTTTTCCATTTCAATACTTCTGCATTTAATTTTGAAAGCATTTCAGCTTCGGGATACTCCCCCAGTACACCCATTTTCTTGGAATACAAATTACCATAGTAGGCTACTACTCGGTTGAAAGGTAAAATAGCGCCGTCTTTTGGATACGGAGCTTTCACCGGCCAACCTGTTGGTGGAGTTACAGGTGTCGTTGTTTCTTCGACGAAGGTACCATCAGGTTGTTTTACTTTTTTTACTATCGGTTGCGGTGGTGGTGGATTGTTGGCTAGTATTTCCATCCTCCTGTCATAGTCCTCTTTGTCTAATGCCGGGACACTTGGGGTATTCATTATTTCTTCTATTTTCTCTTCTGCTTTGTTGACCAAGGCCTCCCCGTGTTCATAAGATACGTTGCTCAGAGTTGCTGGGGCAATCAGAAAAACAAAAAGTAAAAAAAGAGCAAAGAATAAAATAACCCAAAAGTGTATTGATTTATGGGCTCCTTTCATTGTGTCCTTAAGCTTTTCCATCAAGTAGAGTATATCCTGTATAAGGTTTTGTTACAAACTATTTTTGAAACCTTTCTTTAGCTAACTTTTAGTCGCTATTTACTAGAAACTTGAAACTGGTGATTATCTTTTCAAATTCGTTTTGAACTTTTGCTTTATCAAAAGCTCTGATGTTCTGATCTGGTGAATAGTTATCGATGTTGGTAGAACGTATTGTGTATTCTATTGCGTAGCAGTCCCCGTCTAGAAGACCGCGGTAGCTTACTGTCTCAGCGAAATTACCCGCTCCAGCATCGCTAGAAGTAAATCTGGTGAAAGGATACCCGCTGATATCTGTCATTCCTTCTTTGACTTCACCTTTTGTTGCGCTAGCACAGGACGTTATTTCTTTTGGATCAGTTGATACACCTATGGTCATGTGGCCATATGAGAAATTCGTACCGGGCAAGTAAGTTTTCGGAATGAACAAACTAGCTAAAAGCATACCTTTCTGTTTAGCGCTCACTCGCCAATCAGTATCTGGTAAATTCTCAGCTTGATTCCTTTCAAAAGCCTTAAAGTAAGGGTCGTGATTGAATGTGAATTTATTGTTAACTTCAGTGAAAGTTTCTATGCAATCTGCGTCTTTTCTGAATGTAGAGTTTGTGTCATAGGTAATGTCGGCTAAGTTTTCGAAGGTGATTTTGTTTCCTTCGAGCTTTGTCGATCCGAAACCACGCACCAAAGTATCACCTTCTTTTTTGAAGACTACCTGCATCTCTGAATCCATGCCCTCGGAATTAAAAAAGTAATCCCCTAGGAGAATTCCATCTTTGTAAGTACCAGTGAATGTTCCCGAGGAGCTGTCTTTCTCGTAATTGTTGAATGCGAGCACGCCGGAGACTGAATCAGAATTTTCAGAATTAATTTTCAAAACATAGACGTCTTTGGAGAGTCTAGCGACATAACAACCTAAAACAGAATCAGTGGTCACCACTTCAGGTAGCGACGCATCTTTGGGTTTTTCCATGTTTATGTAATACACATAGACACCGAGAAAAGCCACGATAAATATTCCGATTATTGCTTTTGCATTATTTTTCATACACAACTATGACGAACCAGTGTTACTACCATTACGCTATGGTAAAGAGGGATATTACCGAGCTACGAGTTCGACAGAAAGCTTTACAGTCTTGTCTACGTTTGCCAAGAATGGGAAGTCTGGGATTGCGAGTCCGAAGTCTGCGTATGTGAGTGTAGTACCAGCCTTGATGGTGACAGTTTGGTCAGTCCCCAACTTTGCCATACCGTCAAAAGTAACAGGCTTGGTAACACCTGCTATGGTCATGTTTCCAGTAACTTTGACCGAGAAATCTGTGTCTGGGAGAACTGCATCAGATCCACCTTCGATGCTGGTTGCAGTAAATACAATAAATTCATTACCTGGTTGATCAGCCTTCAAGATGAGAGTCTTCACATTACCATCACGCGCTGCTATGTCGGTCTTGAAACTTGTAGCGTCGAGCTTTACTTCACCAGCTACTATTTTGTTGGAAGTAGGGTCAACGGTAACAGTACCTGTTAGAGCTTGAGAATTTCCTGTTACGTGAGTCTTCTTACCTTTCAAAACTTCGTTAATGTCATAAGTAGCTTTTGACTCCGCTGATACGATGTTTAAAACTTTCTGCTGTGTCTGAGTTTCTGTGACTACTTCGTTTTCAGTAACCTGATTACTTTCCTCTGTTATTGGCTCCTCCATATTTTTGTTAGCCGACATCATATACCAACCTCCTACTAATACTGCTATTACAAAAACAACGATTCCTATATTTTTTTGCATGATTTAAATAAGCAAAGCTTTCCGCCTTGCTCTTGATTACTAATAAAAACAAAACTACGATAAAAGGTATTATACCATCTCCATTATAATTCACCAAAAAACTAGAAAATCTTTGTTTATTATGGGTTATTTGACGACACCTATATTTATACACAAGAACACCAAATACTTTAGTAGAACCAAAGCTCTTTACTATGCGACAAATACTTTCCACTTTGGCACTAATATTGAGCGCCAGCCTGTTGTCAGCACAGGTATCCAAAACCGACACTCTGCATTCTATTTTTCAGGATGGACGTAAAGGCTATCCTGAACTTGAACCCGTGTCTATAGAACTGGTGTTAACACCAAAAAAAAGACACATGATGTGGGTCCGCCCCACCATCGGTAGCTTCTTTTGGGGCAAAATGAAATACAAAGTGTTCGTATCTACGGACACTATGTACAGTCAATTCGTCGACACCCTGTCGACCGATGCCATCCTGGGATGGTACGCCCATGAACTCGGGCACGTGGTCGACTACGAACGTCGAGGAAGGTTGGGTTCCTTTTGGATGGGAGTACAGTATGTATTCTTTCCCAAAGGTAGAGCTCGGATGGAATACCGTGCAGACAAAATAACCATAGAGCACGGCTATGGTTGTGAGCTTCTTGCTAGTGTAAACATAAGCAGGAAACATTTACCGAGCTGGAAACGCAAACAGGCTGAACGCTTTTATTTAAAAAGGGCTCAACTTGAGGAATTGATCAAAATCTGTGAACAACGAAAAGAGTAGAACCAAAAACGGTTCTACTCTTTTAAAATTCATACCAACCCGAAAAATTATTTTGTATTGTAGTAAAACTTTTCGCTGATTACTTTACCATCCTTCCAGTGAGCAACAGATACCTGAGTGCGAGCGATACGTCCCCAGTCTTTGTGAGTCACATCCATAAAGGTCTCCGTCGTTGAATAGTTTTCCCCTACTGCAATACCGAGCACTTTCATGGCATGGACTTCCACGACACCGTTTACAAAAGCCTCTTCATAAGCCCTGTTAGCATCTTTACCCACGCGCGGAGCGTCTTCATTTTCTTGCATTGTTACATCATCTGCATAGTATTGCTCGAAAGCTTCTAAAATCTTTCCCTCTTGGACCATTTTTGTTAAACCCTCAATCCACATTTTTGTATTTTCCATATAATTTACTTATCTTTATTTAATTTAATAATTTTACCCTCGATCAATGCCTGGGAAACTTTTTTATACGCCACCGTCAAAATTCTCTGAAAAGTGCTTTGCGAAATTCCCATTTTCTTGGCAGATTCTTTTTGATCTAATCCCACTATATTTTTCAAACGCAGGGCTTCTGCTTCCTCGCGAGCTATTTCCACAACCTCCATGCTTTTGGGGCAACCTTCTGGTTTAAACTCTTCATATTTAGGGCATGGACCCACTTTTTTGTCACACTTTGGTCTAACCATTTTGATTTCTAAAACTTGAAACTTGCTTTTAATCTCGACCTGGTATATTATGAATATATACCCATAATAAAACTAAGTCAAGTCTATGAAAAACAACAAAGAAAAAAGAGAAGAAATCCTAACTACATTAAACTGGCGCTACGCTACCCAAGTATTCGACCCGAGTAAAAAAGTAAGCGAAGAAGATATTCACACCATACTCGAGTCAGCTAGACTGTCCCCTAGCCCATTTGGCATTGAACCATGGAAGTTTTTTGTAATTAAAAACCCAGAATTGCGAGCCCGGGTTGGTAAACAGCCGAAGATGACTGAAGCTTCTCACTTGATATTGATAACCTACCGCACAGATGTAAAAGAAAATATCACCCGAGAAAGACTCGAACGTACAGCAAAAATTCAAAATCAAAAAATAGAAGAATTAGATGGACTCAAAAAATCAATTGAGAGCACAATCGCAAAGAAAGATTCTGAAGGGAGCTTAGAATCCTGGGTGCGTTCGCAATCATACATACCTCTCGGCATGATGATTGAAACTGCATCACTCCTCGGCATCGACAACGGACCCATGGAAGGGTTTGACCCTGTAGCAGTAG
>Ga0208373_1001580_pt1 | contig 29471 bp, 29 predicted proteins | sample RifOxyC2_FD_184036 | JGI IMG/M metagenome (GOLD analysis project Ga0208373, IMG submission 184036) | Soil microbial communities from Rifle, Colorado - Rifle Oxygen_injection C2 (SPAdes) | ecosystem: Environmental > Terrestrial > Deep subsurface > Rock core/Sediment | place: Rifle, Colorado... | reverse complement strand
ATAAGGTCGTTACTGATCGTGAAATAAAGACGGAAAGGGAAATTATAGACAGGTTAAAAAGGCTTCATCTTCTTTCCGAAAAAAATAAAGAAAACGAATGGCACCAGGAGTATTTCCTGATTTACAATTCTTATATCCTGGAAAATATATAATCAATAGTTAGTTGCAATTTTTAATTTATAATCCTATAAACTGAACATCATCTAATTGTTTTAAAAACGGAAAATATTTCCCATCATTATTTTCTTTCCGGAAAATATGCTGTGCCAAAAAGCCAGTCCCATATTGCCAGCTTTGATTTTCCTTTCATTATTCATTGCGACTCTCAATAATTATTTGAAAATCTTTTAATTATTTTTTCCCTTGTTAAGAACAATAATAAGTTCAGCAAATTCTCTAAAAGCACCATGCCCTCCTTTTTCCTCGCACACGTAATTGACGATATTTTTTATATCCGGCATTGCATCTGCAGGAGAGGCAGATAATCCAACAGATTTTATTAACTCGATATCGTTAACGTCGTCTCCAATAAAAGCAACGTTTTCAGCTTTCAATTTATTTCTCTTTAAAATCTGTTCGAGCAAAAATGTTTTATCTTTTACCCCAAGGTGTAGTTCTTTGATATTAAGTTTTTCCGCTCTTTTTTTTACAGAACCGGATAACTCTCCGGTGATGATACCGGTTTCAATTCCAAGTATTTTTTTAAGTCTTTCAACACCCATTCCATCGCGGATGGAAAAACGTTTTAACATTTCTCCTTTGTCTGAGTAATAGACACCGGTATCTGTTAAAACACCGTCATTATCTGTAAGAACGAGTTTTATTTTTCTTGCTTTTTTAACAAGACGAATATTTTTTTTACGAAGTTTATCAGAAGTTACCATGCTGTCCTTACTTTTTCGGCAATATCTTTCCCTGTAAACTCTTCATACTCCAGAACATCCGGAAGCAAAACTGGCTTGAACCATTTATTTTTTAAAGCAACGGGTAAAACTTTACAAAGTAGTTCTTCTTCAATCAGGATTTCACTTAAGATAGAATATAAACCACCAGTTTGAAAATGATCTTCTATTGTGACCACAAGAAAAGCGTCTCTGCAGGCTTTAATAATCGCTTTCCTGTCAATTGGAGAAACAGTTCTTAAATTAATTATTCCTACCGATTTACCTTCAACCTTTAGTATTTCAGCAGCTTCAAGAGCTTGTTTTAATAAGATGCCATATGATATGATTACAACGTCTTTCCCTTCCGATATTATCTCGGCTTTACCGATTTCAAAATCAGGATCATGTTCGATTAATGGTTTTAAATTGTTATAGCGAACATAAGTTGGATAAGGGCTGTTAATAACTTTTTCCAAACCAATTAAGAGATCTTCTTCGTCTGAGGGGCAGAAGATATTCATATTGGGTATTCCCCTCATTATTGAAATATCTTCAATAGCCTGGTGAGTAGGTCCGTTCGCTTCTGATAAAAAGCCAGGAACTGCACCTATTAGTTTCACCGGTAACCTTCCAATGCCAACGTCTGATCTGATAAACTCGAATGCCCGCATTGTTAAAAAGGTTGATAGGGCATGCACAAGAGGAATTCGTCCTCTTAAAGCGAGACCGGCTGCCATACCGACCATTGTTTGTTCTGCAATACCCACATCTATGAACCTGTTGCCGATTTTTTCCGGTAAGTTTCTAATTGCAGCACGGTTTTCTGCAGTCATTATTACTATTCGATCGTCATTTTTAATAAGTTCTAAAAGTTTTTGTTCGTAATTCATTATCGTACAATAAGTGTTTCTGATTTGAGTTCTGTTTTTTCTTTACTGTATAGTTCTTTTAAGAGTAGCTCAACTTCGTTATGTGTGAAATTGCAAAACCATCTGTCGGCTCTTGCTTCTATGCTTGGTAATCCTTTTCCTCTTACAGTTGATGCGATAACGGCGACTGGTTTCTCCGGCTGACGGGGAAGAGATTCAAATGTTTTTTCAAGATCGTTAAAATCATTCCCGTTGCATTTATAAGGCTGCCAGCCAAAAGCTTCAAACTTATTTGTTATTGGTTCCAGGGGTATCAGCTCTTCAGTTCTTAAATTTGCCTGGAATTCATTTCTATCAACTATAACAAGGAGGTTATTTAGTTTAAGAGAAGAAGCTACAAGCAACCCTTCCCAAATACTTCCTTCATTAAGTTCTCCGTCTCCGAGAATTACAACTACTTTGTTAAACTGTTTTTTCATTTTACAATCCACAGCAACTCCCATTGCAACAGAAAGTAAATGTCCCAAAGACCCGGAGTGAAATTCAATTCCGGGAATATTAACATTAGGATGCCAGTAAATAAAGTCGTTTGTTTTCAAATGATTCTTCAATCTTTGGATAAAAACAAATAATCACGGTTTGGATCGTTAAGATTATTTTTGTTTACATTTAAGAAATTTGAATAAAGGTAAACAATTAAGTCTGTACAGGAAAGGGAGGCACCCGTAAAACATCCTCCATCAGTAGACATTCTTATAATATGCTCTCTCACTTTGCAGGCTATTGATTCAAGTTCATCTTTATTTTTTTTATTCATAGCTTATACAACAATAAAATAGTTTACGTTCAAGAAGTTCAAAATACTTGAGCTTAATCTTTTAAGTAATCAATAAATATTAGTTTTTTGTGTAAGTTCAAATTATTAAAACTCCAGGTAATATATTTTAAGACAATATAAAAGACAAATTTTGCTAACTATTTCAATTTTCTTAAAGTTGTAACATTCTTCCTCTTTGATTAAATTTTTCATCTAATTTAAAATATATCAATGACAAATGCGAATTGTCAAACCTAAACGTTTAAGGAAGGGAGACGTAATCGGAATTATTTCTCCATCATCTTCTCCCGATGATTTATTCAGGATTAACAAAGGTGTCAATTATTTGGAAAGCCTGGGTTACAAGGTTAAAGTCGGAAAAAATATTGGTCATTATCGCGGATATTTAGCGGGCACAGATGAACAAAGATTGAATGATCTTCACGAGATGTTTAGAGATAAAAATGTAAAGGCAATAATTTGTTCGAGAGGTGGTTACGGTTCACAAAGATTGCTGGATAAAGTTGACTTTAAGCTAATTGAACACAACCCTAAAATTTTTGTTGGATATAGTGATATTACTGCTTTGCAAATGGCTTTTCTTTTTAATACAGGCTTAATATCGTTTGCCGGTCCCATGTTGGCAGTAGATTTTTACGATTCTATCAGTCCTTATACTGAAGAAATGTTTTGGGCATTAGTAACTTCAAACAAAAAATTTGGAAGGATAAAATTACCTGAAAATGAAAAGATGTTTACAATCATAAAAGGAGTTGCAAAAGGAAGAATAACCGGGGGTAATCTTACAACATTATTGTCGCTTGCGGGAACAAAATATATGCCTGATTTGAAAAATAAAATACTATTGCTCGAAGAAATTGGTGAGGCGCCTTACAGAATAGACAGAATGTTTAATCAGCTAAAGCTAATGGGTGTACTAAATAAAATTTCAGGTCTAATATTGGGAGCATTTTCTGATTGTCATGAATCAAATTCCGAAAAAAGAACTTTATCTTTAGGTGAAGTTGTAGAGGATTATACAGATGGACTAAGAATACCAGTTATTTATAATTTTGCACATGGACATATAAGGAATAATATTACCGTTCCTATAGGAGCCAATACCCGACTCAATGCAACCCGGGGAATAGTAGAAATTGTAGAAAATGTTGTGAGTTAATAAATTATTATTAAATATAATATCGCTATTAGTTCAGGTTAGTTCTGTAGATAAGTAAAGTAATCTTTTTCAAATTTTTTTTTAGCTTTCCATCCAGCAGCAAAATCCTTAAAAATTCCGAACAAAGTTGAACCGCTTCCGGACATCAGGACGAATGATGCTCCACTCTTATAAATTTGTTTTTTTAGTTTTTCAACTTCAGGAAATTCAGAGAATACAACTTGCTCGAAATCATTTTTTACTTTCTCTTTTAACTCATTAAAATTGTCAAAGTGCTCCTGCTTTATATCTCTTAGAGAAAATTCAGGCTTCGTTGGTATAATTTGCTCATAAGCTCGTTTAGTTGATATATAAATTCCCGGGTTAACTATTAAGATTGGATTGGAAATCGAGATATTAAAATAACTGAATTTCTCTCCCCTCGACTCCGCAAAACATGGTTTAGGATTAAGGAAGAACGGAACATCTGAACCAATAGATAAGGCTATATTAAATAGTTTTTCATAATCAAGATTTAATTCTAAAAATTTATTTAATCCTGTTAAAGTTGAAGCAGCATCTGAACTGCCGCCTCCTAATCCTCCGCCAATAGGAATGTTTTTATCAAGATGAATATGAACATTAATTTTTTCCCCTCTTTCTTTTTCTAATTCTTCTTTTGCATTGACAATAAGATTATCAGGTGTAGAAGTTAATTCATTGTTGTTAGAAGTAAATAGAAAGCTGCCTGCTTCTTTGATAGTTAATTGATCACACAAATTTAAAGGGTAAAATATTGTTTCAATGTTATGATAACCATCCTGCCTTTTGGAGACGACGTTTAGCCCAATATTAATCTTAGCAGGAGCTTTAATTTTTAATTCTTTCATCAAAAAATCTTTTTATTTCTTTAATGTGTGTTGGTGAAGAACCGCAACACGATCCTATAAATGAAGGTCTCTTAGTTAAAGATAATTTCACTTCACTAGTATATTGTTTTGGAGAAACTGCGCATTTAATAATCTCCTCATTATAATTACCTCCTCCGCAATTAAGATAAAAGCCCCAGTTAAAATCAGTGTCTATTTCACTTAATACTTTCTTAAACGATTTGGAAATTATACAATTAAATCCAATCGCCAATGGATCATATTCTAAAACAAATTTAACAGCATCAAAAAGATTTTCCCCTGAAAGGAGCTTTAAGTTATCTTTAAAGAAAAAGCTAATTACGTAAGGAATTTTTTGTTGATTACAATACTGTGCTATAATCTTTATTTCATCAGTGTGACTTTGTGTTTCATTAAGAATAAAGTCACATCCGGCAGACATTAACAGATCAATATGTTTTTTATGGTTATGGCTTAGTTCTTTCTTTGAGATGATTCTTTCTTCCTGGTAACAATCCTCGGCTGGAGCATTGGAGCCGGCAATAAGTATCGGTAAATTCCCTTTTGCTTTTAGTGCAAGATCAACACCGGCTTTTACCAGTTTTTCACTTTTTATTTTTGTGAGCCCCTTCAAAGCAACCGGGTTTGTTCTGAAGGTATTTGTAGTAATTATATCTGCACCGGATTGTAGGTATTTTTTATGGATCGAATAAACTTTCTCCGGGTTTTCAATGTTGGCATAAGACATCCAAAGTGAGCCCTTCGGCTTTAAGTTTATTGCCTGAAGCATACTTCCCATTGCTCCATCAAGAATTAAAGGGCGGTTTATTCTTTTTGCTAATGAGAAAAGATTCATTTGAAAGCAGGCGAGTATTTATTTTCGAAATAGTTATTGACTTCTCCGGTAATCCTGTCAAGACCGATCATGGAAATATATTCGAGATTAAATAGGCAAACTTTTTTATGGAGAATTTCTTTATTCATATATTAAAACAATTTAGGAATAAATTATTTATTTTGAACCTGATATTTAACTTTCATTTCATACAAATATACTAAACAAAAGTAACGAAAATTGGCTTTTAATGTATTGCAGATAAGTTTTGGAGACGGCTATGCAGGAAGTGCAACGATGGCGATTCTGAGTTCTGTTGCACTTGGTAAATTGGGATATAACGTTTCTCTTCTTGTTTCTGAAAACTCTCTGACAGAAAAAAGAGGAAGAGAAAGGGGACTGAAAGTTGTTTCTTTTAATAGCAGAAGTACAAACAAAAATCTTTTTGATGAAGTTGAAAATTATTTCAGCAAGTTTAAACCTAATTTTATAATAAGCTATCATTCATTAGACAGAAAGCTTGCTATTAAGCTGCGGCAAAAACATAAAAAAGATTTTATAAATATTGCTTATCGGCAGAATATGTCTAAAAGTTTTCCTGTCATAGGGCAGTGGATATATAATAACTATTTTGATTACCAGCTTGCCTGCAGTTTCGGCGTTGCCGAAGATCTGATAAAAACAGGAGCAAAAAAATCAAAAGTCAAAGTAATTCACAATATTGCCGAATTTCCTTATGATATTGAAACAATCTCAGGAAAATATGTTAGAGAAAATTTCGGCATAGATGATAAAATAATACTCGGAGTATCGAGTTGGTTTCATAAAGAAAGAAAAGGATTTGATATTCTCTTCGATGCTTTTTCCGGAACAGATAATAAGTTTGTCCTGTTAATTATCGGCATACCAAAAGAAAACCAGCAGGAGGTTTATGAATACGCTGAATCATTTGGAATTAAAAAAGAACGACTAATTATGCCTGGCTTTGTTGAAAATATTTATGAGTATTACAAAGCTATGGATATTTTTATCCTGCCTTCAAGATCGGAAGGATTTTCTCTTTCACTTCTTGAAGCTGCTTTTGCCGGGCTGTCGATAATTGCTTCCGATATTCCCGGCAACAATGAAATAATATTTAATGGTAAAACCGGTTTGCTGTTTGAATTGAATAAGCGGGGACATTTGCTTGAAAAAATTTTAGAGATGAGCAGTAATCATGAAAAGGCTAAAGAGTTGTCAGTGAATGTTAATAAAGAAGTGATGAACAATTATAAGCTTCAAAATTATGGTGAAAAGCTCGATGTGTTTTTAAAGAGTATAATTTCAAATAAGAAATTATAAAAGAATCACGCTAACAGAATTTTTCTTTATTAATTTATCTAATTTATCTAAAACCCTTTTCACCGGTAGATTTCTAAAACACTCATGGTTGTACGGGCAAACAAGCAAATCACATTTAATACAAAATAGTTCGTCCAATCTTACCCATTCATTATTGCCGTAAGGATAAGCTGTATAAGGATCAGTCGGACCGAATAATCCTAAAGTGGGTTTGCCTAAGGCTGCTGAAATGTGCATCGGTCCGGAATCATTTGCAATTATTATAATGCAGTTATTTATTATTGCAGTTAGCTCATTAAGAGTTGTTTTATGAGAATGAACAATTTTTTCACCCAGCTTGTCTTTTATAAATTCTGCATCTGCTTCGTCTCCAGGTCCTGAAACAACTAACAGCGAACAATCATATTTATTTAAAAGTGCATTACATATCTCGCTCCATTTTTCTGGTTCGCATCTTTTTGATTCCCATCCTCCTGCAGGGACAATTCCAATTACCGGTTTTCCCAAATCAAAATTTTGTGAAATAAAACTCTTTGCTTTTTTGTTATCTTCATCTTTTATTTGATAATGTATTTTCTTTGAGATGATTGGAATATTCATTGCATGAAGCAGCTCCAGGTTATGCTCTGCCATGTGATGTGAACCTCTGGCAGAAGCTGCTTTAATATTGTAAGCATATTTTCTTCCCCTGTATCCGAAACCAACTCTGTATTTCACACCCGAAAGAAAAACTATCTGGGCGGTTCTCGGATTTGACCATGTATCGATAACCATATCGTATTTTTCTTTTCTGATTATCAGCGCGACTTTAAGAGAAAATTCATTTTTCCCCATTGTAAGAACTTTATTTACATCTGCTAAATTTTCAATGGCAGGCTTTGCAAATGGTTCTGTCAGGTAATCTATTTTTGCATCTTTGAAGTGAGCTTTGAGATTATCAAGCAGAATAGTTGAAAGAACAACATCACCAATCCCACGTGGCTTAATGATAAGGATTTTTTTTATTGCCGAAGGATTTAAATTCATGATAGAACACGGATTACACTGATGACACGGATTTTCACTGATTATTCTTTCTATCGTTAGTAAATATTTTTCTTCTAAACTCTGCTTTCTTTCCAAAGTTCAGCAGCAATCCAACTTCGATATTTGTAGCTTTAAGATAGTTTATTAATTGAGCTTCATGCTCTTCACACAAACTTTCCGCAGCTTTTAACTCAATAATTACAACATCATTCACTAACAAATCTGCAAAGTAATTACCTACTTCAACTTTTTCATAATGAACCAGAATATTTTTCTGTCGTTCAACTTTTAATCCCATTTTAGTCAATTCAAACAGCATAGCATTTTCGTAAACCTTCTCAAGAAATCCATAACCAAGGACATTATTCACTTTATAAAAAGCTTTAATAATTTGACTCGTGATTTCTTCGTGCAGCATTGTTTTTTAATCCGTGTAGATCAGTGTAATCTGTGTCATCCGTGTGCTATGTTTTTAGTGTGCATCCAGCCAATTATCTCCAATTCCCGTATCAACAACAACAGGAACGTTTAATGGTAAAGCTTCTTCCATTAATTTTTTTATCACGGGACGGAGTTCATCCACTTCATCTTTGTGTGCATCAAAGACCAACTCATCATGTACTTGCAGGACCATTTTTGTTTTCGCTTTTCTTTTTTCAAGCTCTTTATAAATGTTTATCATTGCAAGCTTTATCATATCTGCAGCGGTTCCCTGGACCCGCATATTTATTGCAACTCTTTCCTCGAACTGTCTTACAACACGGTTGCTGCTGTTTATATTTCTCAGATATCTTCTTCTACCGAGTATAGTTTCGGCGTATCCTTTTTCTTTTGCACGTATAACTGAATCATCCATAAAATTTTTAACGCGCTTAAATGTTTTGAAGTAAGTAGTAATAATTTCTTTAGCATGAGTTTGTGTAACGCCAAGTCTTGTCTTCAGTCCAAATGGACCGATGCCATAAAGAATTCCGAAGTTCACTTCTTTTGCTTTTCTTCTCATATCGGGAGTAACATCTTCCGGCTTCACCATAAAGACAAGCGCTGCCGTGCTTCTGTGAATATCTTCCTTTTCCTTAAATGCTTTTGAAAGTGCCTCATCTTCTGAAATGTGAGCCATGATTCTTAATTCTATTTGACTGTAATCAGCGCTGAGAATCACATGATCTTTGTCTCTCGGTACAAAGGCTTTTCTTATTTCTTTTCCGCGGTCTGTTCTGATTGGAATATTCTGAAGATTCGGATCGTTGCTTGAGAGCCTGCCAGTCGAGGCAACTGTCTGGTTAAAGCTCGTATGTATTCTTCCTGTTTTAGGATTTATAAGATTCGGAAGCGCATCTGCATAAGTTGATTTTAATTTTGTTAGCTGCCTGTACTCAAGAAGCAATTCAATTACTTCGTGTTCGCCTCTTAAATATTCGAGCGATTTTGCATCAGTAGAAAAACCGGTTTTGGTTTTCTTTCCAGATTGCAATCCAAGCTTGTTGAAAAGAATTTCCTGGAGCTGCTTTGTAGAATTTATATTGAACTCTTCACCGCACGATTTATAAATCTCATTTGTGTAATTATCTATAAGTATCTGAAGATCATCACTCAAAGATTTCAGTGCATCATTATCTATTTTAATTCCTTCTCGTTCCATATCTTCCAGAATGGGAATGAGAGGGAATTCAACATCATAAGCAATTTTGGTAAGATTTTCTTTCTTTATTTCTTTATCGAGAATTTCATAAAGCCTGTAAGTAATATCTGCATCTTCGCTCGCATACTTTCCCAACGGCTCAGTTTCAACTTCAAATATTTTGGACGAATCTTTTTTAGGTCCGATCAAATCCGAAAGGGGAATAGGTTTGTACTTAAGATACTTTACGGAAAGATCGTCCATTCCATGCTTCTGATCGGGATCAATAACATAGCTTGCAAGCATTGTATCGAAATAAAAGTTTTCAACCGAAATTCCGATGTTTCTCATAACTGCAATATCAAACTTAGCATTCTGGCAGACCTTTTTGATTTTCTTATTCTCAAAAAGTTTTTTGAAAACTTTTGTAAAATCTTCGATGCTTAACCGTTCATCAGGATTTGAGATAAGCTTTCCATAATTATCAGGCTGCAAAGGAATAAAAAATCCTTCTCCTTCTTTGGAAGAAAAAGAAGCTCCCGCAATATTTAATTCAAACTGGTTAAGACTGTCGGTTTCAGTATCAAAAACTATTAATTCTTTTTTGCTCAGATAATCTGCCAGTTCCTCGGCTTCCTTAAGATTTTTTATCAGCTTATATTTTACTTTTGATTCATCAAAAGCTGTAACATCATCAGCAACAACTTCGTTAAGCTTTGCATTTGCAGAAGAGGAATCATAAATCGAAAGCAGCCTGTTATATATATCTTTAAACTCGAGCTCGACAATAATTTTTCTTAAAGAATCGAAATCAGGTTTTGTGAATTTTGCATTTTCAAAATTAAATTCGAGTGGAACTTCGCAATGAATTGTAGCAAGGTCTTTCGACAGGATGGCATTTTCTTTTCCCTCGATAAGCTTATTCTTTAATGCAGGCTTTTCAATTTCATCAATATGATTGTAAAGATTTTCTATCGAGCCGTACTTTTGTATTAATGGAGTTGCTGTTTTTGGACCAACTCCCGCAACACCGGGAATATCATCCGAAGAATCGCCAATCAGTGCTAAGTAATCAATCATCTGTCCCGGCTCAAAACCGAATTCCTCTTTTACTTTTGCTGTATCATAAACTACAATTTCATCGCTTACTTTTCCGCCGGGTTTAATAACCTTTACTTTATCCGTAATTAGCTGGTTAAAATCTTTATCGGGAGTTATGATAAAAGTCTCGAGTCCGAGTTGTTCTGCTTTACAGGCTGCAGTTCCGATTATATCATCTGCTTCATATCTCGGAATGATGTAAAGAGGAATATTCATAACTTCGATCAGTTGTTTTATCCTGTCGAGCTGGGGAAACATATCGTCCGGCATTTTTGCACGTGATGATTTATAGTTTTCATATTTATCGTGTCGAAAAGTTTTTTCCTTCGAATCAAAAGCAACGGCAATATAATCCGGTTTATGATCTTCGAATATTTTGATAAGCTGGTTGATAAAGCCGTAAACAGCAGATGTTGGTTCGCCTTTAGATGTAACGAGGGGTCTGTTTATAAAAGCGAAGTAAGCTCTGTAAGCCATCGCCATCGCGTCGATTATTATAAATTTTTTGTTTTGCATTGTTCAGTTATTTATTGAGGAGAATAACTAAGCTAAAATAAAGATAAGTGGGGTAAGTTTAAATTCGGGCAATGGAACACGGATGACGCGGATTTTACGGATTAAATTATCCGTGATAACCTGCCTACCGGTAGGCAGGTCTGTGTTATCAGTGTCATCTGTGTTCTATCCTGTCTGTTAAATCTCTGCTCGTTTCAAACTTAACGGATGCTTTTGTCATTTTCATATCGGGAGAGATTTCATCGTAAGGTTTCTCTTCCGATTTTTTTGCTGTATATATGGATTTAGCTCTCAAGTTGGTAGGGTTAGAATAATTTTGTTTGATTTTTATACTCTGAGACTCTTCTATCTGCAAGTTCTATATATTTTATATTTGTATCGTAGCCAACAAAATTCCGATCATTTTTTACAGCTGACAAACTTGTAGTTCCGCTTCCTAAAAATGGATCCAAAATTATATCCTGTTTGAAGGAATATAATTTTATTAAACGACGTGGAAGTTCTTCAGGAAATGGAGCAGGATGACCGATCGTCTTTGCTGAAACTGCGGGAAATATCCAAACACTTTTTGTCCATTCCAAAAACTCTTCTTTCGTAATTGTACTTTCTTTCCCTTTACTGTTATGCGTAAAAGTATTTTTCGAAAAGATTAAAATGTATTCATGTATATCTCTCAAAACCGGATTTGCTGCTGATAACCAACTACCCCAAGCTGTAGAAGGGCTTGCGCTAGAGGCTTTGTTCCAAATTATTTCGCCACGCATATAAAATCCCTGTTCCAGCATATCTTTTATAATATAACTATGAAGTGGGATATAAGGCTTTCTTCCAAGATTGGCAATATTTATACATGCACGTCCACCCGGAACTAGAACTCGGTATGTTTCCTTCCATATGTTTTTTAATAAAAATAAATATTCTTCAAGACTCAAATTATTGTCATATTCCTTAGTTACATTGTATGGTGGCGACGTTATCATCAAGTGAATAGAATTATTAGGCAATTCATTCATTTGTTCGCTTGAATGACAAAAGTGTTTGTTCAAATATTCTTGAGGGATCTTATTTTCTATATGTTTAACTTTATCATCTGTTATTATTCCTTCATACAATCTTGAATTATAAAATTGGGAAGAATCATGATTTATTCTTCCGGGGGTTCCGAAAGAACTGGTTTTTGTTCCATTCTTTTTCTCTTGGTTATACATATTACTTTCTTACCAACTCTAAAAATTTTTCTGCTTTCTTTTCAATGTCTGACTCTTTATTTGCAATTTCAATAATTCTTCCAAGTTCCTTTTTTGATTTCATGCTTGAGAAGAATTCTTTTGGTTCCGAAATTAATTTATCCAAAGATTCTTCTAGTTCTGAATAGCTATCCATTCTAATGAAACCGTTATTATCTGTCCTTTTAATATTTTCTCCATTATTATCTAAAGGTTCTGGATTAATTGACCAAAATCCATGAATAATTCCGGCATTTTTTAGAAAATCTACTTTCTTAAAATATGAAGCCATAATGGGTGTATTACCTAAAACAATAATCGGAATAGGTGAGGCTGCAAAATCAGAAACTCTAATATTTATACTTTTACCAATTGCTTTTAACATAGAATCGGAGCGTAAAAGCCCTGGATTTCCCTGATGTGATTTGAAATCACCTAAACAAATTACTTCTTCTTTCCTCTTATTCAGTTTCAATTCCCAATTCCAAACGATTGACATTTTAACTTCAAAAATTATTAAGATATTTTCTGCTTTCTGAACTATATCTTTAGATTTACAAATTGCTACATCAGCCGAAGATTGTTGTGTTAAACCTATTTCCTCACATACAACTCCTTGTACAGAAAACCAATTATGTTTAGAGGCAAAATCTTGAAGCAAATCAACTGAATACTTTTCGGTAAAACTTCCAATTAATGAATTTCTACTTTGTAGAGTTGCTTTTTCTCCTTTATAAGATTTTGGCCAATATGCAAAGTATCTTTTATCATCCGATACATAAAACAATTGTTCTGGAGTAGCGAATTTCCTTGATTCTATAAAGAATTCAATTTCCTTTTCTTTTGACCATAATTGTTTCATAGCTAAAAAATTTTTGTGTTAAATATAAGGAAATCAGAATTGAATTCTATACTCTTTATTAAACATCAGAAGCAAATCACTCCTAATATACCCCAAAGATAAAAATGCTTCCAATGTTTAGAAAAAAGGGAGCCGAAGCTCCCTTAATTAAAATATGAAATAAAATTATTTTTTTTGTGAGTAACCGAGATCAGGTCTCATCACTCCATTTTTATGTTCAAATTTTTGTGTAATCGCCATAAATTTGTCCAGCAATTTACTTCCTTCCTCACCAAGCTGCTCATCCTGCCTATCAGATAAGGTAGACCAATCGGTTCTCCCTTTTGCAGGCTGAACGAAGATCACCAAAGGCATATCTGTACCCAAACCTCCAAAGTAAACCCTGTATCCTTCTTCAATATTCTTTGACCCATAAAGAGCTTTATACTCTTTAAGTAGTTCTTCTGCTTCATCTTCCTTACCCGGTATTAAATTCAAATAATCAACGTGCCTGAAGTTTAATCCCTCATCGGAACTTAAACCGTAAGCCGGTTTATAAGAGAGATCATTTCTTAAAGTCATAAGAAAATTTTTGTGTGAAGCATAACAGCCGTCGAACCCGCTCATAGTCTCGTCCACTTTATCCTTACCAATCTTATCCATCGTTTCGGTTCTCATTCCCATATATTTAGATAAGCCGTCATAATCTTTTACCGGCGTAATATAATTGTAAGTAAAATACTCGAGTTGAATCAAGCGGTAAGATCCTTCAACGTTGGCTTCCTTCATCATCTCTGTAAAATCTTTTGAAGCCTTCTCATATTTTTCCTGCATATAAGGAAAAATAACATCTTCGTGAAACAAGAACATCTCCCGGTCAGGCACTTTTTCCTGTGCAGGCGTTTGGACAAATGTAAAAAGAAAGAGGAACAAGAATGATAATACGAGTTTCATATATGAGCCTCCTGATAAGTTTGTAAAATTAATTTAAGATGGAATAATTGGTGACGATGAATATTCCGAATAATATCTATGATAGTCAAGAGGTTTTTAAACTAATGTCAGGATTGAAAAATATGATGCCGGATACCAGATACGGGATGCCTAAAAAATTACCGGATTAGCGAATTCGAAAATTTAATTCGAAAATCCGATAATTCGTAAATTGGAAATTTGAAATAGTTTTTCTTACTAACTTCTTATTAATCTTTCTTCCAATAATTTTTGAATATCTCTTCTACCATCCAGAATACAATGAACAAATACTTCATCATTTAGTATCCGGTAAATAATTCTGTAAGGTTTGTAATGAATTTCTAAAAAGTCTTCAATTTCCAATAATCTTAGTTCCGGGGGGATATGACCTCTCTGCGGAATTTCCTGAAGGGCTAAACATTTTTGATGTAATTTATCGAATAATTTTTCTGCTCTTTCTTCAGAATCATTTAAGTAAACATATTTATAAATTTCAAATAAGTCGTTCTCGGCATCAAAAATAAAATTAACTTTGAATTTCATTTTTGCTTCTTTTAAACTCTTCAATTTTTTTTCTAATATCTTTGAAGGTTTTATCAAGAGGTTTATAATTTTTCTGTTTCATATTCTTTACACTCAAAGCTAAAATTTTCAGAAGTGCAAGAGCTTCTTGCGTCTGTTCATATACTTTTACGTCCTGAAGAATTACTTTAGCTTCACCGTTATGAGTAATCACCATAGTTTTTTGGTTTTCTGCAACATCACGTATTACTTCCGATGCGTGAGTTTTTAAATAACTGATTGGCTTTATTGATTTACTAAATTTCATTTTTTACCTTTGAAATACCTGACTAAAATATAGTCTTTTATTTGGTCTATGGCAATACTTAATGTAGTTTGCGGATTACCGGATTACCGGATTACCGGATTAGCGAATTCGAAAATTTAATTCGACAATTCGAAAATCCGTTAATTCGTAAATTTAAGATAACCGGACACTACTTATTTTTAGTAGGAATTTTAAGCTCGGTTAGTTTTATATTCTTAGGCACGATGAAAAATTTTCCATCGGGAGAAAAATCTTCTTTAAAGACCTTTGCTACTTCTGATGTTTTCGTTCCCATTGCTTCGGTATCAGTTTTTAATGGAAAACTTTTGTAGACCCACATTTTAGATTTCGATTTAATTCCGCCTAAATCGGTTTTACCTTCCATAACATCACATGTTTTACCAAGAATTTTTTCTGTTCCGACTTTCTTTACATCAATTCCGAAAGCATCTGAAAGATTTTTGCTGAAATCCTTAAGCTCTTTTTCTGATTTGCCAGCAAACTTATCATAGAAGGGATTCTTCATTTTGGTCCCCGTCTTTTTATCCGGGTCGTAATTAATCAGCCAGTTACCATCCACTATGCTTACTGATTTACTCTCTTCCTTTTTATTCATCATTTTAATATTACGTATTTCGTTCTTGTAATGGGCTTCCTTATTTCCCCATTCGGTAATATAAATTTTTTCCGTTGTTGTACTTTCCATCGCCGGGCTGATTACAGTTGATGTTTTTTCAATATAAGCATTCTCAAACAGGTAACGTTTAATCTTTTTATTCTGAGAGAATGACTGGGGGAAAAGCAGAACTAAGAAGAAAGAAAAAAGGAAAATATAATGCATTGTTTTGGAATCCATGACAAGTCTCCTCCTTGTTAAAAACTTTTTAAGTAAAATACGAAATTTTTTGTTTAACAAGTTCGTCCGAAATCCGCTAATTCGTAAATCATTAATTCGTAAATCCTAAATCATAAATCTTAAATCCTAATTCCCTATCTTCTTCCTCCAATATTTCCAGTAAAGATAAAAGGGGAGACCGAGTAAAATTAAAATTGTCCCCATTGCGGCATCTTCAGAATCTGAAATAATGGAATTGATCAGAAACAGAAGTGAAAAGATTACAAATATCCATGGAGTGTAGGGATAGCCCCAGACTTTATATGGTCTTGGAGTATCAGGCATTTTCTTTCGCAGCACAATTACTCCCAATGCACCGAGCATATAGAATAACCACGTAGCAAAGATCACGTAATCCGTAATCGTATCGAATGAACCTGTAAGAACAAGAACAGCCGACCAGAAGCCCTGCAATAAAAGGGAAGTGTATGGTGTCCCGAATTTGGGATGAACTTTTCCAAGAACTGTAAAAAATAAATTATCTCTTGCCATCGCAAACTGAACCCGTGCAGAAGCAAGAATACTCCCGTTAAGAGCACCGAATGTAGAAACTATAACTGCAATAGAAATAATAGAGGCGCCCGCTGATCCAAAAATAATTTCCGCTGCCGAAGCCGCAACCAATGGAGATTTTGCCATTATATCTACCGGAAGCACATAAAGGAAAGCAATATTAACTAAAACATAAACTGCTATTACAATTAGCACTCCGTAAAGCAAACCGAGAGGAACATTTCTTTGAGGGTTCTTTACTTCGCCTGCTACGAATGTTACATTGTTCCAGCCATCATAAGCCCAGAAAGCACCTGCAAGTGCAAGACCTACTATTGTAAAGAATCCGCTTATACTATCTTGTGGAATTAAAAAACTGCTGCTTAGATTTGAAAAACTTCCTTCACCAACTGTAAAAAGAAGAACCGACAAGAGAATAATTGAAGCTATTTTTATGAACGTTACAATTGTTTGTACAATTCCTCCAAAGATTACTCCAATGTAATTAACACCTGTAAGGAATATTATGCAAAGTATGGCAGTCGCTTTTGGTCCAAATTCCAGTAAAGGATGAATGTTGCCAACAAAAGGCATGTAAACTGAAAAATCCTGGAAGCTTTGGGGAAGCTGTGGGTAGTGTATAAAATATCCGAGATATTCGCCAAACACATAAGCAATTGCAGCCTGGCTTCCTGTTTGAATTACAGAAAAGATTGACCAGCCGTAAATAAATGCGAGACCATCTCCATACATTTTTCTGAAGTAAACATATTGCCCGCCGGTTGCATCTATCATACCTGCAACTTCCGCATTTACAAGTGCACCGATAAATGTTATTAAGCCGGCAACTATCCAGATTATAATAAGAAATTCAGGTGAGCCGAGTTGTCCTGCCATAGTTGCAGGTTTGCGGAAAATTCCTGAGCCAACCATCGAGCCTGCTACAATCATTACAGCAGCAGTCAGGCTTAGTCCGCGTACAAGTTCTGTTTTTTTATTTGTCACAAAAACCTATGTTGAAATTGTTGATTGAAATGTAAACACAATGCCTGGAATATTGGAGTGCCTGCCTGCCGCAGGCAAGACCTGCAAGTAAGTGTTGCATAACTCTACCAATATGGTGGTCACGAACCATTTCGTGACCAAACATTTGTAATTCGTCCTGTCAGGAAATGGTTCCTGACAGCCGGTACTCATAACAGTCGAACTAATGAGTTGTGCAACTCTCACGGCAAGGCAGGGTGAAATGATAGAACAATGCAAAACATTACTACTATAATATTTTTTCACTCCTAATAATTTTTGATTTTCCATTACTCCAGCCAAAGATATTTGAAATTTTGATGAGCTATGAAATTCCAAAAAGCAAATTTCAAAATCCAAATAAGCATCAATAAACAAACCTGCCTGACTGCAAAGCAGGTACAAAATCCAAAACCCCGGGCACTGTGTTTGACATGATTTTTAGATTACCCGAACTTCCTGATATTTTTTTACAAATACAAAATATTTTAGAATAATTATTCATTTATTTTCTATTTTAGCCAATCATTTTTTAAATCAGGTAAATTTTCAGGAGTCCGGCAATATGGATACTAAAAAGATTCTTAGTACCCCGGTGCTTGTTTCGGCACTCGGTTATTTTGTGGACATTTATGATTTAATCTTATTTGGTATTGTAAGAATTCCGAGCTTAAGTGACTTAGGAGTCGAAGGAGAGGAATTAATTAAAACCGGTGTGTTCCTTTTAAATATGCAGATGGCAGGAATGCTGATTGGTGGAATTGTCTGGGGAATATATGGAGATAAAAAAGGGAGGCTGTCTGTTTTATTCGGTTCAATTTTCCTTTATTCGGTTGCAAATATTGCGAATGCCTTTGTTACTTCAGTTGAAGCTTATGCTGCTTTAAGGTTGCTCGCAGGGATAGGATTAGCAGGAGAGCTTGGAGCGGCAGTTACATTAATAAGTGAAATATTGCCTAAAGAATTAAGAGGTTATGGAACAGCAATTGTTGCAACAATAGGAGTTTCCGGTGCAATTGTTGCTGCTATTATCGGCGATTCATTTTCATGGCAGACCGCTTATATAATAGGCGGAGTGCTTGGTTTAATTCTTCTTATTATGCGATTAAGAATGTTTGAATCGGGAATATATAAATCAATCAAAGATTCAAATATTTCAAAAGGAAATTTCCTGAAATTATTTTCTTCTAAAGAAAGATTTGTAAAATATTTGAATTGCATTTTAATCGGGTTACCAATTTGGTTTGTAGTCGGTGTGCTTATAACTTTCTCACCGGAGTTTGGAAAGATTATGAATGTTGACGGAACAATTTCTGCCGGTAAAGCAATTATGTTTACTTACATAGGATTGATATTCGGAGACTTTGGAAGCGGTTTTCTCAGCCAGGCATTTAAGAGCAGAAAAAAAATCGTAATGATGTTTCTTTTTCTGACATCGGTATTTATTTTAGTTTATCTTTTTGCAGGGATTACAAGCCTTACTTACTTTTACGGCATATGCGTAGCTCTCGGGGTCTCAATCGGTTACTGGGCAGTCTTTGTTACAATTGCTTCCGAACAGTTCGGAACCAACCTGCGTTCGACAGTTACAACTACAGTTCCTAATTTTATAAGGGGTTCAGTCATTCCAATTACATTAGTTTTTGAATTGCTCCGCGGTTCGCTTGGAATGATTTATGCAGCTTTAATAGTCGGAGTCGTTTCACTCGTGATTGCATTTATTGCATTATATCACATGGAAGAAACTTTTGGTAAAGATTTAAACTTTATAGAAAAAATTTAACGCATGGCAACAAAAAAAATATACTATCTTCTTTCTGCTTTACTTCTGGCAGTAATTATTATTCTGGCATTTGTCTTTTTTCAAAACACAATAAATTATCTCATTGATCTTTTCCTTCATCTCGATGAACACCTTAATGAGCTTATACTTAAGTATGGAATTGTTACTTATGTAATTTTATTTCTTGTAATCTTTGCAGAAACGGGACTGGTAGTAACTCCGTTTCTTCCGGGTGATTCACTTCTCTTTGCTGCAGGCACTTTTGCAGCACTCGGTTCTTTTGATGTTGTCTTACTTTTTGTTCTTCTTTGCATAGCTGCAATACTGGGAGATACGGTTAATTACTGGATTGGGCATTATTTCGGTCCTAAAGTCTTTCATAAAGAAACACGGTTCATTAAAAAGGAATATCTTGAAAGAACGCATAACTTTTATGAAAAGCACGGCGGTAAAACAATAATAATTGCAAGGTTCATCCCTATCATAAGAACATTTGCACCGTTTGTTGCTGGAGTAGGTGCAATGACTTATTCAAAATTTATTTTGTATAATGTGATAGGTGGAGTTGTCTGGGTGGCAATGTTTGTTTTTGGCGGATATTACTTTGGTAATATACCGATAGTTAAAAATAATTTCTCACTAGTTATAATTGTAATCGTTATTATTTCTGTCTTACCGGGGGTAATTGAATTCCTGCGCCATCGTTCACTTAAAAAAAAATCATTAAAAGATTCGGTTGAATCAGAATAAAGTAATGATTTTCTTATTCATCTTTCAGGGGAGTTTTAAGAACTTTTATAAAGAATTTCAAGGCAAAGAATATTATAATAATCCAGGAACAAAGCATCATTATTATAGCCGATACACTCATTTCACTTCTCCCTTACTATTTGTTTTTTTCTTACGCCAGGCTTTATGAACGAGATAACCAAATGTTATAAAAGTAAGCATCAATAAAAGCCGGGTACCATCTTTAACAAACTCCCTCGTAGGTTCACCGTTTTCAAACCAGGCATACTTATCGATACCGACATGGAAAATAACGCCGATAACACTATCGGCAGCTAACGGCCAACCATTTCCGCTGAATAAACTTGAAAAAGCAGAAATCCAATCTGTGGTTGGTTTAATCATTGCAGCAATAAAAATAATGATTATAAAAAATGGAGTTATATATTTGATTGAGAATTTAAAAATCGTTGGAACGATTATATCAGCTCCCCGTGTAATTTCATCCCATCCGCGATTGATCCCAAAAATAAAAGCAAAAACTATTGCTTCCAATAATGCAAAAACCACAAGTGAAAAGGTTCCTGTCCAGAAATCAAATTCATCAAAAGCGCCTCCGGGATAAAGCCAAACACAAATAAAACCTAAAAGGAGAACAGCTAAGCCAACAAAGATTGCACTCTTTTCACGCGATAATTTGTACTCATCTTTGAAAAAAGCGAGTATCGGCTGACCCATTGCAAGTGAAGATGTTATACCTGCAAAGAACAAAAGTCCGAACCACATTGCACCGGCAACTGGTGCAAACCATCCCCAGTTATTAAACAAAGTCGGCAAAGTTAAAAAGCCTAAACCAAAACCGCTTCCGCCCATTGTTGCTGCCTGTACTGCATTTAAACCTAAGTAAGCTGTCGCGATTGGAATTAATATTGAACCGCCAAGTATTACTTCAACAAATTCATTCATCCATCCTGCAGAAGATGCATTAAGAGCAATATCCTGCTTTTCCTTTACATAAGCAGCATAGCAATGAATCGAACCCATTCCGACTGATAAAGTAAAAAATATTTGTCCTGCGGCAGCAAGCCAGGTAGTGGGATTTGTAAGTCCTGAAAAGTTCGGCTCCCAGACAAAGTTCAATCCTGTTAATGGGCTTTCAATTACTCCAGGATCTCCTGAACCGAGAGTTAATCCTTTTATGGCAAGAATAATTCCGAAGAGAATTAAGAGAGGCATGCCGATTTTAGCAGCTACTTCAATTCCTTTTGCCAAGCCTTTAGAAAGTATCCATACATTCAAACAAAGAGTTAGTAAAAACCAGAATATAGCTTCATATGGTAGAGCAAAGATAGAATTTTCATGAAGTCCGAGATACTTTGGAAAAAAATCTGTAGGCTTAATGTCGAAAAATGTTCCAGTGATAGAATGAAAAACATAAGAAAGTGTCCAAGATTCGATATAAGAATAATAAGCCGCAATGGTAAGATTAGTAAATAAACCAAATACACCAATATATTTTAAGAATCTTGATTTACCCATAACATCAAACATACCAGGTGTTGAATGATGCCCGTATTTACCTCCATTTCTGCCTATCGCCCATTCAATATAAAGTAAAGGGATTCCCATCAGTAAGAATGAGATAAGATATGGGATAATGAAAGCACCGCCACCGTTTTGCGATGCCTGAGCCGGGAAGCGGAGGAAATTTCCTAAACCCACTGCATTGCCAGCCATTGCCAGGACAAGACCTACTCTGGTTCCCCATCGTTCTTTATGAATGGACATTTATTTACTCTTTATTTTGGATATATACTTTTTGTTAAATTTTTTTATGAAATTTTAAAAACTCTAGTGGGTTTTGATAAACAATCTTTCATTTTTTCCCTCAGGATTTTCCGTTCATTATTGTTTTCTAATTAAGTTTGCCCAAATTAGTTATAAATTATAATCTTAAGCAAGCAAAAGCATGGTTAATTTGACGGATTTATTCGATATTTGTACTTAGAATATGGAAGACTCCGAAAGATTTTTTTTAAGGATATTGTAAAAGCTATGGGACTTGTTTTCGGCGACATTAAAAAGATTACTCTTACTTTTGTTAAGTTTTATGATCTGCTGTATAACGAGCTTCATTGAGTAATAACTCGTTTAAATTTATAATCAAACAATAAACTAAAACTTTAGGCATAACTCTGAACATCGAAACCACTATACCGTTGATTAGTCTGCTTCCGTTTATTTTAATGTTACTTTCAATAGCAATTTTTCCTCTGTTCTGGAATCACTTCTGGGAAAAAAATAAGAACAAATTAATTATTGCTGTCATACTTAGTATTCCAATCATAATTTTTCTGCTTTCAGCAGGGTTTACGGATAAATTAATTGAAACGATGATATTTGATTATTTGCCTTTTATAATTTTGCTCGGTGCTCTTTTTACTATTACCGGGGGAATTTATTTAACCGGCGATATAGAAGCCAAACCATTAGTAAATACCACTTTTCTCGGTATCGGTGCAGTTATAGCTTCTTTTATGGGAACTACCGGTGCAGCTATGCTTTTAATACGTCCGGTAATCCAGACAAATAAAGAGAGGCAACATAAGGTTCATACGATTTTGTTTTTCATAGGTATCGTAGCTAACTGCGGAGGTCTTTTAACGCCATTAGGTGATCCTCCATTATTTATGATGTATTTGAGAAACGCACCTTTTGAATGGTTCTTTAAACTTTTTCCCGAATGGTTGTTGACAAACGGACTTCTTTTAATAGTATATTTTTTAGTAGATAGTTATTTTCATAAAAAAGAACCGGTCTCTGCGATTGTAAGAGACAAGAGTATGATACGTCCGATTAGGTTGCAGGGAAAAATAAATTTTATCTGGCTTGCAGGGGTAGTGCTTGCTGTTGCCTTTTTGAATGAACAATATATCCCGGTTATAAAGACGAACCATTACTTTAAATTTATAAGGGAAGGTGTAATTTTATTATTAGCATACCTTTCAATTCTATTTACACCAAAGCTGGTTCGTGAATCAAATAATTTTACGTGGGGACCAATCCAGGAAGTTGCTTACTTGTTTTTGGGAATTTTCGTAACTATGGTTCCATGCCTGCTATATCTCGAATTGAATGCACACACGCTCGGCGTAACAAGTCCGACACAGTTTTATTATTACACAGGTTTATTAAGCAGCTTTTTGGATAATACTCCAACTGCGGTTACATTTCACTCGCTTGCATTAGGTCTGGGAGTAAATTCATTTCCACTTATTGCAGGAATCCCTGAAGAATTATTAAAAGCCATTTGCTTAGGAGCAGTTTTCTTTGGAAGTATGACTTACATTGGGAACGGTCCCAATTTTATGGTTAAAGCTGTGGCTGAAGAGAATAATATTAAAATGCCCGACTTTTTCAGTTACATAATTAAATTTTCATTAATTGTGCTGTTACCCATTTTTATAGCCGTACAATTAATTATTTTATAGCTATCAATTCTAACGAATTTTTTTATGAAAAAGCTTCTGTTTGTATTTATAATAATCTTAACTATCCAACCGGGAATAGTTCTTCCTCAATCATATAAAGACACAATTGCGATAGGATTCTGGAATGTTGAGAATTTGTTTGATACAACAGATGATGCAAATCAAGATGATGAGGAATTCTTATCCACGGGAAATAAAGAGTGGACATCTGAAAGACTCGATACAAAACTGTATAATCTCTCACGAGTTATCAGGTCGATGAATAATGGTAACGGACCGGATATTTTAGGAGTATGTGAAGTAGAACATCAGGCACCTCTCGATAACCTGGTTCTAAAATTTTTTCACGATAAAAATTACAAAGTGGCTTATAAGGAATCTCCCGACGGCAGGGGAATAGACAACGGACTTATTTATAATGCCGATCTATTTTCTCTGTTAAGTGTTAAAGGCGATACAGTAATGCTCGATGATGGATATCCGACAAGATTAATTCTGAATGTTAATCTCCTAACAAAAGAAAAGGATACATTAATTATATATGTAAATCATTGGCCATCGAGGAGGGGAGGTCAGGCAGAATCTGAAAAGAACCGGGTAAAGGCTGCTGAAACTTTAAGACATTCTATTGATAAAAATTTCGAACGTAATGCCAGATCTAAAATTATTATTGTTGGCGACTTTAATGATGAGCCAGGCAACGTTTCACTTTTGCAAGGATTAAGTGCGGTGCCTTTTTATTGTGACAGCACCGGTTATATAGAATCTTACAGTGAACTATTTAATCTTGCTTACCCCGCTTTTGCAGATGGAGTTGGAAGTTATAAATATCGTGATGACTGGAATATGCTTGACCAAATCATAATATCCGGGGCTCTTATTGATTCGGAAAGCATTCATTACGTATGCAATTCATTTGAAGTTTATAAGCCTTTAATGATGGTTACACGATCAGGTAATTATGAAGGAGCACCATTTCCTGCTTACGGAGGTAGCAGGTATCTCGGTGGTTATAGTGATCACTATCCTGTTGTAACTAAGTTCATTTTAACAAGAACAGAATAATGGAAAAGATACTTTTAATATTTGGGGCAAATGGTGCATTAGGAAAGGGTATAACACAAGTATTAATAAAAAAAGATTTTAGCAAAATTTATTTATTTGATGTTAAGCTTGATGGTTTGCCTGAAGCCGGTAATATTGAAAAAGTAGAAACAACAGACCTTTCAATTGAAAAAAATGTTCTTGATGCATTTTCAATAGTAAAACCTTCGAAAGACAAAGTATTCTTTCTGTATTCTACAGTTGGAGGCTTTGCAGGTGGTAAAAGTATCTGGGATACTAAAGCTGATGAACTGGATAAAATGATCGGTATTAATTTTAAGTCGAGTTTTTTTATTGCAAAACATTTTTCCGGTATAGTGAAAGAATCCGCTGGAGGTTCAATCTGTTTTACTGCAGCCTTTACAGGTATTTATCCGGAGAAAAAGAAATCCGCTTACGACTCTTCGAAAGCTGCATTAATTCATCTTGTCAAAAGTCTTGCCTTAGAAGGGAAAGAAATAAAAATGACAGCAAATGCAATTGCTCCATTAATAATTGATACTCCTGCTAACAGGGAATGGATTACAAATGCAGACTATACGAAATGGATTAAACCAAAAGAAATCGGAGAATTGGTAAGCAGCATTTTTAATAACTATAATTTCATTACCGGCAATATCATTAATCTTACTCATAGGTTTCAGATATAATGTCTTTTCTGATTGTTAACAAGAAAATATGTGGTTGACTTTGTTTTTCAAAATCTTTATTGTAACATAAATATATTTCAAAAATTATGCGGTTTTCATTCTATCTATAGCATCAACAATAATCATCTGGAGGATACTTTATATGGTTTTATCAACATTTATTTTAAGTACATTGAATGTCATTGCTCAGGCTCAAAGTGAAGGGGCACTAAACTGGTTAACACAAAAATATAACGACGGCGGTTTTTTCATGCATCCGATTTTAGGATGTTTAGTTGTAGGGTTAGCTTTGTGTTTAGAGCGGTTATGGACACTATCCCGTGCCCGCGTAAATACAAAAGATTTTATAATTAAAGTTAAGAAAGCTCTTGAAACCGGAGGCGTTGAGGCTGCCATGGACGTTTGTTCAAAAACAAGAGGACCGGTAGCATCTGTTTTTCAAGCAGGTTTGTTAAGAGCAAATGAAGGTATAGAAGCTGCAGAAAAAGCCATTATGACTTACGGCGGCATAGAAATGGGATTCCTTGAGAAGGGTTTAATCTGGATTTCACTCTTCATAACACTTGCGCCCATGTTAGGTTTTACCGGAACCGTCCAAGGAATGATTGCAGCGTTTGATGCTATAAAAGAAGCGGCTCAGATTTCGCCTTCTATCGTTGCAGAAGGTATTGCAATAGCTCTTTTAACTACTTTGTTTGGGCTTGTGGTAGCAATGATATTACAGGTGTTCTATAATTATTTTATTGCCCAGATAGACAAGCTTGTTGCAGGAATGGAAGAGAGCTCGGTTGAGTTGATTGATACTTTGTATCAAATGCATCAAGAAAAGAAATTATAGTTATTAAATAGAGATAAAATATGGCTTTATTGAAGAAAAAAACTGTTAGATCAGTAGACATTCCCACAGCTTCCCAGGCGGATTTAGCATTTTTGTTACTTTTATTTTTTCTTGTATCTACAATAATCGATGTTGATACCGGAATAGGATTAACGTTACCCGAATACATAGAGGATCCTGAGACTGTTGAGGTGCCTAAAGATCGTATGGCTGCGGTTCTGATAAATGAAAACGGCGATGTACTTGTTGATGGAAATCCAACTTCTATTTTCCAGGTTAAGAATAATCTCAAGCCCCGAATCGTTTCGAAAATCGAACTACCATCAAATAAGAAATTAATTGTCTCCGTAAAAACAGATCGTAAGACAAACTATAATGCTTATATTCAGGCTTTGGATCAGATTAAGCAGGCTTATTTTGAAGTAAGAGATGAATATTCCTCGTCTAATTATGGAAATAAGTTCAATGATCTTAGTGTTGAAGACCAGGAAATTGTAAAAGACAAAGTTCCTATCATTATTTCGCTTGCAGAGCCTGAAGCTGTTAAAAAATAAAATTTAAGGTGTCATAAATGGAATTTCAAAAGAAAAGGGCTAAGGTAAAACTGGAAATACCCACTACCTCGATGCCCGACATTGTGTTTATGTTATTAATGTTTTTTATGGTTGTCACTACACTTCGAGAGGTAGATTTACTTGTTGAATTTAAACTGCCTGAAGCTAAAGCTATAGAAAAAATAGAAAACAAAAGGTTGGTTTCTTATATATGGGTTGGTAAAGATAAAAGAATCCAGGTTAATGACAGTATAATTAAAATGAACGAAGTCCAATCTATAATGTATGCTAAACGTCAGAGTTTACCCAATATAATAGTTTCGTTAAGAGTCGATAAAGGTTCCGATATGGGATTTGTTACCGATATTCAGCAGGAGTTAAGAAAAGCTTATTGTTTAAGAATAAATTATTCAGCTACAGTTAAGATTTAAATAATTATTAAAAAATAAAAATACTTTAGATGTTAAGGCAGGTTTTATTATAATTTTAACCTGCCTTTTTCAATTTATGAGGTGAATATGAATCTTAAAGAGAAAATTACTGGGGATATGAAAACTGCAATGAAAAGCGGAGATAAAGTAAGACTGGAAACCGTTCGTTCTATCCGTGCATTAATTCTTGAGTTTGAAAAAAGCGGCAATAACAAACAACTTAATCCGGAGGAGGAAATAAAGCTTCTCAGTACAGCAGTTAAAAAGAGGAAAGAATCTATCGAACAATATAAAAATGCCGGAAGAAATGATCTCTCTGATAAAGAACAAAAGGAGTTGGACATATTAATGGAATATATGCCTAAACAACTGGAAGTAGATGGAATACAGAAAGAAATTGCGAAGATAGCTTCTGAGGTGGGTGCAAAATCCAAAGAGGATTTTCCTAAATTAATGCCGCTCGTAATGAAAGAGCTTAAAGGAAAAGCAGATGGGAAAATAGTTAAACAGGAAGTTGAAAAATTTTTGGGAAGTGCTTGAACATTTTTGATATAATAATATTAGTCATCATTTTTATAGGATTTGTGCTTGGCTATAAAGACGGGTTCATTAGAAAACTGATCGGCTTAATTGGATTTATTCTTGCAGTTTTTTTAGCTGTTAAATATGCTTCATGGCTAGGGCAAATAATCGAATCTATTACGGGAATTGAAATTTACCTTTCTGAAATAATTGGCGGAGTAATAATTTTCCTTGTTATTATTTTTGTTTTTTCTATCTTAAAAAGATACATTCATCCATTTGATAAAGTAAATAATTTTGTTAATCAGTTTGTTGGTGGCTTAGTAGGAACAATGCAGATATTGTTCTTTGTGAGTGCGTTTTTAATTATTCTTAACATTTTTAACACCCCGGCTAAAGAATCGAGAGAGAATTCCTTTTTATATTATAAGATATATAATTTAATTCCTGTAACTATTGAATATGTAAGCCAGTATAAAGCTGAACCTAAAGAAATAATAAAGGAATATATAAGAGATAAAGACACGTTACAATGATCTCACAGTCGGTACTCGAGAAATTAGAATTTCCTAAAATCCTTCAATATATATCTGTTTATAGCGTTACAGAAAAGGGGAAAAAGATAGTCCAGGCTCTTACCCCATCATTCAGTTCCCCCGAATTTATTACAGAAGGTAACCTGGTTAGTGAGGCAAAAGAAATCCTTATAAAAGATATTCATCCTCCACTGATTTACCTAACTGATCTGGAAACATCTCTTTCAAAAAGTAAAATTGAAGGAGCTGTACTTGAAAGCAAGAAAATACTTGAGATATTATCACTGATTATATCTTCGAGAAATTTTGTCCATTATCTTAAATCAAACTCAGAAGTTGCTCCGGGATTACTAAAACTTACAGATGATTTATTCGTTGACAAAGTTCTTGAACATCATATACAAAAAGTAATTAACGAAAATGGCGAAATAAAAGAAAACGCCAGCCCGAAACTTGCAGAAATAAGAAGAGATATAAGGGAAAAACACGAAGAGCTTATTCGTTTGGTAAACAGGATAACCAAAGCATTAAAAGAAAAAGAATTAGTTAGAGAAGACTATATAACTTTGAGGGACGGCAGAGTAGTGGTGCCCGTAAAAGCTGAGCACAAAAGACACATAAGGGGATTCATTCATTCTGAGTCTGCTACGGGTCAAACAGTTTATATAGAGCCTGAAGAAACCCTTGAGATGAATAATGATATAGTTTCGCTCTCATTTGAAGAAAGAAGAGAAATTGAAAGAATACTAAGAGAACTTACTGCAAAAATAGGTTCTGTTGCTGAAGAGCTTAAAAGCACACACGATACTATCGGTTATCTCGACTCAGTTTTTGCAAAAGCTAAGTATTCGATTGAGATAATTGGCTCCTTTCCCCAGGTAGATAAAAGCAAACCTATTGTAATTCAGGATGCGAGGCATCCTATACTTATTAAAAAACTCGGTCGTGATAAAACCGTTCCCCTTAATCTTGAAAACAAAGGATGGAATGTAATTGTAATTACGGGTCCTAATGCCGGCGGTAAGACCGTTGTTTTAAAAACTATTGGACTACTGTCATTAATGCTTCAAAGCGGAATTCATATCCCGGCAAGCCCGGATTCCAACTTTCATAAGTTTAATAATATTTTAGTTGATATCGGGGATGAACAATCTATAGAAGATGATCTTTCAACGTTCAGTTCCCATTTATCAAACATCAAAACAATACTTTTGTCTGCAGATTCCGATTCACTTGTTTTGCTGGATGAAGTAGGCACAGGAACCGATCCTTCCGAAGGTTCTGCGCTTGCTGTTGCAGTGCTTTTAATGTTATACAAAAGAAATGCACTGGTTTTTGCTTCCACGCACCATGGAAGCTTAAAGCTGATAGCTCATGATCAGGATGGTTTCGAAAATGCTGCGATGGAATTTGATTCTCAAAATCTCAAACCGACTTATATGTTTAAGCAAGGAATTCCGGGTTCCAGCTATGCTTTTGAAATAGCAAGAAGG
>Ga0208373_1001579_pt1 | contig 29481 bp, 22 predicted proteins | sample RifOxyC2_FD_184036 | JGI IMG/M metagenome (GOLD analysis project Ga0208373, IMG submission 184036) | Soil microbial communities from Rifle, Colorado - Rifle Oxygen_injection C2 (SPAdes) | ecosystem: Environmental > Terrestrial > Deep subsurface > Rock core/Sediment | place: Rifle, Colorado... | reverse complement strand
TGGCATTAAAAGGCGCGTGAAACACTAACCGTTTTGCGCAAAAAAAGAGACAGAAAATTATGTCTTAAAATAATTAAAAATTTGTCTAGAAAAAGGGCCCACCATAGAGAAAGAAATGAGCGCATCTGATTTGAAAGCTAGTTTATTGCCTTCTGGTCAACCAGAGGGTGTAGCTCCCGAAGAAAAAACTGTCGATGAAATTAAACAAGAACCCAAAAACAAATGGGAACCAAGACTCCTGACAACTGCCGGCGCGTTATTTTCCTGTATTTTTTCTTGGGCAATCTGTCAGAATCTGCCGCTTTTTAATTTTTACGGATGGGGTCTATCCGTATTTGCCGTCGCAGGTCTTTTCTTTCCATTTGCCGCAGCACTTGCCTGTTTGAGTCTGATGATATTTACTTTGCACGATCTTGAAAAATGGAAAGAAAAATCTGTCAAAGAACGATCACTTCTTTTACTTAAACTTTCAGCGCTCATGGCAATTGTTGCCGGCTGTTTTATTTTTAATGCCGCTTTGCTCAGCACTTATTTTTTTGCTTCTTTTACTATCATTCCTTATATTGCGCCTGCTTGTTTTGTTTTTGCAACACTGGCTTTAGCTTTTTTTAATGCCGGCAATGAAAAAGAAACACACCAAAAAATTATTGGTTTTACTGCTTTATTTTTGCAGACAATGGGCGCAACGGCTTTCTTGTTTGGCGGATTAGCTGCTGCCGGATTGATTTCATTTACCCTCCCGCTTGCAGCCACATTGAGCATGATAGGATTAGGAACTATAGGCGCTTTGATGATGATTCGAGCAGATAAAATATTGATGGCTTGGTACAATAAAGAAAATGGAAAAGAAAATTCACCTTTTATACAGCTTTGCGTGGTATGTATGTTGGGTATTTTTGCAGGCACTCTCGCCACCATCCTCGGCGCCTCCATAACAGGCGTTTTTTTTATTGGATTAGCAGCAATAACTCTATCTGTGGGAGCATTATGGATTGGAAAGAAAGTACCCTCATGCTGCTGCCGAAACAGCTATAGTCTGTTTGATGATACAAAGCAAAAAGAATCTGATAACAGCCAGCTTTCTGATACCGATGCAAATACTTGCGTTCGCGTTCCTGCCTAATCACTCTCTATACTGTTTTAGCAGTACAGAGAATTTTGTTTGCCTATTTTATTTTCAGCCTTTTGCGATTTTCTTTTGCCCAAAAGAAGCTCATATTAGCTTCATGAGAGACCCACTGCTACCATCAGCACATGCAAAAACCAGATGCAGTAAAATTTCTATAAAAACTGCTTTGGGTTTTTTTCTGCTTTTTGTTTATGGGGATTTCTTCAGCTCTTTCTGCAGCCGCATTTAAATGAAAAGGGTAAGAACATTTCAGTAGCTATTGGATTATTTTTATTGTCAGCAGGTATTGCTTGCTGGATAATAGGTGGGCGTTCGGATGATTCTACTAAAAAAGATGAAGAGATGAAAAAAGGTATTTCCAATGAAATGCGAACTAATAGCGAAACATTGCCAACCCTGTGAAGGGGGCATATCGCCTCTTAAAAAAAACGAGGCAGAAAAATTATTAGATAAAATTCCCGGTTGGAGTTTATCTGAAGAGGGCAAAACCATTTCGCGCCGTTTTGAGTTTAAAGGTTTTTATAAGACCATGAGCTTTGTTAATGCCGTTGCATGGATTGCTAATCAAGAAGGACATCATCCTGAGATGAAAATAAGCTACAGTGTTTGCGAAATTTCTTATACCACACACGCAATCGGTGGCTTAAGTGAAAATGATTTTATCTGCGCTGCAAAAGTAAATGAATTAATCACACAAGTAGAATAAATTAACAGGCTAAGAATTTTATCATCTTCATCATTGTCATTTTTTTATTTAGCATTTGCTTATAACTTAACTTTTCTGCTATCTTAGAACCTGTTTAAAATTTCTACTATGTCGGTCATAAGCCGTTGATTTTCTGCGATCCGTTGCTCACATAGCCAAACGTATGCTACGCTACGGTTCTCGAAAATCAACGCCTTCTGTCTCGACCTAGCGAAATTTTAAATCAGGTTTTTACACCCTTTCACCCATAGGTTACAGCATGTCAGTTTCCCGTGCTAAAGCTATTTTTCTTTACTGCATTGTTTCAGCATTTCTGGTATTTGAAATGGGCGTACAGGTTTCACCCAGCGTGATGACATCGCAGCTCATGCATGATTTAAATATCAGTACGTTTGGTCTTGGTTTGATGTCTGGCATTTATTTTTATACTTATGCAGCCATGCAGATTCCTTCCGGCATTTTGTTTGACCATTTTAAATCAAGAGTGATTTTAACTTCTGCTATTTTAATTTGCGCGCTCGGCACTTTATTATTTTCTTTTGCGCCGAATATTTATTTAGGATCACTGGCAAGATCACTCATGGGTTTTGGTTCTGCCTTTGCTTTTGTGTCAGTATTAGTCGTCACTGCTGATTTATTTTCGCACAAGCATTTTGCGCTGATCACCGGCATCACACAAATGCTGGCAGCGCTTGGCGCGATGCTGGGACAAATTCCTTTAAGTCATGCAGTGATTATTTTCGGCTGGCATCGCGCGATGTTTTATTTAGCTATCATGGGTTTTATTTTAGCGCTGCTTTCTTGGCTGTTTTTAAATTATGAAAAAAATAAAATTGTCACTACGCATCAAGATTATCTTTGGAAAAATTTAAAAAAGATTTTTACCAATAAACAAACTTGGTTTATTGCACTGTATGCTTGTTTATTGTGGACGCCAATGTCAGGTTTTGCTTCGCTTTGGGGTGTGCCGTATTTAATGACAGCGCATCATTTAACGCACACACAAAGCGCAACGCTTTCCGCCATGATGTGGTTAGGGCTTGCTTTAGCCAGTCCATTGCTTGGATGGCTTTCAACTTTTATCCGCCGGCGTGTTTTCCCTTTAGCGATTTCCGCTTTATTAGGATTCATGTGTTTTGCGATTCTATTATTTTTTTCTGATTTATCTGTGTGGATGATCGGCGCTTTAATTTTTCTGGCAGGCGGAGCATGTGCAGGACAAGCATTAAGTTTTACTTGCGTGAAAGAAAATAACGGCGAACACCAGCGCGGTGCAGCTATTGCTATGAATAATATGGCCGTGGTTATTTCTGGCGCTATTTTCCAGCCACTCATCGGCAAATTATTAGAAAACTTTCATGGAAATTTTCAAATTGTATTGATGACTATTCTAATTTGCTATGCTGTCGGCGCTGTAACCGCCGCATTTTTAGTGAAAGAAAGTTTCTCAAAGTAAAAATTTCTTCCTATTTTTCCCTGTATTGTTGCACGCCTATTTTTATTTCATAATAAGTCTCCACTAAAAGGAGATGATAATGAAAATAAAAACACGTGCATTTACATTGTTGGAATTAATGATTGTCGTTGCGATCATCGGCATTTTAGTTTCCATTGCGATTCCTTCTTATAAAAGCTATACCAAGCGCGCGCATTTTACTGAAATTGTTCAGTCCGTTGCACCATATAAAATCGGTGTCACTGAATGCTATCAAGTCACTGGCGATTTAACCGACTGCAATGCAGGCGAACATGGCATTCCTGCTGCTATTACTGATGGACCCGGATTGATTGATAATCTTTCAGTCAGCGCAGGCGTTATCACTGTTACACCGCGAAATAATTACAGCATTACTGCAGAAGATACTTATATTCTCACCCCGTCAGAATCCAATGACACCTTAGTGTGGGCAAAAAGCGGCGGAGCCATTAGCGCTGGATTGGCAAGTTAAATACAGGGACTCAGATAAGGGAAAAGGGAAAAGGGAAAAGAGAAAAGTTTTTTGCAGGAAAAATCTATTTTGCAGAAATAAAATGAAATATACCGAATTAAAAGTTTGGCAAAAAGGCATGGCTCTTGTTGAAAGCATATATTACCTTTCAAAAAAATTTCCGCCAGAAGAACGATATTGCCTTACTTCGCAAATAAGAAGATCTGCTATCTCTATAGTCTCTAACATTGCAGAAGGTTATGGCAGATATTCAAGAAAAAATTATTTTAACTACTTAACCATTGCCTATGGTTCATTACTAGAATTAGAAACACAATTAAAAATAGCAAACCGTCTTGATTATTTAGAGGATAATTTATTAAATGAATGTGAACGAAAAACAGAAGAACTCGAAAAAATGTTAAATGTACTAATGAACAAGATTAAAGGAAAAACAGAGAATTAAAGATAATTCGGAAATGGAGAATAAAAAAATATGTTTAGCAAAATAATCACTTTTCCCTTTTCCCTTTTCCCTTTTCCCTTTTCCTTTTTCCTTTTTTTCTTTTCCCTTTTTTCTTTTCACTTTTCCCTTTTCCCTTTTTTCTTTTCCCTTTTTTCTTTTCACTTTTCCCTTTTCCCTTTTTTCTTTTCACTTTTCCCTTTTTTCTTTTCCCTTTTCCCTTTTATGCCTTGCTACCCTGCCCAGAATGAAAGTAAAAACTAACTAAACCCCCAAAGGCATCATTCCCCATGGACATTCTTTCACAGCATTTATTATCCGAGAAAAAACTATCAGAATCTCTTTTGATTGAAGCCAGACAAAAAGCCTCAAGCAAAAATCAAACGCTGATTGCATTTTTAATTGAAAACCAATTTTTAAACGCAAAAGAAATGGCAGAAATCTTAAGCCGAATTTTTGGTTTAGAATTTTGTTCATTAGAAAATTTTCAAACAAAAGTAAATCCGCTGGAAATTTTTGAAAAAGAATTTATCCTTCAGCACCAACTTCTTCCGCTTGAAGAAAAAGAATCGCAAATCATTACGGCAATTTCAGATCCAAATCAATTAACCTTACTGGAAGATTTAAGTTTTCATACCAGCAAAAATATAAAACCTGTTTTTGTTGAACATGATTTGCTTCAAAAAGAATTACATAAATTATTTTTTCATGCTGCCAAAATAGAAAATAATTTAGCAAATGAATTTAATCTCACTGAATGGTTAAATCAAATTATTTCTCAGGCGATCGAAAAAAAATCGTCCGACATTCACTTAGAACCTTTCCAGCATTTTTTAAGAGTACGTTTCCGTATTGACGGAATATTGCATGAAATCACGCAAAAACCTGCACAACTTTCTGCTGCCATTGTATCGCGTTTAAAAATTATGGCTAATTTAAACATCGCAGAAAAAAGACTTCCACAAGACGGACGATTTACTTTTTCTTACGGCACATTGCGCGATTGTCGTTTGAGTGTTTGCCCGACACAATTTGGTGAAAAATGCGTGATTCGAATTTTAGAATCCAATAAGAAATTATTATCTATTGAAAAATTAGGCATGAATGATTCACAAAAAAATATTTTTTTAGAAACACTTCAAAAACCGCAAGGACTGATTTTAGTGACAGGTCCTACCGGCAGCGGAAAAACAATTTCCTTATATACGGCTCTTGATATTTTAAATTCTTCACAAAAAAATATTTGTACAATTGAAGATCCGATTGAAATTGATTTGCCCGGTATTAATCAAGTGAACATCCATCCAAAAATTGGATTAACCTTTGCACATGCCTTACGTTCTTTTTTGCGCCAAGATCCGGATATCATGATGGTCGGCGAAATCCGTGATGCTGAAACGGCACAAATTGCCTTTCGCGCCGCACAAACCGGACATTTAGTTTTATCTACGCTTCATACTAACAGTGCCAAAGAAACGATCACACGCCTTGAGCATTTAGGCATTCCTTCTTTTGATATCGCTGAAACAGTACAACTCATTATCGCGCAACGTTTAGTGCGAAAATTATGCCCTCACTGCAAGCAGAAAGCTGATTCAATTTTATTGATAGATCAGGTAGAATATTCAATCTATGAACCGGGCAGCTGCGATAAATGCACGGATGGTTACAGCGGCAGAACAGGCATTTATGAATTAATGACACTCTCTCAAAATAAAATTTCTGCTGATACACAAACACTGCGAACTTCTGCCATGCAAACTGTTAAAAACGGCATTACTAGTTTGGCGGAAATAAAGAGAGTTATTGGCACAATAACCGAAATTAAATAACTCGTAGGGACAGGTCGTGACCTGTCCACAAAAAACACATTGAACTCATTTGTATTTGGATTTAATCAAAGTGATCACGGAGAAACCCTTGCTCAAACATAACACATTTTCCTTTATCAAAAGATTTTTTCTTTCACAGGAAAAATTATACAGTTGGGAAGGCATTGATCAGGACGGATCAAAAAAGAAAGGATTAACTGAAGCACACAGCAAAAAACAGCTTAAACATTTGCTCAAAGAAAAAAACATTATTACATTAAAAATTAAACGCCGAGCAAATCCTTTTTGGGCAAAAAAAGTTTCAAAAAAACAATTGTGCTTTTTCACGGCTGAATTGCTCAATCTTTTAAAAACAGGCATTCCGATCAATCAATCGCTAGAGATTATTTATAAATCACAAAGAAGTTTTTCTTTCCGCCGATTAATCGAATGCATTAAGCTATCCATTGAAAACGGCGAAAGTTTATCAAATACTTTAAAAAAATTTCCAGATTATTTTGATGTGTTATATGGTAGCATTATTGAAGCAGGTGAATTATCAGGCAAATTAGAAGAATCCTTAGCGCATCTTTCTCGGCATCAAAAACGTATAGTCGAATTAAAGCGCCGCGTTAAAAAAGCATTAATTTACCCCGTAACGGTATTATGTGTTGCCATCTTAATTACTTTAGCTTTATTAATTTTTGTCGTGCCTCATTTTGAAAGTATTTTTGCCAATGTTAATTCAGAATTACCTACTTTAACGCGTTCAATTATTTGGCTGTCCTATGTTGTTCGTCATGATATGGGGAAAATTGCTGTTTGGATTTTTTTAATCGTGATGATGATTTGGCTGGCAAAACAATATTCGAAACGCTTTTCGCACTTTTTAGAAATGCTTCCTTTTTATATTCCTATTATCCGAAAAATTTTTCGCTTAAATGCTTTTGCAAATTGGCATCAAAGTTTTGCTAGCACTGTTTCAGCAGGGCTGCCGTTATTAGAAGCGTTGAAAATTTCTGAGAAAACTATTTCAAATAAAAAATATCAGCTAAAATTAGAAAAAGTAAGAGCAGAAGTTGCCAATGGAAAAAGCCTGCATCAAGCATTAACAGAAACAGAATTTTTCCCCGAATCCACTATTCAGCTCATTACCATCAGTGAACAAAATGGCAAATTAGAAGAAACGCTGATCAGCATTGCGAATGAATATGAACGGCATTTAGATGATGCTGCCAAACAGTTCAGCAGTTTAGTAGAACCCGTCATCACTATTTTTATTGCAATAATTGCCGGCGTATTAATTATTGCCATGTATCTGCCAATATTTCAAATTGGGAATGTGTTGTGAATTTAAAAAACGAATTGTGTCAAATTAAATATCGAATATTCAATTTGACAAAGCTTCTTTAGTTGCATCTCCTCATTTACGGACAGCCACTCACGATCTGCCACTGCGTTTTTATGGACATATCCGACCTGCCCGTATAATTTCTTTTATCTCGCTCTTTTCCCTTTTCCCTCTCTTCTCTATCTTTTCCTCATCAGCGGAAATAAAATCACATCACGAATAGAGGGCGAATTGGTAAACAGCATCGCCAAACGATCAATGCCAAATCCTTCACCGGCTGTCGGCGGCAAACCATATTCTAATGCTGTCACATAATCTTCATCGTATTCCATTGCTTCCTCATTACCTGATGCACGCGAAGCCACTTGCGCTTGAAAACGTTCTGCCTGATCTTCCGGATCATTTAATTCAGAAAATCCGTTCGCAATCTCTCTGCCTAACACATAAAATTCAAAACGGTCAGTCACAAAAGGATCTTCATCATTTTTTCGCGCAAGCGGAGAAACTTCTGTCGGAAACATCGTTAAAAAAGTCGGCTGCTGCAAATGATGCTCTGCAAATTTTTCAAACAATGCCATGTGAATTGCGCCTAATCCCATGCCGTCTGCAATTTCAATGCCCTGTTTTTTTGCAAACGATTTTGCTTTTGTTTCATCTGCTAAAATTTCTTCTGAAATTTCTGGCGCATAGTTTAAAACAGCTTCGCGTACGCTAATGCGCGCAAATGTTTTTGAAAAATCAAGCGTCACACCTTCACATTCAAATTTCAAACTGCCTAATAATTCTTGTGCAAGCAGACGCATCAGTTCTTCCGTTAAATCCATTAAATCATGATACGTTGCATATGCCATATAAAATTCTAACATGGTAAATTCTGGATTATGCCGCGTTGAAATGCCTTCGTTTCTAAAGTTGCGGTTGATTTCAAACACACGTTCAAAACCGCCGACAACTAATCGTTTTAAAAATAATTCCGGCGCAATGCGCATGTATAAATCCATATCCAATGTATTGTGATGCGTTTTAAACGGTTTCGCAGCAGCACCCCCCAACACTGAATGCATCATGGGCGTTTCAACTTCAATAAATTTTTTATCCATTAAAAATTGGCGAATAAGCATCACCATTTTAGAGCGCGTGAAAAAAACTTTGCGCGAAGATTCATTCATCATCAAATCTAAATAACGCTGACGATAACGCTGTTCTAAATCTGTTAAGCCGTGAAATTTATCTGGCAGCGGATGCAAAGATTTGGTGAGCAATTTTATTTTTTTCACTTTCACACTAAGCTCGCCGGTTTTTGTTTTAAACAATTCCCCTTCTGCGCCCAGAATATCACCCAAATCCCACGCTTTAAATTCCTGATACCATCCTTCCGGCAATAAATCACGCGCAATATAAAGCTGAATTTGTCCACTCATGTCCTGCAGCGTGACAAAACTTACTTTTCCCATCACGCGGCGAGTCATCATGCGTCCTGCTACATTCACGTGAATTGCCTGCAATGCTAAACTTTCAGTTTCCACTGCGTCATAATGAGCATGCAAATCTTCTGCAAAATGTTCTCGCTTAAAATCATTGGGATAAGCTTGTCCTTTTTGACGAAGCTCAGAAAGTTTTGCACGTCGTTGCGCCACTTGTTCTTGTTCTATATTGTGATTCATCATTGCCTCGCCGCTTTTAAAACTTTGGAAAACGTTTATAATAGCTTATCTTAAGAGAAAAGGGAAAAGGGAAAAGGGAAAAGGGAAAAGGGAAAAGGGAAAATCACACGAGGAGGAAACCCCATGAAAGTCGTCGCATTTAACGGCAGTCCGCGTCAACACGGCAACACCGAACATTTAATCAAAATGGTTTTTGAAGAACTTGAAAAAGAAAACATTTTAATTTCGCAAATGATGGTGGTGGGTTCCAGCTACTGGAACATGGGCATTGGTTTAAAACCCGGCGATGTTGAACAAGATGAAGAAGGCGTGCGCACCATGAAAAATTTAGGAAAAAATATGGCAGCAGAATTAAAACGACGTAGGAGCGATTCATGAATCGCCCTTACAAAATCATCATCGCCTTAATCCTTTTTTTATTTTCTTTTTCTGCCTTCGCTTGGGATGCAGTCGGACACAAAATTATTGCGCAAATTGCGTGGCAAAATTTAACACCGCAAACTAAAAAAATTTTAGCCCCGTATATTCGCGCATTTCCCGAAAAACATGCTGCATCCTTATACAGAACTTTTTTAGAAATGAATATCTGGCCTGACCAACTCAAAACACAGGGCATTACTGTTTTTGATCACTGGCATTTTATTCGGCAAGGTTTTTCAGATGATCATTCCTATGTGCCGAAACCTGATTATTACAATATCGTGTGGGCAATTCCACAAATGCAAGCCATTTTAGAAAATCCTGCTGCATCAGTACAAGCAAAATCATTTGCGCTTTCTTTTTTAATGCATTTTGTCGGCGATATCCATCAGCCGCTGCACTGCATTTCACTTTATGATAAAAATTATCCCAACGGCGATGAAGGCGGCAATTTAATTCCTATTCGTTCGCCTTATGCAAGTAATCTGCATGAATTATGGGACAGGGAACTCGGCGCGTTTTATTCTGTTGAACGCTATCATTCGCCTTACCATCATCAGATCTATCAATTCGCTCAAAAAGTTATGCAGGAATTTCCGCCAAAAAATTTCGGCAATGAAATTCAAAATATAAATCCTTCTGAATGGGCGAAAAACAGTTTTGAATTAGCCAAAGAAAATGCTTATCCTATGCAGGCAAATGCTGAGCCAAGCCAAACCTATATTGATCACAATCGAGAAATTGCATTAAAACAAATTGCTTTAGCTGGTTATCGGTTGGCGTACTTATTGAACAGTACAGAAAAAAATTGAAAAATTAAAAAATTAAAAAATAACAGACGCATTAAAACCAGCACAGGCTGTTATATTAATGAAGTTTCCAATTTTATTTTATACTTTTCCCAGTCTGGCATTATTTGTTCTAGCATGCGATAAAATTTCTTATCATGAAAACGATTTTGTAAGTGACAGAATTCGTGGAAAATGACATATTCAATACATTCTCTCGACGCTTTAATGAGTTCACTATTTAACGTTACAGTCAACGTTTTTAATGACAGACTTCCCCAGCGTGTTTTCATTTTTCTCACACTTAATTTAGGTAGTTTTTCTTGTGAAGAATTAAACTGTTGCCAGCAATGAGCCATAAGTTTATCAAACAATGCCTTAGCCTGTTTTCGATACCAATTTTCTAAGTTCTTTTTAACATTTGAAGCCTCTAAACTTTCCTTACATATAACATGCAAAAAATCCTCTTGTAATGAAACATGATTTTTTTCTCCAGAGAATAATTTTAGGCGGTAAGGTTTTCCAAGATATAAATGTGTTTCACCTCCGACATATTGTCGCAGAGGAGTTCGTGGTCGAAATTGTTCAAAATATTGAATTTTATTCTTTATCCAAACCGCCTTGCGATTTACTTTTTGCTGAATTTTATTTAGATTAGAATTCATTGGTGCTTTAACTAAAATGGTTTGGTCTGGATGAATAATAATTGCCAAAGTCTTTCTTCGAGAAAAGATTATCTGATAAGTAAAAATTTCATTGCCATAATTTATTTCGCACAATAGAGCAGTCACTATGATTTCATCCTATTTTTTGCAACTTGCAATGTTTTCTGAAGAATAAGGTCAATTTGTTCTTCGGTTAAATCTATTTCATGATGATGTTTTATCTCATCAAATAAGAAATCATCTATATCATTCTTGACTGCATGTTGAGCATCAATATCATTCCAAAAATCAACTTTCCAGTGTTTGGCTAAGATATTATCTATCGCCAGTGCAATTTTTTCAGCAATATTATTATGATCCTTTGATGTATCAATAATTGGCTTTATCACACCATAAAAAGCGATAGCATTGGGTTTATTTTGAAGCGGTGCGGGAATATCATCATGGCGTTTTTCAGAAACTGACTTACTGATTTCTTTTGACAGGTTGAGATACTCCAGATCAGAAATACGTTCTAATTTAAAATCATCAATTGCTTGTTGAATTAACTTAGAGAATTTTTCATAAAATGCAGGATCTTCTACCATTTTTTCAGTAATCATACGCCGAGTAGCGTGAGCTATTGCATCGGCCTGAGCAGCAACGGTTTCTATCTGATAAACAGCTTGAGATTCTCGCACTTCTAGTCCATGATTATCAAAAATATCTATTGGCTCGTTAAGCGGTAATACTTCATTTGCATGTACATGAGTATCTAACAGTTTCTTAATCTTTGGCTCATAATCCTGATAATTGATTATTTCAGCATAACGTTTTTTTACCGCCAAGCGCATTTTTTCAAAACGTCTTAAATCATTTTTATATCGTAATAGCTTGTGATCTTCTATATTTTCCATAAATTGTTCGCTTGCGAATGCTATGGCTAGTGTTTTACCGAATTCTGTCAATCGCTGATAAAACTCATCTCGCAAAGCCTTGTCAGAAAGTAAACGTTCATACGCTTCTTCATCATACTGATTTTTGACAGTCTTAAAAATATCCCATAGGTCTGAATAACGCTGAGGAAGACGAGAGATTTCTGACTGAATAGAGAATAATGTACTTTCAAGGTCTGTTGCATCATAATTTTCTAAAGCACTATATAAATGAATAGCCTTATCCAATTCACCTAAGACGCTTGCATAATCAATAATAAAACCAAAATCTTTTTTCTCATACAGACGATTTACTCTAGCAATCGCTTGCAGCAAAGTGTGCTCTCGCAATTTTCTACATAAATAAAGCACTGTATTTCTTGGCGCATCAAATCCTGTTAATAATTTATCAACAACAATCAATATTTCTGGATCATCACCATTTTTAAATTGATTAACAATCTGTTTGTTATACTTAGCTTCAGAACCATAACGATTCATCATTTTGTTCCAAAATCTAACAACCGCATCAGTTGGCTCATCATCTACATCATCATAACCTTCTCGTTTATCGGGAGCAGAAATAATAACTTCTGAAGTCACGTAGCCTATTTCGTTCAAATATTCATGATACTTCAAAGCGGAAGCTTTATTAGGAGCTACGAGTTGAGCTTTAAATTTAACATCAGTACCCTGCCAATTTTCTCGATAGTTTTCACTCATATCAAATGCACGCATATAAATCACTTGATCTGTTTTATTCAACATTTCAGAGCGCGCATATTTTTTCTTCAAGTCTCGCTTTTGTTCCAGCGTTAGACCTTGTGTATGACGGTCAAACCACAAGTCAATTGCTTGTTGATCGATACGCATTTCCACATGGCGCCCCTCATAGAGTAGGGGAACAACAACTTTATCTGCAAGCGCACGGTTAATGGAATAATGAGGCTCGATTAAACCGCCAAATTTTGCGAAATTATTTTTTTCTTTTTTCAGCAGAGGTGTTCCCGTAAATCCCAAATAACAAGCATTGGGAAACATTTGTCGCATACGAGCTGCTAAATTACCAAAATTAGTTCGATGGCTTTCATCAACTAACATGAAAATGTTATCTGACATTTCCCGGTAATTTTTATACTTTAACGCCTTATCAAATTTATTAATGATCGTTGTAATAATCGAAGCATCATTTTCGCTCACAAGCTGCATTAAGTCTTTTCCAGAGCGCGCACGTTCTGGATGTAGTCCACAAGCCGCGAAGGTATTTTTTAATTGCTTATCCAAATCATCTCGATCAGTAACTAATACAATTCTCGGATTGGGAATTAACTCTTTTTGCAACGCTAAATTGCGCGCGAGCCATACCATCGTTAAAGATTTTCCTGAACCTTGCGTATGCCAAATCATTCCGCCTTGACGACGGTTTTCTGGATCACGCTGCATTACGCGGATTAATGCTTGTCGTATCACAAAGTATTGCTGATAACGTGCAATTTTCTTAACGCCGTTATCGAAAATAGTAAATTTATAAATTAATTCTAATAAACGTTCATGTCTACATAGACTAAAAAGCACTTTATCCTGTTCCGTTAGCTGACGAATACCTGTTTGTTCCATCTGATCAAAATGAGGCTTTAGATGAGTGAATTCATCTGAAAACAGAATTCGTTTTTGCTTTTCCGTTAAAGAATGATTAGCAAGTTCTTGTACTGTGTTTTCTTGATCTTCCAGTTCACGCCAATATCCCCAAAATGGTTTGGATGCGCCAACTGTCGAATATTTGATTTCATTTTTATTCGTTCCAATGAGCAATTGAGCATAGATAAATAATTTCGGAATGTATGTTTCAGTCTGATTACGAATCATCTGGGAAATAGCTTCATCAATATCTATTTCAGGCGCTTTACACTCAATCACCACCAAGGGTATTCCATTAACAAATAAAACAATATCGGGTCTCGCTGTTTCTAAACTCCTATATCGTTCTACAGCGAATTCCGCCGTGACATGAAAAACATTGTTTTCAATATTTTTCCAGTCAATATAATGCAAATCAAAACTTCCCTGATCGCCTTCAATATTTTGTTCTAAAGCCGTACCCAAAGTTAGCAAGTCATATACCGTCTCATTCGTACTTAATAAACCATCATATTTAATATTTTTTAACTTATGAATGGCAGATTGAATATTTTCTTCGCTAAAGAAATAATTTTTTCCTTTATAGGAAATCTGATTAAACTTTTTAAGCTGCTCACGCAATATATTTTCTAGTAAAACTGAATTTCGTGATCTCGCCCGCTCCTTCAGCGCCTCACTAGGAGATAAATATTGATACCCCATATTCATTAACAACTGCAAAGCAGGAATTTGAGAGAGATGTTTTTCGGTGGATTGTAATTTTTGCATATTAGTCACCATGATGTTCACAATTTAATTTATCCAGTATCCAATTATTAGGATTGTTGATAATGTATGTGCGAATGTTATTTAAAGATATTTCATTGCGGATAATATGTTCGTAATAATTACGTTGCCATAATTTTGCGCCAGGCGTTTGGTGCAATATATTTATGTATTTGGTTGATTGGTATTTAAAAAATGCGACCATTTGTCCCAACGTAGGGGCGCGGTTTCCGCGCCCATTGTTATCGCAGTTGATATATGCGGTTATTTTATGGCGGGGAAACCCACATGATGGGCGGGGAAACCCCTGTAACGGGCAGGGAAACCCCGCCCCTACGATTTGAATGATTCCGTGCAGATGATTTGGCATGATGATAAATTTATCCAATTGGATTATGTTGAATCGTTGTGGTATTAATAACCATTGTTGTTCGATAATTTTTCCAAATTCATTTAATTCCATTTCGCCATCAATGATTTTGCCAAATAAATATTTTTTATTGTGGACGCATATGGTTACAAAATATATTCCTGGGGATGAATAATCGTATTCCCGTAAACGGATTGATTTGCGGTTGTGATTAGGTTGTGATATTTTCATTTTATTTTAATTTTACCTGTTAGTAATTGTTGCATTAGACCATATTTTTGAATCTTTAGTTTTTCAAGTTGTGACTGAAGCAACATAATTTCTGAACGTCCATATTTTAGAATACATCCGATTTTCTTTTGTGTTTCTAATGGAGGAAGCTTTAAGTTATACCAATGTAAAAAGTCGCCTGGAATATGAGGGATTCCTGAACCTTCGCGAATAGCGCGAATTTTAACTCTAGACATATCTAAATGAGAAAAAACAAATTCATTATAAGCATAATTATTTATTCTTAACACACAAACTGTTGAACCTACAGCGCCTGTCAAGCCTGTTGTAACCTTTCCTGCATTTTCACCATCCCAAAGTAACAATACATCTTCGGAGGCACAACAAATTATGTCATTAGAACATGTATACTCCTTAAAATTTCCGGAAAAGCTATCAGACCCTATGTAAGGGATTCCTTGTTTCTCTTTATTTAAAACAACAGATTTCCCTTTTTCTTTCTTTGTGATTTTTGCCAGCCTTATGCTTGGCCATTTTTTTGAATCTTCAAAAACAATTCCATTAATAAGTTGGTATTGTAATTGTCTAAAGCATTTTTGTTTTTTCTCAATTAACAGCTCCATTTTTTGAATTGCCGTATCCCAAAACCACAGAATATCCGCTATACGTTTTTGTTTCTCTAGGGGTGGTAATGTGATTTCAAGAGGCTTAATTATTTGTAAATTTATGTTAGCTTGAGCATTTTGGGTTGCCATTGCTTTAAAATACTGTTTTTTTGTCTGAAGAAAATATTTTAACCATGTTTTACATACACTTTTATGAGGCTGAACCACAACTAAACTATCTGGGCAGCAAAAATCGAAATCTACTTCAGCAATATCTCCTATATTTGCCGCAATGGTTATAACAAGTGAACCTTTCGGAAAAAGTTTGCTTACCTTAATACCTTCGTTATTTAGGGTTTGTGAAAATTTTGAAACCACTCCTTTTGATAATGAAACATCACTTGTTTGTATAAAAGGCATTATCCCTCCATAATATTTAGGATCATTTCTAGGACGTACGGAAAACTTACCTCTTTCGACTATTGCTATTTCTGCTAACGTAACTCTTTCCCTAAATTTGTTTGACATTTTACTTACCTTTTTTGCTTCAGTTTTGTCGATTTTCTTTCACTTTCTCAATCTTTTTCACTGCTTTCGCTACCTCTTTAAAATTTGTTTTTAATGTAATAATATTATCAAGAGCAATAGTGTCCCGTATTATACTTTTCTTGATCAACAGTTATCCGGAAATTCAGGATAACTAAGCCAGCGTATATTTTCCTTTCTCGAAAAGTATATTTAAACCCATCGAATTCGATGGGTTTAAAATTCCAATTATTCGATTGTTCCCAAGAGGCTAGAAATTCAATTTTATTTTTTATCATTATTTTTCCCTTTTAATTTTTTATTCGCTTGTTTCTCTAGCCTTAAATAATTTTGCTTGCTCACTACAGGACGTCCTGTTTTTGACTCTAGTTCGCGCCTAGCATTGCCGGCAATGTTGCCGCCTTCTTGTGCAGCATTTAGATTTTCATCAAATCCTTGGCTATCTTTGTTGCGAGCAATTTCTGTGGTTGAGGCTTCGCCCAACATGGAGAAAATGAGCTCTAGATCAGTCATGTGGTCGCGTAGGTTTTCTCTTTTGAGATTTTTATGTTTTTTATATTCAGCGGGCGTTAATCCAAAAGCAGCCTTAGAAATTTCAGCGGTTAAGATGGCATATTCTTTCTGCTCATGAATTCCTCGCTGTTGCCATTCCTCAGTTAATTCGTCTCGAATTGCGATACTGCGCATACGTTTTTCAATCCAGTTATCTGGATAGCCTTTGGCTTTATAGATGGCGCGGGCGCGCTTACTGGCTAATTCTGGGTCCTCAATTTCCTGGACTCGTTCATAGCCAACTTTTGCCAACCAGCGTTTAAAAGGCTCGGCTTTGGGAGAGGGAATAGATTGAATAACGCGAAATACAGTTTCCGTGTTGGCGCAATCGGTCTCACGCATTTTTCCATCTGGCGCCTCCATTTTCAACTGTACGATTTTTTCGTACAGTTCAGAAAAATATTCTTTTTCAACAAGTTGACGTTTAAGGTCTGTCCAATAACGGCGAGAGTTTGAGCTCTCAGACAACGCGCCAACCACATCGATAATTGAAAAATACCATTCATTATTATGAAGTGTTCTGCGTATTTTTTTATTTCTAAAGACCACTAAGTGATTATTTGTTTCTAGTGTATTCATAGTCCTAACTCCTTCAGATGCTGTTTCATTTTTGCCCGCACCTCGGTGAGTTCTTGCTCCAGTTGTTCGATTTCCTGCTGAACTGCTGCTATATTAATAGGTTCTTCTTCCTCAAAAGTATCCACGTATCTAGGAATGCTCAGATTAAAATCATTTTCTTGAATTTCTTTTAAGCTGGCTAGGTAAGCATATTTATCTACACTTTTTCTTGCTTGATAGGTTTCTGCAATTTTTTGTAAGTGTTCATCTAGCAGTACATTTTGATTTTTCTCGGATTGATACTCTCTGCTAGCATCGATGAATAAAACATCTTGCCGCTTTTCATTTTTGCCGCCTTTTTCACGAGATCGGTCAAAAACTAAAATTGCTACAGGAATAGAAGTGCTAGGAAACAGTTTGGCCGGCAATCCTATTACCGCATCTAATAAATTATCTTCAATGAGTTTTTGTCTAATGCGTCCTTCTGATGCGCCACGAAATAGTACACCGTGAGGAACTACAACCACTACTCGCCCGTCCTTTTCAAGCGCAGCCTCAATCATATGGCTAATGAAAGCATAATCCCCTTTACTTTTGGGGGGGATACCACGCCAGAAGCGTTTAAATCGGTCATGCTCAGCTTCATCATGGCCCCACTTATCCAATGAGAAAGGAGGGTTGGCGATAACAAGATTAAACTTCATTAAACGGTCATGTTCTACTAAAGTAGGATTTGTTAGGGTATTACACCATTCGATACGCGCAGCATCTACGCCATGCAAAAACATATTCATTCTTGCTAACGCCCAAGTGCTGCCATTGACTTCCATGCCATATAATGAGAAATCTCGGTTGCCTACTTGTCGTGCGGCCTCAATCAGCAAGCCACCAGAACCACAGGCCGGGTCACAAATTCTGTCGCCGGATTTTGGCATTGCTAACTTTGCAACAAGCTCGGAAACTTTATGCGGTGTATAGAATTCGCCTGCTTTCTTTCCCGCATCAGAAGCAAATTTTTCAATTAAATAAATGTAAGTATTTCCAATAACATCCTCAGGGACTAAACTTGGCCGCATATCTAACTGCGGCTTATGGAAATCCTCTAACAATAATTTTAATCGCCGGTTGCGGTCTTTGGTTCTGCCTAAGTTAGCTTCAGAATTAAAATTAATATTACGAAACACGCCTTCCAATTTGAGCTTGTTTTTATCTTCTATGGCATATAACGCTTCATTAATGAGTTCGCCAATATTCGGCTCGTTCCGATTTTCATAAAGATAATAGAAGCTCGCCTTATCTGGTAACACAAAGCGCTCTCTTTCCAATTTTCGTTTAATACGAACATCATCGTGTCCATATTGTTTTTTATAAGATTGAAAATGGTCTTGCCAAACATCGGTGATATACTTTAGAAACAGCATGACCAATATGTAGTCTTTGTATTGGGCGGGATCAACAACTCCACGGAAAGTATCACATGCTGCCCAAGCAGCATCATTAATATCTTTTTGCTTAATTTTATTACTCATTTTGTTTTTCCTTGTGAATAGTTCATTATAAAATCCATACTGGCTGTTTGACAGCAAGCTTTATAAAGATGGGCGAGTTTGTTGTTAAGTTCTTTTTCTTGTTCAACTAATTTAAACAATGAGGCAATAATCGATTGCTTGGCAATAGGCATAATGGGAATTTCTAAATTTTCTATGATCGTTTTACCTATAAGTTGCATTGCGCTTCCTCTGGCATGACTTCTAAACCAGGATTGAGTTTTTGGCTGATTAATATACCAACAGAGATATGCTGGAATGACATCTGCATCTTGATTAAGACGAATAATCATTAAGGGAGCGACCGCAATAGTATCTTTAAAATTGTTCACTACCAAAGTTGCCAGATTAGATTCTCCGCGAGGACAAAGAATAATGTCGTTTTTACGAACAAGGTGTTTTAAATTTACTGGTTGCATGTCTATACGATCCAGCATTGCTTTATTTAAATTTTGAGACAAATCGCCCATTTTAATAACAGCAATATTTCCATGCCTCGACGGCCTTAACCGACAGCGAAAGGAATAGCCTGATTTAATTAATGCGATGTCTTTTAATTTTTTCATCATACGTTGTAACTTTTGTTTTCCCCTGAATGAGGGGAAATTCTGCCATGTTTTTTTCAGTTGTCAATATTTTTTTGCAGTACAAAAAATACTGTATAATAAATTTATGTCGCGAGGAAATTCGCCACAATCTTCTGAACACATTGCTTTTACAAATGAAATCTTGTGTCAAATCTTCTGGGTTATGATAGATTAATCAAAATTTCTTCGTTACAGAAAAAAGGAACCCACCATGAAAAAATTTATTAAAAATAATTTAACGGCTTACACCATTACTGCATCAGACAACATCACACAAGCTGTTTTTATTCCAGAAAAAGGTGCCGTTTGCGCATCCATTATCATGCCAACAAAAGACAATAAAAAAGAAATTTTATTTGCGCATGATCATTTGTGGAATAAAAACAGCAAAGAATTTCCCGGCGCATGGCCAATTTGTTTTCCCATTTGTGCGCGCATTGGTTTAAATGAAAAAGAAAATTTTTATCGCTATGAAAATAAAATTTATGAAATGCATATTCACGGATTCGCCTATCAAACAGTTTGGGAATTGGCAGACATTAAAGAAGATGAAATCACAATGAAATTAAACAGTACTGCTGAAACATTACAACAATATCCGTTTGAATTTGAAGCTGCATTAACTTACAAAATAAAACCCGGCAAATTATGGTGCCGCTTTGTCTGCAAAAATCTTGGCGAAAAACTCATGCCCTATTCTTTCGGCTTTCATCCTTATTTTTTAACACCGCCTGTTCATCACGGCAAAGATGGAGTGATTTTAAATTTTAGAGCGATTAAACATTATACTTACAATGAAAGTATGACAGATATTATCGGCGAAGCAGCGTTATTAAAAATGCCTTCCCGCATTACGAATCCAGATATCCGCGAACAACTTTCGTTACTCAGCAATGACAAAAAAATTACACTGCAATTTTCAGATGATGATTTAACGATGACAGGCGATGAAAATTTTCATTATGCACAAATTTATCACGATTGGAATGAACCCTTTATTTGTGTTGAACCGTGGACAGCCTATCCCAATGCGATCAATCACATAGAAAAACCCGCTGTTGATAATATGCCCGGCATGCAGTTATTAAAACCCAATGAAGAAAAAATGTGTGAGCTGGTGCTGGAGGTTTTTGACAAAGAAGATTGATTTGATTTTTATTAAGTTTGATGAAGTAACTTTAAAAAAATAACTTAATATCACTAGATCTTTCCATCTAAAATTTCGCTCGAGTTAACCTGCCCAATCTCATTGCGCCAAACTTTAGGCACGGTGATGAACATATTTCAAACAGCTAAGGTCTTATTTTTACTGCCACCAAAAATATAGTATAATTTATTATCAGTATCCGATTTTTAAGGAGAAAAATTATGCCCGAAGAAATCATAGCTTCCAATGATAACGTTAGAGGTTATTTGGTTATCAGCGCAGGATTCCTCTTTGTTTACTATTGTGCGGGTTATGCTCAAATAAAGGGACGACAACATCAAATAGTAGACTTACAAGAAAAAATTAATATCGAATTGTCTGCTATTTTAAAAAATCCTTTATCTCAATCCGATGTAAACTCTTTATTACAAACTATAACTGAACTTGAAACATTAAGTAATTCCAAAAAACGATGGTATTTGCCATACTTTGACAATCCTCTCACCAAGATAGCTCTAAAAATATATCCATTAGCTGATGCAGCAGATAAACTGGAAAAAGAATATACAGAGCAAAGCAATTGGCTATGCAACATGCTAAATACATTTATTGACACTCTATTACAAAACTTAACTGGACAATCTAAATCTAATGCTGATTTAACGATGTCTGCGTTAGAAACAGTATGGCCAATTTTTGTTAAAGCAATAGCGTTAGGCAGCAACACTGTTTATCCAAAATGGTTAAAAATAGTGAGTGGCGATGAATTGCCTCATCATCTCACACGCTGGCAAAGAGTTTACCACGCCTATCAGATTTGTTGTAGCTTAGATGGTTCTCTAAAAAGCTCCGTACAGCTACCTGCTAATGCCCACACATTAAATTCTCAAACCCAATTACAATATTTAGAAAATTTATTTAATTTCATCTCTAACAATGCAAGAAGAAAATTTCGGGTCGCCACTTTAGTGGTCTCACTCTTAGCAATTCATTATATGCGTGTCAAGCTTTTAATTGAAGCAGGTTCATGGGGGGAAGCAAAAAGTGTATTGGATGACATGCAAACTATTTTGGATACTCCCGCTAATGCTAGAGCCAAAACTGTCCATTTAAATCATTTACAATGGCGAATAAAACATCATCGCGCTATCGTATTATACGAAACACGAGACTATGATGAATCACTGACAGCCAGCCAAGATCTTATGACTAACTTTGATGGCGAAGTATCACCCTATATTGCATCAAAGAAAGATTTTGTTAAATCAAAAATCCTTCATGCACAATTATTAGTTTATCTTAAACAAGAAAATGTTGCTAAAGCTAGGGAGGTATTAGATGCCATTCGAGCTTTAGGGGATTCTGCTTTTTGCGTTAAACCTGGATCTAAATATAGTGCTAGTAAATATGCAGTTTATTTAGACAATGCAGAAGCTTCTTTGGTTGATATGGAAAACAGACGTAGGGGTGGGGCTGCGGAAACAAAAGAAGAAAATAGCATTTTACCGGATATCATCCCTTCTCATTATGAGTATGCTCATATGTGCATGTTGGCGCATGGGGTGAAAGATGATCTTAGCTTAGATACAGCTAAAAATGTTGACAAGCCACCAGAGAACTTAACACGATGGGGGCATTATGATAATAATGGCTTAGCTGATACAGAAGGTTTGTTTGTTATTGTATATAAAAATGAAACAGCTAAAGAATTTGTATTTGTATTCCGCGGTACTGTAACACCTAGTGGCACATCGCTATTCCCTGACGCTGGCACAAGTGACAATGTAGACACAATTATTAAAAATTATGTGGCTGATGCTATGTTTGTCTTTGGTTATGCACATCCAATTTTTGCAAGAGCATTTTCGTATACGACGAGGAAAATAACAGAAATTAAAGCTGAAGAAGAACATAGCGATTTTGCCATTAAATTTTTAGGTTACTCACTGGGCGCATTGATTGCTGAATTTATGGCATCAGAAACTGGTTTAACTGCTGTTGTATTTGAAAGTCCCGGTGCTAAACGATTGATTGAAAATACGCGTATGCAATCAATTGCCGCAAAAGATTTTCGCGTACTGAATTACAAATCATGGCCAAATGTAATCAACACAGTTTGTCCGCATACTGGCATAGTGGTACAGTTATATCCTACTCTTACACTTACAATCGCTAAAGTAGTTTATCATAATATCTTTAAAGATTTCTTAACTAAACTTGGTCAATTAAGTCAAACAGCAAATAATCCTACACTTATTGGCGCAGTAGGAGATTATATTCTCGAAAAAATCGCTGATTATTTGAAAAAACATCAAAGTGGTTACAAACAGAAAATTACGGATTTCATATTCTCATTTGTTTCAGATAGTTGGCGAGACTTCTTAGCAAAAGGTTTGTCCTATGTTACCAGCATCCCACCAATAAAATCCTTTCTTAACAGGATTGGTTTTAATGTAGAAGATCACACTGATAAAACTGGTAAAATTGACTTGAAAGCAATTTTTATGAGCCTTCTTAGCCATATGGAAGACATTGCTTTTAATTATTTCCGCATTAACAAAGGAGATAAGGATGCTCTTAATCAGTTAGCGAATAGATTACCTACTTCACTAGCTAGTATGAAAGATCTCATAAAGAAACTAAAAATATTCATTACCATTTTTCAATTTTTTGCAAATCTTTGTGACGAGCTATATAATACCCTAAAAGATACTTTTACTCGCCACCAAATTAAATATATTGTTGATACCTTACGTGACTCAGGCAGATTACGTCTTTTCGAGCGCTGGCCATCTGATCCTATATTATTCTTAATGTTACAACAGCAAATGACTAAGTTAGGCTCAGTTTTGTGTGATCCGTTTGATCTCAAGTACAATAATGGTTCAGATGATGCATTAGAACGCCGATTTATGCTAGAAAGTGTAATACACTATAAACCATATACGTCTGATCCTCGTCTTGAAATTCCAGCAGATGCGATAGATGATGAACTAGAAAAAGTAGTCACTCCTAAGGCTGGATCAGTATCATGCCTATGGCAACAGGATACAACTGCTATGACATCCTCTACTGCAACAAAAATAGGTTTGTTTCGATATACAGGTAAGGCTATGGCAAGTCATGGTGCAACTGATCGTGAAGCAAATGCATTAGAAGTGATGACTTATTTGCAAGCCCGCTACTAACTTTGTCCCTATTTTTTTACTGCAATGGTCTATTGAATTATTCCATCTTCTATCCTCACACTCCCGACCCTGCTTTGCTTAAAATCATCTGCGTAAGACGTGTCGGCAGAATAGAAAGGAAATAGCAAATCCAATGCATTTGCCAAGGGAAAGGAATAATCACTTTGCGTTTTGCAATGCCTTTTGCAATATAATTGACAGCTTGATTCACCGTAATTTTAAACGGCATCGAAAATTTGCTGATGTTTTTATCAGTGAGCGGCGTTTCAACAAAACCCGGGCAAATCGTTGAAAAATAAATGCCCTCTTTTCGCCAGCGCGCGCCCATGCCTTCGCCGTAAGTTTTTAAAAAAGCTTTGCTCGCAGAATAAGCCGGTGAACGTGGCAGTCCTCGAAAAGCAGACATAGAACTCATCAAAGCAATTTGTCCTGAATGTCTTTGCTGCATGCGCGGCAATATGGGAAAAATAGTATTCAGCACGCCTTCAATATTAATGTGAATTAATTTTCGCTGTGCCTCTAATGATTGTGTGCCGGGTTTTTCGCCCAAGCTGGAAGTGGAAACGCCTGCATTAGCGATCACTAAATCAATCGGCAATTCACTATCGCACTGCAAAATCCAGTCATTTACTTTTTCTTTTTCGGTGATATCCATTGCCGCAATCGTTACTTTTGCGCCTTTTCCTTCGCAAAGTTTTTTTATTTCATTTAATCGTTCTGCATCGCGCCCGGTTAAAAATAAATGAATTCCCGATTTTGCATAATGCAAGGCAAGTCCTTTGCCAATGCCGCTGGTTGCGCCAGTAATTAATATAGAATGTAGCATGAGTCTCTCCAAAATTACTTGCTCTGTTTATCTGAAAAAGAAAAAGGGAAGAGATAAAAAAAGTTTTGACTGTTTTTCTTTTTATCCTTTAAATAAATTCTTTTCTTTAAATTCTGGTTTATCTCGTTTAAATTTCAGCCAATCAGGTAATCGCCCGATCATTTCAAAAACTTCATCCCAACTTTTTGTCTTTGGCAACAACTTTCGTTTTAAATCGAGATTCTTTTGGCAGTCTAACTACTTGACTATGCCCTGCCATAAAAATTTTTGCTGTTTTCATAGAAATTCTCCCCAGAAGCTATGATATATAAATATATCAATAAAAACATATAGGCAAACCACCTCTTCATTTTTTCATGGGCAGACACACACGCCTGCCTCTACATTTTTGCGGACAGAGGTCTCTGCCTACTTAATTCACTACGTATGTAACCACATCAAATCGAATACCCATGAAACATTATCTTTTTGTAATAAAATTCTTGCTTAATTAAGTGAGCAGGATGTCTCTACAATGGGCAAACACGTAGGTTTGCCCCTACGAAAATCTTTTCCCTTTTCCCTTTTCCCTTTTCCCTTCTCTCTTTTCCCTGTTCCTTCATCTTACTGCAATTTCCCGCAGCAATTTTTATATTTTTTCCCAGAACCGCAAGGGCAAGGATCGTTGCGTCCTATTTTTTTGCTTTCGCGGATATAAGTTTTAGGCGCGTTTTCTCCGCCATCCGCTGGTGTTAACGATGCTTGTTCATTTGGATTCAATAAGCTGCCGCTTTCTGCGTGATGATAATTTAACTGCATTCTCGGCTGTTCTTCTTGCGGCTGTGTTTGTCCTTGTTCTAATTGAATCTTGGATAATGCTGCAATCAAATCATATTTTAAGGTATCTAACATGTGCGTAAACATATCAAATGATTCGCGCTTGAATTCTTGTGTCGGATCTTTTTGCGCATAACTTCGCAAATAAATTCCTTGCCGTAATTGTTCCATTGCGGCTAAATGTTCACGCCATGCGGTATCAAGCAATTGCAGTAATAGCATTTTTTCAACAGCGGCAATGGATTTTGGATCGGCTTTTGCTTTTTTATCTTGATAAGCGTTTAATAAGTTTTCCGTGATGCGCTGTTTTAACGTGTATTCATCTAAATTTTCTTCTTCATCCAGCCATTTTTGAAGCGGTAATTTCTGCTGGAAATCTTGTTCTATTTGTTTTTCTAATCCTGAAATATCCCATTGCTCTTCTAAACTTTGCAGCGGAATATAATTATCCACCATGCGCGGAATGGCTTCTTGAAAATAATTTAAAACTGCTTCGCTGATTTCTTCTTTTTGCAGCAATTGATTGCGCTGCTCATACACAACTTTTCGCTGATCATTTGCCACGTCATCAAATTCCAATAAATGTTTTCGCGCATCAAAGTTCATCCCTTCCACACGCCGCTGTGCATTTTCAATGGAGCGATGAATCCATGAATGCTGTATTGCTTCACCTTCTTTTAATCCTAATTTACGAATCATGTTTGACATGCGTTCTGCGCCAAAAATGCGCAGTAAATTATCTTCCATGGATAAATAAAATTGTGAAACGCCCGGATCACCTTGACGTCCTGATCGTCCGCGCAATTGATTATCAATGCGGCGCGCCTCATGCCGTTCTGAACACAGCACATATAAACCGCCTGCTTTAACAACGTCTTCGTGCCGTTTTTCCCAGTCTTTTTTGCGTTCAGCAAGTTCTTCTTCGAGGGGATTATTGATTTCTGATAATTCCGCCTTTAAATTTCCGCCAAGTACAATATCCGTACCGCGTCCTGCCATGTTGGTTGCAATCGTCACTGTACCAGGTCTTCCTGCCTGCGCAATAATATGCGCTTCTCTTTCATGCTGTTTTGCGTTCAACACTTGATGCGGAATTTTTTCTTTCTGTAGAATGTTAGAAAGTAATTCTGACATTTCAATCGAAGCAGTGCCTAATAAAATCGGCTGCTGTTTTTCTAATGCTTCGCGTACGCTGGCAATGATAGCGTCAATTTTTTCTTTTAATGTTAAATAAATTTTATCGGAATGATCTTTGCGAATCATCGGCTGATTGGTCGGAATCACCACCACTTCTAATCCATAAATTTTCTGGAACTCAAATGCTTCAGTATCTGCCGTGCCTGTCATGCCGGATAATTTTTCATGCAAGCGAAAATAATTTTGGAAAGTAATCGTCGCCAGCGTTTGGTTTTCTAATTCAATATTTACATTTTCTTTTGCTTCAACTGCCTGATGCAAACCATCCGACCATCTGCGCCCTTCCATCAAACGTCCCGTATGTTCATCAACAATCACCACTTTGCCGTCTTTCACAATATAATCTACATCGCGATGAAATAAAGTATGCGCACGTAAACCGGCATTCACATAATGCATCAGCAAAATATTTCTTGGATCGTACAAACCTTTATTGGATTTTAAAAGTCCAGCGGTTCTCATTAATTGTTCAACATGTTGATAACCGCGTTCTGTGAAATACACTTGTTTATTTTTTTCATCAACAAAATAATCGCCCTTTTCTTCTTCCGTTAATTGCACTTCGCCTTTGAAATCTTCTTCTTTCATTTGGCGTTTTAATTTTGGAATTAATTTATCCACCTGTTGATAAAGATCAGAACTTGCTTCTGCCTGTCCGGAAATAATCAGCGGCGTTCTGGCTTCATCAATTAAAATAGAATCGACCTCATCCACAATAGCAAAAGTTAAATCGCGCTGCACACGTTGATTCAAATCGTACACCATGTTATCGCGCAAATAATCAAACCCAAATTCATTATTCGTGCCGTAAGTAATATCGGCTGCATAGGCTTTTTGTTTAGCTTCCCCTTCCATACCTGTTAAGTTAACGCCCACCGTTAAACCTAAAAATTCATAAATCGGTTTCATCCATTCAGCATCGCGTTTAGCAAGATAATCATTGACTGTCACCACATGCACTGATTTCCCCGTTAATGCATTAAGATAAGCAGGCATCGTTGCTACTAAAGTTTTTCCTTCGCCTGTACGCATTTCGGCAATTTTTCCATAATGCAGCACCATGCCGCCGATTAATTGCACATCAAACGGGCGCATTTCTAAAACACGCACACTGGTTTCACGCACAGCCGCAAAAGCTTCGGGCAATAAATCATCCAGCGTTTCGCCGTCAGCGATGCGTTTTTTAAATTCATCGGTTTTTGCACACAATTCTGCATCAGATAATTTTTTAAATTCTGATTCCAGCGCATTTATTTTTTTAACCAGCTTACGCAATTGTTTTAAAACACGTTCGTTGCGTGTGCCAAAGATTTTTTTAAAAAAGTTGAGTATCATGTGTATTTTCTTATATTATGATGGTGGAAAATAGGATTGCGGATGTGGATTGAGGATTAATGAATCGCTTTGCGATTTTTTAAAAATTATCTTGCCCCGTGACACCATCTCTCAATCCTTCTTTCGGTTCGAAAGCTTAACTGCTCTACTATTTTTTATCAAGTTTTATGCACATCACCTTTTCTCAGCTACCCACGCGGAGCTAACTGAAGAAAAATCAAAAGAATTTTTGTTTAAACAGCGGGGTGATGGTTTTTGAGTCAATTCTTAGCGGATCAAATACAAAACAACTTTCGTACAGTTTTTGCTAGCGCATGCTATAATTAAGTTGTTAAAACATGAGATTAAAGATGCATACTTCAGATCAAGTCAAAATTTTAGCAAAACAAGTAGCCCAAACCTTGCGAGCGGAATTGACCTTTGCCAAACCGCCGACCAGAGACGATTTACAGTTATGTGATGCGCCGCCTGCGCGAAGTGAGTTTGTCACCGAAGAAAAGATGCCCGTAGCCAAAACTCGATTTGCGAAAGCATTAGCCGATACCGAAGAGATGAAGCACCTTTTTTGTATGGTACACGGAGAATTTGTTTTAACCTCTGGCGTGGATGTGGATCATGCCTGCGCCCACAGCCAGATTCAACAACGACAACTGGCTTTTTTAGCGTTTTTAAATACTCATCCTGACTTTGCGACTGCTTTTTTGAAACAACCTTACATGGACAGATGGTTTCAACGCGATACGGACGGCATAATCAAAGGCACGCGTTATTTTTATAAAGCCGCTTATAACGAATTAGACAACTTATGGCTTGTTTGTCACGTCTGCAACATCAAAAAATCGGGTCAAGAGGCGTTGACATGGTTTAAAACTCAGTCCCCTTATTTTGGTGAAGTGTTTGTTCATGATGTGGAAGCCGCCGGCGGGTTACATGCAGGGATTTTATTGGATCGTGTGTATCCTCTGACAGGCAAAGAAACCCCGTTCACCTTATCAGGTGAAACCCTTTTACTATCCGCTCAAAGAAATATTGGCTTAGGTCAATTTCTCCGTGATTGGTTTTTTAACCGTTATCAAACAGAATTTGATCACCATAAAGCCTTTTATGTGAATTACTCACAAGAATTAAGACAACCCTTGATGAGGATTATCAGTTTACGAGAAGAAGGGAAGACAACAGAAGCCCAACGTGCGTTAGAGAAATTACGCCGCCAGTTTAGGCGATTAACGACCCTTCAAACCGCGTTAAAAAAATATGCCGCAGAGCTTTCTACCCGTGTTTCCACAGACACTTCGGTTAAAGAAGTGGCAGATGATAGTTTATCGGAAGCCTTGATTCAAAATGGAAAGGTGAGACATTATTATTGCCGCATTCGAGATTGGATCACGGAACACTACGGGAAACCTGTGACACAAATTATCTGTCCTGCGAATAGTTTTAACAAACTCCAAGCTAAACCCTGCCAAGCCCAGTGGGAAGCACTGAAGAAATTAGTGGCGACTGCCTTACCCAGTGAAGCGGAATTGCATGCTTCCTTTTCTGCATGGTATGAAACGAATAGCCCTGCAAAGGTGAAGCAGACTCAATGGGAAGCTGACTTGAAAAAATCCATGAGCGAGACGAAAAAAGAACAGGCAGCCCGTTTAGCAGCGGAGGCGAGGGCAGCAGCGGAACGACAGGCAAAAGAAGAAGAGCGAAGGGCAAAAGAAGTACAGCGAAGCCGAGCCGAGAAAG
>Ga0208373_1001576_pt1 | contig 29551 bp, 27 predicted proteins | sample RifOxyC2_FD_184036 | JGI IMG/M metagenome (GOLD analysis project Ga0208373, IMG submission 184036) | Soil microbial communities from Rifle, Colorado - Rifle Oxygen_injection C2 (SPAdes) | ecosystem: Environmental > Terrestrial > Deep subsurface > Rock core/Sediment | place: Rifle, Colorado... | reverse complement strand
CAGCCACTCCCGCTAAAGAAATATTTTTCGCAAACTTTTCCCAGCTTGGTGGCACATCAACCTAAGGGCGATAACAACTCTGGCATTTCTTTTGAACCATTTTAAACTCCTTTTGTTTTTTACGCTTATTTTTTAGGGATATCACTTTGAGCGTAAAATTATGACGTATTAGGTAACAATGGATGCCAAACATGTCCTTTTGCTAAGGCTAAAATTAAATCATCCCAACTATTAATATAAAACCCATCAAAATAAGAGCGCTGTTTTCTCCATAATGCTTTTTTACTGCCTAATCTCTCGATGGCTTCCTTAAATGTTTTACAGCATAGTTCCTGTAATTGATTAACAAAAAACGCCAGCATCATTAAGTAGGTAAACACCGAACTTAATTGATCATTACCATGACCGAAGTTGTGCTCAAATTGATATCCCTGAGTCTTTAGCGTATTAAAAGTCTCATTTTCAATTTTCCATTTTGATCGCCCACCTCTCATCACCTGATAAACATTATCTTTAGTTAACCAAATATTGGTTACCCAAACCCAATGTTTCTCATTTCCTTTGGAATCGGTTTCCCAATATTCTAAAACATTAACCTGACAATCGTGATGACTGTCATTAATGGCTAATCCATTCATCAAACGAAATCGATGTGTAAAGTCATGGATCTTTTTAACATATTCTTCTTTCGCCAATGTGCGAAATTCATTGAGCAAATATTTATGATCCTTTTCTTGTGCAATAATAATATAACGATGTTCGTCCGCTTTTAAACGCTTTAAAAAAGGGCCATTGGCAAATAAACTATCTGCCGTCATAATGAGTTTAAGATGAGGGTGTTCTCGTTTCAAATCATCCAAAAAACGATAGGCTGCATTTCGTTCACAATCATTTTTCGTTGCGCCATCTTCTTTGATAATCGGCTCCGGTGCAAAAGGAATGACTGTTTTATAGTTCGGATGAACAATCGCTCCGGCAAGAATTTGGTGATAATACGTTACTGTTCCGTCCTTAGAAATCTTCTCACAACAATTTTTGCAATGCACCATGTTGGATGAAAATACGCCCGTACCATCTAATGCTAAAATATATTCTTGAGGGAAAAACTCAAACAGTTTTAAAAACTTACTTCGTTGAAAAAGAGAAAAAAGTATTTTAAAAACTCTTCTTAAGTCTCGAATAGAAACGCGGTCCAATCTTGTTCGAAGGTAGGTATCGCACGGAACATTATTCACCCAATAGAGCTTATTCAGATTGTGCGACAATCGGTCATCTCGAAAATTCTGATCAAACTGAAGTAATGATTCGTATTTCAAATGAAACATCGCAAAACCGGACATTAAACAATCAATAAGTTTAATGCCATTACTGGATGATCGTTTTGCTTCATCTTGAATTTTAGAAAAAACGGTGTGAACATAATGAATTAATTTTTCGCATGATAATTTCCCTTTCATGATAACATCCTTTTGAGTGGTTTCAATGTTTGGGATTCTACCAGAAAAGTTTGCGAAAAATATTTCTTTAGCGCACTCGAGGGGCTTCAACAGCTTCGTCTGAGACTATTGCGGGAATTGCTGTGATTTGGGTAGCTTGTCCAACACATTGCCCATTTTATGAAACCAACAACGTTGATGACGTGTTTGCCCATACACTTCTGTTAATGCTCCCCAGAATCCAAGTGCGCCATCGCCAATGGCTAATTTTGGCGCTAGTACTAATCCGCGATTTTTTAAGCTGAGCAATAAGGATACCCACGATTCCTTGCTTTCACGATGACCGCCTTCAATCGCTAGTAATTCTTTTGTGCCTTGTTCTGTCGCGCCAATAATAACCAGTACACATTCAGCAGAATTTTCCATACGTGCTTGCAAATAAATTCCATCTGCCCAAAAATAAACATACCGTTTCTGGCTTAAATCACTTTTTCTAAAAGCTTCATATTCAGTTTCCCATTCCTCTTTTAATCGGCTTATCACGCCAGGAGATAAGTTTTTTGCGTTCTGACCAACCAACGGTGTTAGCGTGTCCACAAAGTCATTCGTGGAGATTCCCTTCAAATAAAGAAGGGGCAAAAACTCATTCATGCTCACGCTACGCCTCAAATATTTTGGTATTACCGATGAGCTAAACTGTATCTTACTTTGACGATCACGGACGCGTGGCACTTCGACCATGACTGCGCCAATGCCAGTTTGTACCTCACGTTCCGGCAAATAACCATTTCGAACGAAGCGGTTTTTCCCCTCGTTCAAATTGTGTCGGTCAAGAAACTCTTTTACTTCGGCCTCAACAGCCACGGCCAAGAGTTTTTGTGCCCCAGCTTTTAGCACTTCCGTTAATAAATCTTTATTTATTTCTGGATTTTTTAACTCAATCACATTATCTTTATACATGGTGGTGTGTTCCTCTTTTGGATTTATCCATTAACTTCAACAGTTAATGAGGATACACCGCCTAATTAATTCGTCAATTTACCTCCGTACACAACTTTCGAGTGTAACTCAAAAAATCGCCGCTTAGTTCAATTTTGCGTAAGGTGAGTTATGTTAAAATTGGTTGGCTTGTACGTTATAGGAGTGAAGATATTGAACATTTCATTCAAGATAGAACGGTAAAATTTAAACCAATTACTACTTGATTCTCTTTTTAAATACCTTAACAAGGATTATAAAAGTTAGTTATTTTTAGTCATTGCTGATTGAATTATTTCGATTTGTCCTACGATGGTCTCTTTTTGTATTTTCTCAGTGAGATTATTCTCCTAGTGATCTCGCAGGCTCTTCGTCACTTTAAACGAAGTCATCTACCCAAAATGAAAATCAATCTTTTCTTAAGACTTTTCAGGATTCGTGTCTTAAATTTTCCTGTTTGTGTCGCAAAAAACAGCTATTTTTATAGCTTAGCAGGTTGTAATACTTGCTTTCTGTATCATTTCATCACGTTGCGAATACTACAAATAAAAAATTCAACCGTTGCATAAACGTTGCACAAACTAAATTTCAAAAAAATCTATTTTTATAACTTATTGATTTTATTCAAGCTGGCGATGGGATTCGAACCCGCGACCTGCTGATTACAAATCAGCTGCTCTACCAACTGAGCTACGCCAGCAGAAATTGTAGCTGTCTTCCGTGACGCACTTTTCGTGCTTTTCGATATTCACCCTGCATGGTACATCCATGTACCGGCGTTTGCTCGGCTGCGATCAGCCACTGGCTGACCGATCCTTTCGAAAACCCAACTGAGCTACGCCAACAGAAACTTTTTGAGCTGCCATCCATGACTCGAAGGAGCGCATTGTAGGCAAACTCTTTGTAAAATGCAAGGTTTGGCAGTTTCGAGGGAAGCTGTTAAACTATGCGCATTCATTGAGATATTTCTATGACTCAAATAATATCAGATGCTCAAGCGCGTCAAAAATTGCTAGAAACTAAGCAGGTTTCTATTTCCTGCGTTGTGCCAGCTTATAATGAAGGTGCATCACTGGAAACTTTTATTCCAGCACTGCATGATTATTTAAAAACAATCGCTGAACGTTTTGAAATTATTGTGGTGGATGACGGCAGCAAGGATAATTCTTCTTTTGTGATCAAACAATTTATTGCAACGCATCAAACTAAATTGATCCGTTTTTCCCGCAATTTTGGAAAAGAAACTGCCATCGCTGCTGGGCTGAAACATACTTCAGGTAATGTGGCAGTGATTATTGATGCGGATTTCCAGCATCCATTTAAATACATCAAAGATTTTTTACTGCAATGGGTAAATGGTTATGACATGGTTTATGGTGTGCGCGATAATCGTGAAGATGAAACTTTTTTAAAACGCATTTTTACGCAGTCTTTTTATAAGGTTTTAAATTGGATGAGTGATGTAAAAATTCCGCCGAATGCAGGTGATTTTCGTTTGCTGGATCGAAGCGTCGTGAAAGCATTAAATGAATGTGAAGAGCGTACGCGTTTTATGAAAGGTTTATATGCCTGGGTAGGTTTTAAATCATTGGCTATTCCTTATCAGCCGGAAGAACGTCGTCAAGGTATTTCGCGCTGGCGTTTGAGAAAGTTAACTAATTTAGCGATCACCGGTTTTATTTCTTTTTCAGATATTCCGCTGCGCTTATTAAGTATTGTTGGTTTTCTGATTTCAATCATTGCGTTTATTTATGCTGCCTGCATTGTTATTGCAACATGGATGTTTGGCAAAGATGTGCCGGGTTATTCTACTATTGTTGTAGCGGTCATATTTTTTGGCGGCATTCAGCTATTAGCAATCGGCGTATTAGGCGAATACATTGGACGTATTTTCCATGAAGTGAAAAAACGCCCTTCTTATATTATCGAAGAAAAAGCCGGATTTTAATTTCAGCGTGTATTTCTGCCCCTCTGAAGAAGAATAGATTTAAGGATACCTATCCCTATACACAGGGATAGATTTATGTTATTCTATTTTTCATTGAGGATCATTAATGCATACACTCCTACCTACTCTATTAGAAGAATTTTATGAAAAATTATTTGAAGCAAAAAATGGCGTTCGTCGTATTTTTTCTTTTCCAGATTTACCCAAAAAAATCAATGTGACGCTTGGCATGCGCCGCACAGGGAAAACATACAGCCTATTGCAATACATTAATTATCTGTTGCAGCAGGGGAAAATTCCTCGAGAACAAATTCTTTATCTAAATCTAGAAGATGACAGATTCATTCCTTGCACACAAGATTCATTAAGAGACTTGATTGAAAGTTTTTATGCATTATATCCACAAAATCACGACAAGTTGTGTTATTTATTTTTAGATGAAATCCAAAATGTCGAAAATTGGTCAATCTTGATTCGGCGGTTGTTTGATACTAAAAAACTTCGAGTTTATTTAACCGGCTCTTCTTCTAAATTATTGAGCAAAGAAATTCATACTTCTCTTCGTGGCAGAGCGTTAGCAACAGAAATCTGGCCTTATAGTTTTAAAGAGTATTTATTGGCAAATCAGATTACTTTTAAAAGTAATCTATTATCTAAAAAAAATAGAGATCTGATGCAGCATCATTTAACCGCTTATTTACACATAGGCGGATTTCCTGAAGTCACCGAGATGCCTGAAGAAAAACGACGCCAACTTTTACAAGGCTATGTAGATGTCGTCATCATGAGAGATATCGTTGAACGGTATCATATTACCAGCATCACTTTACTTAAATATATGATTAAGTTTCTGCTGAATAATATAGGCTGTACTTTTTCTATCATTAAATTTTTTAACGATGTTAAAACACAAGGATTGCAATGTTCAAAGAATACTTTATATGACTATTTACATTATTTAGAAGATGCTTACTTAATTTTTACTATTCCTCTCTACAGTGAATCTGTACGAAAAACGCAATCCAATCCAAGAAAAATTTATGCTGTGGATTCAGGTTTAGTGAATGCTTATTTAATAGGTTCTTCAAAAAATTACGGGCATTTATTTGAAAATTTAATTTTCTTGGAATTAAAGCGTCAAGGACATAAAATATTTTATTATCTGACCAGCGAACGTTACGAAGTTGATTTCCTAACCATTGATGCAAAAGGCAAAAAACATCTTTATCAGGTTGTTTGGGATATTTCAGATAAGCACACAATGGAAAGAGAAAATCGCGCATTAAAAATAGCAGAAAAAGAGTTACATCTTAAAGGAACTTTAATTACGCCTGATGCATTTATTGAATCTATGTGGCATCAATATCTTGAACACTAAAAATTCCAGTTTCTTTTATTTTTCAGTTTTTTGATTTTCTGATTTCGCTTCAGTTTTTGTGTTAGATTTATTTTCTGATTTGATTTCATTTTTAGTTTCAGATTTTGTTTCGGATTTTATTTCGTTTGATTTTTCTTTCTTGTTAGGTGTTTTATTTTTAAAATCGGTCACGTACCAGCCAGTGCCTTTTAATTGAAAACCGGCAGGCGAAATTAATTTTTTTAATGTATCGCAATGACAGATCGGACATTCTTTTTTATCCGATTCATTTATTTTCTGCAAAAATTCGAAACGGCTTTTGCAGTCTGAGCATTCGTATTCATATAAAGGCATAAAAATTCCTTATTTGACCGCAGCAATAATACCTTCTGCATCTAATCCGCATTGCGCTAACATATTTTCTACTTTGCCATGTTCTAAAAAAATATCCGGCAAACCTAAATTCAAAATTTTAATAGGCAAATGATGTCTTGCCAAGCATTCATTCACTGCGCTGCCTGCTCCGCCTTGCACCGCATTTTCTTCAATGGTGACTAACAGTTCATGTGTCTTAACTAATTCTAAAATTAATGTTTCATCCAGCGGTTTAATAAAACGCATATTGCAAACCGTGGCATTTAATTTTCCCCCAGCTTTTAAAGCATTTTGCAGCAAACTGCCAAAAGAAAGCAGCGCAATTTTTTCACCTTGTCGACAAATTTCTGCTTTGCCGATCGTTAATTTTTTTACCTCTTTTTCAATGATGCTGCCTGTACCTGCGCCTCTTGGGTAACGTACGGCGGCAGGTCCTGCATAATGATAAGCAGTCGTCAGCATTTGATAGCATTCATTTTCATCAGCAGGCGCCATCAAAATAATATTCGGAATACATCTTAAAAAACTTAAATCAAAACTGCCGGCATGTGTAGGTCCATCTGAACCGACCAATCCTGCACGGTCAATTGCAAAAGTCACATCTAAATTTTGCAGCGCAATGTCGTGAATCAATTGATCATAAGCACGTTGTAAGAAAGTAGAATAAATGCCGATGACTGGTTTTTTATTTTCGCAGGCAAGTCCTGCTGCAAAAGTTAAAGCATGCTGTTCTGCAATACCAACATCATAAAATTTTTTCGGGAATTTTTTTTCAAAATCCTGCATGCCGGAACCTTCAGACATTGCCGGTGTAATACCGATTAACCGTTCATCTTTTTCTGCCATATCACACAGCCATTTCCCAAACACTTGTGAATAAGTTAAGGTCTGCGATGAAACAGTTTGTTTTGCTTGACTATGAAAACCAGGACTTACTGCGTGATATTCTATGGGATTTTCTTCAGCAGGTTTGTAACCTTTTCCTTTTCGCGTGATAACATGAATGAATTGCGGTCCTTGTCGTTTTTTAATTTCAGTTAAAGTCGAAATAAGTTCAGGCAGATGATGTCCATCTATTGGACCTGTATAATGGAAACCTAATTCTTCAAATAAAGTACCGGGAAGCACCATGCCTTTCACATGCAGTTTTGTGCGTTCAACTAATTTAGTGAGCTTAGGTAAATTTTCTAACGCGCGTCTTCCATGCGCACGCAAAGAAGAATATGTTTTACTCGATAAAATACGCGCAAAATAATGTGTTAGTGCGCCAACATTTTTCGAAATGGACATATCATTATCATTTAAAATAACAATTAAATTTTTATCTAAACTGCCTGCATGATTTAACGCTTCAAATGCCATGCCGCCAGTTAAACCGCCATCGCCAATGACTGCAATCGCTCGGCGATCTCGATGATTTTCATCTTGTGCTAACAACATACCTAAGGCTGCACTGATTGAAGTGCTGGAATGTCCTGTGCCAAATGCATCATATTCACTTTCTTTTCGGCAAGGAAATGGCGCTAAACCTTCCGGCTGTTTAATCGTGTGAATACGGTCGCGCCGCTCAGTTAAAATTTTATGCGGATAAGCTTGATGTCCCACATCCCAAATCAAACGGTCATAGGGTGTATTAAAAACAAAATGCAGTGCAATGGTTAATTCAACTGCGCCTAAATTAGCGCCGAAATGTCCGCCGCATCGGTCTAAACTTTCAATTAAAAATTCGCGTAATTCTCTTGCCAGTTTTATTAAGGCTTCTTCTGATAAATGACGCAAATCTTTGGGTGAATTAATTTTTTTAAGTAATTCAAATTTTTCGTGTTGAGTTTTCATCATAAATTTTTATTTTTGTTTTAATAGCAGCAGCCTTACCCATTCCAAATCTTCTGGAAAAGTAATTTTTATATTTTTAATATCGCCTAAAATAATTTTCGGCGACTTGCCAAAACTTTCAAGTGCAATTGCTTCATCCGTAATATACCCTTCGTCTTTTGCTTTTCGGCTTTGTGAGAAACCAAAATACTTGGGTCTATTTGTGCCCACTCCCGAAAACTCATTTGCGATTGGTATATCTGATTTATTCATCAGTGTTTTTTCCAGCACTTCAAACAGCAAACCGTGACGAAACATTTGCGGTGTTTGTGCCTGCCACAAATTTTCACGCGAAACTGTTTTTTCTACGCGTTCATTTAACACACGTTTTAATGTATCGCGTACAGGTACGGCTAATAATCCGCCAACTTTATCATCTTTTAAATTTTCAATTAAATGGTTTAACAATTCATGCGTTAAACAAGGTCTGGCAGCATCATGCACTAACACCCAGTCATTGGTTCTTGCGCCCAATGTTTGCAAATGAAGTAAACCATTAAAAACAGATTGCGCACGATGTTTGCCGCCTAATGCAGTTTCTATTTTTGGATGCTGAGAGACTTCTAATGTTTTCCAAACCATATCTTGCGGACTGACAACGACAATAATTTTTTCAATTAATTTATGTTCAATAAAAGAAATTAACGAATATTCTAAAATTGTTTTATCATTTAATAGGCAATATTGTTTCGGCATGGATTGTTTCATCCGTTCGCCTGTCCCTGCAGCAGGAATAATCGCCCAATATTTTAAATTAGGATTTTCCATCATGAACTACTTGATAAAATGTTTCGCCTTTTTTCACCATGCCAAGTTCTTGGCGCGCACGAGATTCAACCGCTTGTTTATTATTTTTTAAGGCTTGAATATTTTGAGAGAGGGTTTGATTTTTAGTTTCTATCTTTTGATTAGCCGTCGTTTGTTTTTGAATCACTTTTTCTAAATGAAAAACATCCATCACTCCTCCTTTTGAAAACCACAATTCATACTGGAGAGCAGCAAAAAGCGCGATGAGAATGACGATGAGTATCTTCATGTCGACAAAATTTTATTAACTCCTTAACATGTATTATTTCGATATTTTTTTAAAATCCCGAAAAGGATTGAGGATCGTGTATGGATAAAAACCATCCTAGTTTTTATGGCTGACGCCACGTTGCAAGCAACGCCAAAATTTGTTCCAGACAAATTTTTCGCGGATTGAGGGGTAGTATTTTACGACATTTTTTAAATTTTAACGCCCCATCCCTTCAATTTTTCTTAGCTTAGCTTTTCTGTTAACTGATAGCAAGAATTTAAAATTCAACAATAAAGGGCAAACTTTAGTTTGCCCTTTATTTATACCCATCGCGACCGAGTTCTCGGGGTTGGCACAAATAGACCCGAGTATTTTGGTTTCTCAGTGAGGCGGCTAGAAGGGAGCAACAGGAGTGTATACGTAATACATGACTGTTGCGAGCGACGATGCCAACAAAGCTGAAAACCAAAAGACGAAGGGTATATCTATTTATCTATCGAACAATTGAACTTATTTTCTCAGCAAAGGATAAGGTTTTTCTGCAGAGAAGGGTGCTTTTGAGCCTAATTCTTCGTGGATATTTAATAAACGGTTGTATTTAGAAATACGATCGGATCGTGAAACAGAACCTGTTTTAATCTGACCAGCATTTGTGGCAACCGCTAAATCAGCAATTGTCGTGTCGCAAGTTTCACCGGAACGGTGTGAAACGATGACGCCATAACCTGCTGCTTTTGCCATTTCGATGGTGTCTAATGTTTCTGTCACTGTTCCGATTTGATTGAGTTTAATTAAAATAGCATTGGCTGTGTTGTTTTCAATACCGCGCGCTAAATATTTTGGATTGGTGACAAACAAATCATCGCCGACTAACTGAATCTTGTGACCTAATTTTTGTGTCATCAATGCCCAGCCTTCCCAATCATTTTCTGCCAAACCATCTTCGATAGAAATAATGGGATAGCGTTCTGTCCACTGTGTTAAACGTTCAATAAACTCTTCTGTGGTGAAATGTTTATTTTCAGAAGCAAAATGATATTTGCCGTCTTTATAAAATTCAGAAGCAGCAGCATCTAATGCTAAGAAAACATCTTTGCCCGGCGTATAACCTGCTGCTTGAATGGCTTCCATGATTAATTCCAGCGCTTCTTCATTGCTCTGTAAATTAGGAGCAAAACCGCCTTCATCACCCACTGAAGTGACTAAGCCGCGATCGCTTAATAATTTTTTCAGCGTGTGAAAAACTTCCGCGCCACAACGAAGTGCAGATGAAAAATCTTTTAAACCTGCCGGCACAATCATAAATTCCTGAATGTCTAAATTGTTAGCAGCATGCGCACCGCCGTTGACAATATTCATCATAGGGGTCGGCAAAGAATAAGGGCCTTTTGGATTTAAATAGCGATATAAAGGTAATTTTTTCTCAAGAGCGGCTGCTTTTGCCACTGCCATTGATACACCTAAAATAGCATTAGCGCCTAATTTGTTTTTATTTTCTGTACCGTCCAAAGAAATCATGCATTCATCAATGCCTCTTTGGTCTAAAGCATTTTTGCCAAGCAATGCTTTGCGCAGAATAGTGTTTACATGATTAACTGCTTTTAAAACACCTTTACCGCTATAACGGCTTTTATCGCCATCGCGTAATTCTAATGCTTCGCGAGAACCGGTGGATGCACCAGAAGGCACTTGCGCATAACCTTCAGCGCCGGAAGCTAAAGTCACTTTCACTGCAACGGTTGGATTGCCGCGCGAATCTAAAATTTCGAGTGCGTGAATATTTTTTATTTTAGCAACTGCTTTTATTTTTTTGCTAACAACTTTTTTTAGTTTGGTTTTTTTAGGTGCAGCTTTTTTTGCAGAAACTTTTTTAAGTTTAGACTTTGATTTAGTTTTAGCTTTAATCGTTTTCTTTGCTTTTTTTACTTTTGGCATGGGTTTACTCCTGATGAAAAATTAAATGAGAGTGAGAATTCAACATAAATTCGCGTGCATTGTATAGTGGAAAAGGCTAGTATTCAAGTGTTATTATTATAGATATTGTACTTCTAAAATCTCATAGGCCACAACGCCGCCCGGCGTTTTAACTTCCACAATGTCATCCACCATTTTACCGATCAGAGCGCGTGCAATAGGCGCATTGATTGCAATTTTACCAGACTGTATGTCGGATTCATCTTCGCCGACAATTTTGTAAATGATTTCTTCCTCCGTATCTAAATTTAATAATGTTACTGTTGCGCCGAAAATCACTTTGCCTGTGTTCGGCATCTGCGTCACATCGATCACTTGTGCATGAGCAAGTTTACCTTCCACTTCCTGAATGCGTCCTTCAATAAAACTTTGCTGTTCTTTGGCAGCATGATATTCGGCATTTTCTTTTAAATCACCATGCGCACGCGCTTCGGCAATCGCTTGGATAATACGCGGACGTTCAACGGTTTTTAAATGTGTTAACTCATCACGCAATTTTTTTGCACCTTCAACAGTCATGGGAAAAGTGTTTTTCATAAAATCACCTGTCTAAAAATTTTTTATTGTTAAAGAGTAACACAATTTAGCCGGTTCTATCAATGCGCAGGCGAAATAAATCCTATAGCAATATTAATCGAAGGCACATGAGCAGAAGTGGTCGGATGGAAATCATAAATTTCCAAATTTTCTAATTGAGGATATTGTTTTTTAACAGAAGATAAATCTTTAAAATTATTTTTCATTGGCAAAATAAAAATGCTGCCTTTCTTTTTAAAATCTTTTAAATTAATCCACGGACTTTCATGCGGATAAGTATCGAAATAAGGTTTTGGATGATCAGGAGAATAAACTGTCACATAAGCGGTATCATAATGATCGCCGGTGACATAAGCTAATTTTGTATGATAACGCTGATGCCATAATTGTGTTGCCTGATCAGCCATCGCTTTTGCAGGTAAATAAGCGCTGGATTCCGCTTTGCCGGTAACATAAGGCAACGTTAATAATACACCATAACGCAAAATAAAAATTAAAACTATTGCGATAATTAAAAGGCCAATAAAAATTTTAAATAAATGCCGATAAACAATCGGATTTAAAAACGCTATAATAATTACGCCGATTAAAAAAAAGTAAGGCACTGCCCAATTAGCATCTAAGAAGCTGTCAGAAAATAAACTGAAAAAAAGTGTAAACGCAAACGGAAATAATCCAATCCATAAAATAAATTGCCAATCAAAATTTTTTAACTGATTTTTTTGTTTTGAAAACCAAAAAGGCAGTGTGATAACAAATGCGCCGATACAAAATCCTAAAGCACTTAACATAAATCTTGCCGGATAAATAAAATGCCGAGTCCAAATAATAGCCGCATGCATATTGCCTGTGGTACTCGAAAGCGCGTATTTTATTTCAGGAAAACCAACTCGGGATGACCCAATAAAATGCGGCAGAATTAAAATAAAACAAATGAAAACAGCGAGATAAATACCTGCCCGTTTATAACTTTTTCTTCCTTGCTGAGTCATTAACGTTAAAACAAACATCGGCAAAAATAATAAAACGCCTTGATATTTAGTGAGAATATTAATGGCTGATAAGAAACCTAAAAAAATCCAGTAACGATTTTTTTGTTCAGTCAATGCAGCATAAAAAAAGTAAGCGCTCCATGCCCAAACAGGTAACAACATGGAAGTAGGATTAATAAACGGCGCCATCAAACTAAAAGGCAGGACAGCCTCTAAGCAAAGCACTGCAATTAAAGCATGAATCGGCGTTAACATTTTTTTGGCTAGCTGAAAAACAGCAATGAAAGTTAGTATGACCACGATTTGCGCCAATAAATAAATTGGCCATTCAACACCGCCGGCATAAGTCGCCAGCGCTGTGATCCATGCAGTAAACGGCGGATGTTTAAAATAACCTAATTGCCATTGCCAGCCCCAAGCAATACTTTCTGCGCTGTCAAAAGGAATACATCCGCGCACAAGAGCAGGAATCGTTGTCCAAAAAAATAAATGCAAACAGCAAAAAACAGCAAACCATTTGTTAGCGTTAATTTGAATTGTTTTGTTTGGAATGCGTTTCATTGAAATTCATTTTTTTAACAGAGCGGATATATCAATCTGCCCCTGTAATAATTCAGACAGATCACGACCTGTCCCTACAATAATTTGAATAAATCATAATTTATCTTTGTAATTATTTCCTGCGTGTTTTTCAATTGCATCAATAAATATTTTTGTGGCAGAAATATCAGTTTCATCATCAATTTCTGTTAAACAGCCCGGACTGGTGACATTAATTTCTGTTAAGTAATCACCGATGATATCTATGCCTGCTAACAGCAACCCTTTCTTTTTTAAAAGAGGCGCAATTGTTCTACAGATTGCTTTATCTTTCGCACTTAATTTTTTTATTTCAACGCTGGCGCCAGACATAACATTGCCTCTAAAATCATCTTCCCCTGCTATGCGTGTCACAGCATACGGAATCACTTTGCCGTCAATAATTAAAATCCTTTTATCCCCATTTTTAATTTCATCAATGTACTGCTGCATCATGACCATTTGTTTTCCATGGTTTGTCATGGTTTCTAAAATGACATTGCAGTTTAAATCCGTTTCATCCAATAAAAAAATAGAATGTCCTCCCATTGCGTTTAAAGGTTTGATCACAGCTTTTTTCACTTGTCTTAAAAAACCTTTCAATTCTGCTTGATGGGATGACACTAAAGTTTTCGGACAAAATTCAGAAAACCAGCTGGTGAATAATTTTTCATTCACTTCACGCAAACTTGATGGACGATTAATAACAGGCACACCGTGTCTTTCAGCCTGTTCTAAAATATAAGTTAAATAAAAGTAAGATAAATCAATCGGCGGATCTTTTCGCATTAAAATCACGTGAAGAGAATTTAAGTTTTGTTTAGTTTCATTTTCGATAGAAAACCATTTATCTTTATTGAGCATGACAGAAATTTTTTTCATCAGCGCGGCAGGATTTCCATTTTCTAGAGATAAATCCTGCGCCTGCATGTAATATAATTCCCAGCCGCGCGATTGTGCTTCCAGCATCATGCGCAACGTAGAATCATGCATCACGCGAATATAACGAATGTCATCCATCACAATGCCAAGCTTAATTTTTTTCATGCGTGTTATCTTCTTTTAAAATATTTAATTCTTTTGCCGCTGCTAAAAAAGCTAAACGCGCAATCACGCCGTAAGCATAAAATTTATTTTCTCTTTTTTGTGAACAGCAATGCGGCAGCGTACATACTTTTGCAAATTCAAACGGATGAAAATGCATGCCGGGTGAATTTAAATTTTCATCTGGACCTTTGGATTCATGCGCGCGATAAAAACCGCCGATCAAATTTCTGCCGATTAAATAAAGCACAGGTTCTGCGGTTGTTTTTCGGTCGCCAATCACTTCAATACTATGTATGCCTTCCTGAATAATGGCTTTCGTCACTTCCTGCCCGCCCTTCCCTTTTGCCATTTTATTTCGCTGTTTGCGATTGAGTTCGTATAATTCATCTGGATCTTTGATCATCATGACTGCCATTCCATAAGTGCCTGCATCTGCTTTAATCACTAAAAAAGGTTTTTCTTTAATCTCATAGTAATGATATTTTTGCTGAATTTTAAATAATAAATCTTCTGCATTTGCTGCCAAACAATCCAGTCCTTTTTGATCAGCGAAACTGACTTGATGACAATATTCAAAAAATGGATTAATCAGCCATGCATCAAATGAAAACTGTTTAGCAAATGCTTCTGCTGCTTCGTTATAAAATTGAAAATGTTCTGACTTTAACCGATTAAACCAGCCTAAATGAATGGATGGAATAATTTTTTGCGAAACGTTTTTTAAAATGTCTGGGACGCCGTCAGATAAATCATTATTTAAAATAATCACACAAGAATAAAAATCTTTCACGCCGACTTGATTGTCATTGCGCTCTAAAGGTTCGATAGTAATGTTTCTGCCGGAATCTAATGTATAAGTTTCTTTTTCTCTTAAATCTTCGCGGAAAGAACCGATGCGAACTTCAAATCCTGCCCCCATTACAATTTCCTGAAGCATAGCAAGACTTTCAAAATAAAAAAGATTGCGCGTATGATTTTCTGGAATGATTAAAATTTTTTCTGTCTCTGGACAAATTTCTGCCACAGCAGACTGCACTGCTTGAATAGCAAGCGGAATAAAATGCGGCGCTAAATTATTAAAACCAGCAGGAAATAAATTCGTATCCACCGGCGAAATTTTAAATCCAGAATTTCTAATATCCACTGAACCATAAAAAGGCGGCGGCGTTTTTTGCCATTGTTTACGAAACCACGCTTCAATTTCACATTGACGTGATAAAAATAATTTTTCTAAATGGTTTAATGTAAATGAGCTCATTTAATTTAATTCCGCTTCTATTTCTGCTATAGAAGGCATAATGCCTTGCAATTTTTTGGGCAAAGCTTTTGTTAATTGATATTCAGATTCATATGCCTGATCATGCAGCCCTAAGAAATCAAAATTATAAGGATTCTGCATCATATCTTGTGCAAGTTGAGAAATTGGAGAAGGCAATTTAGCCAAAAAATTAGTAGTTTTACGTTTGGAAATTGCTTTTCGCTGATAAAGATTTTGTTTAATCTGATCCTCTAAAATGTAACGGGGCCAGTTATTTTCAATAGCTTGTTGGGCATACCAGTCACGAATAAATTTATCTTTAATCCGCTGAATTAAAAGCATGATATGTCCCCACGGTAATTGCGACACAAGCTGTGTCGTAATTTCATTAGGGTACTCCTTAGCGAATTGACGCATTTTTTCAAGGTTTCTAATAGAAAAACCATGCGTTTCAGGAAAACTGTTTTGCAAATCAGCAGAAAGTGTTTCTAATAATTTATCTCCCCAACGAGTTTCGCTTTGCTTTTCAATAATTTTTTTGCCGATAAACCAATAAAGCTGAATCACTTCACGATTAACAGCTAAAGCTGCCTGCAAACGGCTTGTTTGAACTTTTGATTTTATTTCTGAAAAAAGATGTCTGTAATCTTTATTTAATTTTAGCGAAACACCGAGCGCTTTTGATTTAGATTTAATTTTTTTTAAACGGCTTGTCATAATTCTTCTCGCGGGATTTATAGAACAATGAGTATACTAAAACCTGCCATAATCCTCCAGCAAGATTCTCACTGGTCAATTTATTTTCCCTATATTGTTGCACACCTTAATTAACTTCATAATAACAAAAAAAAGATAACTATTCAGCATGATGCTGGAACACGGTGGACGTTCAGTTTTGGGTTATATTGAACGAAAAATCGATGAAAAAGCGGAGTGTACATGAGAGTACATGAGCATTTTGAAGGGATTTTTCGTTCAATATAACCCAAAAATGAGCGTCCGCTGGAAAGTACTGAATAGTTACAAAAAAGGATTCATTATGTCACTTGCTATTATTTATTCACGCGCCAGTTTTGGTATTCAAGCACCATTAGTGACAGTTGAAGTTCATTTATCCAATGGACTGCCTGCATTTTCTATGGTGGGCTTACCTGAAACCGCCGTGAAAGAAAGTAAAGACCGTGTGCGCAGCGCTTTATTAAACAGTCATTTTGATTTTCCTTCGCGCCGTTTAACAGTGAATTTAGCGCCGGCAGATTTACCTAAAGAAGGTGGGCGTTTTGATTTAGCCATCGCATTAGGAATTTTGGCAGCATCCGATCAATTATCCAAAGAAAAATTACTTGACTATGAGTTTGTAGGCGAACTGGCTTTAACCGGTAATTTACGTGATGTCAGCGGTGCATTGCCTTTTGCTATTGCTGCACAAAAAACAAAACGCAAAATTATTTTACCGAAAAAAAATTCGCTTGAAGCAAGTCTATGCAAAAACATCGAAATTTTTGCAGCAGATCATTTGCTGGAAGTGTGCGCACATTTAAATAATATAAAACCGTTAGAAAAAATAAAAATTGAAACAGAACTTCATCAAAAAAATTATTTAGATTTATTGGACGTGAAAGGACAATATCACGGTAAACGCGCATTAGAAATTGCTGCAGCAGGCGGACACAGTTTATTATTCGTCGGTCCGCCCGGTACAGGAAAAACGATGCTGGCATTACGGCTGCCGGGTATTATGCCGAACTTAACAGAAAACGAAGCGCTTAAAACAGCCATGGTTTATTCCATTACAAACAAAGGATTTGATATTGAAAAATGGCGTATTCGTCCTTTTCGTGCGCCGCATCATACCGCTTCCAGTGTTGCTTTAGTCGGCGGCGGTCGTCCGCCGCAGCCGGGAGAAATTTCATTAGCACACAACGGTGTTTTATTTTTAGATGAATTACCGGAATTCAGCCGACATGTTTTAGATTCACTGCGTGAACCATTAGAATCAGGATCCGTCACGATTTCACGTGCCGCCTATCAATCACAATTTCCTGCCAATTTTCAATTAGTCACTGCAATGAATCCATGTCCCTGCGGTTTTTATGGCGATCCGAATGGACGCTGTCACTGCACAGAAGATCAGGTAGCTAGATATCAAAGCAGAATTTCTGGTCCTTTTTTAGACCGCATTGACATGCATATTTTTATGCCGGCGCTGCCTAAAGGTTTGCTCAGCAGTTCACAAGCTTCAACAGACAGCAGTGAAAAAATTAAATCGCGCGTGATGGATGCGTATCAAATGCAAATCGAACGTCAGAAAAAAATTAATTCAAAACTGATCGGTAAAGAAATAAAAAATTTTTGTGCGGTCAAAAAAGAAGATGCTGAATTTTTAGAAGAAGCCATTTTTAAATTAGGATTATCCGCACGCGCTTATGACCGCCTGCTTAAATTATCGCGTACGATTGCTGATTTAGAAAAGGCAGAAAATATATCGAGAAAACACTTGCAAGAAGCATTAGGATATCGGAAGCTGGATAGAAAACAATCACAAATTTTCCTCCGCAGTTAAATGCGGTCTCACTGCCAGCCACGCGCCGATAAAACTTAATACACTGCTTAAAAAAATAATTTTTATTCCGCTCATAAAACTTAATCCCTGCAAAGTAAAAGTACCGCCATAAGAAGTAACCAAAATTTCAATCGGCGATTCTAACCACATTAAAATAAGCGCAATTAAAATCCACGCCGTAATACCGCCTAAAAGTCCATATAAAATACCGCGGTATAATAAAGGTCTACGGATAAAACTCGGCGTTGCACCAACCAATCTTAAAATAGCAATTTCACTTTCATGCTTTTGAAGTGCTAAACGAATGGTATTGCCCGTAATTAAAATCACACCCAAGCTAAATAAAATAACTAACACTTGAATTAACCGGTGAGAAAGTACCACAAATTGATATAAACGTTTCACCCAGACAACATCTAATTGTGCTTTATCAACTTGCGGCATTTGTGCAAATGCTTGCACCATTAAATCTAGCGCTTGCGGTGTTTGATATTGCATCGTCGGGGTAACAACCATCACGGGCGGCAAAGGATTCTCGCCCAAAATAGAAAGCACATCTTTAAATTGCGTGTATTGTTCAAACTGCTGAATACCTTCTTCCGGCGAGATATAAGTAACTTGATCCACATCCACACGCTTTTTTAAAGTTCCCATCAGCGATTGAATTTCTGATTGAATCAAATGTGGTTTTAAATATAAAGAAATGGTTGGGCTTCCATTCCAATGTGAACTGATGGATTGAAAATTTTTGAGCAGCGTATAAAAACCCGCGGGCAATGACATCGCAATGCCGATCACTAAAATGGTCACTAAGCTTGCAAATGGCGCGCGTACTAACTCGCCAAACGCAAAAATAAAACCGCGCACATGATTCTTTATCCACCAGCGAAGTTTATTCATCATCACCTCCGCTGATTAAAACACCTTGTTTTAAGGTTAAAATTCTATGTCTCATGCTGGCAATTAAATTCAAATCATGCGAGGCAATTAACAAAGTAATGCCAACATCATTCAGTGTTTCAAATAATTTCATGATTTCTGCCGACAAACCCGGATCTAAATTTCCTGTCGGTTCATCGGCTAAAATTAATGGCGGACGATTAACAATCGCGCGCGCAATCCCCACGCGCTGCTGTTCACCGCTGGATAATGCCATCGGATATTTTTTTCCCTGATGCAGTAAACCCACTTTATCCAGCGCTGCGCTGACTCTGCTCTTCATATCTTTGCCAGAATAATCAGAAACAATTAACGGCATGGCGACATTTTCATAAACTGTTCTATTTAATAAAAGATGTGAGTCCTGATAAACCATGCCAATTTTTCGGCGAAAATACGGCACATTTCGGCGCGGCATTTTATTTAAACATTTATTATCCAAATAAACTTGTCCGCGAGAAGGGCGTTCAATCAGCATCATTAATTTCAAAAGTGTGGTTTTTCCAGCGCCGGAATGCCCTGTTAAAAAAGCCATCTCACCTTTTTCAAGATGAAAATTCACCTGATTAAGCGCCACATGTCCAAAAGGATATTTTTTTGTCACATTTACAAATCGGATCATATCAAAGTCCATTTTTTAATTACGTTAAATTCTGCCACAAAATGACAGAAAAAGTAACACAATAAAATTTACGATATTAAACTTTCAAATAAAAAGGTATAATGCCTTTTTTCGAGAGGGAAATCACAATGATCAGGATCGGTCATGGTTATGATTGTCATCGCTTAATTGATGGTGATCGTTTAATTTTAGGCGGCGTTGAAATTCCGTTCCACAAAAAATTTCAAGCACATTCAGATGGCGATGTGGTTTTGCATGCAGTCATTGATGCATTATTAGGCGCAGCTGGTTTAGGTGATATCGGTAAATATTTCCCTGATAATGATCCGCGTTATGAAAATGCTTCAAGCATGGGCTTGTTAAGCGCGACTTATCAGATGCTGAAGAAGAAAAAATTAAAGGTCATCAATTTAGATATTACCATTATTGCGGAAACGCCGAAATTAGCCGCACATAAATTAGCCATGCAGGTTAATATTGCACATGCGCTGCAAATGGATATTCAATTTGTTAATGTGAAAGCAAAAACAAATGAGGGCATGGATGCTATTGGTGAAGGTGAAGGCATTGCTGTGCATGCAGTAGTATTGTTATGTATACCCATCGCGACTGAGTTCTCTTAGGTTGGCACAAATAGACCCGACCATTTTTGCAGGAGTGCAAAAATAGCCCAAAATGACAAAGTCATTTTGACCCCAAAGGGGTTTCGTACATGGATGTACGAAATACTATTTTGGTTTATCCGCGAGGCGGCGAGGAATGAGCAACAGGAGTGTATAAGTCATACATGTTGCGAAAGACGATGCCAACAAAGCGGAAAACCAAAAGACGAAGGGTATATGGATTAAAAAACATATTTAAAACATTTTAGGATTGGTAATGAAAATTTTAATTTCAAATGATGACGGCGTTTATGCCAAAGGCATTGAAACATTAGCCGATACATTAAAAACGTTAGGCGAAGTGACTGTGGTCGCGCCTGATCGTAATCGAAGCGGCGCAAGCAACTCACTCACATTAAACGCACCGCTTTATGTCAAAAAATTAGCGAATGGTTTTTTCAGTGTAGAAGGCACACCGACTGATTGTGTGCATATTGCCATGACAGGTTTTTTGCCTGAATTACCGGATATTGTTGCGACAGGCATTAATGATGGCGCAAATTTAGGCGATGATGTTTGGTATTCCGGCACAGTTGCTGCAGCAATGGAAGGAAGATTTTTAGGTTTTCCTGCGGTAGCTTTTTCATTAGCAAACTTAAATCACAATGAATCACAACACTATGAAACCGGCGCAAAAGTAGCAGAACAAATTGTCAGCCACTTAATTAAAAAACCATTAGGTGCGCACACCATTCTCAATGTCAATATTCCCGATGTACCTTTAGATACTCTGCGTGGTTTTGATGTCACACGTTTAGGTACGCGTCATCGCGCTGCACCTACGATTAGTATGATTGATCCGCGAGGACATCAAGTGTATTGGGTAGGTCCTGCAGGAGACCAAGAAGATGCAGGTCCCGGTACGGATTTTTATGCTATCGAACACAACAAAGTTTCTATCACACCCTTACGTTTAGATTTAACGGATTATCAAATGGCAGATTCATTGACAGAATGGGCGAAAAAACTTTGATCAAAAAATTTTTTATTTCTCTTTTTCTTATTCTTTCTTTTGTCTTAACTGGCTGTGTAAGCGACACTTATTATGCACCCGTCATTACTGCAGGACAATCACCCGTTGAACAATCTACTTATGCTGTACAGCCGGGTGATACTTTGTATTCTATTGCATGGGCATTTGGTTTAGATTTCCGTAATCTGGCAGAATTAAATCATTTAAAACCGCCTTATGATGTATCTACCGGACAAATATTAATTCTATATTCTGGTACGCCTTCAGCAACAGAACAAGCTAAGGTTCCTGCTGCAGAAAAACCGCAAGTCACTGTCACTTTTGTGCCAGCAAGAACTTCACCTGCAATTTCTTCTGAACAAACTGTCACTGTGCCAACAAGTGCGCATTCATCTGTCACACAAGTAAAAACACCTACCGGGAAGACACTGACTTATCATTGGAATTATCAGCCGGTATATTCATGGATAACACCTGCTTCTGGAAAATTAGTCAATGATTTCTCAGCTAATTACAGCGGAAGCAAAGGGGTTGAGATATATGGACGTTTAGGTGAAGTTATTCGTGCAGCAGCCGCAGGTCAGGTTGTTTACAGCGGAAATGGCGTGCGGGGATATGGTAATATGATCATCATTAAACATAATGACGCCTATTTAAGCGCTTATGGATTTAATCAGAAATTACTGGTGAAAAATGGCGCTTATGTAAAACAAGGACAACCCATTGCGACGATGGGACAAGATAATGCCGGTAAGACACTGCTTTATTTTGAACTAAGAAAATACGGCACACCAGTTAACCCTCTAGATTACTTATCATAAGGAGAAAACATGAAACGCTCAATGGAAAAAAAATACGAGCATTTAAGTCCATTTGAATTAAAAAATAAATTAATTGAAATGGCGGAAAGCGATCATGAACGCATGATGTTAAACGCAGGACGCGGAAATCCTAATTGGTTAGCGGTTACTCCTCGTGCCGGTTTCTTTTTATTCGGACAGTTTGCTTTGCAAGAAGCAGAACGCGTTTATATCCGTCCCGGTTTTGCAAAATCACCTGAGAAAAAAAATATTGCCAAACGTTTTAAAGTTTTTTTGGCAAAACATTCTAAAAAAGAAGGCGCATCCTTTTTAAAACAAGCCTTTTTCTATGTCACACGTGGATTAAAAATGAATGCGGATGAATTCGTTTTTGAAATGACAGATGCGATTTTAGCGGATCATTATCCGACGCCAGACCGTATGCTTTCTTGCTGCGAAAAAATTGTGCGCCGTTATTTAATCCAAGAAATGTGCAAAGACAAAAAAGGATTTGAAAAAATGGATTTGTTTGCCACCGAAGGCGGTACAGCAGCGATGACTTATGTTTTTAATACATTGATGGAAAATAAATTGCTGCACAAAGGCGACAAGATTGCATTAGGATCTCCTATTTTTACGCCGTATTTAGAAATTCCTCGCTTGAATGATTTTAATTTCGTTGAATTAGAAATTAAACAAGATGAAAACAATCATTGGCAATATTCAGATTCTGAAATTAAAAAATTAGAAAATCCCAAAGTGAAAGCATTTTTCTTGGTGCATCCATCCAATCCTACTTCTGTTGCCATACATGAAAAAACTTTGCAAAAAATTGCAGCACTTGTTAAAAAAAGAAAAGATTTAATTTTGTTAACGGATGATGTGTACGGCACTTTCGTTAATAAATTCCAGTCACTCATAGCGATTGCGCCGAAAAATACTATTTTAGTTTATTCGTTTTCAAAATATTTTGGTGCAACCGGCTGGCGTCTTGGCGTCATCGGTATCAATCATCAAAATGCATTTGATAAAAAAATTGCAAAACTTTCTGGCCAAGATAAAAAGGCATTATATAAACGTTATGAATCTGTTGTCATTGATCCAAACAAAATGAAACTCATTGACCGCATGGTGGCAGACAGCAGAACCGTTGCGTTAAATCACACGGCAGGACTTTCCACGCCGCAGCAAGTCATGATGACCTTTTTCTCGTTGTTTGGTTTATTAGATAAGAAAAATGATTATAAGAAAAAAGCGCAGGATATTGTGCATAAACGCATCCGCACTTTATATCAATCTTTAAAAATAGATCTTAAAGAAACGCTGTATGATGCTAATTATTATACAACGATTGATATTCCAAAAGTTGCAGAAGAACATTATGGCAAAGCATTTAAAGATTTCTTAATCAAGCATGAGCCGATTGATTTTGTGATTCGTCTGGCAAAAGAAAAAGGCGTGGTGTTATTAGACGGTGGTGGTTTTGACGCACCGAAAATGTCTATCCGTGTTTCGCTTGCTAATTTAACCGATGAAGCTTATGCAAACATCGGCAAGAAAGTGCGCGAATTATTATTAGATTATTATAAGACATTTAAAAAAAACAAAAATGATTTGGATTGAGGATTGATGGATGGAATCATTTTGTGATTATATTTTTAATCCCTTAAATAATAACTTCAAAAAAGAGTAAGGAAATTTCTATGTGGCATCACATTGTTGAACTTTGCCAATCTTATCCGCAGCTCGTTATCTTTCTAGTCATTGCGATAGGTTACTTTATTGGACAAATTAAATTGGGTAATTTTAGTTTGGGCGCAACAGCTAGTATTTTAATTGTGGCATTATTCTTTGGACAATTAAATATTGCGGTCAGTCCTTTAGTCGAAACTTTATCCTTTGCTATTTTTATTTTTTGCATCGGCTACAAAGTCGGACCTGAATTTTTTTCTTCTTTAGGCGAATTAGGTTTGAAATTTATTTTGCTTTCTGTTTTTGTGTGCGTCGTCGGTTTAGTTGTTGCTATTGGATTAGGAAAATTTTTCAACTTCGATCCCGGTTTAACAGCAGGCTTACTCGGCGGTGCAATGACACAATCTTCTGTTGTCGGTGCCGCAACGAGTGTGATCAAACAATTACCTATTCCAGCAGCACAGCAAAGTTTATTTAGCAGCAATGTGGCAATTGCTTATGCGATCACTTATGTTTTTGGTACGGTCGGTTTGATTTTATTTTATCGAATTATTCCTTATATCTTGCGCATTGATCTAAAAAAAGAATCTGCATTACTCACAGCGAATATGGATATGGATGATGCAGGTGAAGATACGTCATTATTTTCTTGGTTTAAACGCATTGACTTGCGCACTTATGTGGTAGAACAAAATGATATCATTGGGAAAACAATAGATTATGTTGATAACAATCTTGGCAAAAAAATTCATGTGGAACAAATTAAACGCGACGGGAAAATTCTGGATGCAACCCCTGACTTCGTGATTGCAAAAGGCGATATTTTGAGTATCGAAGGATATCATCCGAATTTTGTTACTTTGTCTAATGAAATGGGAAGAGAAATAACCGATGTAGACTTATTAAATATTGAAGGTGAAATCTTAAAAGTTTGTGTGTTGAAAAAAATTGTCGGTAAAACGCTGGGTGAAGTCAGCAAAGAATATGGCGGCAGTTGTTTTTTAAAACGCATTACGCGGCAAGGACATGAATTGCCGATTACTGCTGGACAGAAAATTAAAAAATGTGACGTGCTGGAATTAAGCGGCGCTAAAAAAGATATTGAAAAATTTGCCAGCGAAACAGGTTATGCAGAAAGATCCACGCAAATGACAGATTTAGTCAGCGTCAGTTTAGGCTGCGTGTTAGGAACGTTATTAGGTTTAATTACGGTGCATGTCGGCGGCATTCCGATTACCTTCGGTATCGGCGGCGGTGTTTTAATTGCCGGTTTAGTCTTCGGCTGGTTGCGATCAGCGCATCCAACATTCGGTTATATTCCTACCGGAGCGCAATGGCTGTTTACGGATTTAGGTTTAAATCTTTTCATCGCCTGTGTTGGTTTGAGTGCAGGACCTAAAGCACTAGGCGCTCTTCAATCCAGCGGCATGTCACTTTTTTTAGCCGGTGTTATCTTAACTTTAGCGCCGACTATTTTAGGTTTGCTGTTTGGTAAATATATTTTGCGTTTGAACATTGTTTTATTATTAGGCGGATTAACTGGCGCGGGTACCATTACAGCGGCTTTAAATGTTTTAAAAGACGAAGCAGGCAATGCAGCTCCCGCAATCGGTTACACAGTACCGTATGCATTTTCGAACGTGATACTGACTATTTGGGGAGCGTTGATTGTAAACATCATGCATGTTTTGTTATAGCGTACCCTTGAAATCTGTTTAAACATCCTTATTTTATTTCTCACCTTTAACTATTTTAAAAATAGGAGCTTCTTATGTCCGTTCAATCACAAACTAAAACCTTAGATTTTGGCGCTGATGTTAAACAGCTTCTGCATTTAGTCGCTCATGCGTTATACAGCAATTCTGAAATCTTTTTGCGCGAATTAGTTTCTAATTCTTCAGATGCAATGGATAAATTGCGCTATGAAGCGCTTTCCAACAATGCTTTGTACGAAGAAGATTCTGTTTTAAAAATTTGGGTGGAGATGGACAAAAAATCCAAGATCATTACGGTGCGCGATAACGGTATCGGCATGAGTCGTGAAGAGGTGATTGATAATTTAGGCACGATCGCACGTTCTGGCACACAAGCTTTTAAAAATTTATTAGAACAAAAAAATGCAGGAAAAGATTCACAATTAATTGGTCAGTTTGGCGTAGGTTTTTATTCTGCTTTTATCGTGGCAGATAAAGTGGTTGTGCGTACACGACGCGCTGGCATGAAAACAGATGAAGGCGTCGAGTGGACATCCGATGGACAAGGTTCATATACGATTAAAAACATCGAGAAAAAAGAACGCGGCACAGAAGTTGTCTTGCATATTAAAAAAGACGGCGAAGAATTTTTAGATGAGATGAAATTACGTTCCATTATTCATAAATATTCTGATCATATTTTATGGCCGGTGGAAATGCGCAAAGTAGAATTTGATGAAAAGAAAAAGGATAAAAAAGATGCTAAAGAAAAAGAAGAAACAAAAATAGAATGGGAAACAGTCAATCAAGCAAGTGCGTTGTGGACATTGCCAAAAAGTGGCATTAAAAAAGAAGAATACGAAGAATTATATAAACATATTTCACATGACTTTGAGGAGCCGCTCGCGTGTACACACAATAAGGTTGAAGGCAAATTAGAATATACAACATTATTATATATTCCCAAACATGCGCCGTTTGATTTATGGATGCGCGAACAAAAACGCGGACTTAAACTTTATATCAAACGCGTTTTTATTATGGATGATGCTGAGCAGCTCATGCCGCTTTATTTGCGTTTTGTGAAAGGTATTGTGGATTCCAATGATTTGCCGCTCAATATTTCACGTGAATTATTGCAGACAAATAAAACGGTTGAAAAAATTAATTCAGGCTGTGTGAAACGAACGCTAGATTTGTTAGATGATTTAGCAAAAAATGAAAAAGAAAGCTATCAAACTTTCTGGGATGCGTTCGGCGAAGTGTTGAAAGAAGGCGTGATTGAAGATTATGCTAATAAAGACCGCATCGGGAAATTAGCGCGCTTTGCTTCGACACATACAAATGATGCTGCGCAGAATGTATCGCTGGATGAGTACATCGCGCGCATGAAAGAAGGGCAAGATAAAATTTATTATGTCATTGCCGATACGTTTGAAGCAGCAAAAAATAGCCCGCTCTTGGAAGTGTTTAAACAGAAAGGCATTGAAGTGCTGTTGATGTTTAACCGTGTGGATGAATGGTTTGTGCAGCATTTATCTGATTATGAAGGCAAACACTTGCAGTCAGTTTCGAAAGGCTCTTTAGATTTGGGAAAATTAGAAGATGAAAAAATAAAAGAAGAAGTGAAGGCACAAGAAAAAACTTTTGAAAGTTTATTAAAACAATTAAAAGACATTTTAAAAGATCGTGCAAAAGATGTACGCGTCACAACACGCTTAACTGATTCGCCTGCTTGCGTTGTGTTTGATGATGATGACATGACAGGGCATATGCAGCGTTTAATGCAGGCAGCAGGTCAAACGATGCCGACTTCTAAACCTATTTTAGAAATTAATCCAAAGCATCGCCTCATTGAAAAATTAAATTCAGAATCCGATGAGGCAAAAACTAAAAAATGGGCAAATGTTTTGTTAGATCAGGCATTGCTTGCCGAAGGTGAAAAATTACCAAACCCGGCAGATTATGTGAAGGTACTCAATGAATTGTTGACGGAGCTGATGTAAAACTCTCTTCTATTTTTATCACAGCAAATGCAGGTTCTTCATAAGGATGCGTTTTTTTAAGCGCATCCATGACTGCTTTTAAATACTGATCTTCAATGATCAGTTCCAACTTATATTCTTCGCATGTTTCTAATTTTCCTTGTTCACCTTGATAGGGGCTGCTTCCTTCCAGCGGACGATATTGTCCCGTGCCTTTTGTTTGCCAGCAGGCACAGTCATAATGATTAAATTTTCCAGCGCCTGCTTCAAATAATGCCTGTTTTACCGCTTCTAAATGTGATATCGGAATATAAACGATAAGATAATACATATCTTCCACCTTGACTATATCGAATACTGATATACAATATATCCCATGATATTCAATTTTTCAACTAAAACTGCACAAGATATATATGATGGTGAGAATAGCCGACATGCCAGAAAATTACCCGGTCGTTTGCATAGTAAAGCAAGGCGCTTATTAGACCAATTAAATGCAATCACGCAAATTGACACCTTGCGAATACCGCCTAGCAATCACTTAGAGAAATTAAAAGGTAATTTAAAAGATTATTGGAGTTTACGCATTAATGACCAATGGAGAATTATTTTTAGATGGAACGGTGAACATGTCGTAGATGTTGATATTGTAGATTATCATTGAAACAATTATGGAGAAACCTATGTTGCCCAAAAAAAGACCCCCAACACATCCGGGTGAAATGTTACTAAAAGAATTTTTAGAACCCAAAAACATTTCACAAAAAGCTTTTGCAAAATATTTAGGCTGGACCTATGCACGCCTAAATGAAATTATTCATGGCAAAAGAAATTTAACCGCGGAATCTGTTTTGTGTCTTGCTGAAGCGTTTAATATGGAACCAGAGTTTTGGCTGCATCTGCAAAAAAACTGGGATTTATGGCAGGCAAATCAGCACCATCGTAAATTAAAACCATTAAAATTATTTTTAACTAAAAAATTAGTTTAATACTCGTTTAAAACTTCGGATTAATAAAAACTACTCAATCACTTCTGCTTCATATCTTTCGATTTGCAGCGTATCTGACCAATAATTTTCCGGCAAACCTGCTTTCATTTTTAAATGCTTTAAAAAATCTTTTTTATTTGGAATCTGTTCCCAAACAGCCGGCAAAAAAGTACTTCGTCTTCCTTGATCACTTAAAATTAAACCGTCCAGATGAGGGCGCATTTGCAAAAGCAAATCTTCTTCTGAAGTAAATGTCATTAACTCTGGCGGTGTTAAAACAGAAATATGAATTTCTAACTGCGGCGCTTCAATAATATTTACAGGATAAAAACGTGGGTCCTGAAAAGCAGCAGCATAAGCATTGTGTGACACATCCTGCACCAAAGGCTGATAAGCCTGCAGTGAACCGATACAGCCGCGTAATTGATGATTTACATTTAACGTAACAAACGTAGCGCGATCCTGCTGTAATTTTTCTGCGTATTTTTTAACCTCAATCGGCAAAGGCATTTGATAGGTTAAACCATATTGAATACTTTCTCGCGCAATTGATAACAATAATTTTTTTTCATCTATGGTATACAGCATATTTTTCCTCTTTTTCCTTTGCTCTGACGGGCAAACACATAGGTTTGCCCCTACAAAATCCCCATCCTATTCATCCGCATAAAAATGAAACGCGCCATATCCAACCACTCGATCGCGGTCACCTGCTGTATCGCCAGAATTACAAAGGCAAACACATTTTGCTTTTAATCCTTTTTCTTTAGCAATTTTCAATAAACCTAAAATACCTAACCGTCCGCAAGCTTGTTCTTCTGAAATTTTTTCCGGCAATAAATTTTCAATCGCCTCTGATGTGGCATGATCAATTTGATTAGCAACAACGTAAGGATGATAATGGCTTAAATCAGAACTGATCACGATAAAAGTTTCATCAGAATTCCACAGAAAATCCAGCACTTCTGCTACTTGCTTGCATGTGGCTTGTCCAACAATCAATGGGACCAGTTCAAAATTTTTCAATGTTTTTTGCAGAAAAGGCAGCTGCACTTCTAATGCATGCTCTTGATTAAACGCTTCTTCAGTGCATTGCACAAAATTAAATTGCCTTTTTAATTGCTGACAGGCAGTTTGATCCATAGGAATATTACCCAACGGCGTTTCAAAAATATCTGCACAAGTCACCGCAATACCTTCAAAATAATGACGATGTGACGGCGCAATCACCACTACTTTTTTAATATGCTTAGTT
>Ga0208373_1001575_pt1 | contig 29571 bp, 25 predicted proteins | sample RifOxyC2_FD_184036 | JGI IMG/M metagenome (GOLD analysis project Ga0208373, IMG submission 184036) | Soil microbial communities from Rifle, Colorado - Rifle Oxygen_injection C2 (SPAdes) | ecosystem: Environmental > Terrestrial > Deep subsurface > Rock core/Sediment | place: Rifle, Colorado... | reverse complement strand
TTCATCGCCCAGTCCCAGTTTGCCGTAGTCGTCACGGGCGGTTTCGACAATGGCCTCGGTCTGGGCCTTGACCTTTAACCGGCCGGTCTTGGGATAATAAATGAGCAATGCCTCGAGCACCGGCTTCTCGGTCTTTTCCTCGGGCCGGTCGGTCATATCGTCAAACCGGGTGATGTATTTCCCGGGCGCTTCGTAATAGACCAGATATGCCCGCCGGTCCAAGGCGTGGTAATTCTCAATATAGACCCGGCCAAAGCCCTTGGATTGGTTCTGCAAGAGCAGTTTCCAGGCGTCGGTCAAGCCCTGCTTTATCTTGTCCCAGTCCCGGGGCTCCTTGGGCTTAACGCCGATGTAATCGGCAAAGCTGGCGTAGGACTCCAGGTTGCTCCAGTTGCAGGCGGTCAGGAAGGCGTCCTTGTTTTCCATCAGGACCATGAGCGCCCGGTCTTCGGGCATCTGATCTTCGTCCCAGACCAGCTTGAATTGCTTAGCCACGGCCTCGAGCGTTTCCTGGGCGGACAGGCCGGACAAACTATTGACCTGGCGCAGTTCGGACTCGATGTCCTGGCGCTTTTTGATGGGCGCTTTGTAGAACGCCTCAATCAGGTCTTCCATCAGGTGCCAGCGGTCTTTGACGTAGGAGTCCCAGTCGAAGTCCTGGAGCGTCTTGTGGTATTTGAAATAACTGTGGAGCAGTTCCGGATTGATTCTGCGGAAGAGCGATTTGGGGCTGGCGAACGCACGCTGGTGGAATATCATAATTCAAACTCCTTATTAAAAGATTGCCACCAAGACACTAAGGCACGAAGAAAACAACCCGTTAATTTATTCGCTGGACGCGGTCATTGCTATGGTCTTGGTGTCTTTGTGCCTTCTGGCGCCGAAGCGCCATGGCGCCCTTATGGCGCTCAGTGGCAGAAGTTACGAAGTTTTCTTGATTATCAGATTCTTGGTCCGATTATATCTCACTTCTTAATTCCCAATGCCCGGATTTATTTCGCGTCCGCTTCGCTCAATGCCGAGGTGCAGTTCGGACAGCGGCTGGCTTTGATATTTATCTGGCTGAAGCAGTACCCGCATTCCTTGGTAGTCGAGGCGGCCGGAGCCGCCGGAGCCACTGCGACTGTCCTTTTCAGCCGGTTTACCTGCCTGATGACAATAAATATAACAAAAGCAACGATGACGAAGTCAATCACGGTATTGGCGAACAATCCGTAATTAATGGTGACCAGCCCGTTGGTCTTGGCTTCGGCCAGGGTATAAGAAGCCGGCCGGGACGGGGTCAGGTTGATAAACATGTTCGAGAAATCTATCCCGCCCAGCAGCAACCCGATGGGCGGCATAAATACATCGGCCACAATCGAGTTGATGATTTTGCCGAATGAGGCGCCGATGATAATGCCAACGGCCATGTCCATGACATTGCCGCGCATGGCGAATTCCTTGAATTCCTTAAACATATTTCATTCCTTTCCCGGCGATAATCACAGCCGGCAATATTGAGAGCTTGAACAGCCAGCCATAATACTTTTTATGCCGGGTTAGGCAAGATTTATCAGCGCGGTATTTGCCCGGATATGAATTTGCTGTTATTTGAGCAGCGGCTCTTTGAAGGTGTAAACCATTTTCGGGAGCGTCAGGGGCATGTGGCTGGCCTTGGAGGTAATCAGCCGCGGGGTAATGTTTATCCGTACATGTGTCAGTGCCGTCGTCGGGTCAAAGATTATTTGGGCATCGCCGAAGACATTAATGCTCATCCAGAGCCATAAACCGGCGGTTTGCGTCAGCGGCCGGCTGTGCGATTTTCCGCCCAGGGACGGCAATCCGGCCTTCCAGTCCGATAAATCATCGGTAATCCGGTCCAGTGAAAAACTGACCCGGCTGTCTTTCTTAATCAGCGCTATCAGTGAATCGTCGTTTTTCAAATAGATATATATCCTGCCGTTTCGATAAGAATATATCACCGGCTCGGAATCGGGATAAGTATTCGTGAACACATTCAGGCGTCCCCAAGCGCCGGAATTCAGCAGCCATTGGACCGTGTCAGCCGGCAATACACCGGCGAATATCTTGGCCTCTTCTTCGGTCAATAATTTGTTGCCCGGCTCCGGTATCTTGCTGTCCGTCATATAAGGCATTTTGGCCAGCAAATCCTTGGGCACGGGCAGAAGCCGGGACGTAATTTTATCCGGGGTAATCTCGACCATGGTCAGGTCCATGGGCGGCAACGGGGCCGGTTTTACCTGAGCCGCCTTTTGTTCTATTTCATCCGGCGGGTTTTTATAGGCCGCGCCAAAACGCTGGAGCGCCAAGCTCTTTTCCTTGTCGCCTTCAACGATACGGGCCGCGCCGAAAATGCTGATGCTGGCCCAGCCCTCGCGCTCGTTATACCGGTCGACCACAAACGCCACATTGGGATTATCCAGGATGTTGGTCATCTTCTTGCCCATGGTCGAGGAATGGAAATAAATCCGGCTTAGGCAATAGCCGAATGAGACCGGCACGGAATAGGGATTCTCGCCGTCATGGGTAATCAGCCGGCCGACAGCCGATGAATGCAGGATATATTCCACGCTGTCCCAGGAGAGCTCGCCCTGGTAATAGGACGGAGCCGAAGTCGCCTGGGCCGGCGCGCTGACTTTGGAGGCCGGAGGCTGGGCGCAGGCGCAGGGAAAGGCCAGCCATAACAAACCAAGCAGGGCATAAACCGTCAGGATTAATCTGTTTTTCATAAGGCAGTAACTGATATATAAAATACGCGGGCAGAAGTAAATATTTTGCCGGTAATTTCCCGGCGCGCTCGTCGCGCCATTAGCGGGGGAATTTCGCGCTGAAGAGTTCGGCAATCATGGACTGGGCCCGGTCGCTTAAATCCGGCAAGGGACTGCCCTGGGTAATCCGGGCATACCAGATTTTCTGTTTATATTCCGGCGGCGCTGCCGGGCCACGGCGCTCCGCGTCTGCCCACGAGCCGGTCCAAAGATGGACGACAATGCTTAATTCGGAGGTCTGGACCTCATATGACTGGGTCTTGGAATAATATCCGCCGGTGGCGTCGTGGCGCCCGAACGCCCCGCCCGGCACCTTGACCGTTTCCGGCTGGATACTGAATTCGCAGGTTAATATTAAATCCGGATATTTTGCGGCCGGCTTTAACGCCACCTTACCGTCCAGCTCCGTTAACTTGTCCGGCGAGATATATTCGGCGCTGAAGCCGCGCTTTTCCAGTTCGGCCTTGATATACATGAGGAATTGCTTTTCCTTGAGCTCGTCAATATTTCCGGCCTGGCCCCGGACGGTCCAGAATACCGGCGCCAAACCGATGGTCTTGGGGGCTTTGAAATCGTAGGTTGGGTCTTGGGATACGTCAAAGAATGTCCGGTATTTTATGGGCGAACAGGAACCGCCGGCCAGCGCCAGCATGATGATAATGATTGCGGTACCGATTAATTTCATAGTCAATGACCTTGTCCGGTTATTTTAACGTGACTAGGTCCCGGGCGCAGCGGAAACCCACTGCGCATAGTTAACCTGCGCGCCCCGCCCGTACCCCGCCCCTACGGGAGGTCCGTAGGGACCGCAACAATCGGGGGCCCATACGGTCAAGCTGTAGGCCCGGGTCGGGGTGCTCGGATTCAATCTTTGCTTAGTTCACTGCGCCCCTGCGGGTGCTCGTGGTCAATTTTGCCCGTAGTTTGTTTAGTGCCTACTTTAAAGTAATAACGTCTCTAGCGCAGCGGAACCCCAGATAGTTGCTCCAGAATTGTCCCTGGTCTGAGACCGGCGTGACGGTATTACCCGGCTGGGCCGGCGCAATCCCGCCCTTGCGGACGGTTAATCTGAGTGACTGGACAGCGCTGATCCAACTGCCCCCGCGGATGCTGTGGACAGCGCCGCTGGTCGGGCCTTTGGGATTGTCCGCGGAACGGATTTGGTAATACGAGGCGTCATAGTAATCAGCGCACCATTCAGCCACATTGCCGGCAATGTCGAATATTTTATAAGGGCTGGCATCAGATGAGTAAGCGCCGACAGATGAGGTCTGGCCCGGGCCATCTTCGCCGCTATTGGCCGCGTTGGCCTGATAGGCGCTGCCCCAGGGGAATGTCAATTGCTTGTCCGACCGGGCGGTTTTTTCCCATTCGGCCTCGGTCATCAGCCGCTTGCGCGCCCATTTGGCGTACGCCAAGGCGTCTTTCCACGAGACCTGGACCACCGGATGATTGGGTATCTGGGCGATGCCCTGGCCCGCGCCGGTGGGGTCTTTCCACGAGGCGCCTTTTTTCCGAACCAGCATGCCGTCTTCATAAACCCAGCCGGAACCCTCAAGCTCGGCGTCCGTGGTATATTTGGTTTCCTCAACGAATTTACCGAACTGCTCGTTGGTAACCTCAAGCTTATCCGCATAATAGGCGGGCAGATTAATCTTGGCGGCTGGTTTTTCCTCAGGAGCGCCATTGTCATCGCCCCGGGTAAATTCGCCGGCCGGAATCAGGACCATGGCTGAGGCATCCTTGGTATTGGTGATAGCGCTATATGCCAGGGAAGCCGGGTCCTTTTCCTCTGATGCCGGCTGGATGCCTTTAAATTCCAGGAATTCCTTTTCAATCAGGGATTTTAACTTATCTACTTCGGCATAGTCCTTGGTATATTGCTTGGCGCTTTCCAGGGTAGCGTATGCCTCAGGAAACAATTGCGACTGGCGCTGCTGCTTGGACTTGGCAATGGCCTCACGATAGTTTTTCTGGCGGAGCGTTTCCATTTCCCTCAAGGTCTCAGACCATTTATCCTTGACCAATTGGACAAACTGATTGGCTTCGTTGGCCTTGATAAAATCATCCAGCATTTTGGCGCGTTTTTCCAGATTGGGTTCCCGGTCGCTCTCCGCGATAATCTTATTCACAGCCAGCTCTTCCTGCTTGACCCGGGCGTCTTCCAGAAGTTTCTCGGCCAAAGATAGAATTGCGCTTTTGCTGTACATGGCGTTAAACCGGTTCAGGAGGTTTTTCATTTCCTTGAGGTAATCGCCTTCCAGGGAGACAAGCCAGAGACGCATCTGGAGATAAGTGGCGGCCGGCGGAATCATTTCATCTTCCATTTCCATGAGCCGCTCTATTTCCTTGCGGGCCGAGGCGTATTCTTTTGATTCTATATTCTGGATAATCAGATTGAATCTCTGCTGTTCCTTGCTCTTGGGTTCGTCAAGTGATTTAAGGGTGTCCGTAATCATGGCCTCAATCAGCCGGAGTTTCTCGTTGCGTTCGTCTATTTTCTTCCGGACCTCGCTCAGCAGCGTCACGGCCGGATTATAATCATCTTTCTTGGTCAGGATTTCTTCTAAAACAACCTTGCTTTCGTCGTATTGGGCCTGCTGATAAAGCCCGTACGCCTTGGCGTAAAGTTCCTTGACCTCGGCCAGCACCGGATCTTCCGGCGTGGCCTGATTATCTTCAGGCGGCGTTATGCGCGCCGGCGCTTCAATGGTCCCGCTTATCGGCACTCCCATATCCGTTGTATTATGCGCAGCCACCCTGGGAGGCGGCTCGGGTTTTTTCCAGGGCTGCCAGAGCGCCAGTCCGGCCAGGACCACCACACCGGATACAATGGCGGCCGTAGTAAATATTTTCTTCTTGCGTTTCTGGTAAATAATAGAGCTGGGCGCGAGCATGGTGGCATCAACGCCGGACGCGGCCGCCCGGGCCGGGTCAATCTCGGCGTGGACCAGCGGCTTATTTTTCTCAAAGGCGTCCAGGTCTTCCAGGAGCTTGGCCGGGGTTTGATAACGCTTTTCCGGCGCTTTCTGGATGCATTTCATGATAATGGCTTCCATGCCCGGCGGGAAACTGGCCATATTCTGGGAAATCATCATGGCCGTGTCATAGATATGATGGCGGATCATGCTCATGGCGCTTTCGCCTTCGAACGGAATCTTGCCCGTGGCCATTTCGTAAAGCACGATGCCCAATGAATAAATATCAGAACGGATATCAGCCGCATTGCCCATGCCCTGCTCAGGCGAGATGTATTTAGGCGTGCCGATGACCGTGCCGACCATAGTAGCCTCGTGGTCGCTGTCGCCGCTCAGGGCTAACTTGGCTAATCCGAAGTCCATGACCTTGACCTGAGCGTCTTTGATATTGATAGTAGAACTCATCAGGCTGGCTGATTTTTCCTGTTTCTCAGGTGAAGGCGAAATAATGGAAGAAGTAAATGAGACCATGATATTGGCCGGTTTGATGTCGCGATGGACAATCTGGGCCGGAGAGTTCCAGGCGGCTTTAAAGGCCTTGGTTACCGAAACGGCTACGTGGATGATGTCCTCAATCGGGAATATCCGATTATTCTTCATACACTCGGCAAGAGACACACCCTGGACGAATTCCATGATAAAGTAAGGCGAGCCCTGGTATTCACCGAGCGCGTAGACCTGAATGATGTGCTCTTCGGCTAACTGGGCCAGGCATTCGGCCTCGCGCCGGAACCGGCGGACAAAGTCCGGGTCGGCCGTGAGTTCTTTCTTGAGAATCTTGATGGCTACCGGACGGTTGAGCGAGACCTGTTTGCCGATAAAAACCTCGCCCCAGGCGCCCTTGCCTAATAATCTAGCGCGGTCGAGTTCAAAATCACCGGCAATTATTTCTACGGCCATATTATAATGCTTTTATTTCTTTAATCAGTTCGCTAACTATCTTTGCTTCCGGTATTTTCCTGATTCTCTTTCCCTGTTTAAAGAGGAATCCGAAGCCGTCTCCGCCGGCAATGCCGAGTTCGCAATCCTCGGCTTCGCCCGGACCATTAACGACACATCCCATAATCGCCACCCGGGCATCTTTTCTTTTAAGGGCGGGCATACTTTCCACTAACGATTTTACTTTGCCCGCTATCCGGACAATATCCATTTCGCATCTGCCGCAGGTCGGGCAGGAAATAACTTCAAGCCCGGCCTTTCTTAATCCGACCGATTGTAAAATCTTATAGCCGATTTTAACCTCATCGTGCGGCGCGCCGGTTACGGAAACCCGGAGCGTATCGCCGATGCCGTCCAGGAGCAGGCCGCCGATACCGATGGCCGATTTAATCGTAGCGTCTTCTATCGTGCCGCTGGCCGTCACGCCCAGATGCAGCGGGTAATTACATTTCCCGGCCACATAGCGATAGGCGTTGACCGTGGTAACCACATCGGACGCCTTAAGCGATATCATTATATCATTGAAATGTAATAATTGCAAATATTTTGTATATTCTAATGCAGCTTCTGAAATGGACTGCCAATTACTTTTGGGGATGCTTTTCCCCGGCGCGATGGCCCTTCTCAACCCGGATTTAAACCATCCTTTGACCGAGCCGGAGTTCAAGCCGACCCGGATGGGAATTCCGGCCTGGCGGGCTGACTTGACGATGGCCTTAATCGCCTCCGGGTCAGTAATATTACCCGGATTAAGGCGCACTGAATCCACGCCCTGTTTGATTGATTCCAAAGCCAGCTTGGGATTGAAATGGATGTCCGCTTCGATCGGGATGCTGATTTTCTTCTTTATCTGCGCCAGCGCCAGGGCGGCCTGGTGAGTCGGTATGGCCAGCCGGATAATCTCGCAGCCGATTTTTTCCAGTTCCTTTATCTGCCTGACCGTGGCGCCGATATCAGACGAATCGGTTTTGGTCATTGACTGAACCGAGACCGGCGCGCCGCCGCCCACCTTGACCCGGCCGATATAGACAGCCCTGGTTTTACGTCGTTTAATGCCTGTTTCCATAAAAAGCCATTAAACATTTTTATCTTTAGTTGACAAGTTTTTACTAAAGTATATATTGTCCCAATTCATTGAAATTATGGCGATAATATATTGACCCCGTTAGAGATGCTTGATATATAGAAAACAGATTATTTAATCGTAATGTTGTAATCGTTAAAGGATGCTGATTACGTAATTGCCGGTCGCCTATGGCGGCCTGTCTCTAACGGGGTTGACCCCTTACTCTATATAGAGTAAGCCATCTTAGGAAATGACTAATTGAGGTAAGCATAAAGACTTGTTTTATAGCAACAAAATTAGGAAGGAAAATATATGCCGAATCCGAAGAGAAAACATTCCAAGAGCCGGAAAGGAATGCGCCGGGCGCACCAGAGCATGAGCATTCCAAGCGTATCGCTCTGCCCGCGCTGTCACGCGGAAAAACTGCCCCACCGTATCTGTTCCAACTGCGGATACTATAAAGGCAGCGCCGCTGTAAAATTATAAAACACCCCTGCCGATTAGGCCTGCCCCTCTTACTATTAAAAAGAGGCGCTGCCAAGGGTGAATAAAAGATATTTTATGAAGATTGCGGTTGATGCTATGGGAGGCGACCGGGCTCCTGAGGAAATTGTCAAAGGGGCATTGCTGGCCGCCGGTACGTTCCCGGATGTTTCTATTTTATTAATGGGCGATAAACCGGCCATAGAAAAACATATCAGCGGGAATACCCCCAAGAATATAGAAATCGTCCAGACCTCGCAGGTAATAGACATGGATGAGTCGCCGGTGGAAGCCATCCGGCAAAAAACAGATTCCTCGCTGGTAAAATGTTTTGCCTATGCCAAAGAGAAAAACGCCGATGCGGTGGTTTCAGCCGGAAATACCGGGGCGGTCGTGGCCGGCGCCACTATATTCTGCGGATTTTTGCCCGGCATTAAACGCGCCGGGATTTCCATACCGCTGCCCACTGAAAAAGGCGTCACTTACCTGATAGACGTTGGCGCCAATATATTCTGCCATCCGATTCATCTGCTCCAGTACGGTATTATGGCCGCGGTTTACGCCAAGCATATCAAAAAAGTCGATAACCCCAGGGTGGGACTGCTTAATATCGGAGAAGAGGATACCAAGGGCAACGAATTGGTCCAGGAAACCTGGGCGCTGATGAAAAAAGCTCCCATAAATTTCAGCGGTAATATTGAAGGCAATTACATATTCAAGGGCGATTGCGAAGTTATTGTCTGCGAAGGATTTGTCGGCAATGTCATTCTCAAAGTAGTTGAAGGCGCGGCTGAATTCCTGACCCGCAGTTTTATGGGCTCGCTGATGAAACTTAAGGACCAGATTCCGCAGTTTGACGCGATATTGCCGGGACTGGATAAAATAAAGAAACAGTCGGACTATTCTGAATACGGCGGCGCAATGCTCATGGGCATTGACGGGGTCTGTATTATTTCACACGGCCGCTCCAATGCCAAAGCCATTGCCAACGCCATTAAAGTGGCGGTTGAGTCCGTCAATAGCCAGGTTAATAAACATATTGTGGACGAACTCAATAAAACAAAGTTAACCTGGATTGATTTATATAAGAGCTGGAAGACGCACAGATAAATAATGACAAGCGTCTAATGACTAAAAATCGAGCATCAGACGTTTAGGAGGTCTGCACTATGAAAAAAATAATACTCACCCTTATTATATTAAGCTGCAATGTTTTATTTGTCGGCTGCACCATCGGCTGGATTCTGGGCGGAGCCGCGGCCGGAATCGGGACATATTCTTACCTCAACGGCGAATTGGAAGTAAAATACCCGGTGGGATTTGACAAGGCCTGGCAGGGAGCCGTAACGGCCATGGAGCAATTACAATTCACCAAGGAATCATCAAATCGCGACGGGTTAGCCGGCAAACTCGAAGCCAGACGCGGCGATGGAACACCAATTACCATCAGTTTTGAACTCATCTCCGATAAGGTTACTTCTATTAGAGTCCGGGTGGGTATGTTCGGCGACCAGGAAATTTCCGCCCGTATCCACGAACGCATTAAGGAGAATCTGGGCTTATCGGCAAAATAGATGTCCGGCCCATCAGATAATCGTTCGGGCGGACGCCGGCGCAGAGAGACAAAAAAATACCATGCAAAACAGCGTTAGAAAAGAACTGATTCTGGGAGTGATATTCCTGGCCGCCATCATATTCTTAATATTTGTCAGCATCAGTATATCAAAACTAAATATCTTTTCCCACACCCAATACGTTAAGGTGAATTTTGAGAATGTCAGCGGATTAAAGGAAGGCGATCCGATTCGCGTTTTGGGCATGGAGGCCGGCACGGTTTATCGCTCAAAAATTATGCCCAATAATACAGTCAGAGTTGTATTAAAACTATCTAAGCCAATTGAATTGCGGGAGGATTACAGGATTACTATTGAGGAATCCAGCTTGTTAGGCGGCAATTTTATCGGCATTAACCCGGGCACCCCCGGCAAAAGGGTTATTAATCTAAAAACCCCACTCCAGGGAGAAGTGGTCTCAGCCGGACTGGATGCACTGCGCGTTTTTATAGATGATAATAAAGATGCTATCAAAGAATTCATAAATAACGGCGCTAAAATAGTCAAAGACGCATCCGAAGGTAAAGGCACTTTGGGGAAACTTCTGGTTGATGAAACTTTATATACCAACCTCAAGGAAACATCCGAATCCCTGAAAAATATGAGCAAGAAAGTGGAATCCGGCGAAGGCAACCTGGGCAAATTCATCAACGACGACCAGCTTTACATCGACCTCAAGGACTCAGTCGAATCAGTCAAGAAAACCCTGAAACAGATTGAATCTAATAAGGGGTTGCTGGGCAAAATCATCTATGATGACAAACTGGCCCAACAGGTTACTGATGCCGGCGATTCAATTGTAAAACTTCTCGAACCGGTGGTCAAAACCAAGGTCTTCTTGGGCGTCAGCAGTAAACTGTATCCTGAATCGCAGGCTACCATCTCGGATGTCTTCCTTAGAATTGAGCCGCGAGAAGACAAATATTTCCTGATGGGCGGCTCCATTATGTCGCTTGATAAAAGCGGCACTCTTAGCTTTGACAAGCAAAGCGAGGATAAGGACCGGATATTTATTAAAGCCAATGTCCAGATTGCCTATAAGTTTCTCGACAACAGTTTCATATTCAGAACCGGATTGATAGAAGGAAAATTCGGCGGAGCCATTGATTATGAAGAACCCATCTCGGACAGTTTTATCACCAAGTTTGCCTTTAGTTTGGAAGCCCGGGACGGCTACAACAGTGTGGACGACGAACGGCTGGATGAAAACCTGCCGGCGGCCATGGTGCGCGCCTATGGCTCTTTGACATTCTGGAACCATTTCAAGGTTTATTTGGGAACCTCGCGCCTTACCAGCGACACGCCTGAATTTATGACCGGCATTCTCTTTGAATACATGGATGAGGACATCAAGAGTTTCGTATCTTTGCTGGGGCTGTCTCGTTAACCCATTTTAGGTCAAATGTCTAAAAACATCTTAGTTGTTCGTTTAGGCGGCATCGGCGATGTGGTGGTTATTACGCCGGCCTTAAAAGCGCTCAAAAAACTATACCCCCAGAGCCGTATTTCACTGATGACCAACCACTATTCCGCCGAAGTAGTGCGCGGCGCGCCTTACGTGGATGAATTAATAACTTTCACTGATTTATTCTCCACCCAATCTATATTTGAATTCTTTAAACCAAAAATACTAATCCAATTATATTGCCTGGCCGCCCTGATGCTCAAAAGACGTTTTGATGTATTTATCAGTTTTCATAATCTGGTTAAATGGCCCGGCGTAGGCAAGCCCTTATTCCTGGCCATACTCAGCCAGGCGCCGATTCGGGCCGGACTTAATACCTGCAACCGAGGTTTTTTCCTGAATGTTAAAACGCCTGATGATTCCAATAAACACTTGATGTTCCGCTGTCTTGATGTAATAAAACAACTTTCAACTCGCGACAAAATCAGCTATACACCGGAACAACCTGAATCAGAAGTTTGGCTAAATAAGGAAGATATTGAGTTTGCCAACGATTTCATTAGCCGGGAAAACATAATCCGGAACGACTTCCTAGTCGGCGTTCATCCCGGATGCAATCACCGTCATTATTCCAGCCAGTGCTGGGATCCGACACGATTTGCCCAAGTTGCCAACATTCTCAACGATAAATACCAAGCCAGGATTTTACTGACCGGAAGTAAAACCGACCAGCACATATTAGATAAAATTATTCCTCTGCTAAAAATACCGCCTATTTTATTGCCTGAGAATACCAGTGTCAAACAGTTATCGGCCATTATTAAACGCTGCAATCTCTTTATCAGCAATGATACCGGCCCGATGCATCTGGCTGTGGCCATGAAAGTGCCAACCATCGGCATATTTTCAGGCGGCAACTTCAGCATCTACGGGCAATATCCGGCGAATATGAAATTTATCGGCATAAGAAAAGGCGCTCCCTGTTATCCTTGTTACCACAAAGTTAAATCATGCAGCCGCGAATGTCTTGATACAATAACGGTGGAAGAGGTCATGCAGGCGGCGGAGAGGCAGATGAAATCCGTTAACAGTTAGAATACTTTCCCCTCTTTGAAAAAGAGGGGTTAGGGGAGATTTAAATCCCCCTTTTCCAAAGGGGGAATAAAAAACTCTGGGAAAAAGAATGCCTAAAATAAAAATTGTCCAGGTAATTACCCGTCTGATTAAAGGCGGAGCCCAGAAGGTCTGCTTTGACATTGCCGAAGGGCTACCCAAAGACCGGTATGAAGTATTTTTACTAAGCGGCCCGGAAACCGGACTGGAGGGCTCGCTCTGGGATAAAGCCAGCCAGATTCAAGGAATCAATATTAAGGTCATCCCGGAATTAGTGCGGGAGATTTCCCCTGTAAAGGACTTGCTGGCTCTGCTCAGATTATATCATTTCTTCTCTAAAACCCGCCCTAACATTGTACATTGCCACACCTCCAAGGCCGGATTTATCGGCTGTCTGGCCGGATGGCTGGCAGGTGTTCCGGTTATTATATTCTCTCCACACGGTCATTTATTCTCACCCACCGCTAAAATACCATCTGTTTCTTACGGCACATTAAGGATGCGAATATTTTATTTCCTTACGAAACTGGCTTACTTATTATCCACTAAAGTAATTGCCCAAAACTCTGCGGATAGAGCTGAGCAGATAAAACTGCAGTTAGGACCGGCAAGGAAATATGAAATCATCCATAACGCCGTAGAAATTATCAGCGCTGAATCCAAAAACGCCAGAACTGTCCCCGATAAACGTTATCCAATACTGGCAACACTCGGCAGATTAAGCCCGGAAAAAGGCCAAATCCATCTGCTTAAGGCAATTAAGTCCGTCAAGAATATTTTCCCTGATATTCTGCTGTTAGTCATTGGAGACGGCGCATTACGAAAAGAATTAGAGTCCTTTGTAGAAAAAGAAAACCTCACCCATAATGTCAGATTTACCGGATTATGTTACGACCCGACTCCGTTTCTTAGGGACATTGATATATTCATCCTGCCCTCGCTTTACGAATCATTCGGTATTGTCTTATTAGAGGCAATGGCACAGGGTAAACCGGTTATTGCCAGCCGCGTCAATGGAATACCCGAAGTGGTAGCGGACCAGCATACCGGCATTTTAGTTCCTCCAGCCAATCCCCAAGCATTGGCTGAGGCGATTATCAAATTAGCCAATAATAAGGAACTGGCCCGGAAAATGGGTCTGTCCGGCTATGAACGGGTTAATAAATTATTCCGTAAGGAGCAGATGGTGGCTAATTTTGATAATCTGTATAGGAAATTATCGGTAAAGCATGCAACTTGTCACCCTGAACTTGGTTCAGGGTCTATAGAGATTCCGAAACAAGTTCGGAATGACACCTCTGTGATTAGCAATCTCGTAATAGCCCCGGCCCATAAATCCGACTTGCCAATTATAGCCGCAATGCATCTGGAACCGTCTGTTAATAGAATAAGGGAAATAATTAAGGAGACCAGCGGCGCTTACAAATTCTATCTTGATAAGGTAAAAATGTTTTACTCCATAGAGCCAAACGGCGTATTAGTCGTCCGGGGAAATAATCAAATTACCGGTTTTGCTATCATCTCTAAGAAATCCGGTAAAATAAAACAGTCAGCATTTAAGAAGGGCTATATCCTAATCTTTGCCTTAAAATCATTGCTATTGCAATACGGCATAAATAAAGAAATGCTGAAAAAACTATTTATGGTGCTGTATGCCAATTTCACGGGGCGGCGGATTCTATCGCAGGTATCGCCGAAGCCGGATAATCCCGCCAAGATATGGGCATTCATCATAATGAAGGAATCCCGCAATCAGGGCCTGGGAGTGAAACTTATTGAAGCCGCCTGCGCTTATGCCATCCAACAGAACAATAATGCTATCAGCGCCACGTTTTTCAAGAATAATCTTCCGGCCATGAATCTCTATCAAAAAACGGGCTTCAGTATTACCGGTGAATGCTTGGAAAGCACCGGGCCATCGTACTGTCTAATCAAGCGTTTAATAAATACGCTACCAAACGACCCGATATTAAAACGGTCAATCAAGAAAGCCAACCGCGAGGTCTATAATACTAAATCCGCCGAACAATACAATCAGGATCATCCGAGTATATTTGAAGCCAACCGGCAGGAAACCATCAAGGATATTCTTAATCAAATAAGTCAGAAAACCTCAGGCGGTACACCCCCACACCAAAATATTGGTTGTGGGGGGAAATTTCTGGATGTCGGATGTGGCACTGGCAATCTGATCAAAAAAGGAAGCGCTTATTTCCAGACCGCGATTGGGATGGACGCAGCCATTAATCTCTTAAAGCAGGTAAAACAAACCAACCCGAATCTGAACCTGATTACAGCCGATGCCGATTATCCTCCATTTAAAAAAGGCTCCTTTGACTGTATTTCCTTGTACGGCACCCTACACCATTTATTTAACCCGGCACAAACCATTGCCGTAATATCCTCGCTACTAAAACCGGGTGGTTATCTCTATACGGACCATGACCCGAATTATTTCTTCGGCAGATTCTATCACCTCTATTATCGGCTTCGCCATCGCAATCAGCCTGGTTTCGGCTCTGAACAGGAAGAACTGGCCGAATTCCATAATACCCAGACCGGCGGAATCAACCCTGAATCGCTGAAAGCGAAATTACTGCATAGCGGATTCCAGGATGTGCAGGTTAATTACCGCCATACCACCAATCCATCACTGCCCATATTGGAGCGTTTGGGCTTGTTGATGCTCAAAGCATCTTCCCACCTGATGCCGCTGAAAAGTTTCTATACCCACTTCTATATAATAGGCAGACGATAATCACGTATTCCTATCTCTGTTGTCTATAGTAGTTATTAACCAAAAGTTATCATAAATCACCCCTCACCTTTCTCCTCCCCCCTGAGGGGGGATCCCCTTACCTCAATGATGCGAACTTTTGACTAATAACCACTATATGGACGCCGAAAAATGATATTTTTGTGGATTTCTCACCTAATAGGACTGTCTCCCGGCCGCAAGGTAACTGTCTTCCGGTGCCAAGGGGACTGTCCCACCCCCCCCCTATTATCACTTGATTTTACCATAAGTTGATAACATAAGGGAATTATACTAATAAACACCCCCTGGAATAGCCCGGTACATCTCAAGATTAGGCCAATAAATCTCAAGATTAGACCGGTAAATCCCTGGATTAGGTCGGTAAATCCTTGGAATAGCCCAGTACTTCCTTGGAACAACTCAGCCATTCCTTGAACGAAACCTTCCCCGCCCAAGCGGATTTCCTCCCCGTATATCCGGATTTCCTCCCCGAATACCCGGATTTCTTACCCGGATACCCGGATTTCTTCCCCGTATATCCGGATTTCCTTCCCGAATACTCGGATTTCTTCCCCGGATATACGGATTTCTTCCCCGATGTATCGGAACCCTTCTCCGCCTCTGTAGGGGGCTGCCCCACGAACGGTCTCACAAACGCGATTCCCATTACTTTAAGAGGGTGTCCCCATCTCAGTTAGAGATGTCTCTGAAACGGTTAGGGATGTCTCTATTCCGGTTGGGGATTTCCGAGAACGGCATGACACTTTAGGTCGCTTCTAACGGTGGCTACCCACCGTCCGTAGGGACGGGGTGGTGGTTAATTAGATGTAGCGTCCCCTGAATTCCCCGAGAATTAAAGAAATACTTACTTCTTATCTGATGGTTGTGCTGACGAGGGATTATTACTGCCTTTGTTGTCCTCTTGCAGATGACGTAGGCATTCTTCCTTTAGCGTTGTAAGAAGGAGGGTATCCTTATCAACATCCTTTATCGTATCAATAGAATATTTCTGGTATACATTCTCAATCAGCTTTAGACACTCCTGATACTCCTTTGCTGAGTCATATGCTGAGGCTAATAGAATGTCCGTCCTAGCATCATAAGGATATAATTGACATGCTAATCGCAGTTGCTTTATTGCCTCTTTAGCATTTTCTACACTGTCCAGTTCTTTTAATGTCGTATAAAGCCCCTTATAAGTATATCCGTTAAACCAATCAGGGAATAACTTAATCACATAGTCAGTATATTCTAGCGCCCTTATATATGATTTCTGGTCCTTTTTGGCATTTAGTCCTAAAGTAAACTCCTGAACAATACCGCTTAATAAATAACCGCCTAATATTTCCTTTCGTGACAGGTTTTTTAACATCCTTTCCTTTATAGCGGTGTTTGTATCCTTTAACAATGGAGCAAATTTTTTAAGGTATTCTTCGTCGGATATATTCTTACCGCTATCATAGGTCGTATCTATGTTTATCCGAGCCTTGCCATCATCGTATCTCACGAAGAAATGATCCGGTATACCTACTCCATAAACAGGCAGGTTCAGGCGCCCAGTCAAGCAGAGATAGAGAACCCCTATAGTTGCACAATGTGCGCTTCTCCGAATCCGGCCATAGTGTATCAACCCAAATGTCTGCGGATCTTCTTTTTTTGCGCTCTTAAATCCCATCTCCTTAAAGAAGTAATTATTCAGGATATCAACAATCTTCTGGGGGTCGGTTACGCCCTTTAGACGTGGCCTGACTGTATTAGCCATATCATCAAGTTGTTTGAGTTCGTAGTCCACGTCAAGGTCAGGAGAAACCGTTTTGGTAAGTAACAGTGCGTATTTGCCGATATCTATCTTTTCTTCCGGCGTGTTTAATATCTCATCGCAAACCTCTTTTATAGTAATATCAGGTGATTTTACATATGGATGATATTCAGGCATGGCGGTTGTGGAGGAACATCCGGATACAATCCCCACAAACATCGCTATCCACGAAAATAAAGCAATCGTTTTATATTTCATCTTTTCCTCATGCTCATGGGACAGACCAAAAATTTTCTGGCCTTTATTTCCAAGGTCTACAGGTTAAAACTCCACAGCCAACCCAAGCATATAATTCCGTTCCGGCGAGGGATATAATGCAATGGTCCCAGCTGAATTGGTTGACCCGTATTCCTCATACCGCTGGTTAAAGAGATTGTTCACCCCCAGTGATGCCTTGACCTTCTTATACTGGTAGATGAATTTCGCATCCACGGTATTATAGGCGTCCAGCGGGCTTTGCTGGTTGGGCTGGTCTGAAACCAGATACCGGCTACCCACATAATTATAGTAAAGATTCATATTGAGATTCTCCACTGCCAGAGGCGGCGTGGTGATGATTATGCCGGCCTTGTTATGCGGCACGCCCGGCACCTCGTTGCCTTTGAATACCCCCTGCTGAAAATCGGCCTGGGTATAGGTGTAATTCAGGGTGATGCGGGGTAATTCCTCGCCCGGCTTGTATTCCATCTTGGCCTCAACCCCCTGGCGCTGTATTTTATCGTAGTTCTCGTTCTGACCAAACGGCGGCGTATATGGATTATAGAAAATCTCGTTATCAACATCAATGCTGAAAACAGACAGATTGGTCATCAGGTATTCAGACGGATTATGCTTTACGCCGATTTCCACCTGCTGGCCGCTCTGGGGTTTGAGAGACGAATTCAACCCGCTCCAGGATGAAAAGTATTCGTCAATAGCCGGAAACCTGAAACTCTGATTGTAATTGAGATAGACCGAATTATTGTCCTGATACAAATAGGTCAGGCCGGCGTGGAACACATCTTCATTAAGTGTCTTGCGGGCCGACAGGCCTCCGCCATTAAATGAATAAAACGCCTTTTCATGCCGATAACCGGTGGAAAACCCGTATTTCTTGCTGACCTCAATCTCGCCCAAAAGATACAGGCCCAGCGAATCCTTATCAGCGCCGGTGCCGGAAAGATTACCCTGGTCCTTGAGCCAGTCAACCCCGGTGGTTATCTTAGCGGTCTGGCCGGTGATGCCGAACTCCCTGATATAGCGCGGCGCCAGATGCATTGAGTCAATCTTGTTGTCAAACGTGCCCCAACCCGAATAAGTGGATGATGAGGTCTTGTTGCGCAGTGATAAATCAGTGGTGAAATCGCCGATGTCATCAAATGAGTTATTCACTTTAAGTTTATAATAGTAATCCTCGGTGGTGGCCAGGTCATTGGGCGTGGTAGTTGACCGGCGTCCTGATGCCGCAATCTGGACCGGCGTCAGATAACCCGGCAGGCCGTATTCGTCGTTGTGGATACCCAATGACATCTCGGCGTTGAACTCGTTCCCGAACAGCAGACCCAAATTGATATTCTTGTCATCAGAGTTTAAATACGAATTCCGGCGATAGCCGTCGGTATTGCGATAGGACTGGTTGACAGAGAATGTCAAATCCTGGTTGCCGCCGTTGGCATATAAAGTAGAGTTATGGGTGTTGTAACTGCCGGAGAATGTGTTGAGTTTGGTGTTGACGCCCTGAGCGCCTTTTTTGGTGATGATATTTATCGTGCCGGCCGTGGCATTGTCTCCGTAAAGAATGCTCCCAGCCCCGCGGACGATTTCTATCTTACTGACGTCCTCAATCGGTATCTGGGACCAATCAGTGCCGGCCAAATCAACCTGAGTCACCCTGCGACCATCAACTAATACTAGGGTATTTAACGGCCCAGATTCGCCGAAACCGCGGATATCTATGGTGACCGTCTTTCCGGTACCGGTCCAGTCATTGACCATCAAGCCGTTTTCGGACTTTAGTATCTCGGAAATACAGCGGGCATTTGACTTTTTGATGTCCGCCTCGCTGATAACCGTGACATTGGCCGGTATTTTGAGCAGTTCCTTTTCAGAACGCGTGGCTGTGACGATGATTTCGTTGGTCTTTGTTATTGGCGCGGACGGCTCATCCGCAAAAACACTGTTGGCCATCATACAGCCGATGGTCACTAACCCAAGACCTGTTATCTTACCTAATCTTTCCATCTTCTTCTCCTTTCGAGAATACTTCCCAAGATAGATAATAGTCCGGGCTCACTTCACTAACATTACGTTAGCGAGGATTACCGTTGCGGGGCAGCAGAAGGAATCACACCTTCATTTCCCTTACCTACCTGGTTTTGTCCCGCTATTAAAGGCAGGACAATAGTTAATAATATTTCTGCTAAATCCGATTAATCCCGTTGTCTAATACCGTTTTCCCAAAGCGTATTTTTTCTATCCCCTCCTTTGTTCTTTAGTTCTTGCGTTCGCTACGCGGTCCCTTCGGGTTCTTCAGTTCTTCCGTTAGTTTCCCATCTGTCCTTTGGCACCGGTATCACATACGGGTTGCCTGAGATAGGATTATCTTTAACCACCACCACGGTCTTATAGACCGCCTCAATGTTCTGGTAAGTCAGCACCTCAACCGGACTGCCGGACTTATATATCTTGCCTTCTTCCATAAGTATCAACCGATTACAATATTCTCCGGCTGTGTTAAGGTCGTGCAAGATAACAACAATCGTCAGCCCATTTTCCTTATTAAGCTGTTTTAGCAGGTGCAATATCTCCACCTGATGCCCGATATCCAGATGAGAGGTCGGTTCATCCAGAAGAAGTAATTTCGGCTCCTGGGCCAGTGCCTGGGCTAAAAACACCCGCTGTAACTCGCCGCCGGAAAGTTCTGTCACCATCCGCTCCCGCAGTCCGGAACATCCGGTAATATCCATTGCTCCTTTGATTACTTCTTTATCCCGCCCTGAAATCATCTCAAACCGACCCAGGTAAGGCGTCCGGCCCAAGGCCACAAAGTCATAAACCTTAAACGGAAACGCCATCAAGAGGAACTGCGGCACCACGGCTATTTCACGGGCCAATGTCTTAACCGACCAATCCCTGATTTCCTTTTCCTTATATAATAAATTCCCGGTATATCCGGGGATAATCTTGGTAATAGTCCGGAAAAGCGTGGTCTTGCCCGACCCATTAGGCCCGATTACGCCGACAAACTCGCCTTGATTAACCGTAAAGGATATATCTTTTATGACTTCTTTTGTCTGATATCCGCTGGAAAGATTAGATATTTTTAGCATTTATAAGCATTCCTATAAAAAACACGCCGCCGACAATACCGGTGATTACGCCGACCGGTAATTCAGCCGGAGCAATGACCGACCGGGCCAGGGTATCGCTGACCACCAGGAATATCGCGCCGCTTAAAGCGCTGGCTATAAAAAGGTTCCGGCTTTTTGGCCCGACTATTGACCGCATTATATGCGGTATCATCAGACCGACAAACCCAATCATCCCTGAAACCGCCACGCAACAGCCGGTAATCACAGAAGTAATAATAAATAAAAACGCCCGGACCCGATGCGGCGCAATCCCCAAGTGGCTGGCCTTTTCATCACCCAGGGTCAAGACATCTATATCACGGCTGAAAAAGACCAGAGTCAAAACCCCGGCTATAAGAGGTATGGTTATCACCTTTATAATCGGATAATCTATGGTGGCAAAACTGCCCATCAGGAAAAAGAGCATTGATTGAATCTCGGTCGGCTTGGATACTGAAAAGATAAGCAGGACCAATGAGGAGCATATAAAACTCAGGATAACACCCGAAAGGACCAGACTGCTGACAGAAAAACGGTGGCGGCTGGTGATAACATATACAATAATGACCGAGACCAGCGCGCCGAGAAATGCCATCAAGGGAAACGAGAATTTGGTAACTGCTAAAAACGGCACTATTAAACACAGAGCCACACCCAAAACCGCGCCGCCTGAAATCCCCAAGGTATAGGGTTCGGCCAGCGGGTTGCGCAGGATGGCCTGAAGCACCGCGCCGGCCACGGCCAGGCCCAGGCCGACCAATAATGCCCCTAATATCCTGGGCAGGCGCACTTCATAGATAATCTTTGACTCGGTGTCATTATCAGTGCCGGTGAGATACTTATATGAAATCCCGGTCGGGCCAATGCCCAAACAGATAATTACTACGCCAACCAGAACAACTAATAATAAACTAATTATCAATATCTTGTTCATTTTTTTAACCGTTCAAACCGTTAGGCCAGTTAGGTCTGTTAACGGACTAAACTGACTTAACTAACCAAACCGACTCAACTATTTTAACCATTCCCTCATTTGTCTGACCGCCTTGATAAAATTAATCGGCGTGGGCTGGCAAAGCGAATCAGAATCCATCACATAAATCCTTTTATTCTTTACGGCCGAAACCACGGAGAACCGTTCTTGTTGCCACATCTGTTTGGCCTGTTCGGTTATCTGACCCATATCACTGATGATAATAACATCCGGATTCCTCTGGATAATCTCCTCAACGTTCAAAGTAGGCCAGGGCAGAATGGAGTCAGCCGCGATATTGTAGCCACCAGCATAATCTATTATCTCGTCAATAAAGGTATTCTGGCCCGCGGTCATTAATGGAGTAACATTCAGTTGGATAAACACCTTATACATTGATTCATAGTGCACCAGTTCATTTTGAATAGGATTCAATATTTCTTCGGACAGTCTAATCTTACCCAGCAGTTTACCGAACAGTCGGAAATTATTTTCTATATCCTCCCATGAATTTGTCTCGCCGAATACAAATACGGTTATGCCTAACGACCTTAGTTTTTCCACTATCTGCGGACGGTTGCCATCCTTGGTGGCCAGAACCAAATCCGGCTTTAACTCCACCATCTTCTCAATAGACGGTTCCAATAGGTTGCCAATACTGGTGGCGCTGATGCCAGTGCAGAAATCAGTCCGGCCCACGATTCGGTCCTGAGCATTTAATATCTTGATATTCTCAGTAATGGCCGGAGCCAGAGAAATAATCCGCTGGCTGGTGATGGGCAATGTAAAGGATATTCCGGTTGCGTCAGTGATTGAATTAACAACTACATCCATTTTCTGAACTGAAACCGGGACCGGAGTTGCTTGGTTCTTTTGCGGCGGACAGCCGACAAGCGCTATACATACTATAAGAAGCACAAACCCCAGGACTAGTTGTTCTTTCGTTCTTAAGTTTCTCAGTTCTTTAGTGTCGCTCATATTTCACCTCAACAAATAAATTAAATATGCCCCGAATAATACAGCTACCTCGGTCACCTCGTTAACCGCGCCGAGTATATCGCCGGTTAGCCCACCAAGCATCTTACGGGAAATCATCACCATTGCCATTACCACAAGAAGAGCTACTATCATTAGGGCAACCCACACGAAATTACCTGAAATAAACGAAAGCGCTAAAGTAACAACCAATGTAATAACCGTGGATATAATGGCATCCTTGCGGGTAACATTGTCTACAAATGGCTTGGCCGTTCCATCAATCGCTGCCTGTGCATAAGGTCCGGCCGCTGCCGCAATAACCATAGCCCACCTGCCCAGGAACGGTACCAAGATTAATGCTATATTGGAATAATACAGCATGCTTAACGGCAAGCTGGCCAGCACCGACCACTTTATCATCAAGATAAAAAATATTCCGATAACACCCATCACCCCGATATGCGGGTCGCGCATTATCTTCACTATTTCTTCCCGGCTCCGGCCGGCATAAAAACCGTCGCACATATCGCTCAAGCCGTCCAGATGCAATCCGCCGCTCAGGGCTGTCAGCGTTAAAAGCATCAATGTCGCCGTAATCATCCCAGAGAAATTCAGCGGGCCAAAGGCCAGGGTCTTGACCAACACCAAGAACAATCCTATGAGCAACCCGATTAACGGAAAATAGCGCATAGACCGGGCCAGGTCTTTGGGCTCAACCGATTTCAGTTTTATTGGTATCGGGGTAAGAAATTGTAGGGCCACGAGTATTGATTTCATATTATTCCTCCTTCTTTTTCTCCGAAACGCTGGCCTCGCCAAAGGTCGCCATCTCGTTTAGAATACGCACCGCAGATTCACACAGTGACATAGCCAGTGCCGCGCCGGTGCCCTCGCCTAATCTCAGGTTCAAATCCAATAATGGCTTCAAGTCCATATGAGCCAGGGCGTATTTATGGCCACGCTCCTGGGAACAATGGCTGGCAATAATAAAATCCTTTGCCTGGGGCGCTAATCCAACGGCAATCAGAGCGCCGGCGCCGGAGATAAATCCGTCAATCACCACCGGAATCCGGTGCCGGGCCGCGCCTAAAATCACGCCGGCAATACCGCCTATCTCGTAACCGCCCACCTTGGCCAGGACGTCTACCGGGTCTGAAGAATCCGGCTTATTCAGCACAATGCCCTTATTGATTGACTCCACCTTCTTTGCCCAGCCGGATTCGTTAATGCCGGTGCCATAGCCGGTGACATCTTCCACCTTGCAATCGGTAAATACGGCTGTAATCGCGCTGCTCGGAGTGGTATTACCGATACCCATGTCACCGGTGCCAACAATGTTCAGACCATTGGATATTTCTTCTTCAACTAATTTAATGCCGGCCTCAATGGACTTAATTGCTTCTTCCCTACTCATGGCCGGCCCTTTGGTAAAATTACTGGTCCCTAGGTTTATCTTACAGTCCTTAAACACTGTTTTATTATCTTGTAACTTATAACCTGAAACCTGTAACTTCTCGCATACGCCCATATCAACTATTACTACCCTTGCGCCCATCTGCTTGGCCAGGACATTAATCCCGGCTCCGCCCCTAAGAAAATTATAGACCATCTGGGGCGTTACCTTTTTAGGATAGGCGCTTACGCCTTCCTCGGTTACGCCGTGGTCTCCGACCAAAGTAAAAATAATCTTATGCTTAAGTGTTGGCGATTCCTGGCCGGTTATTCCGGCAATATGTTTTGCTAATTCCTCCAACCGCCCCAAACTGCCTTGTGGCTTGGTCAGATTATCCAGCCGTTTCTGCACTTTGTCCATTACGGCATTATCAAGCCGTCCGATTCCTGATACAGTTTCATCAAGTAAATTCATACAATCTCATCGCTCGGAGTTTACACTGAGCGCAGCGAACGTGCTCCACGCTCTACGCTCTACGCTATTTTATTTTTATCGCTATCCCGGTCACCATTAAATAAACCTCGTCAGCCACCCGGGCGGTCAATTGATTAACAATCCCTGACAAATCCCTGAAATCCCGGCCTAATTTACCGTCCGGCACAATCCCGGCCCCGACCTCGTTGGTAACTATAATCACGGTCAGTTCAGAGTCGTTGATAACCTTGAGCATGCTTTCAATCCGGTGGATTATCTTATCATGGTCATTCAATTCAATAAGAAGATTGGAGGTCAGCATGGTCAGGCAGTCAATCAGCACCACCTCGGACAACCCTTTCAGATTCATCAGCACCGTATCGATATTCTTGCCTTCCTCAACGGTTTGCCATTCGGCCGGCCTTGATTTCTGATGCTTCTTGATTCGCTCCTCCATCTCAGCATCCTTGAATGTGTCCGTGGCAATATAAACTGTAGTGGTCTTGTGCAGTTGTCTGGCCAACTCAACTGCATAGTGGCTCTTGCCGCTCCGACACCCGCCGGTAATCAAAATCAGCTTTTTTGGCATAGTTCTATTATTTTACATTCACAAGTCTTTGGCTCCAACTTCCAGAAATCACTCAACCCATTGCCGTTCATCTCACCGACAATAATCCGGAACGGACCGCTGTGCGTAACAATGGCAACTGTTTTCACACCGTTACGCCTCTCTAATTTCCTAAGGAACCTAATCACCCGTTTATGGAGCATTATCGGCGTCTCGCCGTCCGTGGCTCCGCATTTAATCGGGTCTTGATACCATTTTCTGACATCCTTGGGAAATTTCTTCTTGATTTCCTCCAGTGTATGGCCTTCCCATTTACCCAGATTTGATTCCCTGAGCAAAGAATCCTTAATCAATTTTACCTTACGCTTACCCAAAGCAATATCAGCCGTCTGGAGCGTCCGGGTCATCGGGCTGGCATAAATCACATCGACCTTATGTTTACTAAGCAAGCGCTTGAGCCGCTCGGCCTGCTTGATGCCTTTCTTGTTTAACGGCGCATCAATCGCGCTGCCGCAATACCGCCTTTCGACGGTATAATCGGTCTCGCCGTGGCGGATAAGAATTAGTTTCATAACCACAGATTGCTCAGATTTATAATATATTCTATCCTGACAAACAAAAACCCCGCACCTATCCCGAAGGGATGGGTGCGGGGTTGTATCCTCGTATTCTTCGCCCCGATATTAGGTCGTAACTCTCTTCTCCGAAGAGTTAGAAACCCTTTAAAGACGGCAGGTCTTCTGGCTCACGGCTCATCCTACTAATCTCGCCTTCCCATCCCATCAGGACAGTGGCACATTGAGATTTTCGTCCCCGTATACAGCGGCGGGACCGCACCCTTATGACGCCCCAAGCGCCAATTGGGATTCCCTTGCCTATCTTATGCATTACACTAACTATTATCTGACCAAAGTCAATAAATAAACAATAAAATCAATCTTTCTGATACCCCCACCCGTCGATTACAATTTAGGAGTAGTCTAATTAAAGAAAATGATGCCTATCCCATTAGCTGCTGTGTCATTGAGATAAGAATATAACTACCGGGCCAGTCGTAACATTTTTTAATATCTTTTCTATTAAATCCTTCAGATAGATTTGTTTTTTGACGCCTTTAACAGTTTCTAAAAACCATGGGACAAACTCCATCTTTTTAATATGCACCATTTCGTATTTATAGAATTTAACTCTTCGCTCCACTAAACGTATGATATAGAACCCGTATCTGTCTTCTCGTAGATTCTGATAAACATCCCCCGGCTGAAGATGATCTAAAACATTTTCCACAAGGTCTTTTTCAGGGTCAGTCCAGTCCAGCCCGTATTGAGCCATCTCTTTGGGCGATTCTTTCTTGCTTGTTAAGTCTATTTCCTTAACGCTGTAGCCATCCATATTTTTAAAGTCTTTACCCGATTGCGCCAGTTTGAGTAAATCCAATGCTTTTTGATATGCTGCCGCTTGAATTTCTTTATCTTCGGAGAATTTATGATGCAAAAGGCGATTTACTAGCCTGGGTTTTAAGTAGATTTTCTGGTATAGGGTTCTGTCTGAACAGACATTTTTTACCGACTGCAGCAGTTCGGGAGCCTTAGTTTCTTTGTCAACTCGGACGGTTTCTTCTTCCAGCATCTCTTGCGATATTGTTACCCCAATAGTTTTAGCCGCTTCTTCCATTAAAGCTTCTTCTATCAATTGATAAAGCCCCAGCCATTCTGCCGGCGCTTGCTTATCATCACGGTAACAGGATTCTATCTTTAATTTAGTGTTCAGGTCGGAGATATCAATAACTGTTGAGCCAGCTTTGATAATTGAATCAGCTGGGGTTCCTTTAGAACAACCACCCCACAAAAAGAGTAACCCAGCACATAATATTATACGCTGGGTTACCCATAACTTATGAGACCACTTATAGTTCGGCATTCATCATCAATCAATTATGGATCATATTCTTCATTCGTGGCAATCGGATTACCGCTATTATTTTGGCCGCCAATACAATAGATTTTATTATTGACCACGCCAATGGCAAGAGATTTTCGTGCGGTCGGCATATCCGCTTTTTGTGTCCAACCCGCAGCCGGGTCATATTCATCAACACGGGTAAGAGGGTGCCGTATTGAAACCACTGATAATCTCAGTATTACCGATACCAACAATTTGTTTTTTGCTACCATACGATGCCTCCTTTTTACAATTGCTAATTTCGGGTTTATGGTACTTTTAGATTTTGTTCTGCCTTACAATGGATTCTTCGTTTTTCATGATAACCTCCGCTAATATATGTATGTTTCAATATAAACGTTATTTTGGAAAAGTCAAGTAAAATCGTAAATTTTATTGGTATTTTACCCGGTCACTAAACTTACCCTGAAGGCCACATATTCGATTTGCTTAGCGTAACTCAAAAGGATTGAGATAAACCTATACAACATTTCTTATCGCAATTATAACCCGGCCTGCTTGATTATCTCCGGCACCAGGTGTCCCAGACCCAGCGGCATAATGTGAATGCCCTGGCAGTGCGGCTTGATTTCCCTGATAATCCGCGCCGCTATCTCCACACCCTTGGCTAACTTGTCCTTGGTTTCCTTAACCTCTTTTATCATATCCTCCGGCACAAACACACCGGCCACGTTCTCGTTCATAAACCTGGCCATGCCAACCGACTTCAATATGATAATCCCAGCCAGAATCGGGGTGGTGATGCCCTGAGCCCGGACCTTATCCACGAAGGCACGGAATTTATCCACCTCAAATATAGATTGGGTCTGGATGAACTGCGCCCCGGCCCTGATTTTCTTTTCCATCTTCATTATCTGCAGTTCCACCGGCTCCAGGCAGGGCGAAACCACGCCGCCCAGCAGGAAACTGGGGCTGCCGTCCAGTTTATTGCCGGCAATGTCCTTGCCTTCCATTAATCCCTTGGCAGCGGCAATGAGCTGGACCGAATCCAGGTCAAAGACGCCCTTGCACTGGGGATGGTCGCCCAAACTTTGATGGTCTCCGGTCAAGCAGAGAATATTTTCTATGCCGAATATGGCGGCGTTGAGAAACTCGGATTGAAGCGACAGACGGTTGCGGTCCCGGCAGACCATCTGCATTATCGGCTCGTAGCCGCGTTCCTTGAGCTTGATACAGGTAGCCAAACTGCCCACCCGCATCACGGCTGACTGGATATCGGTCACATTAACCGCCGTTACCTTTTCGCCGAAATGCTTGGCCTCATCCAAACAGGCATCCATATTAATACCCTTGGGCGGGCCAACCTCCGATGTAATAATGAATTTGCCTGATTTTAATGCCTCGCTTAATTTGCTCATTTTGTCGCCTCCTTAATCGGCTTATCCTGCGCCGGCGTAATCTGCGGCGTCTGGTACGCCTCATGGATTATCGTTGCCGGGCGCTTGACCGCTCCGTAATTCTTGGGCAGTTTAATCTCCTTCAACAAATCCAGCTTGCCTAATTTTTCCAGGCGCTTATATATCAATACCCAACCGCAGTCGCGGGTGCGTTCCACCTCGCACTTGCCCTTTTCGTGTCCGCCGCAGGGACCATTCATCAAACTCTTGGAGCACATGGTCACCGGGCAAACCCCGCCGGTCTCATCCAGCACGCAATCCCCGCAGCCCAGGCAACGCTCCATCCAGATTCCAGGTTGGATAGTCGCGCCCATAAAGTTGGTATTAAGACCAGGCAACAAAACTTTCTCGCCGCCCAGCACCTCGGCCGTAAACTGGACGCCTACGCCACAGGCAATAGACAGAATGGCATCATACTGGGTTAACTTATCTTTTACTTCCTCGATGTATTCCCGGTCGCACTGGCGCAGGATGGTGATGGTATCTATTTGTTTAGGTGTTTTATCCATATCAAACGCCATCTGCAGTTCGGTCTGAAGCAACCCGGCTTCTTTTTCCCCGCCGGCCATGCAGATAGCCACGCAGGAACCGCACCCCAAGACCAGAATCTTGTTATAGGGCTTGAGCATTTCTTTAATTTCATCAATAGGTTTACGCTTAGCGACTATCATACACACTCCTAACTAAAGAACTAAAAAACGAAAGGACGAAAGAACATTTACTTCTCGGTTGCTTATTCTTCAGTTCTTAGGTTCTTCAGTTCCTCCATGCCCCGCAAGGGGCTTGGTCCTAACTTTTTAATCCGCTCGGTCATTTCCCGGACCGTATCGGCAAATCTGGTACCCATGGCCGCGGACATATTAAACATCTCCAAGCGTTCGGGCTCTATCTTGATTTCCTTGAGCAGTTTCTTGACATAATTCACCCACTGCTTGGCGTGCAGATTGCCCTGCATAAAATGGCATTCGCCTTCCAAACAGCCGGCCACAAATACGCCATCCCAGCCCTCCTGAAACGCCCGTAATAAATGCAGCGGGTCAACCTTACCGGTGCAGAGCAGGCGGATAATCCGGACATTGGGCGGATACTGCAGGCGCATAGAACCGGCCAGGTCAGCCGCCGAATAGGCGCAGAACTGGCAGCAGAACGCCAATATTTTGGGTTCAAATCCGCCTTTGGCAGTTTGTTGTTCGTTACTCATATATCTCACACTTAGCCACTATCTGGCTATCCTTATAATGAGCCAGGTTGATGGCCTTTCTCGGACAGGCCGAGACGCAGACTCCACAACCGTGGCAGAGCGATGGCTCGATAAAGGCCACGCCGGAATCGGTTATCACGCCGTCCTTCATCTTGGCGTTCTTGACTATCTTGGGCACATTAAACGGGCACTCGCGCACGCAGGTCAGACAGGCAATGCATTCATCCGGATTAACCTGGGCGATAATGCCACTGATGGTCATCTCCTTCTTGGAAAGAATAGCCGCGGCCCGGGCCGCCGTGCCTTTTCCCTGGGCAATAGATTCATTTATATGCTTAGGGAAATGGGCCA